>Ga0209640_10004014_pt1 | contig 12933 bp, 11 predicted proteins | sample RifCSP10_1_FD_184018 | JGI IMG/M metagenome (GOLD analysis project Ga0209640, IMG submission 184018) | Soil microbial communities from Rifle, Colorado - Rifle CSP2_sed 10_1 (SPAdes) (version 2) | ecosystem: Environmental > Terrestrial > Deep subsurface > Rock core/Sediment | place: Rifle...
GGCATACGTTGCTCTCTCTGCAGAAGTTCACGCGTTAGCTTCATCCGGTTTGACCGTCCACCATCCCTTCTGTAGAATGCGTGCGAAGTCCAGTTCATCTCGTTCGTTTGGTTTGTCTGGTTTGTCTTGTTCAACCAAAGAAACCAAACAAACGAGATAAACCAAAACAACCGGTCCAGGAGTCATCAGCCAATCATGTCCAATTCGCCCCGCCCCTGGGCCTCCATCGTCATCCCGATCAAGGACGAACGGGACAACCTGCCGCCGCTGACCGAACAGCTCCTGAAAGTGCTGGGCTCGCACGAACGGTCCCGCACCACGCCGTTTGAAATTCTCTATATCGACGACGGCAGCACCGACGGCAGCAGCCAATTGCTGGACAACCTGGCCGCACAGTACCCGCAAATCCGCGTCCTGCACTTCGACCGCAATTACGGCCAGACCTCGGCCTTCGACGCCGGATTCCGGCACGCGCAGGGAGACTTGATTGTCACCCTGGACGGGGATCTTCAATTCGACCCGGCCGACATCCTCACGCTGCTCCCGCTGGCCGCGCAGTACGACCTCGTCTGCGGATGGCGCAAGGACCGCCACGACAACCTCGTGCGCAAACTGTCCTCGCGCATCGCCTACGGGTTCCGGAGCGCCGTGCTCGGCGACCGGATCCACGACACCGGCTGCTCGCTGAAAGTATTCCGCCGGGAAGTGGTCGAGAAACTGCAGCTCTTCGAAGGCCTGCACCGGTTTTTCCCGGCGCTGGCAAAGATGCACGGCTTCACGCTGACAGAAGTGCCGGTGCGCCATCTTCCGCGGGCGCACGGCACCTCCAAATACGGGATCGGCAACCGGCTGTTCAAAAGCCTCTACGACCTGATCGCTGTCCGATGGATGAAAAGCCGGGTCTTGCGATACAAGACCCGGCCTGGCGATAGGCAATAGGCGATGGGCTATAGGACTTGGAACGATGAGTAGACGCGGCTTTAAAGATTTGATCGCCTGGCAAAAGGCGAAAGACCTTGCAGTAAAAATCTACCGCATCACGGGTAATGGAGCCTTGAGCAAGGATTTCGGGATGCGTGATCAGCTTTGTCGAAGCGCGGTGAGCATTGCGAGTAATCTGGCGGAGGGAGACGAAAGAGACACCGACAAGGACGCTGTGCGCTTCTTTTTCATCGCCAAAGGCTCCCTTGCCGAACTTCGAACGCAATTGCTCATCTGTTGTGAAGTGAGATTACTGAACCAGTCCGATTATGAACACTTTGAAGCCGATTGCGCGACCTTGGCTAAGATAATTGGGAGTCTGATCAAGTTCAGGCAGAAAGCCGGGAGAGATGGAAGACGAGAGTCGTCCCGAGACCGTGAGCAAGCCTAGATTCTCATGGAGTTGCTAACCTTACCTATGGCCTATTGCCCATCGCCTATCGCCTTCTTGCATCTATGACCACCACCGACCTCATCTGTCTCTTCGGCAAGTGTCTATCCTATATCGACGCCGCCTGGATCACGTTCGGATTCCTGGGGCAGACCATCTTTTTCATGCGCTGGGTGGTGCAATGGCTGGCGTCCGAAAAACACGCCGAAAGCCGCGTGCCGATCGCCTTCTGGTACATGAGCCTGATCGGAGGATTGATCACGCTCGCCTACGCGATTCATATCAAGGACCCCGTCTTCATCGCCGGCCAGAGCGTCGGCGCCATCGTGTATCTGCGCAACCTCATGCTGATCTCCCGCGCCGCCCGGGCAGTTTCCACTCCCCCGGCTCACTCCGGACAGATAAAAGGTAACGGGTGAGCCAGGACGAACGCGGCGCCCATCTCGTTCTGCTGCTGGCGCTGTCCGGACTGCTCTTTTTTCTCGGTTTGGGCAATTTGGGCCTCACCGACCGGGACGAAGGCAGCAACGCCGAAGCCGCCCGCGAGATGGTCGAAACGGGCGACTGGGTCAGCCCCACCCTCAATTACCAGCCCCGTTTCGCCAAGCCGGTTTTCATCTACTGGCTGACCGGCGGCGCCTATGCCCTCTTCGGCGTCAGCGAATTCACCGCCCGCCTGCCCTCGGCCCTCTTCGGTGTCGCCTTGATCGCGCTCCAATATCTTTTCCTCTCGCGCTTCCGCGGACCGACGGTGGGACTGCTCGGCGCGCTGATGCTGCTGCTGAACCTCGAAATCGTCGCGATCGGACGGATGGCCCTGACCGACAGCGTGCTGATTTTCTTCACGACGCTGGCACTCTATGGATTCTGGCTCGGCTTCCATGGCTCGACGGCGCTTGCCCTGAGCCCCGTCGAAGGGCTCACCACAGGCGGTTCGACTGGGCCTGCCCTGAGCCCCGTCGAAGGGCTCACCACAGGCGGTAAAGACCGCGAACGGCACTGGATGTGGCTCTTCTACATCGGCATGGCACTGGGAACCTTAACCAAAGGCCCTGTCGGCGTCGCGATCCCGCTGCTGGCCGTTGTGCCCTACCTGACGCTGACCAGGCGATGGCCGCAATTCTGGCGGACCGGGTTTCCGCTGGCCGGCCTCCTCATCCTCCTGCTGCTGGCCGTGCCCTGGTACGCCGCGATGGTGGCGATCCACGGCTCGCAATACACGGCGTCCGCGCAGGCCGATACCGTCGGCCGGTTTTTGAGCACGATCGGAGGGCACGGCGGAACGCTGTTCTTTTATGTCCCGGTGCTGCTGTGGGGATTCTTCCCCTGGAGCGGCTTTCTGGCGATCGGGTTGTATCAAACCATCAAAGGCTATAGGCAATGGGCTATAGGCAATAGGCAAGACAATCCGACCTATAGCCCATCGCCCATCGCCCATCGCCCGCCAGCTCCGCAGGAGCTGGAGCTCTTCGCCGCCCTCTGGGTCGCGGCGGTGTTCCTGTTCTTTAGCCTGTCCGCCACGCGGCTTCCCCATTACATCGCCCCCCTGTTCCCGGCTGCCGCGATCCTGGCCGCCTCCTACTGGCATCGCAGCCTGAGCGACCCGGCTACGCCGGGACGCCGCGCCGCCATTCACGTCACGATGGGGCTCGGCTACCTGCTGGGGATTGCGCTGGCGGCAACGCCGCCGCTCTACGACAAATTTATCGACGTGATCGTGAAGGAATTTCCCGTGGCCATCCAGGTCACGCCGGGCTTCGGACTGGTGGCCGCCGGGCTGACCCTGGTTATCGGCTGCGGCATGGTGGGCTACTTCGGACTGTCGGAGGAGCGGCGGGCCGGCGCCTTCTGGGCGGCGGGGGCGACCATTGCCATCGTGATGCTGCTGGCCATCCAGGTCATCCTGCCCCGCTTCAACACCTACTTCGTGGCGCCGCCGCACGAACTGGCCTACGCCGCCGGCGTCAATCTGGGACCAAATGACCGGCTGATTCTCTACGGGCCGGCCCGACCGTCGCTCATCTTTTACGCGAAACGCAAGGCGATTGTGATCCGGCCCGGCGAGGAGGAGCACATGCGCCCGCATCTGTCCGGGCCGGGACGGACGATGATCGTGCTGCCGACGCGGATGAAGCCGAAGCTTCCGGCTGAAACCGCGTCATTCGTCACGTTGCTGGAGCGTTACGGGTACAGCCTGCTCGCCAGCGAGCCCATGGTGAAGTTGCCGGCGAATCTGCCGCCGCCGCCCGTCTACGACCCTCAAAAGGATCCCCACGCGAGATACAAACAGTAAGCCCCTTTACCCCTCTCCCCCCTTACCCCTTTACCCCGCCTATTGCCCGCGCGAGCCACGCCGCTGCGCCGGCCCCGGCCAGCAGTCCCGTCGCCAGCATGCCGGGCGACGGCAGAATCGCCAGCCAGAGGACCCCGCACACCACCACCAGCCACGGCGTGCCGGACAGCAGGACCTGCCGCAGCATTGCTCCCCACTCCCGCGCGGGCGTCGAGGCCAGTATGCCGACGACAATGCCCAGCACAATGCCGGCAACCACGTCGGACACAAAATGCGAGCCGCGAAAGACGCGCGTCAACGATGTATAGCCCGCCAGCGCATAGGCGGGCCATGCGAGTGCCGGACAGTGTTTCGCCACGACCGTGGCGACGGCGAAGGACGCGGAGGCATGGCCGGAGGGAAACGAATCGAGCCCCGACTCCAAGCCCGGCCCTGTGAAAAATTCCTCATCGCGATGCAGGCGCGGACGGGGACGCCCGATCCCATGCTTCAGGCTTTGCACGAGAACGGCCGTCACGGCATGGGCGGCCCACCCGCGCAGGCCGGCCTGGAGCCACACCGGATTGGCGCGCGCATAGCCGGCGACGACGAACAGGCCGCTGATGGCGACCAGGCTGGCGCCGCCGCCGAGGACGTAGCCCGCATCGCCGATCCTCTCGATCCAGATCCCCTGCAGGGACCGGACCCACTCGATCATCAGGCGATCCGTCTGGAACGCGGCAATGAAGAGGAGCACGAGGGAGGCGCAGGAAAGGAACAGGGAGGCGTGAGACGTGAAGCGTGAGACGTGAGGCGCAGGAGGATTCGGGCTTTGCCGATCGTCTGACGTTTCACGTCTTACGTCTATCGTCTTCACGGGATCCAGTCCGCGATGAAGAGATTGAACTCGCCTTTCTCGGTCGCGTTGCGGTCGGACGCCCACACCACGCGTTTGCCGTCAGGGGAGAACATGGGAAAGCTGTTGAAACGCCCGGTCGTCGTGACCTGCTCCAGGCCGGTCCCGTCGTCGTTGATCAGATACAGATGAAATGTCGGCGGGCCGTCCTTCCCCCGGTCGTGCTGGTTGGAGGAAAAAATGATCCGTTTCCCGTCGGGATGGAAATAGGGCGCGAAATTGGACGACCCGTTGGAGGTCACCTGCCGCTTGTCGCTGCCGTCGGCGTTCATCACGAAGATTTCCAATTGGCCTGGCTCGACCAGGTTCTGGGCGAGCAGCGCCTTGTAGGCGTCCAGCTCCGTCTGGTTTGTCGGATGCGAGGCCCGGTAGACGATCCGCTTGCTGTCCGGTGAAAAGAACGCGCCGCCGTCGTAGCCGATCTCCGTCGTCAGGCGCCGCACGTGCCTCCCGTCCAGGCTCATCGCGTAGAGGTCCAGATCGCCCTCCTTGATCGAGGTAAAGACGATCGTCCGCCCGTCCGGCGCGATCGTCGCTTCGGCGTCATATCCGGGCGTCATGGTCATGCGGTGAAGCCCCTGCCCGTTGACCCCGATCGCAAAGATGTCGTAGTCGTTGAGCGCCCAGCGGTACCGCCCCTCCCGCTTCGGCTCGGGCGGGCACTGCTGCGCGGCCAGATGCGTCGAGGAAAAGAGCACGCGCCGGTCGCCCGGGAAAAAATACCCGCAGGTCGTCGCCCCCGTCCCCAGGCTGACCCGCCGGACGCTGTTCGTGCCCACATCCAGCACGTACATCTGGTAGCAGGGCATCCCCCGCTCGCTGGACACGGGCTTGTCCGGGGGCAGATTGACGGTGCCCCCGCCCCAGTCATTCGTAGACTGGAAGATCAACTTGTTGCCGTCGAAGGAAAAGTAGGCTTCGGCGTTCTTCCGGCCGGCGGTCAGTTGCCGGATGTTCGCCAGATGGGACTCAAGCGATGCAGGCTGAGGCTGAGGTTTAGGCTGAGACTCAGCTTGGGATTGAATCGCGAACGACGTAGCCACTGCCACGACCAAGAATACAGCTCGAACCTTAACCTTAGCCTCAACCTTAACCTTACGGTGTATCAAATCGCACCTCCAGATCCTGTTGCGAGGAAGAAAAATCCCCTCGTGCCACGACGGCTCCATCACGGAATACCACATAACTCTGCCAGCCGTAGAAAAACAAGAGCCGCGCCACCTTGGATGCCGCGGCAGGTGTCTGGCCGTAGAACAGCGTCACGACATGCCCGGGACGATCCGGATGCCGGCACGAAACCAGCACGGCCGTATCCGGTCCTGCGTAGGCGGTTCCGGCAATCGACACGGATCTCTGATCCAGGCTGATGTGCTTGCCGCATCCGCTGACGGCCCATTCCGCCGCCCGGTTGACGCCGGGCCCGCCGAGCACGAGCAGGGAGCCGTTCACTGAATGCACCTCCCGGTCATCGAGAGACTGTATCCCCGGCTCGCGCGAGGCGATCTGCTTCGACAATTCGGCATAGGGCGCGCGGTCCTCCTCCGTCCCTCCGCCCGCAACCACGAGCGCCCGGCTCCGATCCGTGACAAACAAATTGAGCATCGGCGGCAGCGCCTCGCGGGCGATCCGCCGAAACACGTCATAGTCCGGGTCCGCGCGCAGGGCCTTCGCCGATGCCGGCACGGTCAGCTTGCCCACGGGACCGTCAAACTCAAGGGCCTTCGTCCGCACCTCGCCGTTCTCTACTGTCATGGACACGGGTACCCGCAACCGGTAGGTCTCCCGCCCCTGCACGAGCTGCACGTCGCGCCCGTCCACTCGTCGCGCCGAACTCGCCGCGAGCTGCAGGCTCGGCGCGCCCGGCCGTTCGACCCACTGGGCGAAAAACCAGCGCAGCTCGCGGCCCGCCGTCTCCGCGAAAATCTGTTCCACGTCCTTCCAGCCGGCATGCCGGCTGCGGTAGCGCGCGACCAGGGTCCGGAGCCCCCGCCAAAACGACTCCTCGCCGATTTCGCGCCGCAGCATGTGGAACACCATGGCGGCTTTCTGGTAGCCGATGGCATTGTCCTTCTGATCAGTCTTCCGCGTGAACTGCGCAACCGGATAGTCCTCCTCGGGCCGCACGTACACGGCGTAGCCCAGCAGCATCATGCGGCGCTGCTCGCTGGCTTTTTCGGGCGTGCCGGTCAGCTCTTCATAATAGTAGTTGGCCAGATAGGTCGTCAGTCCCTCCACCCAGTTGCCTTCTTCGGCCGCGTTGAAGACGGAGTTCCCGATCCACGAATGGACGATCTCGTGCCCCAGCGCGTAGGGCTGGACGTAGCGCCGTTTGATGCCCCCGCTGCCCAGCAGGGTGAACGACGGCATGCCGAGGCCGCTGGCGAAGAAATTTTCCACCACGGCGAATTTCGGGAAGGGATAGGGGCCGAGCAGCTTGGTGTAGGTTTCGAGATAACGGACCGAGGCATCGAGATACGCGTCCGCCAGGTGTGCCTCGTCCGGGAACAGATAGGCGGCGATCTCGATGCCCTTCCACTCCCGCTGTTTCGCGACAAAGCGGTTGGCGACCAGCGTGAGCGCCTCGGTCTTCTCCGCCACCTCCCAGTCCGCCGTCGCCACGGAGTCCTGGACCATCCGGACAAGCTGCTTGCCGTGCGTGACAACCGTCCACTCGCCGGGCGTCTTCGCGCGCACCACAAAGGTCGGCAACGAGCCGGGGATCTCCGGGTACCAGAGCGTTTCCCCGCTCAGATACGCGCCCTCGGCACCGATGTGGCCGGCGGTTTCGCTCGGCGTGACAAATCGCAGGTGCCGCGGCTCGCGCGGCGGCTCGTCGATCACGCCCCGGTACTGCCACATCAGATGGACGGTTTCGTCCGCGTTCACGGGCCGGTTGAAACGGACGGTCACAACCTGCCCGGCGCCCGACGGTTCCGTTCCCGGGACAACATGGAAGGAAAGCGGAAGAATGCCGGCCGGCTTCTGTTCCACAACCAGGAGGACCTGGAGATTGGCGTTCAGCGTGAAGGCCGCTTCCTGAAGATCGTCCACCAGAGCCCTGACCGTCATGTGATCCACGGCAAGCAGCTCGTGCCGCTCCGGGACCAGCTTGACCTCCAGCATGTGATGGAGAATCTCCGCCCGACGGACCGATGGAGAGACCGGCTGATCGGCGCGGGCCGGCTCCACGCTGCAGAGACCAGCCGCCAAGACCGCCACGATGAAGGGCGCCCGCCATTGCATGGCCGCTTACCCCTCCCCGAACAGCGCGTCCACGAACGCGCGCGCGTCGAAGTCTTGAAGGTCCTCGGCGGATTCCCCGACGCCGATCAACCGGACGGGAATCTTCAATTCCTCCGCGATCGCCACGACGACGCCGCCCCGGGCCGTGCCGTCGAGCTTCGTCAGCGCGATGCCGGTCACGCCGACCGCCTCATGAAACTGCCTGGCCTGCGCCGACGCGTTCTGGCCGACCGTGCCGTCGAGCACCAGCAGCACCTCGTGCGGCGCGCCCGGCAGCTCGCGGGCCAGCACCCGCTTCACCTTCTTCAGTTCTTCCATCAGATTCGTCTTGGTGTGCAGCCGCCCGGCCGTATCGATCAGGACCGCGTCCACGCCGCGCGCTTTGGCGGCGGCGAGCCCGTCGAACACGACCGCCGACGGATCGGCCCCCTGCTTGTGCCGGATCACCTCCACGCCGATCCGGCCTCCCCACAGTTCCAGTTGCTCGATCGCCGCCGCGCGGAACGTATCGGCGGCCACCAGCAGCGGCGTCAGCCCGTCCTGCTTCAACCGCTGCGCCAGCTTGGCGACCGTGGTCGTCTTGCCGACGCCGTTGACGCCGACGGCAAGAATCACGAACGGTTTTGAGCTACGTTTGATTTGCTGCTCGATCGGCTCGCGTTGAACGCCCTGCAGCGCGTCCAGAATGGTCGCGCGCATGACGCTCCGCACATCCTCCGGCACGCGCCCCTGCTCCCGGAGGCGGTCCATCAGTTTCGAGACGGTCCGGACGCCGATGTCGGAGGCGAGCAGCGCGGCTTCCAATTCCTCCTGCGCGGCGGGATCGAGCGCCCGGCCGGTGATCCGGTCAAGCGACCGGCTGATAGCCGCGCGCGTTTTCGATAAGCCGCTGTGGAGTCGCTGTATCCAGCTCATTTCTCTCAGCTCCGAGCAAACCGCAAGTAGCGAATAGAGAGCAAATAATGGGTAGATAATAGCTAATAGATGGTAGCGAATAGCATGAGAATTTCTTTTCTGGCTACCTGCTATTAGCTGCTCGCTGTTAGCTAAAGCGGAGCTATTTGCCACCCGCTGTCAGTTTCGGTATCGCCCCCAGCCTGCGCAACACGCTCATCTCCCGCCGGCTCATGCGCCGCGCCTCGCGCGCGCTCCGCTCGTGATCGTAGCCAAGCAGGTGCAGCGTCCCGTGAGTCACGAGCACGGCCAGTTCACGCTCGAGCGCATGGCCGGCCCGCTTCGCCTGCCGTTCTGCCTGGGGAAGCGAAATCACGACGTCGCCCAGCAGCTTGGACATGACGGGTGACGCGTGACGGGTGACGCGTGAAAAGATTTTCCGCATCGGAAAGGCCAGAACGTCGGTGGTGCGATCCTTGCGCCGGTACAGGCGGTTCATCCGCCGCATGGACCGGTCGCCGACCAGCAGGAGGCTGAGCTCCGCCCGGGCGGCGCCCGCCGCGCGGAGAATTCTCTCGGCAAGAGAGTGCAACCTGGACAGATGCAGCCGGCGGCTCCTGAGCCGGCTGCGGAGGATAACTGACATTAGTGTGGCTGGTGATTCTCCCCGTGCCCTGGCTTGGGCCTGGGGGGATGCGACTTGGCGCCGCGCGGACCGGAGGACGGGGGCTGGTGCCGGTCGTAGGCCTTGATGATCTCCTGCACCAGCCTGTGCCGGACGACGTCCCGTTCGTCGAAATAGATGAACTGGATGCCGGGAATCTCCTGCAGGATGTCCCGCACCTCGATGAGGCCGGACCGGCGGTCCGACGGCAGGTCCACCTGCGTGATGTCGCCGGTGACCACGGCCTTGGAGTTGAAGCCGAGCCGGGTCAGGAACATCTTCATCTGTTCGGCGGTCGCATTCTGCGCCTCGTCGAGAATCACGAACGAATCGTTGAGCGTCCGGCCGCGCATGAAGGCCAGCGGCGCGATTTCGATCTCGCCGCGCTCGATCAGCCGGTTCGCCCGATCCACGTCCATCATGTCGTAGAGCGCGTCATACAGAGGCCGGAGGTAGGGATTGACCTTGGCGTACATGTCGCCGGGCAGGAAGCCGAGCTTCTCGCCGGCCTCCACCGCCGGCCGCGCCAGAATGATGCGGCTCACCTCGCGCTTCGTCAGCGCGGCGACCGCCATGGCCATCGCCAAATAGGTATTGTGATTGACGAATCCATTTGCGCAAAACGAGTGCGTGCCGGGCACAGTCAGATCGTAGACCTGCGCAGTACCGTCCTCGATCTGCTCAATCTCGGCCCAAAAGAAATGCCGTTCCTGATGTTCGTCAAGCAAGGCGAGCGCGCTTGCGGCGGACGATTGCTCCCGCAACAAGCCGACAATCTCTCCAAGCTTCGCGTAACTTGGACACCGCCGGCCGCTTTTGTAATCTTCCAAGCGCTTATGCACATGGCGTGGAAACTGACCTCCCGCCGTCCCTGCCCGGATCACGCTGCTGATAAACGGCACGACATCGACATTCGCATTTCTCGTCCGCTCCTGAAACAGAGACTCTTTCCGTGGTAAAGCGGTGCCGATCTCGCGTGCAAATGCCTCAGCATCTGCTCCGCCGACCTCCAACTGGTAAGAGGGCCTTCTTTCTCCACGATAGAGCGTCCATTTAAGGCGCTTGCGCGCAAGAATGCCGAAATTCAGCAGCACGATCTGGACTTCGTCCATCAACCGCTTTGAGACAGAGTAGAGAGTCGGATATCCATCTCGACGACTGACGGTTCCATCGGCGTCAAAAAGTCCTCGTACGTACGCGGTCACGACCTCACGTGGCGCCCGCAAGATCGTGTGGGGAATACGTTTCTCCGCGGCACGTCCTGCAGACATGCCGAGATGAAGTAATAACTGGTAGAGCTGGGAACTGGCTATGATGCGATCGTAGGGCCGGTTGCCGCCGTTATGAAATACGTGCAAACCTAGCCGCGCGGCCGTACGGTAGAAACAATCCATGACCGGTTCATCAGCGCTGCTGAGAATGACACGATTTTTGAACGTGAGGCATCCGTCTCCGGTAAGGAGACCCATGAAATACGCAAACTCCTCATCCAGTCGGTCCAGATGAATCGGTTTGGCGTGATCGTGCCTCGTGTTTTGCTGATACTCGAATTCGATTCTCGAGTCGGAGCCGAACAGATTCTGTCCGCGCTGGATGGCGACAAAGTCGCCGGGCCTCAGTTCATCGGCCCTCGTCCATTCCATGGTGCCGCCAGAGGTAAGCCGAAGAAGCGGATGTTCGAACGTCGTTTCAATTTCGTAGCCAAACCGTGTTTGAATACGCTTGGTCGGTGACGTCCCGCCATTATAGAAATGGCTGGCCGGTTCCTGCCCATCCATGCCAGCCACCTGCAGATTGAGCGGCACATAGTCGCCCGGCTGCGTACCCACCGCCAGACTTTCGATTGGAAGAAGGCCCTCGTCGGTTAAAACCAAGCTGCCCGATGCGACACACTTCCCAGTCCCGGCCGGGCCGATGCCGAGGACTATGTCGTATTTTTGAATCGCGTCGAGATAGATTTTTTGCGTGGCCGACTTGGGAACGACGAAGCGCTTCTTCGTGGCGATGGGAACGGTGTTGAGCAGAAGTTCCTTGAGCGGCGCGTCCTGGCCTCCGCGCGCGGCCTTCACGGCAAACGACACGTCGTCCGGCCGCAACTCGTAGCCCTCGGCGGTCAGGGCCGCCAGTTCGTGGAGCACCCGCTCGGCCTGTTGCACCGCGGCGGGCGCGCCGTCCAGCGCCACTTCGTCGCCACGCGCCGACACGTGAACGCCCAGTTCTTCTTCGATCAGTTTGAGGTGACGGTCGTGGGAGCCGAACAGGCTGGCGGTGTTGGTACCTTCTCGCAGTTTAATCTTGCGCACGTGTTGTCCGGCTCACCCTCTTGATTGGAGCGTGCGAACATTCTAACAAGACCCCCCGCTCCGCAACAAGGCCGGCCTGCTCAGCGGGCCGGAGGCGGGGTGAGCGTGAATTCCTGAAAGGCCTGGCCCTGGTTGCCGTCATCCACGCTGATCCGGACCTGCTGGGGGCTCGAAAAGCCGGCGGGCATCTGCCAGGACACCTTGCCCGTGTTCGACTCGATCGTCATGCCGGAGGGCGCCGTGTCGAGCTTGTATGTCAGGGGATCGTTGTCGGGGTCGGACGCGGTCACCGTGTATTCGAACAAGCCCTGTCCCATCGGGCCCTTCGGCGACGACGTGATCACCGGCGCCCGGTTCAGCAGCAGGAACGGTTCGGAAACCAGGAATCGTCCGGGACCACCGGCATCGTAGGGTGTCACTCCAACGACGATCATATCGCCCCGCGTGAACCCATCCGTGGCCAGCGTGCGTTGTTCCTGATCCTTGGACGGCGTGCCGAGCGAGTTGCCGTTCCGCCACCATTCGAACAGGTATTTCACGGGATCGCCGTCCATATCCGATCCCTCGAACGTGGCGCGCAGGACGTCGCCCGGCTTCGCCGTGGCCGGCTCGATGCCGACGCGCGTGACAACCGGCGGCGTGTTGACCACCTCGACGGCTTCGGTCCGGAAGGCAGGGCCGACCGCCCCCCGCCCGTCCACCGGCGTCAGTTCGGCACTGACGCGCTCGCCCCGCCTCACCGCGGCCAGCGACAGCGTGGCGCTGGTCTGTCCATCCACCGGGTTGTCGTTGGCGAGCCATTGGTAGCGTGCCGTCACCCGGTCGCCGTCCGGATCGTCCGCCTTGAACTCCAGCGACACGGTATCGTTGCGTGTCAGCGCATTCGCCACAAGGCGGGCCGAGCTGATGACCGGGGGACGGTTCTCGCCGGGTGCGGCGCCTCCGGATGAAGCGACCGGAGCGGAACCGGACGAAGTTGGTGCTGGTGCAGAACCGGAATCAGGCGGAGGAGATTCCTGCGAACAACCGGCCAGGCAGGCCATGACGACGACCGCGGGGAGGGCCCGTCTCCAGGCCCTCCCCCTCTTGAACGATGTCAGCACCACGGTCGCAATACTAAATGAACAGAGACGCGAATGCCAGTCCCAGCCCGCATGATTCATGAAGGATTCTACTCCAACCGCTGGTACGCCGCTGCGACAAGCCTGCGCGCGGGCTTTCGGCACGCAGGCGGGCGGGCTCGCCGCTCGGTCGGTCACTGTACTGTTT
>Ga0209640_10004015_pt1 | contig 12933 bp, 13 predicted proteins | sample RifCSP10_1_FD_184018 | JGI IMG/M metagenome (GOLD analysis project Ga0209640, IMG submission 184018) | Soil microbial communities from Rifle, Colorado - Rifle CSP2_sed 10_1 (SPAdes) (version 2) | ecosystem: Environmental > Terrestrial > Deep subsurface > Rock core/Sediment | place: Rifle...
CGACATCGTGGTCGACAAGCGGACGAGGCGGATTTCCGTGCGCGACACGATGGTCATCCTGTCGGCGAAGGAGTTCGAGCTTCTCGTCCGGCTCGCGGTCGAGCCCTACCGCGTGTTCACGAAGGAGGAGCTGCTGCGCGAGGTGTGGGGGTTCCGAGCCTTGGGGCGGACGCGCACCTTGGAATCGCACGCCTCGCGGCTGCGCAAGAAGCTCCGAGTCGCAGAGGACGACCGCTACATCGTGAACGTGTGGGGCGTCGGCTACCGGCTACTCGAGTAGTCGAGTAGCACTCGTTGCCTACCGCGCGCCCTCGAGCTCGAGCAGCGCGATCTTCTTGTCGAGCCCGCCCGCGTAGCCGACGAGGTCTCCGCTGGCACCTACGACCCGGTGGCACGGCAGGACGATCGGGATTCGGTTTCGGTTCATCACCGTGCCGACGGCGCGAGCGGCTTTTGGATTTCCGACCGCGGCCGCGAGCGCACCGTACGTCGTCGTCTCGCCGTAGCGCACGCGTGCGAGTTCGTGCAGGACCGACACGGTGAAGGGAGGAAGCGCGCGGAGATCGAGCGTGAGGTCGAAGACGCGGCGCCGCCCGGCGAAGTATTCGTCCAGCTCGCGGCGGGGCGTATCCACCGACTTCGGCGAACGGAGCACACAGGGCCCGGCGATCCTCGCCAGCCGCTCGAGCCGATCCTCCGGATCGGACTCGAACGAGATCGCGGCCAGACCCCGCGGCGACGCCGCCACGAGCAGCTGACCGATCGGAGAGTCGAGGACGTCGAACCCCATGTCGACCAGCTCGAGGGTGACGGCGGCTTCGCGGAAACTACGGTCGAGGTCGGGTGAGATGCTCATGAGGAGACGCTCCTTCGAATGCGACGGACACCGGTCGATGCGGCCTGGCGGGCAGCATCCGGAGTCGACCCGAGCGCCGAGGCGATCTGGTCGTAGGACAGGTCGTAGCCGTAGCGAAGCACGACTGCGGCGCGCTCCGTGCGCGGCAGCCCGTCGGTCAGCTCGGCGAGATCCTCGTATGCCGGGCGGGAGTCCTCCGTTGCTGCGTCGACGAGCTCTGCCACCGGTCTTGCCCGGCGGAGCGCGTCGAGGGCGACGTTCTGCGCGATGGTGAGCACCCAGGCCCGGAGGTGGTCCCCGTGATCGAGGCGGCGATAGGCCTTGAGTGCCCGCAGGAACGTCTCCTGAAAGGCATCGTCGGCGAGATCGGTGCCGAGGCGCCGCCGAAGCAGGCGCAACACCTCGACGCTGTGCTGCTCGTAGAAGCGCTCGAATGGTGGGATCGCCACGGCATGCATCATCGTCATCCAACGCACGCACGCGCGCATTTGTGAGCATGCAGGTATGAGGGCGGCTGTCGTCGGCCACGTGGAGTGGATGGAGTTCATTCCGGTCGCGCACGTCCCGAGCCGGGGTGAGATCGTTCATGCGGAGGAGTCGTGGGAGCAGGCTGCCGGGGGAGGGGTGGTCGCCGCGGTCCAGCTCTCCCAGCTCGCCGACGAGGTGCAGTTCTTCACCGCGCTCGGAGCCGATGACCGGGGGGAGCGCGCCCGCCTCGAGATCGAGGCCCGTGGGATCGAGGTCCACGCGACGTCCGCGGTTGGGCCGCAGCGCAGCGGCGTCACGTTCGTCGACGACACGGGCGAGCGGACGATCACGACGATCGGCCGGAAGCTGCACCCACACGGACACGACGACACGCTCCCCTGGCACGAGCTCGAGCGCTGCGACGCCGTCTACTTTTGCGCCGGAGATGCGGATGCGCTCCTGCTCGCGCGGCGTGCGCGGGTACTCGTGGCAACGGCGCGCGAGCTGGCGACGCTGCGCCACGCTTCGATAGAGCTCGACGCGGTCGTCTCGAGCGGGAAGGACGAGGCGGAGCTCTATCGGACCGGTGACCTCGATCCCGAACCGCGGCTGATCGTCACGACATCGGGGGCGCTCGGCGGCTGGGCGCAACCAGGCGGGCCGTACACGGCCGCTTCGCTTCCACCCACGACGGTGGATTCCTACGGCGCCGGCGACTGCTTCGCGTCCGGTCTCGCATTTGCCCTTGGCGCAGGGCTGGAAGGGCTGCCGGCGCTCGACTTCGCCGCCCGCTGCGGCGCCGGTGCGCTCGCGGGCGCCGGCGTCCACGCCGAGCGCATTGCGCTTCCCTAGACACTTCGGCTCCGAGTGGGGCGGAGGGGTTGCGTAGTGGGGGAAAGTGGAGTAAGGTGGGGCTCCGTGGGAAGACCACCTCGGGCCCTGCGATGTTCTACGGAAAACACGAGCACACGGTCGACGAGAAGAACCGGCTCACCTTGCCGGCGAAGTTCCGCGATGCGTTGTCCGATGGCGTCGTCCTCGCGCGCGGCATCGACCGGAACATCGACGTCTACCCGCGAGGGAGCTGGGACGCGAGCATCGCACGAATCGCAGAGCTGGACTCGCTCACACGGGAGGCTCGCGAGATGAAGCGCTACCTGTTCGCGGGAGCTTCGGTTGCCGAGCTCGACAAGCAGGGCCGAGTGCTCGTTCCACCGGATCTTCTCTCGCATGCGGGCCTCGGCAAGGACGTCGTCGTCGCGGGCGTGCATGACCACATCGAAATCTGGGACCGCGCCCAGTGGGCGGGTCACGTGAGTGCGATCGAAGGGAGCGTTGGCGATGTTGCCGAACGTGCAGCGGACAGACGCAGCTGATCACGTCCCCGTGCTCGCGGAGGAGGTGCGCGAGCTCCTCGCCGTGCAGCCAGGAGAGACGATCGTCGACGGCACGTTCGGAGCAGGAGGGCACTCACGCCTGCTCGCCGCCGATCTACAAGGGAGCGGCAAGCTCGTCGCGATAGATCGAGATCCGACCGTTCGGTCCTACTTCGATCGCGTAAAGGCGTCGACCCGTGGCGTGCAGATGCGATTCCTCCGCGGCGACTACGCCGTTGTCCTGTCGCAGCTCGCCGGAAACGGTGTTCGCGCCGATGCGGTCCTCCTCGACCTCGGTCTGAGCTCGATGCAGGTCGATCGACCGGAGCGCGGCTTCTCGTACGCCACCGACGCGCCGCTCGACATGAGGATGGACGCTTCCGCCGAGCTCAGCGCGGCCGACGTCATCGCGACCTGGGAGGAGCGCGAGCTCGAGACGATCTTTCGACGGTACGGGGAGGAGCGGTACGCCCGTCAGATCGCGCGTGGAATCGTGCGCCGTCGGGGTGAGACTCCGATCGAGCGTACGGGACAGCTGGTCGATGTCGTTCGGGCCTCCATCCCTGCGCCTGCTCGCTTCGGCGACGGGCATCCGGCGAAGCGGGTCTTCCAGGCTTTGCGCATCGAGGTCAACCACGAGCTCGAATCCCTCGAGGCCGGGCTTCCGGCCGCGTTCGAGATGCTGAGGCCCGGTGGTCGGCTCGTGGTCATCAGCTTCCACTCGCTCGAGGACCGCATCGTGAAGCGGTTCCTCCGCGACCGTGCGCGCGGCTGCACGTGCCCGCCCGAGTTCCCGATTTGCATCTGCGGTCACGAGCCCGAGCTCCGGATTCTCACGCCGAAGCCCGTGCGGCCGTCGGCGCGTGAGATCGACCACAACCCGCGCTCGAGCTCCGCGCGACTACGGGCGGCCGTCAAAGTCTGATGTCGACAATCGCGCAGGGCGCTCGCACAGGACGGGCTCGCACCCGCACTCGAGGCGCGACGCGGCGGAGTTCCTGGGTGCTCGGCGGCGGCGTCTTCTGGATCGTCGTCTTTGCCGTCCTGCTCGCGGGGGTCGTCGCCGTGAACGTAACCGTGCTCCGACTGAATCTCCAGCTCGATCAGGTCGGGCGTGAGCGGACGGAGCTCCGCGCCGACATCTCACGACTGCGGTCCGAGATCTCGCGCGCGTCCACGTCGTCGCGCATCGATCGGCTGGCGCGGAGTGAGCTCGGACTCGTGAAGGCGGACTCCGACGAGCTGATCTTCGTGCGCATCGGCCGGTGAAGGCGGCCTCGACCAACCGGCGGATCGTTCTCCTGGCAGGGCTGTTCGTGACGCTCTTCGCCGTCGCTCTCGGGCGTGCCGTCTGGCTTCAGGCCGTGAAAGGGCCTGAGCTGGCAGCGATGGCCCTACGCCAGCACCGTGAGACGATCGTCGTACCGGCGGCCCGTGGCACGATCTTCGACCGCAACGGCGAGCCGCTTGCGATCGGGGAGCAGGCGACGACTGTGTACGCGAATCCTCGACAGGTCGATCGTCCGCGCGATCTGACGCTCGCCGCGGGGAAGGCGCTCGGAGTAGAGCCCGGCGTCGTCTATCCGCTGCTCGTCGATCGCGCGCGCGGGTTCGTCTACGTGGCCCGGAAGGCCGATCCGCTCGAGGCAGAGGAGCTCGAGAAGCTCGGGTTCGCCGGCCTAGGGTTCTACCCGGAGGAGCTGCGAACGTATCCGCAGGGTCCTGTCGCAGCTCAGGTGCTCGGGTTCGCCGGTCTCGACAACAAGGGCCTCGAGGGGCTGGAGCGGTCGCTCGAAAGCGTGCTTGCAGGCCGTCCTGGGAGCCAGACGGTCGTCAAGGACCCGTTCGGTCGCGCGCTCGACGTCGTCTCCACGAAGCCGGAGACGCCCGGGAAGAACGTCCGCCTCACGATCGACCACCAGATCCAGGCGAACGCCGAAGCCGTCCTCCAGGAGACCGTGCGCCGGTGGGGTGCCCGCGCAGCGTCGGCAATCGTGATGGATCCGCACTCGGGATCCGTGCTCGCTATGGCGGTTGCGCCTCGCTTCAACGCGAACCGCTTCCCGACGACACGGCCCGATCGCCGGCGGAACCGTGCGATAACGGACACGTACGAGCCCGGCTCGACGTTCAAGCTCGTGACGGTCGCGGCGGCGCTACAGGAGGGCATCGTGGGCCCGTCGACATCGTTCCGGCTTGCGCCCAAGATCCAGGTCTCGGATCGCGTCATCCGTGAGGCGCATTCGCGCGGCACGCAGCGAATGTCGGTCCGACAGATCGTCGAGTTCTCGTCCAACATCGGGACGATCACGATCGCGCAGCGGCTCGGCGAGGGCCGGCTCGCGTCGTGGATCGACCGCTTTGGATTCGGCGAGCCCACGGGGATCGACTTCCCCGGGGAGTCGGCGGGCTTCGCTCTCCCGCTCGACCGGTGGTCGGGCTCCACCATCGGAACCGTCCCGATCGGACACGGAATCGCGGTCACCCCGATTCAGATGGCACGGGCCTACGCTGCGATCGCGAATGGAGGCCTGCTCGTGCGACCGCATCTCGTCGAGCGCATCGACGGCCAACCGGTCGCACGGACGAAGAAGCGCCGGGTGGTGTCGCGTGCCGTGTCGGAGCAGATGCTGTCGATGCTCCGAGGCGTCGTTCTCGAGGGAACCGGGACGAACGCGGCCATACCCGGATACACCGTCGCGGGCAAGACGGGAACTGCTGCAAAGATCGAGCCGAACGGGCGGTACTCGACGTCCCGCTACGTTGCGTCGTTTGTGGGCCTTGTGCCGGCCGTGAAGCCGCGACTAGTGATCATGGTCATGGTCGACGAGCCGCGCGGCAACTTCTACGGCGGCGTTGTGGCTGCGCCGGCGTTCAGGGAGATCGCGCGCTACAACGTTCAGCATCTCGAGGTGCCTCCGGACGCGCCCCGCACGGCGAAGCCTGCGGGTTAGGGCTTCATCTAGCCTTTCTCGCGGTGGAGCTCGACGCCCTGATCCGGGCGCTCGCACCGAGCGAGGTGATCGGAGCGCGGCCGGTCGAGATCGGCGACCTTGCGTACGACACTCGTACACTCAGGGCAGGCGCCCTTTACTTCTGCGTCCTGGGCGCACGAGTCGACGGACATGCCCTTGCCTGGGAGGCCATCGAGCGCGGCGCCGTGGCTCTGGTCGTCGAACGGCCGCTCGAAGTGGGTGTTCCACAGCTCGTGGTCGAGAGCTCGAGAGCCGCGATGGCCGTTGCCGCGGATGTCTTCTTCGGAGAGCCGACCAAGGAGCTCGAGATCGCGGGAGTCACCGGGACGAACGGCAAGACCACGACCGCGATCCTTTTGCAGGCGATGCTCGATGTCGCCGGACGGACGGCCGGGCTTGTGGGGACGATCGAGTGGATCGTCGGTGGCGAGCATCGCCCAGCGCCCTTCACGACGCCGGAGGCGATCGATCTCCAGCGGCTGTTTCGCACAATGCTCGACAAGGGCGATCGCAGCGCCGCCGTCGAGGCCTCATCCCACGGGTCGGCGCTCAGCCGGCTCGACCGCGTTCGCTTCGACGCGCTCGTGTTCACGAACCTGAGCCAGGATCACCTCGATCTGCACGGGACGATGGACAACTACTTCCAGGCGAAACGACGTCTGTTTACGGGTGCGTTGCCTCCCCCGGCGGCGGTGAACGTCGGCGACGAATGGGGACGGCGCCTGGCGAGCGAGCTCGTGGACGTCCACCGTGCACCCCTCGTCACATTCGGGCTCGGCGACGATGCGGAAATTCGTCCCGAGGAGCTCGAGCTGTCGGCGCACGGCAGTCGCTTTTGCGCTGCGGGAATCGACATCGAGACGCCGCTCCGCGGGCTCTTCAATGTCGAGAACGTCCTGGGAGCGGTCGCCGCCGGATTGCTGCTCGATCTCGACGAGGACGCCATCGCCGAGGGTGTCGCGAGCGTCGCAGGAGTTCCGGGGCGGTTCGAGGCGATCGACGAAGGGCAGCCGTTCGCGGTCGTGGTCGACTACGCCCACACTCCGGACTCGCTCGTCACGGTCCTTCGCGCGGCGCGCGATCTCGGGCCGGGACGCGTGATCGTCGTGTTCGGCGCCGGAGGAGATCGGGATCGCGCCAAGCGGCCGCTCATGGGAAAAGTGGCATCTGAGCTCGCAGATGTCACGATCGTCACGTCCGACAACCCCCGCTCCGAACCACCGCTGGCGATCATCCAGGACGTCTTGCAGGGGGCAGGGATGGATGTAGAGATCGACCCCGACCGGCGCGGTGCGATCGGCCGGGCGATCGCGCTGGCTGAGGACGGCGACGTCGTCGTGATCGCCGGCAAGGGCCACGAGCAGGGCCAGGATGTCGCAGGCGTCGTTACGCCCTTCGACGATCGCGAAGTCGCGCGGGAGCTCTTGCGGGGCGCGTCGTGATCCCCGTCCGATTCGAGGACATTGCGGCGCTCGACCTCGGCGTCCTCGATGGCGGTGGTCCGGGCACCCCGGTAGCCGGTGTCAAAGCCGACTCGCGTGAGGTCGGCCCGGGCGATCTCTTCGTCGCCCTGAACACGGGAGTCCGGTACGTGGACGAGGCTCGCGCGCGCGGGGCGATCACGCTCGTGCCGACCGAGCAAGAGGAGGCGCTCGCAGCTCTCGCGCTCCTCGTTCGCTCGCGCAGCGACGCACAGGTTGTCGCAGTGGTCGGCTCTGCAGGAAAGACGACGACAAAAGACATCCTCGGCGCCCTGTGTGCGCCGCACGCGCGCACGATCTGGGCGGAGAAGAGCCTCAACAACGAGATCGGCCTCCCGCTGACCGTCTGCCGCCTCGAGCCGGATACGCAGATCCTCGTCACCGAGATGGGCATGCGCGGCCTGGGCCAGATTGCCGCGCTGTGCGCCGTTGCGAAGCCTGGCGTCGTCGTCGTCCCGCACGTCGGCCCCGAGCACCTCGAGCTCGTAGGCAGCGTCGAACGTGTGGCGGAGGCGAACGCGGAAGCGATCGAGTCGCTTCCTCCCGACGGGACCGCGGTGGTGCCGGCGCGCGCCGGCGCGCTAGAGCCGTACCTCCTTCGAACGGACGTCACTTTTCGTCGATTCGATGCGCACGAGATCGAAACCCGTGGCGGGACGACTCGGTTCGCCGTCCGGGGCGACGTCGTCGAGTTGGCTCTCCCCTTCACGCAGCGCCATCTGGCGGTGAACACGCTCGCAGCGCTGCATGCCTATGACGTTCTGGGGCTCCCGCTGGATCGCGTCGCCGAAGGAGTCGGAGGAATCGAGCTGTCGCCTTGGCGCGGCGAGGAGACGGACCTTCCCGGTGGAGGAGTCGTGATCAACGACGCCTACAACGCAAATCCCGACTCGATGCGCGCGGCTCTCGAGCATCTCGCCGAGCGCGCGCCGGATCGGAGGAAGATCGCGATCCTCGGCGAGATGGCCGAGCTCGGCGTGGGCTCACGTGGCTACCACGAGGCCGTCGGGGCCCTGGCGGCGGAGCTCGAGATCGAGGTCATCGGCGTCGGGGAGGCCTCGCGCGCGTATCGGCCGGTTGAGTGGGCGGAAACGTCGACCGACCTCGTCGAGGTGGCGCGCTCGCGGATCCAGGCGGGTGACGCCGTGCTCGTAAAAGCCTCCCGAGCGGTGGGGCTCGAAGGCATCGCAGGGGAGATCGCGAACTTCGCTCGAGCATGGTCCCAGTCCTGATTGCAGGCCTGCTCGCGATGGTCGCAGCCGTCGTGATCGGGCCGAAGTTCATCGAGGTGCTGCGCGCGCGAAACCTCGGTCAGCAGATTCGGGCAGAAGGCCCGGCAGCCCACGTCGTCAAGCAGGGAACGCCGACGATGGGCGGCCTCCTGATCATCGCATCGGCAGTCCTTCCCTTTCTCGCGCTCTCTCAGTACACCGCCGAGGCGCTGACTGTCCTCTTCATCACGCTTGGGTGCGCGAGCATCGGGTTCGGCGATGACTATCTGAAGCTGAGACGAAGGCACTCGCTCGGACTTCCGGGCCGCTGGAAGATGGTGCTCCTTCTTGCCGTTACCGTCGGAGCCGCTCTCCTCCTGCACGAGACGGAGAGCTTCACGACCTCGGTCTACGTTCCGGTGGTGAGCTGGGATCTGAACCTCGGCGTCCTGTTCTATCCGTTTCTCTTTCTTCTCATCGCGGGGACGGTGAACGGCGCCAATCTCACGGACGGCATCGACGGGCTCGCGGCGGGCACGGCGACGATCATGCTCCTGACGTTTCTCGCGATTGCGGGAATCGCCTGGATCCGCTCGGGCGTGCCCGGCGATCGCAGCGAGGTCTACCTCGACATCGCCACCCTCGCGGCTGCCTTGATCGGGGGCACGATCGGCTTCCTCTGGTACAACGCCTTCCCCGCCGAGGTCTTCATGGGCGACACGGGCTCGATGGCGCTGGGAGGCGCGATCGCAGGGTTCGCGATCGTCACCGAGACCGAGATCCTCCTTCCGCTGATCGCCGGGATCTTCGTGATCGAGGTGCTGTCGCTGATCATCCAGGTGGTCAGCTTCAAGCGGACGGGACGGCGTGTCTTCCTCATGGCGCCTATCCATCACCACTTCGAGATGAAGTCGTGGTCCGAGACGAAGGTCATGGTGCGGTTCTGGATCGTCTGCGCCATCCTCTGCGCGTCGGGCTTCGCGCTCTTCTACGGCGACTTCCTCAAGTTCGTCGAGCCTTGAGGGCGGATCAGCTCTCCGGCTCTCGCGTCCTCGTCGTCGGACTCGCCCGCGCGGGCACCGCAGCCTCCCAGGCGCTCCTCGCCCAGGGTGCAAGCGTCGTGGGTTTCGACGTGAACGAAGGCGCGGATGTGGGAAGGCTCCGCGAGCAGGCTGTCGAAATCCACCTTGGAGACGAGGAGGACATGTTGCTACAGGGGATCGACCTGGTCGTGAAGAGCCCCGGGGTGCGGGCCGACACGCTGCTGATCGCGGGCGCTCGAGCGCGTGGCATCCCCGTCTGGGACGAGCTCGAGCTCGGCGCACGACTTCTCTCGAACCCGATCCTCGCCGTGACGGGCACCAACGGCAAGACGACGACCACCGCGCTTCTCGGCGCGATGCTCCGCGAGGCCGGGAGTCCCGTCGAGGTCGCGGGGAACATCGGGCGGGCTCTGAGCTCCCTCGTCGGGAACATCGAGCCGGACGCCTGGATCGTCTGCGAGGTGGGCGTGTTTCAGCTCGAGGACATGGAGGTCTTTCATCCGCGGGTCGGCGTACTCCTGAACCTCGAGCCGGATCATCTCGATCGCTATGGGGAGCTCGCTTCGTACGCCAAGACGAAGCTCCGCATGTTCGAGCTCCAGACTCAGCACGACGACGCGGTCGTCCCGCGTGGATTCGGTCCCGTGCCTGGCCAAGGTCGAGTGCTCGAGTTCTCGCCCGACGATCCGCTTCCAGCGGAGCCGGCGATTCCGGGCGTCCACAATCGTGAGAACGCCGCTGCGGCGACGAAGGCGGCGCGAGCTGTCGGTGTGCCCGACGACGCGATCGCGCGCGCGTTGCGCACGTTTCCGGGCGTCGAGCATCGCCTCGAAGACATCGCGACGGTGGGCGGCGTTCGGTACGTGAACGACTCGAAGGCGACCAACGTCGCAGCCGCGCTTCGCGCAGTCGCCGCTCTCCGCGACTCGGCGCTCCACGTGATCCTCGGCGGTCGGGGGAAGAACGAGAGCTACGAGCCGCTCGCGGCCGCATTTCGTCCCGGGGATCGCGCGTACCTCGTCGGCGAGGCGACGGAAGAGATCGCATCCGCGCTCGAGGCTGCGAACGTCCCGTTCGCGCGCTGCGGGGATCTCGAACGTGCAGTGAGGGAGGCCGCGGCGGCGGCGTCGCCCGGCGACATCGTCCTCCTCTCGCCGGCATGCGCGAGCTTCGACCAGTTCCGCGACTTCGAAGCTCGCGGTGACGACTTCCGGCGCCTCGTGGAGCAGCTCTCGTGAGGCGAGATGGGCACGTCGACCAGCGGTTGCTCGCGTTCGTCACGCTAGGTCTGGTCGCATTCGGATTGGTGATGGTCTACAGCGCGACCTCGGCGTCGGCAGCTCTTGGCGACGGCGATCCGATGAGCTACCTCAAGCGCCAGGCGGTGTACGCGCTGCTCGGAGTGATCGCGATGGTGGCGGCGGCGCGTTTCGACTACCACCGGTTGCGCTACCTCGCGCCGCCGTTGCTGCTCGTCGCGCTGGGTCTGTGCGTCGCCGTTCTCGCGCTCGGCCCGGAGATCAACGGCGCGCGCCGCTGGTTCCTGCTCGGCCCGGCCAGCTTCCAGCCTTCCGAGCTCGCGAAGCTCGCGCTGTGCCTATTCGCGGCTGTGTATCTCGCGCGGCGACGCGCGCCGCGGACGCTGGGCGAGCTCATCAAGCCGCTGGGGCTGCTCACCGCGATCTTCTGCGGTCTCATCCTGCTCGAGCCGGACCTCGGAACGACGATCTCCCTCTGCGGGATGATGCTCGCCGTCTTTCTAGTCGCCGGCGTGCCCGTCCGGCTGCTCCTTGCCGCGGCGCTGCTGGCCACGGCGGTCGGCATGCTCGCGATCTGGGTCGAGCCCTACCGCCGTGCCCGTGTGTTCAGCTTCCTCGATCCCTGGAGCGACGCACAGGGCTCCGGATTCCAGATCGTGCAGGCGATGATCGGTATCGGGTCGGGAGGGTTCACGGGTTCCGGCCTGGGAGAAGGGGTCGGGAAGATCTCCTACCTCCCGGAGGCGCATACCGACATGATCTTCGCGGTCATCGGGGAGGAGTTGGGACTCTTCGGCTCGGTGCTCGTCATCTGTGCGTTCGCGGCGTTCGCGGTGGCGGGCTTCCGGATCGCCCTTCGTTGTCGCGACCTGTTCGGAAAGCTGCTCGCAGCCGGTCTAACTGCGCTCATCTGCGGGCAGGCTGCGATCAACCTTGCCGCCGTGCTCGGGATCGCACCACTCACCGGGATTCCGCTTCCATTCGTCTCCTACGGCGGGTCGAGTCTTGTGGTGTTCCTCGCCGGGGTAGGGATTCTCCTTAACATCGCCGTGAATGGAAAGGTCGTCCAAGCTCGCGTGCCTGATCGCGGCCGGGGGAACGGCAGGGCACGTCCGGCCGGCGCTCGCGGTCGCCGAAGCGCTGCGCGAACGCGGAGTGGCGGTGACGTTCGCCGGGTCGCGCGGCCGCGTCGAGTCGCAGCTGGTTCCTGACGCAGGGTTCGAGCTCGACACGTTTTCGATATCCGGTTTCCCGCGGCGAGTCGGCTTCGGTCTCGTTCGCGCCCTCGCTCATGCCGTGCGTGCGCCGGTTGCGTGCACCCGTATCCTTGCCCGTCGCCGACCCGACGTCGTTCTCGGTGCGGGCGGTTATGTCGCTGGACCGATGGTGCTCGCCGCTCGCCTGCGTGGGATTCCGACGGCGCTCACCGAGGCCGATGCGCATCTCGGTCTCGCAAACCGGCTCGCCGCGCCGTTCGCGCGCAAGGTGTTCCTCTCATACGCGATCCCCGGGCGCAACGGCGAGAAGTACGTCGTCACCGGACGGCCGATTCCCTCGGCCCACCTCGCCGCAGATCGCGGAGCGGGTCGAGCCCGCTTCGGGCTTCCCGTCAACGGGCCGGTCCTCGCCGTGTTCGGAGGGCTCGCAGGAGCGCAGGCGTTGAACGAGTTCGCGGTCGACGCGTTCGCGAAGAGCGGTCCTGCGGTGCTGCATGTGTCGGGCGAGCGGGACTTCGAGGCGTTGCGCGGGAAGGTGACGCGGTCGGACTACGTCCTCGTCCCGGCGACGGAGCACTTCGGCGAAGCCCTGGCCGTCGCCGACCTTGCGATCTCGAGGGCGGGGGGAACAGTGTGGGAGCTTGCCGCGGCGGGGACACCGTCGATTCTCGTGCCGTATCCATACGCGACTTCGGATCATCAGACGCTCAACGCCCGCCACTTCGAGCTCGGCGGCGGCGCGGTCACTCTCGATCAGGACGATCTGTCGCACGCTCCGGTTCTCGTCACCGAGCTGCTCGGCGACACCGAACGCCTGCGGCGAATGAGCGAGGCGATGCGCGCGCTCGCACGGCCGCACGCAGCTGACGCGGTTGCTGACGAGCTCATTCGGCTCGCTGCGGGCGCGAGGAGGTAATCGTGCTACGTAACGGTCTGTTACTTCGGAGGAGGGACGGGCCTTGAGTCTGGCTGCCAAGCCCCTGGTCGGCCGCTCGCTCTACTTCGTCGGGATCGGCGGCGCCGGGCTGTCCGCGTACGCGAACTTCT
>Ga0209640_10004016_pt1 | contig 12930 bp, 12 predicted proteins | sample RifCSP10_1_FD_184018 | JGI IMG/M metagenome (GOLD analysis project Ga0209640, IMG submission 184018) | Soil microbial communities from Rifle, Colorado - Rifle CSP2_sed 10_1 (SPAdes) (version 2) | ecosystem: Environmental > Terrestrial > Deep subsurface > Rock core/Sediment | place: Rifle...
GTGAAGTTTGTCGACGGCGTTCGTAAGGAGAAACCCAAGCGCATTCAGCATCAACCCCAGCAGGCCGCCGCCTGATCAACTCGCTATACGCCAGATTTGACGATAGCTCTAGCCTATTTCTCCATCAGAACGCCAAGCCCGTCGGCGCATGCTCGGGCTACAGTAAAGCTAGCCTTTTCTTCCCCGGGCATCTTATCCCAGCCCCCTTTTTCAATGAAGGCAGCTCTCTCCCAGGAACGTATCGCCTTCAATTCTTTGAGCCTCTCTTGATAGTTCGGGGCCTTGGTAAATTGGGCGACGCAGATCGCCGCCCGAGTCGTCAAGACCACCGCTTCGGTCATCTCTTGGGAAGTGCCCCTGGTTGTCCAACCTCCCCACGCGAAGCCGATGATCATCGCGATGACTGCCCCAAGAATCAGGCCCCAAACTCCATACTTAACCTTCACTTCAGTTTCTGGTTTCATTGACATTACCTCCAGTTCGAATGATACGAACTTGTTTTTTAGGTTCAGCCACCGAGAACTCAAAATTCTGGCCCGCAACCCTTCGCCGGCGCGCTTTCGAGACCCTAAGGAGCACAGCGGAAGGGACGGATCGGCCCCATCCGCAATTTGGACTGGACAGTATCCGATAACGACGTGTTATGTCAATCTCAGCTTGGTCTGAAGGCAGGGCTGGACAAATGCTGATTCACCGGCCTCCAAATCCCATCCCCTTCAACTCCTCAACCATCTTCTGCTGGTGAGTAGCGGGCCAATAGAGCCGGTGGCACATGGGACAGAAGGAAAGCTTCTCGTGCGTGGAAAAGACGTACGGAGGCACCCTTTCGCGCACGGCTTCCTTCGCGATCGGTTGAAGCGGCGCATTGCACTCCACGCACCGGGTAAACGCATCCTTGAGTGGATCCAAACCGCAGGCATGAACCACCTGCTTGAGCTGATCACGAAAGCGATCGCTCTCAATCCAAAGGTACTTGGGGGGCTTCTTCCCGCCGATCCGGCGATCGCGCGTGAGAATGAGCCGTCCCTCCCGGCGCGCCGCGCGGACAAGCCCCCAACCCGACAGATGCGAGCCGTAAGCTACATCCTGGCCGATGACTCGAAGCCATCGAGCCAGCCTTCCCAACATCTTGTCGGCGACAAATTTCATTGGGCGCAAAGAAAGGCCAAAGTTTGAAAATGGATGCCGCTTCCTTTACACTGGAAACGGTTTCTTATCTCTATGGTTGTGACGCGATCCTTTAACGTCGCTATTGTCCTGTTCTGGTGCCTCATGAACGTCCTCCTCTTCAGGCGCCAGCTCTGGGCGCCGCCCCCTCCCATCCGCCTTCAGACGGTCTCCGCCATCACAGAACCCATGGAAGAGTGGTGGGGCATTTACTTTCGCGGGGAAAAGATCGGCTACGCAGCGCAGAGCATCACCCCTGAAACCGACGGTTATCGCGTTCGAGACTCTTCGCTCCTGCATCTCAATCTCCTCGGAACCACACAGACCGTCAAGACCCGGCTTGAGATGGCTGCCTCCGCGGATTGGGAGCTGAAGCGGTTCGACTTCGCGCTGGAGTCCCGCGATATCCGCTTTAAGGCCCGGGGAGAAGTCTCGCCGGGAAAACTCGCGTTAGAGGTGGACTCCGGGGGCCACCAAACTCAAAAAACGCTCCCGATGAACCAGACCCCTTACCTGCCCGCTGGCCTCAAGCCTTACATCGTAACGCAGAACTTCGAACCAGGAAAGGAGCATCTCTTTTTGACCTTCGATCCCTCGACCCTGTCCCAACAGATTACCACCGTCACCGTCGAGGGCAGAGAACGGATCACGATCCGAGGTGAGAGCCATCCGGCCATTCGCATACGCCAACGTTTCAGGGGAGTATCGGTGGTCTCGTGGGTCGACGCCAGAGGAAGAACGCTAAAAGAGGAGAGCCCCGCCGGACTCGCGCTGGTCAAGGAGCCGCCCGAAGAGGCCCAGGCTCTGTCCGGCACCAAATCCCTCTCGCTTGACCTGATCAGCCAAACCGCAGTCCCGCTGAATACCCCCATCACGGATCCAGGGCAAAAAAAATTCCTCAAGCTCAAACTTTCCGGCTTCGATCCCAGCTATTTTTCGTTGGACGGGGGCCGACAGCGCCTGAGCCACGATCTCCTGGAGGTCCGGCGGGAAGATTTGACCCGGCTGAGCACCTACAGGATTCCCATCCAGGGGCCGCGGTTCGCCTCCTATCTTCAATCGACTCCGTTCTTGCAAAGCGACCATCCCGAGATCCGCGCCGTGGTTCAGAGGGTGCTGAAGCAGGAAACCGACGCGTTGAAAGCTGTCGCGCGGCTGAGGGAATGGGTCTTCAGCCAGCTCGCCAAAGAGCCAACGGTGAGCATTCCTAACGCCCTGGAGGTCCTGCAAACCCGCAGAGGAGACTGCAACGAGCACACGGTGCTCTTCAACGCCATGGCGCGGGCCGCAGGGATCCCGGCCAAGACCGTGGTCGGCGTCGTTTATCTCCGTGGAGCGTTTTACTACCATGCCTGGTCCGAAGTCTGGCTCGGCGAGTGGGTCTCGGTAGATCCGGTCCTCAACCAGTTTCCGGCGGACGTCACGCACATCAAATTCCTCGAGGGCGAGATCGACCAGCAGATCGACATCCTCCAGCTCATCGGCAAACTAAAAATCGCGCTCATAGAGGCTTCCTGACGTGATCCAGCTCGAAAATCTCAGCAAGTACTACGGCACATTGGCCGCCGTCGAATCGCTGAACCTCGAAATCCAGCCGGGCGAGATCTTTGGCTTTCTCGGGCCCAACGGCGCCGGCAAGACCACGACGATTCGGGTCATGATGGGGATTTTGAAACCCAGCTCTGGGCGCGCCACCCTGGGAGGATACGATGTGGTGCGAGAACCGGAAAAGGCCAAGGCGATCACCGGCTTTGTCCCGGATCGAGCTTTCATCTATGAGAAACTCAGCGGACGGGAGTTTCTCAAATTCGTCGGCAGCCTGCACCGGATGGACTCCCCAAGGCTCGAACGCAGGATCGCGCATCTGCTGGAACACTTCGAGCTTTGGGAGTGGAGAGACGAGCTGGTCGAAGGCTATTCGCACGGGATGAAGCAGCGGCTGGTTCTCTCGGCTTCGCTCCTTCACGAGCCCCGGATCCTCATCATTGACGAGCCGATGGTGGGGATCGACCCCAGAGGGGCCAAGATGCTCAAAGACCTCTTTCTCTCCCTGGCCAAAAGCGGCACGACAGTCTTCCTCTCCACCCACAGCGTCGGCGTCGCCGAAGAAATCTGTCAAAGGGTCGGGATCATCCACAGAGGGAGGCTCATCGCCAGCGGGTCGATGGCGGAGCTTTACCGCATGGCGAGGATTGAAGAGGGAGGGCTGGAGAGCGCCTTCCTCGAACTCACCCGCGACGGCACCTCCCCATAATTTTGAATTGTGAATTATGAATTTTGAATAGAAATTGAGAATTGAAAATTAAAAATTTAAAATTTCCTACTCCAATGTCCGCGCTGGTTGTCCTGCTCTCTCCGCCGGTCCTTTCCTGGAAAAACGACCTTAGAACCGGGAGCCCGGCAAGATGGCTGCGCCGTCTGGTCCTGCTCGGTCTGGGCGCGGCCTTCTGGATCGGCACCTACTGGACCCTCAAGCGCGTCCTGGCCTATTTCCAAACCGTCTATGAGTTGGGACCTGCCCTCGCCTATCAGCTTCTCCTGATTATCCTTTTGACCTTCCTCTCCATGCTCCTCTTTAGCAACCTGATCACCTCGCTCTCCACCTTTTTCCTCGCCCGCGATCTCGACCTCGTCCGCTCCGCGCCGATCCCGCCTTCATCCTTTTTTTACGCGCGGCTCATCACGACGACGGTCAACTCCTCCTGGATGGTGTTGTTCTTCAGCTTCCCGATCTTCGCTGCCTACGGAGCAGTCTTCCGCGGCGGCGGGCTGTTCTATCTCTGGACGCTCCTCGTCCTTCCCCTCTTTCTGATCATCCCTGCCGCGCTCGGGGTGCTGATCACCCACCTCCTGGTCTATTGGCTCCCTGCCAGAAGAATTCGCGACATCCTGTTCTTTATCGGGCTGTTCGCCTTCATCGTCCTGTACTTCCTTTTCCGCTTCTCGCAACCGGAGCGCCTGGTCGAGCCCGAGACCTTCGGCCATTTCCTGGAGTTTCTTACGGCGATGGAAACCCCATCCTCGCCTTTTCTCCCGAGCAGTTGGTCGGCAGAAATTTTTGCCTCTGTCCTCTTTGCCAGGCCGGTGAACCGCTGGTTCTTTTTCGCCTTGCTGTCGAGCTATGCCCTCTTCCTGCCGCTCGCCGCCTCATGGGTCTCGGCTGCCGTCTATATCTCTGGCTGGTCCAAAGCCCAAGAGGCGAGGCAAGGCCGCCATCACAGCGATCTACTCGACCGCATCATCCACTGGCTAACCCATCCGTTTCCGCAGATCACAAAGGCGATCATGACTAAGGACATCAAGAGTTTCCTGCGCGACGCGACGCAGTGGTCGCAGCTTTTCCTCCTGCTCGCCCTCGTGGCGGTCTATCTCTATAACTTCAAAGTCCTTCCGCTCGATCGCTCGCCCATTCCCAGCGCAACGCTGAGGACTGTGGTCTCCTTTACCAACGTGGCCTTGGCTGGATTTGTCCTGAGCGCCGTGGCCATGAGGTTTGCTTTTCCAGCGGTCAGCCTGGAAGGCAGAGCCTTCTGGATACTGCAGACCTCTCCGATCGCGCTCAAATCGCTCCTGTGGAGCAAATTCTGGCTCAACCTCATACCTCTGCTCGTGCTCGGCGAACTGCTCGTCTTTTTCAGCAATACCCTGCTGCGCGTCCCCTCGTGGATGATGACGCTGTCCCTGATCACCGTCTTTTTTATGACTTTCGGGATCACGGCGATCGGCGTAGGGGTGGGAGCCCTCTACCCAAAATTTCACTACGATCACGTCGCGGAGATCCCGACCAGCTTCGGCGGAGCGATCTGTATGATCTTCAGCGTCGCCTTCATCGGCGCCACCGTCATGATCGAGGCCTGGCCAGTCTACCTGCTCGCCATGGAAGGTTTGAACCCCGGCAGCACAAGCGCAGGAAGCTGGGTGCTCGCCCCTTCCCTCGCGGGCGTCGCTCTCCTCACCATCCTTGCGGTCGTGGTCCCCATCAAGCTCGGTTTGAGCGGCCTTGAGGAGATGCCAGATTAGGCGGGTCCGGCGACGGCGGATGTTCACGGCGTTGCGGTTTGCGCGTGGCATCCACATGAGGTAGAAGAACCGTATGGCCGGATGACTCCCCATGCGGAGCCGCGCAGAGGTAGAAAGTTTACGGAGCGATGCAACTGATTCACGCCGTTCATGAGCCGCGCGGGGAAGGCCCGTATCCTGCGGTCATCGCGCTTCATGGTTGGGGGGCGAACGCCCTGGACCTTTTGGGCCTCGCGCCCTATCTCTGTGGCGGCCGCTTTTTGGCCATCTGCCCTCAAGGCCCGCTCGAAACCCCTATCGGGCCGGGGGCGGTGGGATACGGTTGGTTTCCGCTCTCCTTGGGTGACCCACCCAACGTGTCAGCCATACTCGCCGCAAGCGAGCAATTAAGGGCCTTTCTCGACCTGGCATTGGCCCGTTACCCGATCGACCCCCGCAAGCTCATCGTCCTGGGCTTCAGCCAAGGCGGCGTGATGGCCCATAGCCTCGTGCTTCGGGAACCTCAACGCTTTTCCGCCGCCGTCGTGTTGAGTTCCTGGCTCTCGCATGAGCTGGCGGAGCGCTTCACGCGACCAGGGGCGGACAGCTATCCTCCGACCCTTGTTCAGCACGGCTCGCGTGATGAGCTAATCGGAGTGAGCCGGGCCAGAGAATCCATCGATACTTTGCGCCAACTGCGCGTACCCGTCACCTATCGGGAATACGATATCGGCCACGAGATCAGCCCGCGCAGCTTGGCTGAACTCTCCTCCTGGTTGGAAGAGAAAATCTTCTCGCCGCTGGTAGTGTCGGCCTGATCAGAAATCGGCTTATGCGCTTTGGAGTGATCTTTCCGCAGACTGAGATCGGAGCTGACCCGATCGCCGTGCGAGATTACGCCCAGGCCGCCGAGGAACTCGGCTATGATCACCTTGCAGCCTATGACCATGTTTTGGGTGCCAACCCTGCGCGCCGCCCTGGCTGGAGCCCTCCTTACAGCCACAAGGACATGTTCCACGAACCCTTCGTCCTGTTCGGCTATCTGGCAGGCCTCACCAAAAGCATTCAATTGACCACTGGAATCCTCATTCTTCCGCAACGGCAGACCGTATTGGTCGCCAAGCAGGCGGCGGTGGTGGACGTGCTGAGCGGCGGGCGGTTGCGTCTGGGCATCGGCATCGGGTGGAACGATGTCGAATATGAAGCCCTCGGGGAAAATTTCAAAAACAGAGGACGCCGGTCAGAGGAGCAAATGGAGGTGCTGCGCCGGCTTTGGACTCAGGAGCTGGTGACCTTTCAGGGCAGATGGCACAAAATAACCGATGCGGGTTTAAATCCCCTCCCGATCCAGAGACCGATCCCCATCTGGCTGGGGGGCAGCGCCGAAGCCGTACTCCGGAGAATCGCACGCCGAGGCGACGGATGGTTTCCCTTGCTCCAGCCCGACGAGAAATGCCGCTCCATGATCGAAAGGCTACGGTCTTACACGCGTGAAGCAGGCCGCGACCCCGGGGCCGTAGGAATCGAAGGGCGGATCTTATTCGCCAACAGCTCTCCCGAAGACTGGGTGAAGGGCGTGGCGAGATGGAAGGAGTTGGGGGCCACTCACATTTCAGTCAACACGATGAAAGCCGGTCTCGCCTCTCCCTCGGCTCACATAGACGCCATCCGCAGATTTAAAGCAGCCGTCGCCCGGACCTGAGCGATTCTCGCGGTCGGCCTACCTTCCCCGCGATCACACAGCGGCGACGCCAGAACTCCGGGCCATGGCTTCCAATCGGGCGATGCGCTCTTCGAGGGGGGGATGCGTGCTGAAAAGAGTCAGAAGGCCACCGCCGGTCAGCGGATTGACGATGAACATATGCGCGGTCGCCTGGGCCGTCGCCTGGTTGACTTCCAGGGGTACCCTTTCCGAGGCCATCTGGAGTTTTCGCAGCGCGCTGGCGAGAGCCAGAGGATCCCCGGTGACCTTCGCCCCGCCGGCATCGGCGCCGTATTCTCGGGAGCGCGAGACCGCCATCTGTATGAGGGTGGCGGCAAGGGGAGCCACAATCATCATCACCAGCAAGCCGATGATATTTCCGCCCCCCCGTTCCTCGCGGTCCCGACCCCCACCTAAGATCATCGCCCACTGCGCCATCCACGCGAGGTAGCTGATCGCTCCCGCGAGGGTGGCCGCAACGGTGCTAACCAGAATATCGCGGTTTCGGACGTGCGATAACTCGTGGCCGAGCACCCCGCGCAGCTCCCTTGGTGTCAGGATGCGCCGGATCCCCTGAGTCACCGCCACGGCTGCATGCTCCGGATTGCGCCCGGTGGCAAAGGCATTGGGGGCTTCCTGGGGAAGCACGTAAACCCGGGGCATGGGCAAGCCGGCCCTCTGGATCAAGTCTTGCACCAAGCCGTAAAGTTCAGGATCATCACTAGGCCCCACTTCCCTACCCCCATACATCGCGATGACGATCCGGTCACTGAACCAGTAACTGAAGAAGTTCATCGCGCCCGCGAAGATCAGCGCAACCACCGCGCCCTGCCTTCCGCCGATCATCTCCCCGGCCCAGACGACCAGTGCAGTCAGGACCGCCAATAGAATAGTGGTGCGAAGCATATTCACTTTTGCTCCTCCTTATCGCCCTTCCGTGTCGGGATTCGCATCTTAAAAATTATATCGTACCCCGAGGCCCAACTTTGTCAACCCATTCGACACCCCACCCACCCTTCGACACGCTCAGGCCCTGAGTCAATCGAAGGGAGCTCGCCGAAGTCAGCACGGGCCATGAGTCGAACCGTCAATGGCCGGGGGAGGCCAGGAGCTGGCGCACCGCGTCGAAAGGATCGCGATGGTTGCGCACGGATTTTTCCATCAAGGCGACTGTATCCACCAGATCCCTTCCCCGAACCTCATAGAGAGATTCAAAGAGACCTAGTTCTCTCAAGTAAAGAAGGTAGTGAGCGATCACCGCGTTGTTGACGGTTTGCTGCCCGTAGCCCCGAAAGCGGTGTGAGGGGCGGTCGGCAATCCGTTTGGCCCAATCCCGCTTGCTCTTTTGGAAAATTTCCTCTCTGAGACGCAACTTTTCATCGAGCGCCAGATTCATCGCATACAAGTCTTGAAGCGACTGGCCCACCTGGACGAGAAAGCGGGAGAACTCGAGTTCCTCCTGCCAGGCCTGTTGCGCCCTTCGAAACGCAGGGCTATCCTCGCCGTAGCGATCCCGAAAAAAGAGTATCGCGGCCCGGTTGCCGACAAAATTAGCCACGCTCTCGTTGAAATCCAATCCCCCGCTCAAGAACAAGGTGTTGTGAAATAGTTCGTGAAAGATGATTTGAGCCAAAGTAACCTCGTCGTACCTGAGAAGGTGGGCCAGGAGCGGATCATCAAACCAGCCGAGGGTACTGAAGGCCGGCGTCGTCCGGACATAGACATCGTAACCCTCCGCCTCGAAGCTCTCGGCGTCGGCCTTGGCCGCCTCTTCGGAGAAGAAGCCCTTGTAGGGAACCCGGCCGACAAAAAGAAACCACCACGTGTACGGACGGAGGGAAGTTTTGGGCACCGCCATCAACACGTACGAAAGAGCGTCCCGATCCACATAGGAATAGCTTGCGTAGCTTCCTCCGACCCTGAATCTTAGAGTGTCCCGGGCATAATTGCGCACGGCCAGTACAAGCTCCAGCTTCTCGCGAGTCTCGGGCGCCAAATCGGGGCCCTGCAGAAGCTCCTCGATCGGCTGGCGTCTCCAGAGAATTCTTCCCTCTTCATAGGCAGCGCGCATGACATAGAAAGGAGAGCAACCGGAAAGAAGGAAGGCTGAGTGCAGAAACGCGAAAAACAAAATTAATGATAGGGAAAATGATAGGAATTTGTTTTGAGGTTCAGCCACCGAGAACTCAAGAATTCCCCCAACGTTCGCCTGCCGACAGGGCTTTTACTTTTGGCGAGAGAGTATCCGATAGCGTGGTCTTATGTCAACAGATCGGGCACATTGACAAGGTCTTTTGAGTTGACCATAATAGTCATATCAATTGGGCTAGAAAGGGTTCTTCTATGAAGACAGCAACCGTATCCAAACTCAAGGCATCACTCAGTGAATATTTGAGGCAAGTAAAGGCAGGGGAAGAAGTTCTGGTGACCGAGCGTGGGCGACCTATCGCTAAGCTCGCGCCCGCTGTAAACCATCAAACTTTTCCTGAGCACCTAATTGAAATGGAGAAACAGGGGCTAATCAGGCTGGGCTCCGGAAAGCTGCCTAAAGGCTTCTGGCATCTGCCAAGACCGAAGGACCCCAAGGGCCTGACGGTAAAAGCCGTGTTGCAGGAAAGGGAGGGGAGTTGGTGAAGTTCTGGGATACCTCAGCGATCGTCTCGCTATGCGTTAACGAGCCAGGTTCTGGAGCAGTAAAGTCGATACTCGTCAAGGATCCATCCATAGTTGTCTGGTGGGCGACGCGGACCGAGTGCATCTCGGCCCTCATGCGACAAGTTCGTGAAGGAGGACTAAGTGTGGCAGGGGAAAAGCAGGCCCGCCATGTGTTGGGGGTGTTAGTTAAAAGCTGGCTTGAGATCCAAGCGACCGAAACCTTACGTGGAATAGCAGAACGGTTGCTGGCAGTTCATCCTGTCAGGGCGGCTGACTCCTTCCAGTTGGCTGCTGCTTTACAATGGTGCCAAAGGCAAACCGCGCATATGCACCTTGTTTCCTTCGACGACCGCTTGCGTCAGGCTGCCTACAAGGAAGGGTTTACCCTTTTGCCCTCCGAATGAACGAAGCGTCATACCATCCGTTACTGTCATTGTGAAAACCTTTTTCCATTCGAGATTCGGACCGCATCCGGGGGTCACTCCCCACAAGATGTTATAACCGCGCAAGGATAGAAGAAAAGTGAGTGAAGAAATATCAATCTTGGACCTTCAGCCCGGCCTCCGGCATTCCCAACCTCAATTCCTCCTGCTCGTACTGGAGCTGGTAGAGGCGATAGTAGATGCCTTGCCGCCGCATCAGCTCCGCGTGAGAACCCACTTCCCGGACCTCCCCCCGATGGAGGACGATGATTCGGTCGGCATTGCGGATCGTGGAGAGGCGGTGGGCGATGACCAGACAGGTGCGCTCGCGCATAATCTTTTCCAACGCATCCTGGATGAGCAGCTCCGTCTCCGTGTCCACGCTCGAGGTCGCCTCGTCCAAAACCAGTATCTCGGGCTGAAAGACCAAGACCCTGGCCAGAGCCAACAGCTGACGCTGGCCCGCCGAGAAGTTACTGGCCCGCTCTCTTACCTCTCCCTCGAAGCCTCGGGGGAGACGGCGGATGAAGGACTCGGCGTTCGCATAGCGCGCGGCCCTCTCAATCCGCTCTAATGGGATCGATTGTTCTCCCAAGCAGAGATTAGTCCGGACATCTCCCGAAAAGAGAAAGACGTCCTGCAGCACAACGCCAATGTGTTTTCTCAACTCTTTGAGGTCCCAGTCCCGGACATCGATCCCGCTGACACGGATCGAGCCTCGTTGAATGTCATAAAACCGGCTGAGCAGCTTGATCGTAGTCGTTTTCCCTGACCCTGTCGCTCCCACGACCGCGACTTTCTCGCCGGGCTCTATGCGGAACGAAACGCCTTTCAGAACCGGTTCGTTCGCTTTGTAGCTATACCAGACATCGTTAAAGACCACCTCGCCCCGAAAAGGCTTGGGGATCACAGGCCTCGGAGGGCTGGAGATGGAGACCGGCGTGTCGAGGAGATGGAAGATCCGCTCGGCCGACGACATGGCCGACTGCATGACCGTATATTTCTGGCTGAAATCGCGCAGAGGGACGAAGAAGCGGTTGATGTATTCCTTGAAAGCTACCAGGGTCCCGATGCCGATCACGCCATGCAGCACCTCGCCGCCACCGTACCAAAGCAAAAGCCCCACGCTCACGGAACCGGCGGCCTCCACCATAGAAAAAAGGGACGCTTCATAGATGTTCGACCAATGGTTCGCATCCCGGTGCGCCGCGTTGAGTTCGTCGAACTCCCGGTAGCTCTTCTCTTCCCGGACAAAAAGCTGTATGACAGCCATCCCCGAAATCGCCTCTGCCAGATAGGCGTTGATGCGCGCGATCCGCTCGCGAATCACCCGATAGGTCTGGCGCGCCCTCACGCGAAAGAAGTTGATGGCCAGCGCCATGGGCGGGATTAGCGCCAAGGAAACCAGGGCTAACTGGACATGCAGGTAGAACATGATCACAACGATCCAACCCAGCATGATGAAGTCCGAAACCAGGGTCATCACCCCGGCAGCAAACATTTCCTGGAGAACATCCACGTCCGTGGTCATCCGGGTCACCAGACGGCCTACGGGATTGCGGTCAAAATAGCTCATGGGGAGCTTTTGCACGTGGGAAAATATCTCCACTCGCAAATCGGCGAGGCTTTTCTGTGCCACCAGCATGGTAAGGTAATAATGAAAGTAAAAGATCGTCGCCTCCCCCGCAATCGCGACGAGAAAGAGCAGCCCCATGCCCTGAAGACCCCAAAGGTTTCCACCCGCGATGTAGCCATCGATAGCCACTTTCATGATATAGGGCTGCGCCAGGCCAAAGAGCTGCAGCACCGGCAGCAGGAGCATGGAGAGCCAAAAGAGCTTCTTGTAGGGAAGCATGAACCGCCAGAGCCTCTTGATGAGATTGAGATCGTAAGCCTTGCCGAATATCTCTTCTTCGTGACTTGCCACTGCCATGTTTTACTACTTCCTGTTGCCTACTGCCTTCTGCCTACTCAATGCTAAATTTGTTCTAACTCCTCGGCCAGTTGCTGCTGGCGAAATAGTTCCGCATAGAAGCCGCCCTTGAGAAGAAGCTCCTGGTGGTTTCCCCGTTCGATGATCTTCCCTTCCTCCAAGACCAAGATTTCATCCGCCTCTTTAACCGCAGAGATCCTGTGAGAGATGATCACGCAGGTTTTCTCTTTGAGGATAAACCGAAGTCCCTTGAGAATCTCGTCTTCCGTCTGAGCATCTACGCTGGAAAAGCAGTCATCCAGGATAACGAACGGGCTTTTCAAAAGCAGAGCGCGGGCCAAGGTCGCCCGCTGTTTCTGACCCCCGGACAGGGTAATCCCCCGTTCTCCGACGATTGTATCCAGCCCTTGGGGAAAATTATCCAAATCCCGATCCAGCCGGGCAAGCCGGACCGCATTTTCGATCTCCTCGTCTGAGGTGCTGTCCCTCCCGAAGGCGAGGTTGCGCCTCAGCGAGGTCGAAAAAAGAAAGGGATCCTGGGATACATAACCCAGGCTCTTCCGGAGTTCGGACAGGGAGAGCGTACGGATATCCCTTCCCCCGATTCGAATCTCTCCCGAAGTGGCATCGTAGAGTCTGGGAAGGAGTTGAACCAGAGTGCTCTTTCCCGCTCCGGTCCGGCCTACGATCGCCAGGGAACGACCGCGGGGCAAGGTAAAATTAATGTCCTTGAGAACGGCCTGGCCATTCGTCTTATGTTCGTAGACAAACCAGACGCTGCGGAACTCGATGCCTTCCCCGGAATCTCCGAGCGGTGCATGAACGGGCGGACTGGCAATCTCCGGCTCCACCTTGAATATCTCCTCGAGGCGTTCCATTGCCGCGCGGCCCCTCTCGACGACCTCCTCCCGGAGGCCTTCGCCGTCGTCCGGGAGGTGAGCCGCCGGGTCCTGGACATGCGCCACTTCGACGTCCAGCTCATCGGCGGCATGGTCCTGCACGAGGGGAAGATCGCCGAGATGGCCACCGGCGAGGGGAAGACCCTGGTCGCC
>Ga0209640_10004017_pt1 | contig 12929 bp, 9 predicted proteins | sample RifCSP10_1_FD_184018 | JGI IMG/M metagenome (GOLD analysis project Ga0209640, IMG submission 184018) | Soil microbial communities from Rifle, Colorado - Rifle CSP2_sed 10_1 (SPAdes) (version 2) | ecosystem: Environmental > Terrestrial > Deep subsurface > Rock core/Sediment | place: Rifle...
ACGCCCTGCCCTGTGTAGCCGGCCACGGTCTCGACGAAGTCCGCGCCGCTGATCTGGCGGACGATGTCCATGTCCTGCAGCTCCTCCGGCTCTTCCTCCGACTCCGTGAAGGTGTCCACGAACAGGATCTCGTTCAGCCGCGCGACTCCGAGGAGCTGATCGTCGTCGAGCGTCGCCTCGAGCCGGAATCCCTGCGCGGTGGGCGGCGTCTCGACCGTCCCGCCCAAGCCCTTGATCGACTCGGCGACGACGTCCTGGGCCTCGCGCCCCCGCTCGAGGATCATGATCGAGTACCGCTGAGCGATCCCCAGGCCGGGGGGCTCCGACAGGCGGTCGACGAGCTCCTCCTCGAGCTTGTACGCCGGGTGGTACGGCCCGACCCAGCGCACGAACGGCAGCAGCTCCACCATCTCGCGCACCTGCTCGTCCATGCGGACGACGTACGCGTGGTCGGGGACGTAGAAGAAGATCGTCGCCCCGAGCTCGCGGAGGCGACCCTTGAGCCCGTCGGTCGGCAGCGTCGTGAACTGGACGAGGAAGACGTCCGAATCTTCCGGCGCGGTCAGGCGATCGGGTATCTCTGGCTCCCCGTCCAGTACCGGGTCGAACGTCGCGAACCGGAGCTTGATCTCCTTGCTCTCCGGCGGTTCCTGGCCCCCCGCGGCCTGCGTTCCGACCCCGACGACGACTGCCAACAGGAGGACGCCGAGCAGGACTTTCATCGTGGACTCCTCTCTCCCTCGATCTGACGACTCGTGCGAGGGACGGCGGCCACAGTGCGCCGGCTCGCGAGCTTGCGCCGCCCGGCGAGCCTTGCAGACGGCGGCGGCGCGCGCATCCCCCGGAATGGGAGGTCGCACTGACCTACGCGTTTCCCCGCAGGCCGCGTTCAGGCCCGACCCCGATCAGACTCGGTCGCGATCGCGGGAGGATGGAGGTGCACCGGAAGGAGGTGATGAACGTGTCTGCCGAGCTGCTCACGAACAACGAGCGCCAGGCGGTGTCACCGGTGGCTGCGACTCCGGCTACTCCGGACGACGAGCTCCGCGCGTGGGCTCGCAAGCACGTGCGGCGCATCCACCGTCTGAAGCGGGACGTGGCCGTGTACGTGCTCGGGATGCTCGTGCTGACGTCGATCTGGGCGCTCGTCCAGTGGCAGGACAACGGCGCCTTCGGGCGCTTCTCGAGCGGCGGGAACTCGGGCGACTGGGATCCGTGGATCTTCTACGTCGCGCTGATCTGGGGCTTCTTCGTCGCGCTCGACGTCGTCAAGGTGTACTTCGACCGGCCGACCACCGAGGCGGAGATCGAACGAGCCATGCGCCGTCTGAAGCCACGCGACTGAGCTCGCGAGGGTCGGCGCCTACCACTCGACGACGGCACGGCATGGCAGGCCACGGCTCTGATCCAGCACGCCATCGTGCTAGACGAGCTCGGCGAGGTCGAGGTCGCTGCGGCCGTGGCGCTGCGCGGACTAGGTCTCGCGCTCGAAACGGGGCTCGAGCAGTGGTTCCGGCTGGGCTTGCGGGAGCTCGCGAAGGCGAACGCTCGACGGGCGATGTGGGAAGAGGCCGCGACGCTCGTCGCCGCCTCGCGGCAAGGACTGCCTGCGCTGCTTCTCGACCCCGCGGCCCTGGGCCCGAACGAGCAGCGCTGCCGCGCGGCGCTCGGGGACGCCCGGTTCGAGGAGCTGGCCGCGGGAGGCGAGGCGATGAGCCACGACGAGCTCGTGGCGTTCGTCGACGCCGACGCCGGCACTGCCGCGGCGCACGTCGGCTGACCGCGGCCCTCCACGCGATAGGCTCGCGTCCAACGCGATGGCCTTCACGATCCGCCGAGTCGACTACTACTACGCGACCGTCCGCGACGAGCTCGGCGCGGCGTACCGCGTCCTCACCGCGCTCGCCGAGCGCGGGGTGAACCTGCTCGCGTTCACAGCCGTCCCGAGCGGGCCGGACCTCGCGCAGTTCGCCCTCTTCCCCGAGGACCCGAACAGGCTCGTCGCCGAGGCTCGAGCCGCGCAGCTGCCGCTCGAGGGCCCGCACCACGCCTTCCTCGTGCAGGGCGACGACGAGCTCGGCGCGCTCGCGGGTGTCCACGAGCGGCTCTTCGAGGTCGGGGTCGACATCTACGCCTCGGCCGGAGTGACGGACGGGCTGGGCGCCTTCGGCTACGTCGTCTACGTGCGCGAGGAGCAGTTCGAGCGGGCCGCCGACGCGCTCGGGGTCTGAGCGCGCCCTTCTCGCCGCGGTCGGTAGTTGCCCGAACCCGCCGCGGCGTACTCCTGATGCGGTCGGGGCGGGCGCGTCGGATGATCGAAGGCGAGATGGCGTCGGTCTCGTCCGGATCTTCGGAAGGCGCTCGGAGGCGCCGATGGCCGGGCCGCGTTCCCGTCGCGCGCCGGAACCTGCTCGCCGAGAAGCCGGAGCCGACGACGATGATCCTCGATCCGCTGCTCGTCGACACGGGCGTGGCCGGCGCGCTCCAGACGTTCATCGTCGCCGTCTACGACCAGAACCAGGATCCGCTCGAGAATGCGAGCGTCACGCCGACTCGCACGACGGCGACCGGCACGCAGACCCTCACCGCGCTGACCCGCGCGACCGGGGTCGCCACGCTCGTGGCCGTCAACGTCGCCGGCGTGACCGAGTACCAGGCCTCGGCCGGCGGGACGGAGTCGAACACGATCGAGATCGCGGCCCTCGGCGGCTGACGCCCAGCCAGCATCGTCCGCCGGAGAGCGGAGGCCGGAACGACCGGCCTCCGCTCTCCGGCAAACGATCGCCGATATTGACACCCCTGGCCGTGGTGTACTAGACTGCCCGGCACGAACCACTTACGGTGGTGTCATAAGGAGGCTTTCATGCGTGGGGTACGCCGTATCGCTGCTCGCGTCGCTCTCCCGTTCTCGTCGAGATGGACGAAGTCGGAGACGCGGCGTCGTCCATACGCTTTCAGCCGTCGGCTGCGAGCGCTCGTCCTCGTTTCAGGAATCGGCGCCGTAGGCGTCTTCCCGGCGATCCCGGCGGCTGCCGGCAGCCTCAAGCCGGTCGACTACACGTCCATCGGCGGGCTCTCCAAGATCGCGTACAGCGCGGATCAGATCGTTCGGGAGTCGCTGTGGGTTTCCGCCCCCGACGCGGACGAGCTCGACGGCGAGCTCGATCTGTACGTCGAGATCGTGCGCCCGAACGACCCGACGAAGCGCTTCCCGGTCATCCTCGAGGCAAGCCCCTACCACGGGACGCTCGCCGACCGGGACGGCAGGCGGATCCTTCCGGAGCCGGTGGACGAGAACGGGGTACCCCTCGGGCTGACCGTGTACTTCGCGCCCCGTGGGTACGCGGTCGTGATGGTCGACCTTCGCGGAACGGGTCGCTCTCAGGGCTGCCTCGATCACCTCGGGCCTAAAGACGGGCTTGACCTGAAGGCCATCGTCGAGTGGGCCGCCTCGCAGCCCTGGTCGAACGGGCGCGTCGGGATGACCGGCCACTCGTACGTGGGCTCGACCCCGTCGCTGGCGGCCGCGATGCGCCCGCAGGGGCTGGCCACGATCGTGCCCAGCGCGGGGCTCGCGACGATGTACGACCACCAGTTCCAGGCGGGCGTGCCCTACTACCTCCAGTGGGCCGGCCCGATGTTCGCCTACGAGCAGCTGGCGCTGGAGCGGCACCTGCCCGGCGGCGACGACGAGCTCCGCGACCTCGAGTACGCCGGCTGCGGCGTCCCCAACTCCTCGCTCGTCGAAGGGGAGTCGCAGCTCTCCGGCGCGTACGGCCCGTGGCACGCGGCCCGCGACTGGAGGGCCGAGGCGACGGCTGCCCCGATCCCCGTCTTCATGGTCCACGGGGTCAACGACAACGCCGCCCGCGTGCCGGCGATGCAGTGGTTCACCGACCGGCAGGTCTACTGGTCGGGCCGCTCGGACCGGCCCGACGACAAGATCTGGCTCGGCCAGTGGGACCACGGCAGCGGCTGCTGCCCGAACCGGCGGGGCATCCAGTGGACGTACGCCCTCCATGCCTGGTTCGACAAGCACCTGGCGGGCCGCAAGGTCGACACGGGACCGCCGGTCGAGGTCTTCCTCTCGGACGCCGAGTCGCTGCAGATGGGGATCGTCTCGCGCACGGAGATCTACACCGCGACCTCGTGGCCAGGGTCCCCGCGGATGCTCGAGCTCTTCCCGGGCGCCGGCGGAAGCCTCGGCTCGACCTCGCCCGCGCTGCCCGGGAGCGTGTCCTTCGCCGGCGACCCGCGCGGCTTCACCAGGCCGCAGGAAACCGGAGGCGCGACCTTCTCGACCGCGCCGCTCGAGAAGGACATGCTCCTCGTCGGAGTTCCCGAGCTCTCGCTCGTCGCCTCGGTGACGGCGCCCCGCGTGCATCTCATCGCCAACCTGTACGACGAGGCTCCGAGCGGCGAGCAGCGGCGAATCAGCCAGCTCACCATCAATCCCGAGCTCCGCGAGGGGATCGACGATCCGCAGCCCGTCCTGCCGGGCGTGCGCTACACGCTCGACCCGACGGCGTTCGCCATGGCCCACGAGCTCCGCGCCGGCCACCGGCTCGTCCTGCGCGTGACGGCGAGCGACCCGGACAAGGTCCCGACGTTCGCCGTCGATCCGCAGATCACGGTCTACACCGGGCCCGGCGGGACGACGCTCCGGGTTCCGCTCGTGGAAGGGGCCACGCTCTACCCCGACACCTTCCGCCTCAGCCTGGAAGACCGCAAGAAGCCGAAGGCGGGGACGGCGCAGCCGACCATCCGCGGCTCGGTGACTCCGCTGACGGGCGGGCCCGTGCGGAGCGCCCTCACGACGGCGTTCTTCGAGTTCGATGTCGACGCCGGCTGGGACAACGCAAGGCTCCTCGCCGGCGTGGTTCCCTCCCTCGAGGCCGACATCGACATCTTCCTGCAGCAGCGGCAGGCGGACGGCACCTGGCGGCAGCTCACCGCGGGCGAGTCCGGGCGGCTCACCGACGAGCTGGCCGTCCTCGAGCGGCCCGAGCCGGGCCACTACCGGCTCGAGGTCCAGAACTGGGCCGGCCTGCCCGCGACGCGAGTCGACATCACGTTCGTCTTCGTCAATGCCGCGGGTGAGCCCGGCGAAGGCGCGTGACCGGGGAAGGACGAGGACGATGACCATGAGGCACGCCTGGCTGGGAGCGCTCGCTCTCGCGCTCCTCCTCGGAGTCGCCGGCTCGCCGACCGCCGGCGCAGCCGCGGGCGACGGCGCGTGGTACAGGGTGCAGTTCGACGGGACGATCACGGGGGCGGATCGGACCGGCCTCGACGCCGCCGGCGCGCGCTCGCCGCTCTACGTCCCCGAGGACGCGTATGTCGCCTGGCTCGACCCGTCGGCGGTGGAGGCGGCGCGAGGCATCGCGACGGTCGAGTCCGTACGGCCCCTCGAGCGAGACGAGAAGATCGACGGCGCGCTGGCCGGCACTGGGCCCGAAGCGGCGCGCGTCTCGGCGCTCGTGTACGCCGAACGCCTGGACGAGGCGCGGACCGCGCTCGACGCGATCGGCGACGTCGCAGCCGTCCTGCCGGACGCCGCGACGGGCTCGTCGCTCGCGGAGGTGCTCGTCACGGCGGCTGCGACCGACCTCGCGGTCCTCGCCGAGGTACCCGAGGTGCTGCACGTCGGGCCTGCGATCGCCGGCCTCTTCCCAGAGGACGAGGGGACGGCGCAGATCGTCGCGGGCAACCTCGACCTTGCCGGGGCGCAGCCGGTTCCCGGGTACGAGGACTGGCTGTCGGGCCTGGGGCTCGACGGCTCCGGCGTGAAGGTCGCCATCGTCGACACCGGCGTCGACGAGAAGCACCCGGATCTGGCCGGCCGCGTCGAGAAGCGGACCGACTACACGCCCGTGCCGGAGCCGGAGGACAGCTTCGGCCACGGCACGCACGTGAGCGGCATCGTGGCCGGAAACGCCGCGGCGCTTCGCGAGGCCGGAGGGGTGACGGACCTCGCCGGGTTCCTGTACGGACTGGGAGTCGCGCCGCGGGCGCAGCTGCTCGACCAGAACGCGATCGGCACGACGGTGCTCGACTGGCCGCCGCCGTACGGCTTCGCGCGCCTGACGAGCGACGCGCTCGCTGCGGGAGCGTCGGCGTGGAACGCCTCCTGGCACACGGGCGAAGGCACGGGGGCGGGCTACATCGCGACCGCGCGCACCCTGGACATCCTCGTGCGCGACGGCGATCCGGGGACTGCCGTCGCCGAGCCCTTCACCATGGTCTTCTCAGCCGGGAACGCCGGGCCCGGGCGCGGGACGATGACGTCCCCCAAGGAGGCCAAGAACATCATCAGCGTCGCGAGCACCCGCTCGCACCGGCTCTCGGGGACGATCGACGAGGTCTCGTCCTTCTCGAGCCGGGGCCCCGCGCGGGACGGCCGCATCGCGCCGACGATCGCCGCGCCGGGCGACATCGTCGTCTCGACCCGCTCCCTGCCGGCGAGCGCAGTCTGCAACGAGCCGCCCACGGACGGCAACTCGCTGGGCCTGTACGGCGTCTGCTCGGGGACCTCGATGGCGGCGCCGCACGTGACCGGCGCGGTCGCGCTCGTCACGCAGTGGTGGCGGGCGCGCGCGGGAGGCGGGTCGCCCTCGCCCGCGCTGACGAAGGCGCTGCTCGTCAACACGGCCACGGACATCGGCGTCCCCGACGTCCCGAACGACGACGAGGGCTGGGGGCGCGTGAACCTCGGCGCGCTGTTCGACCCCCAGGCGAAGCGGATCTACGTCGACCAGGAGCGGGTCTTCACGGACCCGGGCGACCGCCGCGTGTTCGCCGTGAAGCCGGCCGACCCGACGAAGCCGCTGAAGGTGACGCTCGTCTGGACGGACGCGCCGGGAACCCCGCAGGCGGACAGGAGCCTGCCGGCCCTCGTCAACGACCTCGACCTCTCGGTCGAGGCCCCCAAGGCGACGTACCGTGGGAACAGCTTCTCCGGAGGCGCGTCGGTCGAGGGAGGGGCTCCCGACCGGCTGAACAACGTCGAGAGCGTCTACGTCCGCTCCCCGGGTACCAAGACGCACCGGATCGTCGTCGAGGCGACGAACCTTCCGGGCGACGGGGTCCCGGGCGCCGGTGACACGACCGACCAGGACTTCGCGCTCGTGATCTCGAACGCCGTCCCGGACGAGATCCCGCCTCCGGCGGAGCTCGGCGAGCTCTACGCCGCGTTCACCTTCGACGACGGAGCGGACGGCTGGACCACGACGGGCGTCCCGACGTGGACGCGGTCCGCCCCCGGGACGAAGACCGGCACGGACGACCCGTCCACGGCCTCGTACCGGATCGAGGGTCGCACCGAGTACATCGACAACCTGAACGCGAGCCTCGTGTCGCCGCCGATCGCGACCGACTCGGGCCGCGCGGTGGTCGAGGCCTGGATCAAGCACGACATCGAAGCCGGCTTCGACCTCCTCCGCCTCGAGTGGAGCGCGGACGGGACGACCTGGAACCTGATCGAGTCGTACTCCGGCGAGAACGCCGGCTATCCCGCCTGGCGTCCGATCTCGGTGGCGTTCGACTCGCCGGGCGGCGACGTCCGCGTCCGCTTCCGGTTCACGTCGGACATCACGGTCTCGGCGCTCACCAACGCGTCGCTCACCGGCGCGCGGGTCGACGAGGTCGTGGTGGGAAAGCAGAGGCAGTAGATCTCCGGGAGGAGTGAGAAGCCATGAAGACAGCGCTTGGAATCGCCGTCACCGCTGCGCTCGTGCTCGTGTCCGTTGCAGGGGCGACGCACAACGCAGACGACCACTCGCCGAACATGCGCCTGGTCGCCCAGTTCACGGACGGCGGCGCCTACGCGAGCGGGACGGACATCGCGTTCTGGAACGACGTCGCCGTCGCGGGGAATCAGAGCCCGGGAGGGTTCCGCCTGCTGAAGCTGGCGAAGGAGGACGACCCCGAGCCGGTGATCAGCGAGCTCGCCCAGTTCAACTGCAACGGCGGGCAGAGCGACGTCTCCATCTGGAAGACCCTCGTGTTCGTCTCCATCGACGGGCCGAGGAACTCGCCGGCCTGCAACTCGGGGTCCGCATCGGAGGGCTTCGAGGGGATCCGCGTCGTCGACGTCGGCGATCTCGACAACCCGACCCCGACCCAGGTCGCTTTCGTCCGGACGGACTGCGGATCGCACACGCACACCCTCGTCCCGGACGAGGCGCAGGGCCGGGTGCTGCTCTACGTCCTGTCGTACCCGCTCGGCGCGCCGACAGCGAGCTGCAACGTCGCCTCGCACCGCAAGATCTCGGTCGTCGAGGTGCCGCTCGCGAATCCGGCCGCGGCTCGCGTCATCGCCACCCCCGACGTGTCTCCGGCGATCGGCTGCCACGACGTGACCGTGCTGGTCCCGCGCAAGCTCGCAGGTGCCGCCTGCATCACCGAGTCGCAGCTCTGGGATATCAGCGACCCCGCCAGCCCGGTAGTGCTGAGCCACATCGTCAACCCGGCGATCAACATCCACCACGGGACGACGTTCTCGTTCGACGGAGACACGCTCGCGATCGGGGACGAGCTCGGCGGCGCCGCGGTCGCGCCGGGGTGCGTGGACGGGAACGAGCACCTGCCGATCGGCGCGATCTGGTTCTACGACGTCTCGAACCCGAGCGTGCCCGTCCTCAGGGGGACGTTCAGCATCCCGCAGGCCGTGACGTCGACCCTGTGCACCGCCCACAACTTCAACACGGTGCCGGTGCGAACGGAGCGAGACCTCCTCGTCTCGGCCTGGTACAACGGCGGGACGACCGTCGTCGACTTCACCGATCCGGCGGCTCCGCGCCAGATCGGGCACTACATCGTGCGATCGGGGGTCGTCTCGAACGCCTGGTCGTCGTACTGGTACCGCGACCAGATCTACGCGAACAACCTCGGGACGCGTGGCTTCGAGGCCTTCTTCCTCGACGACCCGGACCTGGAGGAGAACGGGGTCAAGCTCCACCGGCTGAACCCGCAGACGATGGAAGCCATACGGACGCGTCGGTGACCGGCGCGGAGGAGGAGAGAATGGACGCTCACTCGAGAACACGAATCCGGATCGGGCTGGCGCTGATCGCCGGAGCGGTCGCCGTCGCCATCGGCGGCCTACCGGCCGCGGCCGCGGACGACCCGCTCGATCCGGCGCACAACGTGCCGCTCGCCTGCGAGTTCGTGGGCGCGCCGCACCTCGTCCCTCGGTCGGCGAAGAACATGGCCCATCTCGCGAACGTGTGCGGCTTCGTCGGCACCGACGTGGAGTTCCAGTCACGTACCGACGCGCGAGGCAAGGTGCGCGACTTCGCCTTCGTGGGGACGATGGGCTACGGGGCGCGGATCTACGACGTCACCGACCCGTCGCACCCGTTCCAGGTCGGCGGGTACGCCGATCCGGGCTGGCAGAACGACGTGCAGGTGCGCGGCGACACGCTCGTCGTCGCCTTCGACCCGCTCGGTGTCTCGGTGAACGTCTCGGCGTGCCTGCGCCAGAAGAACCCATCGGTCTCGGCCACGCGCGGCGGCGTCGACATCGTCCGGCTCGAGTACGACGGCTTCCTGAACCGCTTCACGACGCGGCTCGTCGACTGCTACCTGAACACGATCTCGGGAGGTGCGCACAACTCGACACTGCACCCGAGCGGGCAGTGGCTCGCAATCGACACGTCCTCTGCCGGTATCGAGGTCGTCGACTTGCGCGGAGGCCAGATCGCCTTCAAGGGCAGGATCGAGTCCGCGACGGGCGGAACGGCGCACGACGTCTCCTTCTCGGCCGACGGGAACACGATGTACGTCGCCAGCCCCTCCGGCCCGGGTGGCGTCGGCGGGACGTTCATCGTCGACGTCTCGAACGTCCTCGAGCAGCTGCCCGGCCAGCAGCCGCCGCGGATCGGCTTCGTCTCCGAGAGCGCCCTTCCCGGCGGCGCGAACAACCGCTACAACCTCACCACCGCGCACCAGTCCGACTCGAGCTCGGACGGCGCGATCGTCGTGACCACCGACGAGCGCGGCGGCGGCCTGAGCCAGACGCAGTGCAACACGTCTCCGACCGGGATCATCGGCGGTGCGCACTTCTACGCGCTGGCGCCGGTCACCGGCCGGCCGGACACCGCCGGTGCGAGCCCGTCGAGCCCGGTCCGGCTGGGAACGTGGTTCTACCCGAACCCGCTCCTCGCGGTCGATGCGCTCGACCCGGTGCTCGCGAGCCAGGGGCGCACCGAGCGCGCCTGCACGATCCACGTCTTCCGTAACGGCGGCAACGGCACGCACGGGCCGGGCGAGATCGCGCCCGGCTTCGACGGCGTGGCGCGCCTGCCGGCAAGGCAGCTGGTCTCCGCCCATTACGGCGCCGGTGTGTGGTGGCTCGACTTCTCGGGGCCGTCCAGCTCCCTGGACGGCATCGCCGAGGACCAGTTCAGCGACTGGGCGAACACGCTCGGGTGGAACGTGATGCCCGGGGCGGACACCTGGTCGGCGAAGGAGTACAAGGGGTACGTCTACGCGGGCGACATGACGCGCGGCTTCGACGTCTACTCGTTCACGCCGTGCAAGGGAGTTGGCTGCGTCGTCGTACCGTCGAACCTGCCGGGGACCGCCAGCGGCGGAGGCAACTCCGACGCGTCGACCGCGGAGCTCGACATCGTCGAGGGCTCTTCGGTCGGCGGTCGGGCGACGTTCGGCTTCGACGTCGGCTACCGGATCGGTCAGGTGGCCCCGGAGGGGAGCTTCTCCTTCCGCGACCACACGAACGGCAAGAAGGTCGAGTCGACCGCGCTCACGTCGTTCCACGCCGCCTCCGGGAAGGCGACCTTCACCGGCGTCGCAACCGTGGACGGAGTTCCGGGCGTCCCCTTCGAGGTGATCGTCCAGGACAATGGCGAGCCGGGTCGCGGCAACGACACCTTCCTGCTCTTCACGGCCGACGGCTACCTGGCTTCCGGCACGCTCAAGGGCGGGAATATCCAGGTCGAGAGCTAGGCAACGTGTGACGGGCAACCGAGAGGCCCGCATGCGCGGGCCTCTCGGCCTGTCCCCCGGCTTCGGCGCCCGCGTACGAGCGGCATGCGTAGTTCCCCGAGGGGAGGTCCGTCCTTCCCCTGATGGACGACCTCGCCCCACCGACTAGGTTCGTGCGCACCGGGCGAGGTGCCTCGCCCGGGCATTCGCTGTTTCCCGTCGTCGTTTGGGGGAGCGGCGGGGGAGAGGAGGCTGTCATGACGAGGCGATGGTCGATCTACGTGGCGGCGCTCGCCATGTTGACTGCGCTCACCGCGGCCGCGGCCGCATCCGCGGGTCCTGGGTCACGTGGAACGAGCGCCGATTACCAGATGAAGGTCTTCGCCCGTGGCGCGGCGATTCACGGCGCCAACGGGCTCGCGGTCGACGCGAGCGGCCGGCTTCTCGTTGCGAGCGTCTTCGGCGGCGAGCTCGTCGCGCTGGATTCCCGAACCGGGCAAGTCCTGGACCGCCTCGGGCACGAGACCGGGGTGGACGGCCCCGACGACGTCGCGGTCGGTCCCGACGGCTCGATCTACTGGACCGACATCATCCTGGGCGAGGTCGGCCGGCTGGCACCGAACGGCCAGGTCACGAAGCAGTTCGTGGCCCCGGGCATGAACCCGATCGCCTTCACCGAAGACGGGCGCCTGTTCGTCGGGCAGGCGTTCTTCGGTGACGGCTTGTACGAGCTCGATCCCGGCCTCGCGCAGCCGCCGCGGGTGGTGATTACCGACTCGCACGTGCCGCCGTTCCTTTCGCAGCTGAACGGCTTCGACTTCGGCCCCGACGGGATGCTCTACGCACCGCAGCCGTTCCTGGGCAAGATCGTCCGCATCGATCCCGAGTCCGGGGCGATGGAGGTGGTCACGGACGCGTTCGCAACGCGCCCGCCTACGTCGGTCGAGTTCGACTCGCGGGGCGCGCTGTACGCGAGCCTCATCGACGGGGAGATCGTGCGCGTGGACCCGAACACCGGCGAGTTCGAGCCTTTCACGAGGATCCGCGACGCCGTCCTCGACAACATGGCCTTCGATGCCCGCGACAGACTGTTCGTCTCGGACTCCGACGACGGGGCGGTCTATGCCGTGGCGCCGGGCGGAGGCGTGCGAACGCTCAGCCCCGGCGGGCTGATCCTTCCCGGCGGTGTTGCGGTGATGGAGGACGCCTCGGGTCGCGAATCGGTCTTCGTCGCAGACGTCTGGAGCCTTGCCCAGCTCGACGAGCGCTCGGGAGCGCTCGTCGATGTCGACCGCCAGTCACGGGCGGGTGGCGGCATCGTCGAGTCCTGGAGCGTTGCCCCGGACGGTGGCAACGTGATCCTCACTTCGTGGATGTCGAATGCGGTCCAGATCTGGGACCCGCTGGCGGGCGTGCCGGTCGAGGTCTTCATGGACTTCGCGGTGCCCCTGAACGCACTCAGGTTCCAGGGGGACCTCGTCGTTGCCGAGCTCGGCACGGGGACCGTCGCCCGCAAGGACGAGACCGGGACGAAGTCGGTGATCGCCGGCGGTCTCTTCGTCCCCACCGGGCTCGCCGCTACGGACGACGACCTCTGGGTCGCGGACTGGGCGACGGGGATCGTCTGGAGGATCGTCGCCGACGGTGCGGTCCTGCCCACACCGCAGTTCATCGCGGGCGGCCTCAGCTTCCCCGAGGGGATGGCGGTCGACCGCGACGGCTCCCTGCTCGTCGTGGAGTCCGGAGCGGGGCGGCTTTCGCGGATCGACCCGTCGACCGGTCAGGTCACGACCGTGGCGGACGGGCTCGAGGTCGCCGTGCAGGGATCGGCCGGGGCACCGCCCACTTGGGCCCTGAGCAGTGTTGCCGTTGGGCGGAAGGGCACGATCTTCGTGACGGGAGACCTCGCCAACGTCGTCTACCGCCTGCAACCCGTGCCCGCATCCTGAGGAGCACAGGGCGGCTGGCTCCGGCGCGCCCGC
>Ga0209640_10004019_pt1 | contig 12923 bp, 13 predicted proteins | sample RifCSP10_1_FD_184018 | JGI IMG/M metagenome (GOLD analysis project Ga0209640, IMG submission 184018) | Soil microbial communities from Rifle, Colorado - Rifle CSP2_sed 10_1 (SPAdes) (version 2) | ecosystem: Environmental > Terrestrial > Deep subsurface > Rock core/Sediment | place: Rifle...
CCGCTTGTTGGACGAGCCGACATCATCCGCAAGCCCGATGTAAACCGTCCCGACCGGCACAGCATCAGTGCCGCCCGCCGGACCCGCAATTCCAGTCAGGCTCACTCCGATCGTCGCCCCGGTGCGCTGCTTCGCGCCTCGCGCCATTGCCTCGGCCACCTCGCCGCTCACCGCCGTGGATCGCGCGATCATCTCGCGGGGAACTCCGAGCAAGCCGATCTTAGCCTCATCGCAGTAGCTCACGATGCTCCCAACGAAGTACTCGCTCGCGCCCGGCGCCTCGGTCAATCGCGCGGCAACCAGACCGCCGGTCACGCTCTCGGCCGTCGCAATCGTGTAACGCTTGAGTCTCAACCGCTGGCCTACGACTTCTTCGAGCTTCTCGCCGGCGGTCGAGTAAACATTCAGCCCGAGTTTCTCCGCGAGCTTTTCGGCGAGGTCTTCGGCCATCTCGCCCGCGCGCTCGGCGCTGTCCGCGGTTGCGGTCAGGTGAATCTCGATCTCGGAATTCGTGAACAGGATCGTCGTCGAAGGGTTCTCGTACTGTTTATAAATCGGCGCGATCATGTCGTCGAGCGCGGACTCGCCCAGGCCCGAAACCTTCAAGACGCGCTTTGCCAGCCGGACCCCTCGCGACTTTGCTTCGAGCTGAGGCATGACATGCTCATCGAACATCGGCTGGTTCTCGCGCGGAGGCCCTGGCAGCACGACGATCAGCTTTCCGTCCTGGTCGATCTTGATGCCCGGCGCCGTGCCGCGCGGGTTCGCCAATACGACCGCGCCGCGCGGGATCAACGCCTGCCGTTCATTGTTCGGCGTCATCTGATAACCTCGGCTGCGAAACCGTTCGCGGATCTGCGCCAGCACCTCGTAGTCGAGCGCGAGCTGGCGGCCCGTGACTCGCGCGATCACCCGGCGCGTTACGTCGTCTTCAGTCGGACCGAGCCCGCCGGTTGCGATGATCAACTCCGAGCGCTTCAGCGCGTCGCGAAGCAAGTGCTCGAGGTGCATCTCGTCGTCGCCGACAATCGTCTTGAGCTGCACGCTGATGCCTATCGAGTTGAGCCTCTCGGTCAGCCACAAAGAGTTTGTGTCCGTGCGATAAGGAGTAAGCAACTCCGACCCGATGGCGATGATTTCAGCCTTCACGATGACCGCCTGCTACCCGGATCTGCATCACTCGGCCGGTAGAGCGAGTGCTCGTTGATGTACCGCTCTACCTCAACCGGCACTAAACCTGAAATAGGAACGCCGCGGCGCGCGCGATTGCGCACCTCAGTGGCGGAAAACTCAGCCAGATCAGCCGGGAAGTCGAGAAACGAAACGCCCGCGGCCACGAGAGGCGGCTCCCGCTCGATGAACCGCCGAAAATCTTCGTGGCCCGCTCCCGCCCGGCCCCCTACGATCAGTCGGCTCCCGCCAACCAGAAACTCCAGCGCCTCGAGACGGTCCTTGAATCTTCGTTGGTACTTCGCTGTGTACCGGTTCTCGCGGTCAAGCACGCGCTCGAATGTATCGAAACCCAGAATGAAGTGCAATCGAGTCGCGCTTCCACGTAACGCTCTCAGCGCATCCAGCATATCGACGAAGAAAGCATGCGACGAGAGCCCGACCGACACTCTCGGATCGCCCGCGAAGCACGCCGTTAGCATCAACACCCGATCCGCGAGCGGCGCCTCGTAAAGCTGTTTGTCGGCATTTGCGACTCCCGCGAGCGCAAGCGTTTCATCCAACGAAAACTGTTCGCCGGCTCGCTTCATCAACTCCGCGTGAGCGATCGTGACTGGGTTGAACGACGAAGCAAAGACCCCGACCCGCTCGCCCGTCTCTTGTGCCCGCTTGACTATCTCGACAAAAGGGTCCGGGCTCGCCGCCACCCGCGAGATTATCTCTTGAATCTGACCGCGCTCCACGTCGCGCGATTATATCAGCTTGAAGTAGATGGCCGCCGCGACCAGCCCGGCTCCGTAGAGACCCGCGAGTACGTCGTCAGCCATCACGCCGAAGCCGCCCGGCAACGATTCCACTCTGCGGATCGGATAAGGCTTGAAGATGTCCAGCAAACGAAACAAGACAAACGCGAGGGCGACGCGCTGCGGCGACGACGCCAGCGCAACCGGCATCAGCGCGACGAGCTGACCGCATACCTCGTCGACAACGACCTGGCCGGGGTCCTTGACCTCGCAAATCTCGCAAGTCCTCGCCGACGCCCAAACGCCGACCATACAAGTGAAGACGGCGAGCCCCGCGACCACAACCAGCCGCGCAACGGGCGTCAGGCCGAACACGCCGGTCGCGAAGTAGATCGCTACTGCTTCAATCGCGCCGCACGTTCCCGGCCCGACCGGAGAAAAACCGGCGCCCAGGCCCGTCGCGATCAGGTAAGCAACGCGGTCGAGCGTCGTGAGGGGATGCTTTTTGATTGGTAAGGGCCGAATCAATGGAATGAAAAGAAACCCATCGCGAAAACGATGAACCGGGAATGATGAATCAAACGCTAGCCGTTCATCATTCACCAGTCATCGTGCATCATTTCCTTACGCGGCCGATCAGGTCGTAGTCGTGCGCCTCGGTGATCTCCACGGTCACGAAGTCGCCCGGCTGAACACTAACTCCGTCGGGAACGTCGTTGATCAGCACCGAGCCGTCGATCTCCGGCGCCTGCGATTCCATCCGGCCTTCAAGCAGAAGATCGCTCTCTTTGGACATGCCTTCGAGCAGCACCCTCGCCCTCTTGCCGACCATCGCGCGGTTCCTTCGCTTCGATATTCGCGCCTGTTCGGCCATCAACCGCCGCTCCCGGTCGCGCGCCACTTCGTGGTCGACTTTCTGATCCTGCTCGAAGGCCGCCGAGTTCTCTTCGTCTGAATAGGTGAAGACTCCGACGCGATCAAACTCAACGTCGCGCACGAAGCCCATCAGCTCAGCGAAGTCGTCTTCAGTCTCGCCGGGAAACCCGACGATGAACGTCGTCCGCAATGTGACGCCCGGCACTCGCTCGCGTATGCGTTCCAGCATTCGCAGGTACGTCTCGCGATTCCCGCCTCGCCGCATTCGCGCGAGGACGTTTCGGCTCGCGTGTTGAAGCGGTATATCGAAGTAGTTGCAGACGTTCGGACGCTCGGCGACGACCCGCAGCAACTCGTCGGTGATGTTGGTCGGATAGCAGTAGAGAAACCGCACCCACTCGACGCCGGGCACATCGCTGACCCGTTTGACGAATTGCGCGAGCCCGGCGCCGAGGCCGAGGTCCGCGCCATAGTTCGTCGTGTCTTGCGAAATGAGCACGATCTCTTTGACGCCTTGTGCCGCGAGCATCTCGACTTCTCTGATGATCGACTCGGGTGAGCGGCTGCGAAAGACGCCCCGCAGTTTCGGGATAATGCAGAAGGCGCAGGTGTGATCGCAGCCCTCGGCGATCTTCACGTAGGCGGTGTAGGGCGCGGTGGCGCGCAGCCGCGGCGTCGTTTCGTCGTAGAGGTAAAGCTCCGGCGCCGCCTTGCCGTCGCTGTAAACCGGGAGAGGCCGTCTTCCATTCGGCTCAATGACGCCGAGAATGTCCCGCAGTTGGTTGACTCCGATGCACGCGTCGATCTCGGGTATTTCGCGTTGAAGCTCCTCGCGATACCGCTCTACCAGGCATCCGGCGACGACCAGGCGCTCGAGTCGGCCGGTCTCTTTGAACCGGGCCATCTCGAGAATAGTGTCGATGGATTCCTGCCGCGCGGAGTCGATGAATCCGCAGGTGTTGACCACAAGCACGTCGGCATCAGCGGCATCAGCGGTGATCTCGTAGCCGTGACGGGCCATCAGCCCCATCATCACCTCGCTGTCGACGAGGTTCTTCGGGCAGCCGAGGCTCACCATTCCGATTCGCTTCTTAGGAGTCATTCCCGCTTCTCACGCGCTTATAATGTCGCCGTGCGGCCGGCATCGGCAACCGACGATGATACGGTACACCTTCAGAATTTGCCAGCTATCACCAAATCAAATCACATCCGCTCGCCTCGCGCTGCACAATGAAGAGATACTTAGTCGTGATAGAGGAAACGAGCACCGGGTATTCGGCCTACTCGCCGGATCTCGACGGGTGCGTTTCGACGGGCCGGACGCGCGAAGAGGTTGAGCGAAGTATGCGCGAGGCGATCGAGTTCCACCTCGAGGGTATGCGGCTTGAGGGTGAAATCGTTCCGGAGCCGCACACCTACTCCGCGTACGTCGAAATTTCCGCGTGATTGCTGTTGCCCACCTGCCGAGCGAGGCAGCAGGTGTGCGGAACCGCGTGTTCGACGTCTATCTCCGCCGACAGCTTCAAAAACGACGAGCAGATTCGAGCTAGCCACTTTTCCGCGAGGATGGACACCTTCTTCTCAACTCGGTTCGTCTCCCTCCGCCTTGTAGCGATTCAACTTCCGATAAAGCGTCGACAGATCGATTCCCAATACTCTCGCCGCGCTCGCCTTGTCTCCGCCGAACCTCTCAAGCGTCTGCAAGATGTAGCGGCGCTCCAGATCTTCCAGCGTTATCTCCAGGTCATCAACTTGCGCAGCGACATCTCCATCGTGAGCGGCAACGACGCGCAACTTGGGCGGGAGTACGTCGACATCGATCACTGAACCTGAAAGCGTGAATGCCCGCTCGATGCAGTTCTCAAGCTCGCGCACATTGCCCGGCCAATCGTAGTTCATCATCAAGCGGAGCGCCTCCCCATCGAGCCGCTTGTCCTCCGCGCCGCGTTCGCGCGCGAGCTTCCGGATGAAGTGCCGCGCAATCAACGGCACGTCCTCGCGCCGGTCGCGCAACGGCGGCACGCATATGCTGATCACGTTGAGCCGGTAGTACAGGTCCTCGCGAAACCTGCCCGACGCGAGGTCAGCCTCGAGATTGCGATTGGTCGCCGCGATGATCCGTGCGTCGAACTTGACCGGCGAGGTCGCGCCGAGCGGCGTCACCTCGCGCTGCTGAAGCGCGCGAAGAAGTTTCACCTGAAGCGCGGCAGGCATCTCGCCTATCTCATCCAAGAACAAAGTCCCCCGATCGGCGGCCGCGAGCAGCCCGCGCTTGTTTGTGGTCGCGCCGGTGAACGCGCCTTTGACGTAGCCGAACAGTTCCGATTCGAGCAGGTTCTCCGGCAGCGCGCCGCAGTTGATCGCCACGAACGGGCCGTCACTGCGGTCCGAGTTGTAGTGAATCGCGCGCGCGACCAGCTCTTTTCCGGTCCCGCTCTCGCCATCAATCAGGATGGTCGTGTTGGTAGCGGCGACCTTCTCGATCAGGCGAAAGACGGCTTGCAAGGCGTCGCTGGTCCCGATCAGGTTGTCGAACCGGTGCTGGCGCTTCAGCTCGCGGCGCAGGTAGCGGTTCTCCGCAAACAACTGCTGGTGCGCGAGCGCGTTCTTGACCGTCTGCAGAAGGTCCTCGTTGACGAAGGGCTTCGTGATGTAGTCGTAAGCGCCTTTGCGCAGCGCGGCCACCGCCGTATCAACTGAAGAATAAGCCGTGATCATTATGACCAGGGCGTCGGCGTTGACCATCTTGATCTGATCGAGCAGCGCGAGCCCGTCCATCCCCGCCATGTTGATGTCGCTGATGACGAGCGCGACCTCTTCGGCGGCGAACTGATCGAGCGCGCTCTTCCCGTCGGCGGCTTCCAGCACGCGATATCCCTCATCGCACAACAGCTTCACCAGGATCGCGCGCATGAGGTCTTCGTCTTCGGCAACGAGGATGGTTGGGGTGTTCATTGAGATGTCCCAAAATCGGCCGCGTCCGCCGGAAGGGTGATGATGAACCGCGTGCGTTCGTCGGCGACGGCTCGTATCTCTCCCGCGTGCGCCCTGATTATGCCGTAGCAGATCGACAGGCCCAACCCGGTTCCCTTGCCTGCCGGCTTCGTGGTGAAGAACGGATCGAAGATGCGGTCCCGGTTCTCGTCGCTGATTCCGCCGCCGGTGTCTGAGACTTCAACGGTGATGATTCGATTGCCGGCATCGTACCGGGTCTCGACCGACAACTCGCCACCGTCGGCCATCGCGTCTCGCGCGTTCAAGAACAGATTCAGGAAGACCTGCTGCATCTGATCGCGATCGAGTTGAAGGTCCGGCACGCGCGGGTCGAGGTTGGTCCTGAGCGCGAGCTGCTTGAACTGTTTGTCGACCGAGATCAGGCGCAGGCTGTGCTCGATGATCTGATTGAGGCCGACCAGCGACCTAACCGGCTCTTTGGGACGCGCGAACTCGGTCAGGTCGCGCACGATCTGAGATATCCGATGAATCTGAGTGAGTATCACGTTCAAGGTCTCTTGACGCGCGGGGTCGGTCTCACCGCGCAGCAGCATTTGCGTGAGCGACGAAATCGACGCAAGCGGGTTGTTGACTTCGTGAGCGACGCCCGCAGCCAGCACGCCCGCGGTTGCGAGCTTCTCGCTTCGAATCAAACCTTCGGTCATCTGGTTCATATGCGCGATGTCGGCTTCGAGCTTGCGGCTCATCTGGTTGAACGCGCCGGCCAGCACGCCGATCTCGTCGTTCGAAACAAGATCAACCTCGGCGCCGTACCTGCCCTCGGATACCTCGACCGCGGCTTCGGTGATCGTGCGCAGCGGCCTCGACAGCGCCCGCACGATCAGAAATATTAGAAGCAGGCACGGCGCCGTTCCGCAGATCACGCTGAAAGCGACGTAGCGCTTCCACTCGACGGCGTCGCCTGAACCGAACGACCACCAGACTACCGGTACCTGCAAGACCAAAAAGCCCAGCAAACCTACGCCGGTCACCGTCAGCGCAACCTTGTACGTGAGCGGAAAGAGGCGCAACTGGTCGAGCGCGCTCTGAACCGAGAAGAGTTTGAAGTTCGTGATCGCGTACGCATAGAACAGTAGCCCGCACAGGATCATCACTGACGTGTACGGAAGCAACTCGTAGCGCCCGAACAACGGCAGCAGTCCCGCTGCCGTCGACGTCAGCACCGCGGTCGTCACCACCGCGCCAATTACAAAGGCCAGTTGGTGTCCCCACAACCGGCCCCGATAACGGCGGTACTTCTTTATGAGTACCGATACTGCATAACCGTTGAGCAAGAAGATGCAGGTCGAGAGCACAAAGTCTATCGGCAGCACGTCGAGGTGAAACACTCCGTTCGTGAACCCTGCAGCACGCCCAGTGTTGGTCAGGATCAGGAGAGGGAGGAGAATCGCGAGAGGCGCGACAGCCCACGCCCCGCGCCGCCATCGTAGGGGCTCGTCTTCGGGGAACGACCACGCGAAGCAGATCAGCGGCAAGTGCAGCACGACCGCAGAGACGAAACTCGCCGCAACCCACCACCGTGCGTCCTCATTCGCGCCATGGAATCCCCAAAAGGCCAGGTCCTTGACCATCCACAACAGCAGGAGGCCGATGAAGAAAGCGAAGACCCGGTTGGTGGGACGGTTGGGCGCGGAGATCAGGACGTAAAACCCAAGCGCGACAGTGATGGCAAACGAGACCATGATCAGGATCAACAGCATGCCGCGGTGATTATAGCTCACAACTTTCAGCGAAGCGGCCGGGCTCTCACTCCTCGTAGTAACGAATTCATTCGTTCCACGATGGTAAGAGCCGTATTCTCTCACCAATCGGAACGAATGAATTCGTTACCACGAAGAAGCGCCTCGTTATTCCGACAGCCTCCTGAGGCCCAATACTGAGCCTGCTCTTTCGTGCATGCAGCGGCAATCCTTGAGGCCGAACTTCCCGGCTGGCGGCAATCCCCGGCGAATCTCGTCTTCAGTGAACCTCGTCGCCGGCAGCAGATCTTCGGGCAGTTGGCCAACAACCGGCAGCGCTTCGGCCACGCCTTCGGACAGGATTCGAACCTGTGCGCGCGCGACCAGCGGGATGATCATCGTTTGCTCGAAGCACCACGCAATCAAGTAGTGAAGAAAGACAGGCAGCGGAAAGACAACGATGCGTTTGCCTATCACCCCGGCTACTCGGCGCGCCGCCTCACTCAAGCTCATCTCTTCGGGTCCCACCATAGCGACGGTCTCGCGCGTGAGGCGCCCCTGTGTTAGAGAAGCCTGGGTCACCTTGATCAGATCCGACACGGCGAGCGGCCGAATCGTTTTCTGTTTCATGCCAACCGTAGCGAGAAAGCCGAAGGTGTGGAACGCGTGACTCAAGTGATCGAGCATGTGATCGCCTTTGCCGTAGATCACTCCCGCTCTGATAACCGTGTAATCGAGGCCGGACCCGCGCACGATCTCTTCCGCGGCCCACTTCGACTCGTGATAGGGCGAGCTGCAGCCGGGACGCGCGCGAAGGAAGCTGAGAAACAACATCCTCTTCACGCCTGCCCGTCTTGCGGCGTTGACGACGTTTTGAGTTCCCTCGACGTGGACGCGCTGATAGGTCTGCTCGCCGGTTTCGCGGTTGATGCCGGCACAATGGGCGACCGCGTCGCAGCCGTCGAATACCCTTACAAGCGCTTCTTCGTCGTTGATTCCGATGGGGGCGAAAACGGCGCCGTCCAGCGTGCGAATCTCTGGGTCGCGACGATCGACCCCGCGAGCGATTAGTACAACTTCGTGACCGCTGTTGACGAGCGAGCGGGCCAGGTGTCGTCCAACAAATCCGGTTCCGCCGGTAATCGCGATCTTCATAAGTCCTCCGCTATTCAAAGCCCTCGCAAGATCATCGCCGTCTGGCATCCCGCCACCGCCGGCCCAGGTTGCGCGCCGCTTCCCTCCATTCCGGAAACTCGAACGCGAATCCGCTCTCAAGCAGCCGCCCCGGAACGACTCGGCGGCTCTTCAAAACCAGCTCGGTCTCCGTTCGCAGAAACAGCGCGCCGACTTCCAGCATCCACTCGCTCACCGGAAGGCCTGCGTGAATGCCCCACTCTTCTCTGAGCGCTCGCATGAACTCAGCATTCGGCACGGGGTTGGGCGCGGCGAGATTGACCGGCCCTTCGATCTCCTCGTGATCGATCAGCCACCTTACGGCGCGCGCGAAATCGCGGTCGTGGACCCAGGAAACGTATTGCCGCCCATCTCCCGCTCGCCCGCCAAGCCCGTGCCGGACCAATCTCAACAGTATGTCAAAAGCGCCGCCGCGACCGGGACTCATCACGATGGCCGAGCGCATTATCACCTTCCGAGTCTTCGGCGCGACCGATTCGTTCGCCGCGCGCTCCCACGACCTCGCAACATCGATGCTGAATCGCCACGTGTCGGGCGCATTGCTCTCTGAGCCGCCGACGATGCCGCTCCACTCGTCATTCGCCGCGTCGTAGCGATGCGCGTAGATCGTAGCCGTGCTCGCTTGCAGCCACACTCGCGGGGGCCGCGACGCGCGAGCGATTGCTTCGCCCACGATCCGGGTCGACCTCAAGCGCGACTCCTTGATGATCCGGCGATTCCGAGGACCGTAGCGACAGTTCACGCTGCGCCCGGCCAGGTTGATCGCGGCGTCGGCGCCTTCGAGTTCAGCCGTCCATTTCCCGAGCGACTCCCCGTCCCACGTGACGACGCGCCACGGGGCATCGATGGGCCGCCGGCTGAGTACAACAACCTCGTCGCCCGCTTCATGGAATGCGCGCGATAAGATCGTTCCGACCTGCCCCGTCCCGCCTGGAATCACGATCTTCATCGGCTTATGCCTCCGCCCGGCGTTCGGTGGGTTGGTGGTCGCCTACCTGGTCGTCGAGCACAACAGCCGAGATGCTCTCGACGGTCGCGGCAATCTCATTCAGTAATCGCTCGATCTCTTCGCGCTGACCGCCGGCGAATCGCGCAACGTAGATCATCGAGATCAGCTCTTCGATTCTCGTGATCACCCGCCAGAGTTGTTGCTCGGTGTTGTCGTGAAGGTGCCGAAGCCGGTCCAGATTGCGACGGCGGCCGCGCACGTTCTCGGCGCTCACCGGATCGAGCCCGTTGAGCCCATCCACGTCCGAGTTCCGACTGAGCGTCTCAAGCAGCCGCTTCATCTCTTGAAGCCTCGCGGCCTGCGCCCTGATTGCCCCGATCAGCGATCGAATCTTCTGCGTTTCGATTGCGAGCGCTCGCTCCGCGACCCCCTGCTTGCCGTTCACGACCGTGCTCATCTCCCGTTCGACTTCGGCGATGCGAGCGGCCAACGGGTCCTCTGATTCCGGACGTGGCGCGGAATCGGCTGGGGAAGCCGGCTTCGCGCTGAACAGCGGCGGCAACAGGATCGGCCAAAACAGGACCGCGATCGCCGCGAGGTAACCGCGCTTGAGGGATGACTCAGCCCCGGCGCGCAGCAGCACGGCGATCGCGACGCCGATTCCGATCGCAAGGTAGATGATCACTGTCTCGCCTAAGCCCATCGCAAACCTCGCTTCAGAAGATTCGATCGAGCGCTTTGAGCAGGGTGTGAATCATGAACGGCGACACGAATGCGTACAGCCCGCTCTGCGCAAGCGCCATCAACCTCAAGAAGCGGCCGCGGGTGCGCCGCCTGTGAGGGGGAAACGTGTAAGCCAGATCGGCGAAGCCTCGATAGAACGCCGACACGCCAAAGAAGCCGGCCAGGAATGGGAGCACCAGGCCCACGCGGATCGACAGCTCATAACCCGGACGCCATATATCGCCGCCGATGTGAAGCCCTACGACCACGGCGAGATAAACCGGCATTATTCCAAGAAGCAGAATCGCCGTGACCGCCAGCGCCCTTACCGCCTGCGCCGCTATCTGGACCATTGACGCCTTCACGCCCGCAAGCAGCGCGTAGAAATAAAACGACGGAAGGCACACGCCGACCGACGCGACCAGCCCAGCCGTGTAGCTCAACGTGAGCGAAGCCAGACTGAACTTCGGCAGTCCCGCCGCCTCGGCGCCGCCAAGATTGAACACCGCCCAGATGATCGCTGCGTAAGCGGCAAAGCCCACGAGCGCGATTCCCAAAAGGTTCGGGAGTACTTCCATCAACCGGTCTCCTCGGCGCAATACCTCGCTCAGGCGCGCGCGATTCTTCAACAGCAGCTCGACGTAATCGAACAGGTTGGATTGCTCGGTGGGCTCGGCGGCTTCACGGCCGGCAGTTTCTACGGTCAGGTAGTTCATGGCTCTTTCTCCTATCGAACGATTCAGAACTCAAACAGGCCGAGGAGGTGAAACAACTCGCTGCCGATCGCGGCGACCAGTCCCAGCCACAGGGCAGGGAAGGTCCTGTCGGGTTCGAGCCCCTTCATCACGCGCACAAACACATCGGACATTGAAAGACCGACGCCCGTGAAGACGACCAGGTTGATGAAGAGAGTGAATCCCGGAGTACCGACGGCGACCTTGAAGAACCAGTTGATTGGCACCGAAGCCAGCATCGCCAACGCGCCGAAGCTGACCGTTATCAGAGCGGCCAGCGTCGTCGTCGGCAGATCGAGCTTCGAGCCCGAGAGGCTGTTGATGATGTAAAGCGTCGGCAGCGAAATGAGCCACGCCAGTCCCGCAGCAAGCGGCGCGTTGATGCCTTTCGCGATCATCACGCCGGCCGACTGCCCGAAGCCCATCGTCAATCCATACGCGCTCGTGCAGAGCACCGCGGTCAGGGCAAGGAGCAGGAATACAACCGGCGAGAGCGGCTCGACTCCCGCCTCTCCCTGTTCACGCCATCGCAGCGCGAACGCTTCAGGCTCGCGCAAGGCGGCGCCCACCTCGCGGACGTTGCTTCGCATTTCGTGTGTCCAGTTCATGCGCTGTTCTCCAGATTGGATTGGTAACGTCGAGGCGTGGGGCAATCGGCGGGCCAACATGTTTGGCTGCTCATCGGCGGCCAGAATCCGAGGCCAGTTGAGCGATAACCTATAGGGCGAAGCAGGGTTCACAGCCTCCGCGCTTCGGTGGTTGGGTCTGGCGCCGTGCGGCGGTCAATCGCAAATCGCGATACGGCCGGGGGGATCTTTTGCAGAATACAAACCGCGAGGGCAATTTCGGAGAGCGTTGGCAGCCTCGTTTCGGGATGGGGAAGACTACTTCGAGGTTGGTTAATCGGAGGTTAGATCATGGGTTGAGAACTTGTTCATCGTAGTCGCAGATCAAGCGCTCGGAGTCGTTCATGTCGAACGCTTCCTGATTCAGCCATATTCTTATGCGGCCGGCTTCGCGCTCGCAGACGATCTGATCGGCGCGGACGTAGTGCCCGGTCAGTTGACCGAATTCGTTGAATATGTAGGCGGGGATCAAATGGCGGATATCCTCGAAGTCGATGATCATGGCTTCGGCATTATCACTTCCAGAGGGCAGCGCAGTCCAACGATGTTGATGCTCTGGACAAAGAACAAGGTGGGTTAGTGGCTAACGCACAAGGGCAGCCACCATGGCGCCAAGTGCGAAACACAATACGGCAGCCGCCTCCGCTGGATGCGTTAGGCATCGACCTCTGAGTCCAATGACATTAATCGGGTTCAGGATTGCCGGCTTGCCTCATACAATAGGTCGCAGCAGTGCTTGGTGCGAGCACTTGAGAATCTATCTCGATGCCTTCTCTCCGCACCTTCCGTGCACGCTGGGTCATGTCCCGAGGATCTCGTTCAGTCCCTCGATCACCTGCTCGACCTCTTCAGTTTTCGCCCGACCAATGCGCTTGCCCAATCGAAGGACCGACAACGTCCGAACCTGGCTGATTTTCACCCACGACCGCTTCGGCATCTTCGGCGACGTTAGCTCGATCGTCAACGGGAAGTGCGCCTTCGGCTCCTGACTCGTGATGGCAGCCGCGATCACGGTTCCCGATCGCGCGTTGAACACGTCTTGGCTCAAGACCAGGACATGCCTGCGACCTGCTTGCTCATTTCCCTTCGTCGGGTCGAGTTCGGCCCGCACCACGTCGCTTCTCAGTATTCTGGCCACCGGGCCGCCTCCCCCGCGAGACCTTCGTCGGCGAGCGCTTGCTCCTCGGCCGGGTGAAGTTTCGCACACTCTCGCG
>Ga0209640_10004020_pt1 | contig 12923 bp, 13 predicted proteins | sample RifCSP10_1_FD_184018 | JGI IMG/M metagenome (GOLD analysis project Ga0209640, IMG submission 184018) | Soil microbial communities from Rifle, Colorado - Rifle CSP2_sed 10_1 (SPAdes) (version 2) | ecosystem: Environmental > Terrestrial > Deep subsurface > Rock core/Sediment | place: Rifle...
TCCGTCTCCAGCGTGGCTTCGCCCAGCAGCTCGGACAACCTGCCGGCGCCCTGGTGACGCCAGAAGTCCATCTGCCAGAATCGATCCTGGGCATGAACGTAACCCTGGGCGAAAAACAAGTCATGCGCGCTGCTGGCGTAGATGTGCGGGATGCCAAATTCGTCACGGAATATATCTACTGAATTATCCAGACCCGCAAGCTGGATGCCGCCATTAGTTGGCGGGAATGAGCGCCGGACATTGATGGGGATGAGCGCAGCCAAAACGAGCGCCAGGATACCAATGAACGCTAACAGACCGAGCAGGGCTTTTCTTATAAATCTGGGCATGGTGGGAACTCCGTGCGGAGGCAAGATACAACAAAAGGAGCGGCAACGAAACCGGATAATTTTCGATTATTTTTGATTATCCCCGATTGCTACTGCGAATGCAATAGCATATCTATGCGAGTGGCTCAGGCTGATGGACCAGGTATGTAAATGATTTTCTTCTGCCAATCGTTTGGCTTCACCATGTAAGCACAAATTTGGCTCCCGTGCGGAGCCGCGCAAGATTTCAATCTCCTGCCAGCTGACAAAGCCGATCCCAGTGCCCAAAGCTTTTGCTACTGCCTCTTTCGCCGCGAATCTGGCTGCCAGGGAGGCGAAATTTCCTCCCACCTCAGACAATTCTTGTGGGGTGAAAACACGATTCAAGAAGCGCTCACCATGGCTCTCAATAGCGCTCTCGATCCGGTCGATTTCGATTAAGTCAACACCGGTTGCAAGGGAAGACATCGTCTTTCAGCAAATGCAATTGACCGTCCAAAACAAGCGATCCTTCACGGGCCGGCGATGGAGATTGCAAGGCGGTCGGGGTCGAGGTAGCGGCGCGCCGTTTCGAGGACCTCGTCAGGGGTGACGGCGCGGACCAGGTCTTCGTAGCGATAGTAGTAATCCAGGCCCAGCTGGTACCGTTCAAGGTTGATCAGCGCGGCTGCCACACCACCGTTTGATTCTAACGAGAGCGGCAGACGACCGATGAAGTTCGCCTGGCTATCCGATAACTCTTCCTGGGAGACGGGTGCTTCTGTGAAATGGCGAATCTCCTCGCGGATTAGCGAGCTGGCTCGCTCGACATTCGCGGGATCAACCCCGGCGGAGATATACCAGGGTCCCGGTCCAAGGCCGCCGCCCAAACTGCTGTAAGAGTAGTAAGCCAGGCCGGCTTTTTCCCTTACCGCATCTCCGATCCGGCCCATCATGCCAAATTGACCGAGAACGCTGTTCCCTAAAGCTGCAGCCAGGTAATCCGGAGACTGGCGTGCGGGACCCGCCGCTCCAATCACTATATCAGCCTGAAACTTGCCTGGTATGGTCACCTTCTCCGTAACCAATTCATTCAAGGGGACAACCGGTGGAAGCGTAGGCGCATCCGGCTGTTGCGGATTTTCCCATTCACCAAATATTTCGGCAACTTTTTCAAGCGCCAGGCCAGGATCGACCGCCCCAACGATGGCGATCGCCATGTTGTGCGGGCCAAAGTAACGCCTGTGAAAATCTTCCAAGTCCGCACGGGTGATGGCCTGGATGGTCTCGGGATAGCCATCTTCAGGGCGACTGTAGGGATGTCCGGCATAGACAACCTGATCAAAAGCCAGCGAGGCCATTTCGCCCGTGTCCTGGGCGCGAATAGCCAGGCCGGTGAGTATCTGAGCCCGGAGCCGCTCTACTTGTTCCATGGGGAAGGCGGGCTGGCGCAGGGTCTCATCGAGGATGGCTAATAACAGATCCAGATCCTCGGCCAACGCCCGGCCGCCAAAGCCGGTGGTGTGCGTACCTCCGTTAAAACCGAGGCTGGCGCCAACCGATTCGAGCGCCTCGTAGATCTCTTGAAAACTGCGCCGTGCAGTGCCGCGCATCAAAGCCGAAGCCGTGAATCCGGCAAGGCCCAGCTTCTCATCCGGATCGAACAGGTTTCCAACGGACAGGTAACCGTTGAGCACAACCGAAGGAGAATTAAAATTCGGGCGGGCGAGAACGACGATGCCATTGGGCAATTGTGTCCGGGTGATGTCCTCGGGGCCGGGAAAAGAATATCTTGTGGACATTGAAGCGGAATTCATGCGGACGCCTTCTCGCTATCCTGAGGGATGTAGATACCCAACACGCGGTTCTGCGGGCGGAGGTAGCGTTGCGCCACGCGCTGGACATCCTCAGGCGTAACCTTGTCCAGATTGTCGAGGTAAGAGGTAAACCAATCATAGGTGCTGAACATTTCAGAATACCCCATCCAGAATGCCTGGTTGGTGATACTCTCGCTGCCGTAGGCGAACAGCGCGCTGGCCTGCTTCATGGCCCGCTCCAAGTCTCCAAAGGTTGGGGGCACCTCTTGTAAACGGCGAATCTCCTGGTCCAATGCAAGGATCACCTCATCGGCAGCCCGTTGGGGATGAACGGTGATCACGATATTGTGGAGAGAGGGATCGATCGTCGCCGGTAAGCCTCCAGACACACTTACAGCCAGCTCCGATTCCACCAGGGCCTGATACAAGCGAGAGGTTTTATTGGAGATCCCGCTGCCAAACATGTTCAGGTTGCTGGGACCGGTTAAGAGACTATCCATAACGATGTAGGCGAAGAAATCCGGATCATTCGCTGCCGGCGCCCGGTAGGCAGCCTGGACATAGGTCGTTTCACCCGGACCTTCCACGGTAAGGCGGTGTTCGCCAGGCTGCGGCGGTTCGAGGCGGACAGGCTGCTCAGGTTGGCTGGCGGCGGGAATCGGATCAAACAACTCGTGGACTCGGTCCAGCATAGCCGTAATCTCAAAGTCACCGGCAATGGCAAGGACGGCGTTGTTGGGCACGTAATAGGTTCGATAGTGGTTATACAAATCCTCGCGCTGAATGGTCTGCAGGTCCGCAAGGTCCCCAATGATTTGATGGTGGTAAGGATGAACTCGAAACGCCGCGGCTTGAACCTGTTCACCCAGCAAAAAGAGAGGCTCATTTTCGCCGCCCTGGCGCTCAGAGATGATCACGGTGCGCTCCGATTCCACCTCGCCGGGTTCAAAGCTGCTGTGCAGCATCCGGTCGGCTTCCAAACGGAGCGCCAGGTCGATCTTATCGGCGGGCATGGTTTCAAAAAAAGTGGTCCAGTCCAGGAAGGTGAAGGCGTTCCAAACCCCACCCTCCCGGGATATGGCTTTGTCGAGCAGGCTGGCGGGGAATTCAGGCGTCCCCTTAAACTGCATGTGTTCAACCCAATGGGAAATGCCGGTCTTCCCGGGAACTTCGTTGCGTGAACCGACGCGGTACCATACCCAATTGCTGATCAAGGGCGCGGTATGGATCTCCTGTAGCAGGACCAGCAGACCGTTGGAAAGTTGTGTTTTTTTAATCGGATTGGACATGTGGCCTATATAGTAACTTGTTTACCGCAAGTCTGTCAACCAACTGCCTTGTGAATTTTTCCTCATCGGGCTATAATCATTGCCGCTAACCGGACGGCGAATAGCCGTCCTTTGAGTTGATTCTGGAGGATCACGATGACCAGTGATCATAACAGCACCCATCTCGTTGCGGTAATTGGGGCCGGACCAGCAGGCCTGTATGCTGCCAGGCAGCTGGCCAGCCAGGGCGTTCACGTGGTTCTTTTCAACCGGGATATCAAACCCGGTGGTCTGGCGGAGTACGGCATCTACCCGACGAAAACAAAAATGAAACTGGGCCTGAGAAAGCAATTTAACCAGATTTTGGAAGATCCCAGAATTGAATATTACGGCAATCTCAGGATTGGTAAAGAAGGGGATTTCACACTCGATGAACTCAAAGAAATTGGGTTTCAGGCCCTATTGGTTACGGTAGGCGCGCAGGGCACGAAGTGGTTGGGGCTGCCTGGTGAAGATCTGTTGGGCGTATACCATGCCAAAGATCTGGTGTATCACTACAACAGTTTGCCTCCTTTCAGCCAGCAAAAGTTTCACATCGGCAGACGCGTCGCCCTGGTCGGCGTTGGCAACGTTATGCTTGACATTGCCCATTGGTTGATCCGCCATCTAAAAGTCGATGAGGTGGTTGCCCTGGCACGGCGGGGACCGGCGGAGGTGAAGTTCAGCAAGAAAGAGATGGAGACAGTCGCTCGCAATCTTGACCTGGAAGATTTGGATGCGGAGTTCGAACGGGTTGCCCCGGTCATGCGGTCTGTTGGTCAGGACGTCTCGGAGTCCAAAGCTTTCATATTATCCACTTTGCCAAAAGCACCGGAACCGGTTTCCGGTACCCGCTTCCGTCTTGAATTTTTGGCCTCCCCGAGCCGGGTCTTAGGCGGTGAACGCGGCGTGGTGCGCGGCCTGGAAGTGGAAGATACTACTCTGATCTCTTCAAACGGAACAACCAAAGCAAAACGCCTGGGCACGACGCGGGTGCTGGATGTTGACACCGTGATCTTCTGTATCGGCGATCGGGTAGATGAGACCTTTGGGCTGCCCATTAAATGGAATGAGTTCATAAAAAATCCAACGCCGCGTTTTCCAGTGAATGGGCTTTCCTATGAAGCTTACGACCCCGATGAGGAGAAACCCATTGAAGGAGTCTTCGTGGCAGGCTGGTCACGGGAAGCCAGCAGTGGCCTGGTTGGGGTGGCGCGTAAAGATGGGGAAAACGGGGCTTTGGCGGTGACTGAATACCTGCAAACACTCTCCCCGGCTGAAAACCCCGAGGAAACATTAAAAAATATACGCAAACGGATAAACCACCTCGATCAGCGTGTGATTGTGAAGGAAGACTTGCAATACCTCGAAATGGCAGAAAAAGCAGAGGCCGAGAAGCTGCAAGTGGAAGACTTCAAATTCAAGTCGGATTCAGAGATGTTGAGAGCGATCGAGAGGCTGAAAATTTAGGCTTTAATTTTTAGCGTCCAAAGCAAAAAAGGTGCCCCTGCTGTGAGGGTGCACCTTTTCTTTTACTTATCAAATGAGCAAGCTAAAATTGCGTAACTTTTCACAGCTGTCATACGTTTTATTATTCAAACGAGCAAATCAGCAACCCCGGCGGGGGGCGCTCAAAACACTGCTACATCAAGGTACACAACCGAAAGTGCAAACATATGGATAAAGCTGATCGACAACTGCTCGAGGTCGTAGAAATATGGCCTTCCTTATCGACCTGGCAAAAATATCGGCTATTGATTTTGGCCATGTGGTGGGCCAAAGTGATCCACCCAGTACGGTCTTTGCTGCGCCGCACAGGACTTGGTGAGAATATTGCCGGAAACTGGATGATAAGATTTTTGATCACCGGTCCCGTGATTCTGATATTTTCTGCAATCGGATTATCAATAAGCAAAAGTTTAATTTATTCACTCTTTGTGTTGTTTCTGGCCCTGGCCTGTGCCGTATTATCGGTTTTCGATCACAATTAATGGTTGGAGGTAACATGCGTCGATTAATCATCTTGGCTTTTTGGATGTTGATCCTGGGCTGGTTGATCGCCTGGCTAAGCTGGGCAACGGATAAAGGGGAGATGCCCAGCGGCGCGTTATGGGCGATGTTTTCGCTAACAGCCTGGTGGATCGTAGGCGCGGCGAGCAGAGAAGGCAAGCGGAGAGGCTGATCTGCAAGCAAAAGCACCCCGAATGTCAAATTCGGGGTGCTTGGTTTTAATCACTTATGAGCTTAGTTTAGAGGCATGACGTTAGCAGCTTGCAAACCTTTGGGGCCATCTTCGACGGTGAATTCCACCCTCTGACCTTCCATCAGATTGCGAAAACCATCCATCTGGATAGCGGAGAAATGAACGAACACATCCGGTCCGTCCTCTCGAGATATGAAACCATATCCCTTGTTCCCGTTGAACCATTTGACTGTTCCGACAATACGTTCAGGCATTTCTTTTGACTCCTTTATAAAAATTAGTTACTAGTGATGCTTCATTTGTTCCATCGGATCAGTCAACGAAAAATGGCCGAGGATTGCACCTCGAGCCATCGGCTTGCTTAGTCCAACGGTAACTTACGGCATCCTACGCCGAGCATTCTATCAGGTAAATAGCGTTCTGTCAATTCGAATTTTGAATGTTTTACGCCTATTTGTTGATCACCATTTGAATGGGATAGGGTATTTCGATGCCCGCCCTTTCAAGAGCCTGCTTAAGTTGCTGCAGGCCGATATCTTTCGCGGTAAGCGGGTCTGTTTGGCTGGTATCAATCCAATAGAAAACTGTTAAATCGATGCTGGATGCTCCAAAACCTTGAAAATGCACCGCTGGCTGGGGATCCACGAGCAAGCCGGGAACCGAAGAAACCGCCTCCAGCGCAAGCCTGGCCACTTCCTCCAGGTCGCTATCATATGCGACCCCGACCGTTAGTTCCACCCGCCGCTTCGCTGCCCTGCTAATATTTGTGATTGGATTGGTGAACACATCCGCATTAGGAATCAATACTACCTCGCCATCAAAGGTATGTATCTCGGTCGCTCGCAAATCAACTGCCATCACCGTGCCAGAAAAATCGGTTACCTTGATGGCATCTCCGACATCAAACGGCTGCTGAATCAAGAGCAACAGCCCGGCGACGAAATTCTTGCTCACATCTTGAAGCGCAAATCCGATGGTAAAACCGACGATCCCCAGACCGGTTAAGAAAGCGGTAACATTGAAGTTTACCTGCTGCAGGGCGGCCATCGTGACCAGGATGATCACTGACCAGCGCGTTATCTTGGCTACCAACATAGAGACCTCTGTGTTGGTCTTGCGCCGCTCCAAACCCCGCCGAACAAGCCTCGAGATCAGCCCGGCAAAGTATAGACCTACGATAAATACAATCAGGGCAACAACCAGGGAAGGCAAAAAATTAATAAACTTGATCAGCATCTGGTTTAAAGTTTCGGATAAATCAGAAAATTCTTCCATTTTTTTCCTCCTGCTCTGACGGATAAACTATCATTATAAAAACTTCAGGTAAAATCAGGATATGCCGGTCGTTTCTGTGGTGATGCCATGCTACAACAGCGCGGATACAATCGAGGAGACTCTAAAGAGTCTGACACGCCAAACCCTGACGGATTTTGAACTTATCGCCGTCGATGATGGATCAAGCGATTTGACCAGAAAAATCCTGGAAGCGTGGGCGCGCCGGGATTGCCGGTTTGAAGTCATTCACCAGTCTCACCAGGGAATCATACCAGCATTAAACGCGGGATTAGCAGTCTGTCAGGCCCCCTACATCGCTCGAATGGACGCTGATGATCGCAGCCTGCCCCAGCGCCTGGAACGCCAGGTAGATTATCTTGAGAGGCAGCCCCGGGTCAGCGTGGCAGGTTGTTTAGTAGCCGGTTTTCCGGAGGATGGCGTGCGGGAAGGCTTTTGTATTTACCTGGAATGGCTAAATTCTCTCGTGACGGATGATGAAATCCGGCGGGAAATATTTGTTGAGAGCCCTTTCGCCCATCCAAGCGTTGTCTTCCGTAGAGAGGCGGTGAACGAAGTTGGCGGCTATCAGGAACATGGCTGGCCGGAGGACTACGATCTTTGGCTGCGCCTTTACACCGCCGGCGCACGGTTTGCCAAAGTGCCGGAAGTGCTGCTGGAATGGCGCGAACATCCGGACCGCCTGACCCGCACGGATAAGCGCTATTCACTTGAGAATTTCCTGCGGGCAAAAGCCCACTACCTGGCGCTCGGACCGCTGCAAAGGCGCGACGCCGTCCTGGTATGGGGCGCGGGCATGATGGGCAGACGATTAAGCAAGCAGCTGATCCGCCGAGGTGCTCCCGTGGCTGCTTTCATTGACGTCGATCCAAAGAAGATCGGTAAGACGCGGCGCAGCTTTCCGATAATTGCGCCCGATGATTTGCCTGATTGGTGGAAGCGTTACGCTAATCCAGTGGTTCTGGCAGCCGTAGGGGCACGTGGGGCGCGCCGGTTGATCCGGCAACAATTAAATCGGCTGGGATTGAAAGAAGGCTATGATTGGTGGGCAGCGGCGTGAGGAGGAGAGGTATGGAGATTGAGAATTCATTTAACTTTCGGCGTTAAAGCCTGGGATCACGCAGAAGAGATTGGCGAGGGAACCCACCAGCGCTTTGTAATCGAAGAAGACCGTTTTCTGCAACGGGCGGCTTCAAAGGGAGTCCGATAAGATGAGGATCCTGGTAACTGGCGGAGCAGGTTATATTGGGGCGGCAACCGCGCGAGCACTGATACGGGCCGGTCATACCGTCACAATAGTCGATTCATTAATCAAGGGCCATCGCAATGCAATCCCGAAAGCGGCTCAATTCGTCCAGGCCGACCTTGGCGACCGGGATAAGATAAGTTCCCTGCTGGCCCGCCAGTCCTGCGATGCTATCATGCATTTCGCAGCCTTCATGGAGGCCGGGGAGAGCATGCAGGATCCCGGGCGATTCTTTGAAAACAACTTCTCGAATTCATTGAGCTTGATCGAGAAAGCAGCCCGCTCGGGCATCCAAAAGTTCGTCCTCTCGTCTACCGCCGGCGTTTATGCATCCAGCGATGAACCGCTCAGAGAAGACTCGCCGCTTGGTCCAAACAGTGTATACGGGCAGACCAAACTGATGGTGGAGCAAGCGTTGGAATGGTATCGCCAGATTTTCGGATTGCATTATGCTGCCTTGCGGTATTTCAACGCGGCCGGAGCTTTGTTCGACCACGGCGAGGACCACCGGCCCGAAACTCATTTAATCCCCCTGGTTTTGCGAGTGGCGCTGGGCCAACGCGATTGCATCCATGTTTTCGGCAACGACTATCCAACCCCTGATGGCACCTGCATCCGGGACTACATTCACATTGCCGACCTGGCCTCCGCTCACTTGCTCGCCTTAGAGGCCCTGGATTCGAACGACCGCCTGATTTACAACCTGGGAAATGGCACCGGGTATTCGGTGTTGGAGGTGGTCGAGACCGCTCGTCAAGTCACCGGGCACCCCATCCCCGTGGTTGAAGCGCCACGCCGGGCTGGAGATGCGGCTCGCCTGGTAGCTTCTTCTGAACGAATTCAGCGCGACCTCGGCTGGAAGCCAAAAATCCCCGATCTGAAAGACATCATCGCCAGTGCCTGGGAATGGCACAGGACTCATCCTCAAGGATATGAAGAATAGATGGTGTTAGATAAGATGCGTGTTCTTTACGATGGCTGGTCGATCATTTATCACCCTTACGGGCCAGCGGCCACGCACTTATTGGCTGTGCTCGCCCTACTCCCAGAGGAGATTGAGCCAATCGTTGCCCTACCAGGTCCAACGCCAACCTGGTTCCCCAGAGTCGAAACCCACATCCAGGCAGCGAACAACACCGAAGGCGATCGTTTGCAGTGGGAACAACGAACATTGCCTAAAATCGTTGCTGAAAGACAGGCGCTTCTGCTCCATCTTTTTTCATTGAACCCCCCTCTCCTCGCAACGCCGAACAGCGTGGTCAGCCCAACCGGCTATTACTCAACCCCCACGTTTGTCTCAGAACGAAACCGCAGACGCGGCATCATCGCGCGAGCGCGAGAAGCGCTAGGAAGAGGGGGGCTTTCGGCAGCCAGAGCAATCTTTTGGCCCTCCGATCTGCCTGTTCCCAGCCTGCCTGGAAACATTATCAATCTGCGACCAATTGTGCATCCCGACTTCAATCACCAACCGGAAAGGAACGGAAGCTCCAATCTGGCTGATGAACTGGACCTGCCCGAAACCTACGTTCTCTATCATGGCCCTTCCGGGATCACAGATTTGAAACGTCTATTGGCTGCCTGGAGTTGGGCAGCCGGGCCGATTGGAGAATACTATCCTCTGATCATCCTGGGATTGGACCAGCAACACAGAGAAGTCCTTTCCAAACTGCTGCGGGAGCATGATTTGGAGGAAACCGTCCTGACCCTACCGGATTTGCCGCCCCAGGACATCCCTTGCCTTTACCGCGGCTGTTCGGCGCTGTTTCACCCCGCTCCGGTCTCCCCTTGGGGAGGTTCCGTGCGCCAGGCATTGGCGAGTGGCCGGCCCGTGGTAGCTGCCGAAAGCCAGCTGGCGGGAGCTATGGTTGGTCCGGGAGCCTACTTGATCCCGATCGAGAATCTGCGGCAGATTGGGGCCGCCCTGATCACTTCAATTATCGAAGAGGAAGTCGCCAAATCGCTGTCACGAGCCGCTCTGCAACAAGCCATCTCCTGGCAATCTCACGCTTTTGGAGATGAACTGGCGGCAGCTTACCGCAATCTTGTGCGTTGAACTAAACGGAATTTTCGCCTTCTGCGCGTTTGTCTTTTCTAGCCCCCAGGCGACCAGCAAAAATTCCCAGACCGACGCCTCCGAGCAGAAACAGCACCCCAATAACACCCAATAAAGGAGATCTGCTGCTTCCCGAAGGAGTCTGAGATTCGGTGATCTTTTCTGAGCTCATTTGGGCGCCAAAGCGGATATGGGTCTCTGAACCGGGGGCTAAACTTAAAGCATAATTAAGTACGGTGGTGGGATTAAACCCATCTGGAATGGCAACCGTGACATTATAGTCCCCTTCCGGTAGTTCTTCAAAACACTGCGGCTCCCCGCCAGTGGTGGTGTCCTCCGTGAAAGAGACCTCGCCCAAACGATCGCTGACGCTGATGCGACCACCCGGGATGGAGAGTTCCTCTTCCTGGCGCTGTGAATCACCATTTTGGTCATTGAAGACCAATATACATAAAGTGCCAGAACCTGGTTGGGGTGATGGGGTTGGTAGAAGCGGTTCGGGAGTGGAACTGGGCCCCGCCGTAGGCGTTACCTCCGAAGGACCTCCGAAACCGATCACCAATTCTTGCCCCTCTTGCACGAAGATTTCATCGGGAGCCATATCGTTCAGCCGGCGGATTTCGTCCATTGAAACCCCGGTTTTTGCAGAAACCACCCATAAGGATTCTCCTGGCTGTACCGTATAAATGATGCGACCATCGGGTCCAGGAGTGGGAGTAGGGAAAGGTGTTACCTGCAATGCGGGAGCAGCCGATACCGGAATTTTGACAGCCAGCAAAGCCAGGGCAAGGAGCGCCAGACCAGCTGCAAGGAGAATTTGTTGGTTGGATCTCTCGGACATAGGTGTGATTATACTTTAAGAGAGAGAATAGGGGGCAAGGGATAGGGACTACGAGAATGGAGAGTGCCCAACAGATATGCCGCCATCTCAAAGTGAAGAAAAATGGTTTAAACGTGATCCAGCCAGCGCTTAAGGCGAGTCAAGGCAGCCAAAGCCAGGAGATTAAAAAAGATTGCGGCGAAGGCGCTGGCGGTGATGCTGGGCGAGTCGCTGAGGATGTAGAGCGGAGAGGCAAATAACGCACCGATGGCGCGGCCCAGGGATAACACTGCAACGTTGGCAGACAGCAGGGTCGCTCGAGCAGAGGGCAAGATTTCAGTCATTAAGGGAATACTGCTTACAATTGTAAACTCAAAGGTAATGTAGAAGAGGAAAAGGCCGACGAAGGCGCCGCTAAGCGTACGTCCTAACAGAGGAAGCGAAAGCGCCGCCGCGCAATTTAGCAAAATCCCAATCATTACAGAGCGGGGTTTGCCCAGGCGATCAGTAATGCCACCAACGGTCATCTCGCCTGCCAATTCTGCAAAGCCAATCACAGCAGAGGCCGCCCCTAAGGCGGCTATTTTCAACCCAAAAGAATCTTCCATCCAGACTCCAAAAATCAGGTTGACCACTTCGTTTCCTGAACTAAAGAACAAACCCATGCTCAGACCTAGCAGTGCCGGTGAATAGGATAGGACCGCCTGGAAATTCTTCCATATGCTGGGCCGTTCAATCGCCGGCAAAGGGTCACGTGGGATTTGCCAGGCCAGGAGGCCTATGGTCAGCAACCCTAACAGGGTCAGCAGGGGAAACGGGGCGAACCAGCCCTGCCGGGCGATCAAAAAGCCGACCAGGGGGACGCCCACGATGAAGGCGATCGACCAGCCAAACTCGGTAAAGGCGATGACCAGACCCCGCCTTTGATAGGATATGCGGTCCCCCAGATATGCCTGCATTGCCGGATCAAATATATATTTCCCCAAAGTGGTCAGGACCAGGGCCAGCAGAAAGGTTAAGTAAGATGGCCAAATTACCACCGTCGCCACGCCAAGGGTAAAGAGCAACAGACCAAAGAGCATCCCATCTTTGCGGCCCCGGCTGTCGGCTACCGTCGCCAGGAGGGGGCCAAAGGCGCCCGCTACTGAGCGAAGCGTTAGCGCCAGTGAGAGCGCCGCCAGGTCAACCCCCAGGCCTCGTCCGAACACCGCCAGATACGGGTATACCATGCGGTGCATGGTGTTCTGCACCGTGCGCGTGGCGGTGAATGAAAGCACCTGGAACCGGAGGGGATGATAGAGAAACGCGGCGATGCGACCGTTGAGTTGGCGCGGCAACGTTGGACGCTCAGCCTTCATTCGAGAACTTACCGGGCTCAAATTGGTGCCACCATCGCGTGATTTGCCAGGCGGCAGTCAGTGTGAGCGTTAATAAGGCTGCAAAAAACAATTGAATGCGCCAGGCATCCGATCCGAATATCGGTGAATCCGGGTGCAGGACTTGCTCGGTCGATTGGAGCGCCAGACCGAGGATGACAACATAGAGAAGGTTTGAGCCCGAGGCCCAGATTGGATCGTCAGTTAAGGCAAGCCCGATTTGCAGCAGCACACCACCGAGCGCAAAAATCACCGCGATTCGCCAGCGGGGCTCAGCCAGAAATAGCCCGTTCCAGTTCGTTTGCATGGCCCAAAGAGATATTGGCAGGTAGGTGAGCCAGAAGAAAAGACCGGTCCGTCCGAGGGCGCGTGACCAGGTGTGCAGGGCAACTTGGCGGGTGAGCAATGCGAAAAGACCCGTACCACCCGCTGCAAGAAAGGCAGCCATGGCTGCCCATACCCAGGCGCCGTGCAAATACACTACCCGGACATTATCCCCCAGGGACTTCTCAGGTGGTCCA
>Ga0209640_10004021_pt1 | contig 12922 bp, 10 predicted proteins | sample RifCSP10_1_FD_184018 | JGI IMG/M metagenome (GOLD analysis project Ga0209640, IMG submission 184018) | Soil microbial communities from Rifle, Colorado - Rifle CSP2_sed 10_1 (SPAdes) (version 2) | ecosystem: Environmental > Terrestrial > Deep subsurface > Rock core/Sediment | place: Rifle...
AAGCCTCCTGTTTCATCTTGCGCCTCACGCAACTTGATCATATGCACCAGTCGCTCCTCCAGTGTCTCAATGTGGCCATAGAGTAGCGTGCTGTTCGTGGGAATACCGAGCTTGTGGGCTGTCTTGTGAACCTCAAACCATCCCTTTGCGCCGATCTTCTGCGGAAAGAGATGTTTGCGGACCCGCTCTGAGAATACTTCCGCGCCACCACCCGGCATGGTGCGCAGCCCAGCCGCTTGCAGTTGCCTCAACACTTCTTCAATCGACATCTTGAACTTCTTGTGGAAGAAATCGATCTCGACGGCTGTGAAAGCCTTCACGTCCACATTGGGATACTTCTCATGGATCGAGCGGACGATGTCGAGGTACCTCTCCCACGGCCAGTCGGCCGGCATACCGCCGGTGATATGCACTTCATGAATGTGCGGCGTAAGTTTACCGAGAATCTCTTCCGTCGTCATTTCGTATGCATTCGGACGACCCTTCTTGGTTGCAAAGTCACAGAACTTGCACGAGAGGACACAGATGTTGGTGTGTTCGATCTTCTGGTTGAGGACGAAGTACACGGCATCACCGCTTTTTTGTTGCTGGACGCAGTGGGCCATCTTGCCAAGGGAGAGAAGATCGGGTGTCTTGTACATCGTCAGTCCGTCTTCCAGCGTCAGTCGTTCACCGCTCTGAACTTTGGACCAGACTGGGGTGAGTGAATGGTCTCGAAAATGAATGTTGGAAGTCATATAACGTTTTGTGAGGAATCTGGGAGTCGAAAATCTCATCAAATATACGCACATTTGAACGTTGTCGCAACCCAACAAAAGACGGATGGTGTCTCAGCTTGGCTCTCCGACATTCAAATCGAATAGCTCGCCCCATGCCATTCAAACTCTCCCCCTCCTCTGGTAGTGCTTTTTCCCCCTCCCATGGCAAGGGAGGGGAGCCACAGTTGACCTGAGAAAGGGGAGAGTTCACAGGAATTATCATCACACGCATTCGATCGCTGATTCCAAAATGGGACACTACCAAAAGACGGAATCTGAACTTCAAACCTCCCCAGAGTCTGTATGGATTGAGTATCATTAATCCAAGAATGGTGTCCCCTCGCCAGTTTCTATTCGTCAGAGTGCAATCCAAATATCATCAACAAATCAAAAGTATCAGTTGTTCATTACAAGCAGGCTGGAGGCAGGTAGTGCGACAGAATCTGAATCGAAAAAATACAGCATGACCGTGACCCTACAGCGTTGGTCTTCTAACAAACAAAACAGGGAGGTGGTGTGCCTCCCTGTTTGGCAGTGCTATCCCGATTCTGCTACACCGTTGCGTGCGCCGCTGTAGTAGGCATTTCGATCTTTACACCAAGGCCGGCTGCAATGCGGGTTCCCAACTCCTTATCCGCACGGTAGAAGTGACACAACTGGCGATTGATGATTTCGGCACGTTTCGCATCAGCGGACGTCGACAGGCATTTCCGGGATTGACCGCTGAGATCATTCCGCCCATGCACTTCCCTCTGGTCGGACACAATCCCGTTGCTCCGATCCCTTGAAACTCAACCACATTTGTGTATATTTGACTTTGGACCAACCAATAAAGGCAAAACACCATGGAAAACAATACTCCCCAAGGCACATCAGGAGGCGGTGGCATGAGAAACCGCGACTGGTGGCCAAATCAATTGAAGCTGAACATCCTCCGCCAACACTCTTCCCTGTCCAATCCGATGGGAGAAAAATTCAATTACGCTGAGGAGTTCAGGAAGCTCGATTTGAAAGCCGTGAAGAAAGACATCTTCGACCTGATGACCAGGTCTCAAGATTGGTGGCCAGCCGATTATGGTCATTATGGACCGCTCTTCATTCGGATGGCGTGGCACAGCGCAGGCACGTACCGCATCCACGACGGCCGTGGCGGCGGAGGATCCGGCACCCAGCGCTTTGCACCCCTCAACAGTTGGCCGGACAATGCCAACCTCGACAAGGCACGTTTGCTCCTCTGGCCGGTCAAGAAGAAATACGGCAGAAGAATTTCATGGGCCGACCTGATGATCCTCGCCGGCAATTGCGCCCTTGAATCCATGGGCTTCAAGACCTTCGGTTTCGCAGGAGGTCGAGAAGATATTTGGGAGCCAGAGGAAGACACCTATTGGGGTTCTGAAACCGAGTGGTTGGGAGATAAGCGCTATTCCGGGGATCGCGACCTGGAGAATCCTCTCGCTGCCGTTCAGATGGGACTCATCTACGTGAACCCGGAAGGTCCCAATCGAAATCCTGATCCGCTCGCGGCAGCCCGCGACATTCGTGAGACCTTTCGTCGCATGGCTATGAATGACGAGGAGACTGTTGCACTGATTGCCGGTGGGCACACGTTTGGCAAAACCCATGGGGCAGCCGACCCAGGCAAGTACGTAGGTCGGGAACCGGCTGCTGCGGGCATTGAGGAACAAGGCCTCGGCTGGAAAAATACATTCGGCAGCGGTAATGCAGGTAATACAATTACCAGCGGTCTCGAGGGCGCATGGACCACAACGCCAACGAAATGGAGCAACAACTTCTTCGAGAACTTGTTCCGCTATGAATGGGAACTGGCAAAGAGCCCGGCCGGTGCGCATCAGTGGAAACCGAAAGGTGGAGCTGGTGCCGGTTTAGTGCCGGATGCGCACGACCCGTCAAAGAAACATGCGCCATTCATGTTGACGACTGACCTCGCTTTGAGAGTAGACCCTGCCTATGAGAAAATTTCAAGACGCTTCTACGAAAACCCGGATGAGTTCGCGGACGCGTTCGCCCGGGCATGGTTCAAACTGACGCACCGCGATATGGGCCCACGCGCGCGCTATCTCGGTCCGGAGGTGCCTGCTGAAGAACTGATCTGGCAAGACCCTATCCCGGCAGTCACACATAAATTGATTGGCCACAGGGACATTGGAGCACTAAAGCGCAAGATACTCGCTTCGGGACTGTCTGTTTCTCAACTGGTAAGCACTGCCTGGGCGTCGGCATCAACCCTCCGCGGTTCCGATAAACGCGGTGGCGCTAACGGTGCGCGCATTCGCCTTGCCCCCCAGAAGGATTGGGAAGTAAATAACCCGACCCAACTGGCTAAAGTGCTAAAGACGCTTGAGGGCATTCAGAAAGAGTTCAACAGCGCTCAGTCCGGCGGGAAGAAGGTTTCGCTTGCCGACTTGATCGTCCTGGGCGGATGTGCAGGCATTGAGAAGGCGGCAAAGAATGCCGGTCATAATGTGACCGTGCCTTTCACCCCCGGTCGCGCTGATGCTTCGCAAAAGCAAACCGACATAGATTCCATTACCGTCCTCGAACCGGCTGCAGATGGGTTCCGCAATTACAAGAAAGCCAAATACACTGCATCTGCCGAGGACATGCTGGTTGACAAGGCGCAACTGTTGACTCTGACTGCCCCTGAGATGACCGTTCTCGTTGGCGGCATGCGTGTCCTCAACACGAATTTTGATCGGTCCCAGCACGGTGTCTTCACCAGGAATCCGGAGACGCTCACAAACGACTTCTTCTTGAACCTGCTCGATTTTGGGACGAAGTGGAACGCGGCTTCAGAGGTGCAAGACGTGTTTGAGGGTCGCGATCGTGCGACAGGCGCAATCAAGTGGACCGGTACCCGGGTCGATCTCATCTTCGGTTCGAACTCAGAGCTCCGTGCCCTCGCTGAAGTCTATGCATGTGAGGATTCTGAAAAGAAGTTCATTCGGGACTTTGTGGCGGCATGGACCAAGGTGATGAACCTTGACCGATTCGACCTGGCCTGATTTCAGAGCGGGTTATTTTATCAGTATGAAGAGGTGGTCTGGAGACGCGCCACCTCTTTTTTCTCGTGTGTGCGATTGGTGCACACGAGAGGATCCACTTTTGAAATACAGGCAAAGATGAAGATCGAGAATCATTTCTACTCTCTATGCATGTCCCTGACGGATTTCTTGACTCAAAAACGATTGTAGCAACGACAACCCTTTCACTCGTTGGCGTTACTGCTGCATGGCGCCAAACGAAGACTCACATCCAACCGCAACGAATCCCCTTGCTCGGTGTTGCCGCCGCGTTCGTCTTCGCTGCACAGATGTTGAACTTCCCGGTTGCCGGAGGAACGTCGGGCCATTTGATGGGCGCGGTTCTCGCCACGGTTCTGTTGGGTACGGGTCCTGCCATTATCGTCATGACTTCTGTGCTGGTGGTTCAGTGCTTTCTCTTCGCCGACGGCGGGGTCCTCGCATTAGGGGCGAACATTTTCAACATGGCCATTGTCGGGTCGGTCAGTGGGAGCGTTCTCTACCATACCATCCATCGCCTTGTCAGTGGGGAACGGGGGAGAATGATAGCGGTGGCAGTTGCGTCGTGGTGCAGTGTAGTGCTTGCATCGCTCTGCTGCGCCGGCGAGCTTGCATGGTCAGGTACTGCTCCGAGGCAGACTGTATTCCCGGCCATGGCGGGAATACACGCCCTGATCGGTGTGGGCGAAGCATTGATTACGTGCATGGTTGTGGCAGCCATCCGACAGGCCCGGCCAGAATTGCTGGCCTCAACATCGGACGATGTTCGGGTGCCTGGCCACGGGACAGTTGTTGCCTACGGCGTTGTCATTGCACTCGGGCTTGTTCTCTTTGTCTCTCCCTTTGCATCCGAATGGCCGGATGGATTGGAAATGATCGCGGCAAGTCTCGGGTTCGATCAGAAGGCGATCCAATATCCTCTCGCACCTGCTCTCATCCACGAATACCAGTTTCCCTGGATTGGTTCATCAGTGTTGGCCACGGTTCTTGGGGGAATTATCGGAGTGGGAACGGTTTTCTTTTTTTTCTATGTGCTCTCGCGATTACTCAAGAGCAAAACATAAGTTCCACACCAGACATCATCAGATGAACGATCCATGCGTCATTCCTTTCTAGATCGCTACAGCCGGCTCACAAGCCCGATTCATAGAATTGATGCAACCGCAAAGCTCATTTCGCTTATCATTCTGCTCATCATATTGGTCACAACACCGGTTGCCTTCCACGTTACATTTGTTGGCGCGAGCATCATCCTTCTTGTGGTCGCGTTCGTCAGCAGAATTCCATTCATGTTTCTTCTCCGTCGGATGCTGTTCCTGGAGCTGTTTATCGTCGGCGTGGCGATACTCTCGCTGCTGCAACCGAACGGCTTTGCAGTGTTCATTGGGGTGGTTGCTAGAAGCACCCTGTGCATTCTTGCGGTCGTGCTCTTCTCAAACACGACCCCCTTTTCTGAACTGCTCGAGTTGCTGAGAAGGTGGCGAGTACCTGTCCTGCTTATTACTCTTCTTGCACTGATGTATAGATACCTCTTTGTTCTTGTTGATGAACTGGAACGAATGCAACGCGCACGGACAAGCCGGACGTTTACAGGAAACCGGCCAATGCTGTGGCATTCGTTGGCAACTGTTGTGTCGCAGTTGTTCGTTCGCTCGACTGAACGAGCAGAGAGGATCTTTGCTGCCATGAGCGCTCGGGGGTGGTGATGACTCCTGCAATCGAGGTTCGCAGCCTTCGATATACATATCCAGACGGAAAGGAAGCATTGAAAGGCATTTCCTTCTCCGTTGAGGAGGGAGAGTGCATTGGAGTGATTGGGCCAAACGGATCGGGGAAGTCCACGTTGCTTCTCCATCTTAACGGCGTGTTACCCGATCGGCTTAACGAAGTGCCGGGAGTTGTCGTTTCAGGGATGCCGCTGTCTCCGAAAACTCTCTTTCTTATCCGTCGGCAGGTGGGACTTCTGTTCCAGGACCCCGATGATCAGTTGTTCTGCCCGACCGTCTATGAGGATGTGGCCTTTGGCCCGAAGCAGTTTGGCGTAACGGAGACGGAGACAAGAGAAATCGTTGAGACGACTCTGAAAAAGGTGGGGCTTGAGGGCTTTGGTGACCGATCACCGCATCATTTGAGTGGAGGAGAGAAGCAGCGGGTCTGTCTGGCCGGAATTCTCGCGTGTACACCCGGCATGCTGGTTCTTGACGAGCCGACCAACAACCTCGATCCCCGCGGCAAACGCGAGTTGAAAGAGCTGCTGAAGTCGATACAGTCAACCAAGATCATTGCATCGCATGATCTCGAGCTGGTCGTTGCTCTTTGCTCGCGGACGATCGTCCTCGATAGCGGGTTGATCGTTGCCGATGGGCCGACCGTCGAACTCCTCTCGAACGAGCAGCTTATGATCGCGCACGGCCTGGAAAAACCGCACAGTCTTCAGCATCGACATCCACACGGGTAGGTCGCAGTTCCACTTCCTGGGAGTTGGTTCCGCGAAGATCGACGAAGGACTTATTGCCAGTACCTTTCCCACCTCTCCTCCACCCTCTTCTTCACTTGCTCCGTCATCGTCAGCGGTTTTGGGTATCCCTGCTTCCACGTTGCATCAATGCCCATGATTCCCTTGTACACGGGACTGATGCCGACGAGTTTCTGCTCAGTAAAGAGAATGTCCCGCTCACAATCGAATCGGGTGAAGACCCCCCAGATGTAGTTCTCCTTATTCCGAATATCAACGTCCTCGCTGACGACAGCGATGATCTTGATGCCCGGAAGCTCTGTATGCTTCACGAATTTTTCGACGAGCGGCATTCCGTGTCCGCTCACCTTCACAAGAAGCAACGTATCGTGGACGAGGTTGATATCCGTGATGCGGGGGTCGAGGGACTTGAGGTGCTGGACCTGGTCAATGCGCCGTTCACGATCTACGGGTGCCCTTGCTTCTTCCTGCGGACGCTGCTTTCTGGTCGCGTCAATGATCATCTTGCTGCCGAGGTTCATGGTGAAACTTGTGAAATCGAGCGTATCCATCGGCACCTTCGGGATCATCACAAAGTCAAAGTGCGGATCGAAGTTGTCCCGTACGCTCTTCATCACTTCGTCGTAGTTGCGGACGTTCACTCCTTCCGAAACGAGAATGATACACTTGGTGAGCGACAACTGTGACATGCCCATCAGACCGAGGGCGGTTTTCATCGACTCCTTGGTATAGCGCTGATCCACCGCAACCACAAGCAGGTTGTGAAACCCTGCCTCATAGTAGGCCCACATGTCCGTGATCTCTGAATGAATGAGCTTCACGAGCGGCCCAAGGATCTGCTGTGTTGCATCACCGAGCCACTTATCCTCCATCGGAGGAATCCCGACGACCGTTGCGGGATAGATGGCGTTGCGCCGATGAGTAATGGTCTTGATGTGGAAGACAGGAAACTCCGCCGCATGCGAATAATGACCGAAGTGATCACCGAACGGCCCTTCCATTCTTCGCTCCTTCAACGGAACGATCCCTTCGAGAATAAACTCCGCGTTGGCGGGCACGTCAATTGAGATTGACTTCCCTCTCACAAACCGTGTCCGCTGTCCCCTCAGGAAGCCTGCGAACATCGCTTCGTCGATATTCTCGGGGAGTGCCGCAATTGTTGCCATCAGCAACGCAGGATCTGTACCAATGGCCACCGCCAGTTCAAACTCCCTGCCCAGCTTTTCCGCCTGATAGTAGTGAAAGCCGCCCCCCTTTTGAATCTGCCAGTGCATGCCTGTGGTTTGCTTGTCGAACACATGCATGCGGTACATGCCCATGTTGCGTTTGCCGGACCTTGGGTCGTACGTCACCACTTGTGGCAGCGTAATAAATGGTCCCCCATCATCCGGCCAACAGGTGAGCACGGGAAGGTCATCGAGGTTCGGCTGTTCGACAACTTCCTGCGAGACTGCCGACGATACCCGTTTCGGGGAGGCCTTCAGAAAGCGTTTGACAATTGACTTGTGCTTGAGGAACGACGAGGGTCTCGGTGGAACTGCATCGCCAAGGAACTTGATCAGCTCTTCGCCGAGCTGTTGGGGATGTTTCTGCAGTGCGAGTTCGCACCGAAGGTCGCTGGCCATTGTGTTGATGACAAGCGGGTACTTCGATCCCTTAACCTTTTCCAACAGTAATGCCGGTTTCTTTTCTTTGATTGCCCGGGTTGCAATTTCGGTGACCTCGAGGTAGGGATCGACCTCAATAGTGCAGCGATGAAGCTCGCCGACGGATTCGAGGTAACGGGCAAAGTCACCGCACGTTTGAAAGGTCATCAGACGGTTCAGGTTTCAAGATTCAATCTTTCGGATTCACGAATCTGGTGCGACTTCTTGAAGGTCTTGATTCTGATCATGAAGAACACCTGCACGGCGAAAAGCAATCCAAGCAACAGACGAATGATGAAGCTTTCCGTCCTGAAAACGCAGACATATCCAATCATACAAAATGAGATGGAGACCGAGAGAATCTTCACGCTCAATGGGATACCATAACCGGCAAGGATGTTTTGAACATGTTTGCCCGCGAATCGGCTGTTCATTACCCATTTGTACATTCGCTCAGAACTTCGGATGTAACAGATCGCTGCCAGTAACACAAATGGCGTCGTCGGCAACACGGGGAGAAATGCGCCAACTATCCCTATAGCCAACGATACTGTCCCGAGAAAGATGAGAATTGCTTTCGTCATGTTATGCAACCACTACCGGTTGGTCTGATCAATTTGGATGGGATTCAAGATAGAAGAGATTGAAAGGAGATGCAAGCGTCAGAAAAGAGACTGTGTGCGAGGGAATCCCATCTTCTCCACCACAGCAATGAAACGGGGGTGTGATCGTATCGAATCGAATACCGGATCCACCTGGAGAAAGACGAGCAAACCGTCGCGCTCAGTCACTGCTTGTTCCAACAACTCAAGAGCACGCTGGCTGTGGCCCAGCCCCAGATGTGCAACAATCTTCCAATAGGTGGCGACGTATTCATTCTGTGACTTCTCCTCGAATAATTCCATCATGCTCTCCGCATCGCCTTTCATTTCGGAAAGGGCAAACGCGTGGCACATTGCCGCGACAGCAACTGGATTCCCGCGAGTAAAAAGGCTCGCCGCCGAAAACGCCATACGCGCTGAATCGAGGATATGCTTTTGCTCATACGCCGCTCCCAATGGCAGATATGCCGGCGCGAAAGTGGGATCAAGTTGCAGAACGCCTTTGAACGCATCGATAGCCTGATCGTATCGCCGGGAGAAATACCACGTCAGCCCTGCATCAGACCGTATCGCAGTCGAGTTCGGATCGAGTCGAAGTGCCAGTTTGCCTTCCTCAACCGCCTCGTCAAATCTCCCGGTAGCAGTCAGCAGCAGGCCATACCAACTATGCGCCCGCGCATTGCTGGGATTCAGCTCGATCGCACGCTTGAACCCCTCCTCTGCGCGGCCCCAGTCCCAGTCATAATGCATAAGAGCGTACGCGTAGGATGTGTGAACCTCGGAGAGCCCATCGTCGATACTCATTGCCTTCAGGGCCGCATCCTTTGCCAGCACATAGGTCTCCCGTGGAGGGCGAATATTGAAGTCGCCGAGGACCACGTATGCATCCGCCAGGCCGGCATATGCAAGCGCGTAGCTGGAATCTGCAGCAATTGCCTGTTTGAAGTATTCGATGCTCTTCTTCAATGTATCAGGTGGATAACGCTTGTTCCAAAGATAACGTCCGCGCAGGTACAAATCGTATGCGTCGAGGTTCTCGGTCCGTTTGCTTGTGAGACGATCTTTCTCTTCAGGAGAGATAATCGCCTTCAGCGCGTGGGCGATCTGTTTTGCAACGTCCAACTGGATTGCGAAGATATGTGCGAGCCCCTGGTTGTATTCCTCCTGCCAGAGATGTTCATCGGTTGCTGCATCAATCAAGCGCGCAAGAATGCGAACGGTGTCTCCCTCGCGTCGTATGCTGCCATCCAGGATCGTTGAGACGTCGAGCTCCCGGCCGATCTCCTGGGCCTGCTTATCGGTGTTCTTGTACCTTCTCATGGACGTCGGCGAGATCACGCGCAGATGTCTGATCTTTGAAAGCTGTGCGATGACGTCTTCCGTAATGCCATCGCTGAAGTACTCATTCTCCGGGGAGTCGCTCATGTTCCTGAACGGGAGGACTGCGATGGAGTTGGCGTTTCGTGAAGGCGATATGAAAGGAAAAAGAAAAGCAACAATGGCAATGACGAATGCAACGCCGATTGCCGTGGCATACAATCTCTTTTTCCTCTTGCCAAAAAGCAGTCGTTGAGCAAAATGGGTCTTAGTGTCCCACGGCAGGATGATCCGGAAGATATTCACGGAAAGGTCGATGTTCTTGAGCTCCCCCTGCCCGAGCACGCTCAATGGCAGCCCGATTTTGTTCTGGATCTGACGCGCAATGTCCTCCGAGACACAGATCCCCCCGGGTGGTGCAAGTGGCTCAATCCGGGCAGCGATATTCACGCCGTCGCCGTGTACGTGCTTACCGCGCTGGACCACGTCCCCGAGGTGCAGTCCGATACGCAATCGGATTTCCTTCCCGTGCGACGTGGTCGCGTTCCGCTCGTGAAGCTTCTGCTGGATCTCAACCGCGCAACGGGCTCCGTCGAGCGCGCTTGGAAACTCCACAAAGAACGCATCCCCTACGGTCTCGATTTCCTTACCATGGTGGACCTTGAAGACTGGCCGGAGGATTCTTCTGGATTCTTCAAGAAGGTCGAGAGCAAGCGCCTCGTTCTTCTGCGTGAGCGCGCTGTAGCCCACCATGTCGGTGAACATGATGGCAGCAAGTCTGCGATTTTGCTTGGACTCAACGGGCATGGCTGCCTTGGTTGTTGGGACTCCCTAGTGGCGGGGCGCTGTAGCGATGTTTAGGTGAGAGGGAGAGGAAGGTTACAAGCACCGAGTCACTGCGCAAACATACCAAAGCTGATCTCAAGAGTCAACTGAAGGGCATATCTTCCACCGTTCGGCGGATTTCGTTGACCCTCGCTTACTCAAACTCCTCCGCCCTCCAGCCTTTCCCCGAATCCAATCCGAGTTGCCCCAGCACCTTATTCGTGAACGCGCCGACATATTCGTCCACACTCTTCGGCACGAAATACAATGGTGAGGAAATGGGCATGATGACAGCGCCATAGCTTGAGAGCCTGGCGCACTGCTCAAGCGACAGCGTGGACATTGGCGTCTCACGCACACAAATGATGAGCTTGTAGCGCTCCTTGAGGCATACCTGGGCAGTTCTGGTGATGAGCGTGTCCCCCAGGCCGGAGGCAATCTTGCCGAGCGTTGACGTTGACGCAGGAAGAATAACGAATGCATCAAAGCGGTTTGAGCCCGATGCCATCGGCGCAGTCAGGTCGTCGTCCGAGAATGTCTTCTTCACATACGGCTTCAGATCCTTCTCGCTCAAGTTGAGCTCATCCCGCAGCAACACTTTTCCCCACGAGCTGACGATGAGAAATTTATCTGCCGGGCACTTCTTGAGAAAGTCCAGCGCGTACACGGCTCCCGATGAACCCGTTATGCCCACAACGATTTTCATGACGTATGAGCCTTTATTGGAACACTGATAACACAGATGAGACTGATTCTCACAGAATGTTCTCTCGCCTCTGTGGTCATCCCCTTTTTCTGTGTCATCTGTGTTCTGCCTGCCTTCCTTCCTGAGTCCGTGTTCTCACCCTCTACACATACACTCCAACCAGCACCATGGCAAACACACAGAACCCCGCGACTGCATTGATCTTGAAGAATGCCAGCTCAACATCTTCGGCCTTTTTCTGCTCAAGATAGAGGAGGTAGCCTGTGAGCAGCAGAAGGGGGAGCGCAAGAAGTGAGAAGACCGAGTATAGGAACAATGCGATGAGAAGCCCGAATGCGACGAGATGCAAATAGCCTGAATATCGTAACGCCTGCTCTTTGCCGAACCGTGCGGGAAACGAGTACAGTGATTCCTTCTTATCAAACTCCTCATCCAGCGTAGCGTAGATGATATCGAATCCCGCGACCCAGAACAGTGTGAACAGTGAGAGAAGAGCGGGCTCAAGGAGATTCTCGAACGATGGCGAGACGGCAAACCATCCGCCAAGTGGTCCCATCGCAAGACCCATCCCCACACCGAAATGTGCGAGGGGCGTGTAGCGTTTCATTGTCGGATAAATGATGAAAACGGCCAGCGGTATCGGAGACATGGAGAAGCAGAAATCGGAAATGAAGTACGCAGAACCAAAATATAAAGCAAGTCCGGAAATCATCACCCACGATGCTTCCCATAGCGAGATCCGGCCGCTGGGAAGATCACGCGTTGCTGTGCGGGGATTGAGGCCGTCGATCCTGCGATCGATGATCCGGTTAAGGGCGAACGCCACGGTGCGCGCTCCGGTGGCCGCGGTGAGAACAAGAATAAGAACTCGCAAAGGCGGGAGAGAGCTCTTTGAGGCGAGAAGCACGCCGCTGTAGATGAGTGGAAGAGAGAAAAGCGTGTGCTCGATTTTGACAAAGGAGAAGAATCTTTTCACAACCCCAGATCTCCTTGTCGTTGCGTGCCACGCTTCTCGTCCAGAATACGCTCCAGGTCTTTTCTGTTCGAGGGCAAATGTTCAGAGAGTATCTTCCATATCATATCCACATCAACGCCAAAGTACTCGTGTGAGGCAAGGTTCCGTAATCCATACATCTGCTTCCATGGTATTTCAGTATGGATGTTCCGGACACTTAGCGGCACTTTCTGTGAAGCTTCGCCCAGAATCTCAAAATTCCTGATTACCGCATCGACCACCAATTGGTTGTTCTTGAACTCAATAGGGGTCATACCATTCGTGTAGTTAAGGATCCTGTCAATCGACACGATCATATCCTCCAAAAAGATGAGATAGTTCCGTCCCTCCTGCTTCATATGTATCGAACCTGGCTAAGGATCGAATCTCTCATCTGGACTTTTAGTGCACTGAGCGAGACGAGATCCACTCTTCTGTTCAATTTGTCCTCCAACAGTTGCTGGAGATCAAAAAAATCCCAGCCCGGCGTCTCGGCATCCGACGGCAACCCGCGAAGCACCGGATAGGCCGCGCCCAGGCGGCGCGCGGCGCCACCC
>Ga0209640_10004022_pt1 | contig 12920 bp, 9 predicted proteins | sample RifCSP10_1_FD_184018 | JGI IMG/M metagenome (GOLD analysis project Ga0209640, IMG submission 184018) | Soil microbial communities from Rifle, Colorado - Rifle CSP2_sed 10_1 (SPAdes) (version 2) | ecosystem: Environmental > Terrestrial > Deep subsurface > Rock core/Sediment | place: Rifle...
GAACGTTTCGTTAAAGCTCTCGATAAGCTTCCCACGCTGCCTTGGGAAGAGGAGAAGCAATAACCGGTGCGGCGTGCAAGCCGCAGAGCCTGTCAGGGATGCTGCGTAACCGCCCGGCCGATCAGGATCACCCCGATCAGCGACAGCAGCACCAACAAGCCGCGGTTGAAAGTTTTTTGCTTGATCCGGTCTTGCGCTTTGATGCCCGCGTAGAAACCCGCCAGAGTGAACAGAAGCACCTGGATCGATAAGATGATGGTTTCCCAGTTGAACAGATTCCAGGTCGAAATTGCCACGAGCTGGCTCAGTTTGGTCGTCACGAAAATCGTCGCAATCGATTTTACAAAGGCGCGTTTGTCCAATTTGAGACTGTACAGATAGATCGCCAGCGTCGGCCCGGCGGCGTTGGTCATGCCGTTTAAAAATCCGCTGATGAAACCGAAGATCGGCGATAGGCATCTCTCGGCGCGCGGCGAAACGGTGAAGTCAATTTTGAGCAGGCTGGAGGCGACGAATAGCAGCACCATTATGCCTAGGCAGAAATTGAGCAGCCATAAGGGTGTCTTGACCAAGGCCATCGTGCCGAGAAACACACCGATGATAGTCGGCAGGATTAAACTCGAGAAGCGCCGAAAAACGTCATAGGGGATACCGTTTCGAATCACCTGCGCCGAATCCATGAAAAGGTTCGGCAAAATGAGCACGGTCACGGCGGTGCGGATATCCAAAAGCAAAGCCACCATCGGCGTCGCGATCAGGGGAAAGCCGAGGCCCGTTGCGCCTTTGACAAATGCGGCGAGCAGCAACGCCACGCCGACGAGAATATGCGTGAGATCAAATGTCATAGCGATTCAGAACGGTGCGCGAGAATGGTTCGTCTCAGGTGCAATGCAGGATTGTGGGTGCTTTTAAAGCAATTGAGCCGTTGGATGCTCCTGGTCCTAGTCAGCCGCCCCGAAGTTTATCGCGCCCTAAACGCCAGACCCAAAGACTCATGATTCTAAACCAGCCGGCGTCAGGACTTCCTTCGCTGGCCCGTCTGCTTGGTTCCGGTGGCGAAATAATCCCCCTTGACGGCCAATGCCGCTTCTTCTTCATCCAGTTGGCTCCATGCGCCGAGACTGTATCCGTACCACGGCATGCGAGGCTTAAGCGGCGGCAGCTCTAGTTCTTCCCAGATCTGCTTGGAGCGTTCCATAAACTCTTTTTTCGGTAGCGACACCGGCGTGTAAGGCCAAGGACGGACCGCGTTGATCAGCAGTGCGGAAGTCGATCCCGGTCGTTTCTCTTCCGTCTCCATACCCGGCGGATACGTCGACGGGTCGAGGCCGGGGGATTTTCCTTTAGCGATCGCCACGTCTTCCTCGGGTCTCATGCTGTAACAGATCGCCCAATTGATCATCGCTGGATCGTGAATATCGACATCTTCATCCACCGCAATACAAACTTTGGCATAGCTGCCGGTGAACCCCGCCGAGGCATTTAAAGCGCGCCAGGCGTCGGCCTTGCTCGCGTTACGCATTTTGATGACGCAGTAGGCCTGGCCGCTGCCGCTCACTTCGTCATGCAGCGCGACATCGATCACCGCCGCGTTGCCGCTATCGTGGCGCAAAAATTTATAAATAATTTTTTCCGTGCCGGTATGCTTGATCTTGCTTGACTCGCTCGGTGGAAACTGGCTCATCAGCGCGGTGTAGATGGCATCGCTGCGGTGCGTGATGCAGCTCACTTCGAGGAACGGCGACATGGTTCGATGACCCATATAGCCGGGATATTCGCCGAACGGTCCCTCGGGCTCAACGACGTCGGTGGGAATGGTTCCCTCGATGATGATTTCGGCCGTCGCCGGCACCAATAAATCGACAGTTTTGGCTTGAACGACTTCCACGGGTGCGCCGGCCAGACCGCCGGCGAGCCTATACTCGTCAAAGTCGTAGGGAATTTTCGCCGTAGCCGAATAGGCGATGCTCGGCACCACGCCAATCGCGATGCACGCTTCGAGGCGCTTTCCTCTGGCCTTGCATTTTCGCCAGTGCTGCCCCATATGCTGCGACGTGAAAAGTCCGCCGGCACGATCGGCGGCCTTAATTTGGCTGCGATAATTGCCGATATTGTAAATACCGGTCTCGGCGTCTTTGGTAATCCAGTTGGCGGATGTGAGATACGGCGCGTTATCGAACCCCGGTGTAGAAATCGGCACGGGAATCATGTCGAGTCCATGGCCGTTGAGAAGATCCGGGCCTTGGAAAACTACCTCATGAACCGGCGCGGCGCTCACTTTGACCGGATCGATGGGGTTTAATTGCGCGCGCGTCCAGCGCTCGTGGATCTCATCGGGCTCGCACATCATGCCGATGGCGTAAATTTCTGTAGTCGCCGCCAGAGTCCCGACCGTCACCGGCATTCCGTAGCGCCGGCCCTTGCAATCCACGACGTTCTCGAACATGAAGGCCTTGCGTTCACGCTCCTCTAAACCACGAAACTGCCAGCGCACTAACGGCATCAGTTCGGTATCTTTGTTGATCTCGCGCTTGATACGAAGCAATTTGCCGCGCTCTTCAAGCGCCTTCAGATGTTCCCGAAAGTCTCGATAGTACGAACCTTTGCTTGCCATGACTTACTCCCGCTTTTTGCTGTTGCCATCTATCGTCTGCAGCACGCGCGATGTCAAGCGATCGCCGGATTAGAGAATAGCGTTTGACGCGTTCACTCGGAAAGAATCGGGCGCAAGTTAGCCGTCGATGAACGCCGCTATGGCCGCAGACAAGACGGCCAAGATTCATCGAGCCCGCCAAATAACCCCACAGCGCAAAGAATTGTTCTTGTATGGCGCTAAGCTGGTTTGTTAAACTTGGGGTCTGTTACTCGGATTCACGGCTCGGGTGTCGATTGGAAAGATCAGTGAAGGAAATTTCGCCAAACCCGTCAAGCGTTGATGGTCGATCCCTCTTAGGGGCTGTTCGAACGCGATTTGACGCCTACCGCGAACTGTTCTGGTTGGCAGTGCCGCTCGCCCTAGTCTTGATATTCACGGCGGATATGTGGGCACCGGCGGGTCTAGCTCTGCCGATGGGTTATGTTGCCGGCTTGGTGCTGGTCGTAGCCTTACCGGGAACTCGCGAGAAGATCGTCGCGGCGGGCACCACGACCTTGCTCATGATCCTAATTTACTTTTCGGCGGCCAGCGTCCCCGGCGTGCCGAACTGGGTCCATGCCTTCAATCATGGCCTCGCGCTTCTGATGATCTGGACGGTGACAATCTTGAGTCTGCGCCACCGCCGTGCCCAGGAAGTCGTGCGCCAAAACGAACGAGTCGCCAACGAGCGGCTGGCGCATCTAAAAACGATCTACGCATCCGCGCCCGTCGGTCTGTGTTTCGTCGACCGCGAGCTGCGCTATGTCTCGATCAACAATGAATTGGCGGAAATGAACGGGCGTTCATCTGAATATTTCATCGGCAAAACGATCCGCGAAGCCCTTGGCGATTTGGCCGAAAACGTCGAAGCGCATTACCGGCGCGTCATCGAAACCGGGCAACCGGTGATTGACGAAGAAGTTCCCGCAATCAGTCCCAATTCTTCGCATGAGCGCCGCATTTGCGTATGCAGCTACTATCCGGTTCACACCGAATCCGGCCAGCTGCTCGGCGTCAACGTCGCGGTGCGGGACATTACTCGGCGCAAACAAGCTGAAGCCGATACACTTTTCCTGCTCGATCTGGGTGAAGGTATCCGTTTTGGCGCCGATGCCGACGAACTCCTATGGGCCGTAGCGGTTGCTCTCGGCGAACACTTGAAGGCAAGCCGGTGCAGCTTTATTGGTATCGATACCGAGCACGAGCGTCTTACCGTCCAACGCGACTACCATCCGCACCTGCGCTCTCTGGTCGGCAGTTACTCACTTCGCACAGTGAGCCCGTCGATCATCGCCGCGGCCAAAGCCGGGCAAATTATTGCGCTTGCCGATGCCAGGAATGACGAACGGACGGCGCAGATTTTTGCCTCCTACCCGGATTCAGGCATCGGCTCGGTAGTCATAACACCGCTGTTCCGCGACGGCGCCTTGGTTTCCGCCCTCATGGTCGCCAGCAGCGAACCCCATGAATGGACCGAGCGAGAGATCACGTTGGTCAACATCGTCGCCGAGCGCACTTGGTTGGCGGTCGAGAAGTTGCGCTTGGACAACGTGCTTCGCGATAGCGATGCCGCACTGCGAGACGCGGACCGGCGCAAAGACGAGTTTCTGGCAACGTTGGCACACGAACTACGCAATCCACTCTCGTTAATTCGCAACGTCATCACATTACAAAAAACCCCAGGCGCCCCGGAAGCGGATCCTCGCTGGGGCCAGGATATCATCGACCGCCAGGTGAATTATTTAACTCGTCTGACGGATGATCTCTTCGACGTGAGTCGGATCACCCGCGACAACCTTGACCTACAAAAAGAGCCGGTGAGTCTTGCCGAGGTGATTCGCGCAGCCGTGGAATCGAGCCGGCCGCTGATCGATCAACGGCGTCACGAGCTGACCGTCATCATGTCGCAGGAGTCGGTTTACGTCGAAGCCGACCGCGTAAGACTCACGCAGGTTTTCATGAATCTGCTGAACAATGCCGCCAAGTATACGCCCAACCCCGGCCATATCTGGTTAAATGTCGAACAGGCGGGTGATTCCGTGATCGTGCGAGTGAAAGACACGGGGATCGGCATCGCGCCGGAAAATTTGCCGCACGTATTTGACTTGTTTTACCAGGTCGACCGGTCCTTCACTCGCTCCGAGGGCGGGCTGGGACTCGGCCTTACCTTGGTGCACCGGCTGGTCGAAATGCATGGCGGCACAGTCGAGGTGCGTAGCGATGGTGTCAACCGCGGCAGCGAGTTTATTGTCCATCTACCAGTATTACCAGTGGCTTTTGTTAATGAGCGAATAGACACGATGGACTCCACTCGCGCTGCCGCGGTGAGCCGCTGCCGACGCATCCTCGTTGCCGATGACTTTCCACAATCGGCGGCGATCCTGGCCCGGTTATTGCGCCAGGACGGCAACGAAGTTCAAGTCGCTCACGACGGCATCGAAGCAGTGGAAACCGCTGCATGGTTTCATCCCGATGTAGCGGTGCTCGATATCGCGATGCCGAAGCTAGATGGCTACGATGCCGCACGCACGATCCGCGAGCATTCCTGGGGAAAACAGATGCTTTTAGTCGCGCTGACGGGTTGGGGGCAGCAGTTGGATCGCCAGCGCAGCAAGGAAGCGGGCTTCGACGCTCATCTGACAAAACCGGCTAAATACGAGAATTTGATGGCAATCCTTAATGACCTGGCGCTGAATGGAGCGGCGCCGGTGAATAGCCCCGACGAGCTCTAACCAAACTTCATTTCTCAATCCGGCAGTTCTCGCGTACGGCCTTTTAACTTGACAAGCCGGAATGCGCACCGATTCGGCGCGGGTTCCGCCGGTGAATATCTTCTGGCGCTAATATCGGGGCAGTTTATCGGAGTCAGCGAAGCGGGGTCATGCTGAATTTGCAAACGCACGGCTCGCGGCGGAACTCACCATTGTGAACGAATCGGTTTTAGAGTAGTAAGAGGGCGAAATCTGCGGCGAACAGGAGGCTTCTACGGCGAATATTGGTTTTGTTGGCCTCGGCACGATGGGTAGCCGGATAGCGCGGCGACTGTTGGACGCCGGCCACCAGCTTACGGGACACAACCGCACGCGCTCTAAAGCGCAACCGTTGTTGAACGCGGGAATGGGATGGGCAAAAACTCCGCGCGCTGTTGCTGAAACGACTGAATTTATTTTCACGATGGTCAGCAACACGCAGGCGCTGCATGCGGTCACCGGCGGCCCGGACGGAATTCTCGCTGGCCTTGCTTCCGGCAAAATATTCATCGACATGAGCACCGTTAGTCCGGCGGCGAGCCGCGCGCTCGCGGCGCAGGTCGCGGCGAAAAGCGCAGCGATGCTAGATGCGCCCGTCTCCGGCAGCGTGATTACTCTTGAAGAAGGTAAATTGTCGATCATGGCTGCCGGCAGCCGCCAGGTTTTTGACAAAGCGCTGCCGATCCTGCAAGCCATCGGTCCGAAAGTCACCTATGTCGGCGCCAACGGCCTCGCTGTGTCGATGAAGATAGCGACCAATTTGAGTCTCGCCGTTCAAATGCTCGCTTTCAGCGAAGGCGTACTGCTCGCAGAAAAGAGCGGGATCGACCGCCAAACGGCGGTCGAAGTCTTGTTGAACAGCGTGATCGCCTCACCGATGGTGAAGTACCGCGGGCCTTTTGTTCTGAACATGCCCGATGAAGCTTGGTTCGACGTTAATATGATACAGAAAGATCTTTTGCTCGCACTGGAGCTCGGCCGCGAGCTCGATGTGCCGCTTCCGACTACGGCAATTACTAATCAGCTGCTCACCACCGCCCGCGCCATGGGTCTAGCGCACAAAGATTTCGCGGTACTGTGCGAAGTGTTGGCGCGCATGGCGGGAATGAAGACTGGGTGAATAGAGTATTGGAGTCCTGGAGTGATGGGCGCCGAATGGCAATACTCCACTACCCCAACACCCCATCACGACAATTAGCAGCGGTTTAATCAAATGGCCAAACCTAAGAAACCCAAGTCGCGAATCTCCAAGCATGCCCAGAGCCACGATGAGCGCTGGCTTCACTTCTATCGCCAGATGCTCAAGATCCGTTTGTTCGAAGAAGAGGTCAACCAGCTTTATCTCGGCGCCAAGATGCCCGGGCTCGCCCATCTTTATATCGGCCAAGAGGCCGTGGCGGTCGGCGTGTGTGAAGCGCTGCGCCGAAATGACTACATCACCAGCACGCACCGCGGCCATGGCCACTGCATCGCCAAAGGCGCGTCGCTCGACAAAATGTTCGCTGAGTTGCTCGGTAAGGAAGCTGGCTATTGCCGCGGCAAAGGTGGCTCCATGCATATCGCCGATCAGGACAGCGGCAATCTCGGCGCGAATGCAATCGTCGGCGGTAGCGCAGGAATCGCTACCGGCGCGGCGCTGTCGGCGAAAATGCGCGGCAGCGAGCAGATCGCCGTGTGTTTTTTCGGCGACGGCGCTTTGGGGCAGGGACTTCTTTACGAGTCGATGAACATGGCCTCTCTATGGAAGCTCCCGGTCATCTACATTTGCGAGAACAATCAGTACAATGAGTACACGCACTACAGCGAAACCACCGCCGGCGAGGTGACCGATCGCGCTCAAGCGTTTGGGCTGCACACCGAATCAATAGACGGCCAGGATGTGAAGATCGTTCACGCAACCGCGCTGAAACTCGCCGAGCGAGCGCGTCGGGGCGGCGCCCCGGCGTTTCTCCAATGCCAAACCTACCGTTTTCACGGCCACCACGTCGGCGATATCGATCGCGCATATTACCGCACCAAAAAGGAAGAGGAAGAATGGAAAACGCGGCGCGATCCGGTGAAGCTGCTTGCCCAGTGGCTCGCGGAAAGCCGATTGGCTGATGAAAAGCTTCTTTCGCAGATCGAAACTGAAGTCAGCAAAGAAGTTAAAGACGCCGCGCATAACGCGCTAAGCGCGCCTTATCCACCGGCCGAAGAAGTGAACCAGCATGTGTACGCCTGATGCATTTGGGCTTTAGGTTTCGATTATTTTTCAATTTCGATTGGAATCGAAGCCCGGCAATGTAAATCCCGAACGGGCGACCTCATCACGAGTAACGTGGAAACACGAACCCTGCATTCACAGTCAGCCGCACAAAGTACGCGCGAAATCACCTTCGGCCAAGCGATCAACGAGGCTCTGGCTGAGGAGATGCGCCGCGATCCCGCCGTGTTTATCATCGGTGAGGACGTTGCCGAGGCGGGCACACCGTTCAAAGTGCTCTCCGGATTGGTAAAAGAATTTGGGCCCAAGCGCGTCATCGACTCGCCGATTTCCGAAGCGGGCATCGCCGGCATCGGCGTCGGCGCCGCCATGACCGGCATGCGGCCGGTCGTCGATATCATGTTCGGCGACTTTCTCACCTTGACGATGGACCAACTGGTCAATCAAGCGGCGAAAATTCACTATATGTCGGGCGGCAAGCTCAAGGTGCCGCTGGTGTTGCGCACGACTTTGGGAGCGACACGGCGTTCGGCCGCGCAGCATAGCCAGAGCTTACATGCTTGGGTCAGCCATATTCCAGGCTTGAAAGTCGCCGTACCCGCCACCCCTTATGACGCCAAGGGACTGCTCAAAAGCGCGATCCGTGACGATAATCCCGTGGTCTTCTTTGAAGACAAGATGATGTACCAACTGAAAGGGCCGGTGCCACGGGGGGAATACACCATACCGCTCGGGCTCGCCGAGGTGAAGCGCGCGGGCAAAGACATCACTCTGGTTGCCACCAGCAGTATGGTTCAGGTCGCCCTGGCGGCGGCGGAAACGCTCGAATCCAGCGGTATCCACGCGGAAGTCGTCGATGTCAGGACGACCGCGCCGCTCGATAAGCAAACGTTGATCGAATCGGCCAAGAAAACCAGCCGCGTCATCGTTATTGACGAGGGCTACGAACGCTACGGCGTCACCGCCGAGATCGCCGCGACCATCGCCGACGGCGCATTCTATTATCTCGACGCGCCGGTCAAGCGCATGGGCTCGATGGACGTGCCGGTGCCGTTCTCGCCGGTCCTCGAAGATCAGACCGTGCCGACGCCGGAAAAGGTTGCCGAAATGGCGAAGATGCTGTGTCAGAAAACCTGAAAATTTGTTCAAGGTTCCAAGGTTCGAAGTTCAAGGTAAAGAATGACCGAAAACACTCACGGACTTTGAACGTTAAAGCTTGAACTTGGAACAAGGAGGCCGGTTATGGGGTTGAAAACCTTCGGTCTGATGGCCGTCGATTGGGAAGAGCGCGTTAATCTCGAACGGCTGCGCCAGGATCGTCTGCAGCGCATCACAACGGCGCTCAAAAAGTCGGAGCTTGGCTCGCTGCTGTGCTTCGACATGAATAACATCCGCTATATTACCGCGACCCACATCGGCACCTGGGCGATGGACAAGCTCGTGCGCTTCTCGCTGCTGCCGCAGGACGACCAACCCATCCTGTGGGATTTTGGCTCGGCGGCGCGCCACCATCAGATCTATTGTCCCTGGCTCGGCGAGCGCTCGCGCGCCGGCATCTCCACTTTGCGCGGCGCAACCCATCCGGGCTCCGGCATGGCCGAAGACGTGGCTAAAAAAATTAAGCTGGAATTGGAGAAGCGGAAGCTACAGAACGAACCGGTCGGTGTCGACGTCATCGAGCTGCCGGTATTGTTCGCGCTCCAAGCCCAAGGGATCAAAGTCGTCGATGGCCAGCAGCTGATGCACGATGTGCGCAAAATCAAAACCCAAGACGAAATCACCCTGCTCAATGCCGCAACTATGATGGTCGATGCCGCTTACGACGAGCTTTATCGTTTCATGAAGCCAGGCGTCAAAGAGAACGAATGCGTCGGCGTCGTTAGCAAAGTGCTGTACGATCTCGGTTCGGAACATGTCGAAGGCGTGAACGCAATCTCAGGCGAGCGGTGCAGCCCGCATCCGCACGTCTACACGGATCGGGTGCTCCGTCCCGGCGATCCGGCCTTTTTCGATATTCTGCACAGCTACAACGGTTATCGCACATGCTATTACCGGACTTTCGCCATCGGCAGTGCCTCGCCGGCAATGGTCGACGCCTATAAACGCAGCCGTGACTACATGGACGCGGCGATCAGCATCGTCAAACCGGGCATCACCACAGCCGACGTAGTCAAACTCTGGCCGAAAGCTGAAGAGTTTGGTTTCGCCAACGAGGAAGCGGCTTTCGCTCTACAATACGGCCATGGCGTCGGCTTGTCGATCTGGGAAAAACCGATTTTCAGCCGCCTGGTCTCACTCGATCATCCCGAAGTAATCGAAGAAGGCATGGTGTTCGCGCTGGAAACGTACTGGCCGGCGTCGGATGGATGGTCCGCGGCACGGTTAGAGGAAGAAGTGGTTGTAACAAAGGACGGTTGCGAAGTCATCACACGCTTTCCGTCGGAAAAGCTCTTGGTCGCGGGCACACATTATTTCACGACCGGTGGCGAGTTACCGACGACGCGCGAGACACAATCGAATCTAAACAATCCGGGAGCGCTGGACCGAGTTAAAGGTTAAACGAATTGAACTTTGAAGCGTTGAACCTTTGAGCCGAGGGATATTGTGGCAACCAACGTAATCATGCCCGCTCTTGGCGTGGCACAACAAACGGGCACTTTGCTCAAATGGCTCAAAGCCGAAGGCCAATCGGTTTCGAAAGGCGAGCCGCTCATGGAAATCGAAACCGACAAGGCGACGGTTGAAATCGAAGCGCCGAGCTCCGGAATCCTGACTCAAGTCATCGCAAAGGCCGGCGACGAAGTGCCGGTGGGGCAGCGTATTGCTCTCATCTTGGCGCCGGGGGAACCATTGCCGCGGGAACTCGCACCCACAGCTTCCGCCCGGCCTGAGACTATGGCGAAAGAAGCTGCTCCGATATCCGCGGCAAAACCTCCATCTTCGGTTATCGCGAACAGTGCCCGCATCCTCACCTCGCCGGCGGCGAAAAGAATCGCCCGCGAAAAGGGCGTCAATCTCGCATCCCTCAAAGGCAGCGGCCCTGAAGGAAGCGTCTTAGCCGCAGATGTGCTGCGCGCGGCGTCCGAGCTAACCTCGCCGGATGTCGCCGCGTCAATGCCTCAGCGCCTTGTCCCGCTGAGCCGGATGCGCCGGATTGTGAGCGAGCGCATGACCCTGAGCAAACAAACGGCGCCGCATTTCTACTTGAGCATGGATATCGATATGAGCGCCGTGGTTGATCGCCGTACCGAACAAAAAAGGCGCCCCAAGGAAGGCGTACCGTCAATGAATGACTATATTCTATACGCCTGCGCCCGAACGTTGAAAGATTTCCCTGCCATCAACGCCAGTTTCAGTGACGAAGGTATCAACCTCCACGATGATATCCATCTCGGCATGGCCGTAGCTCTCGAAGAAGGCCTAGTTGTGCCGGTGATTCGCCATGCAGATCGCTTAAGCTTGAATGAATTGGCGGCGCAGAGCCGCAAGCTGGTCGACCGAGCGCAGAGCAAAAAACTTTTTCCGCTCGACTACGAAGGCGGCACGTTCACGGTATCGAACCTAGGCATGCTCGGCGTCGATAGCTTCACCGCGATTATCAATCCGCCGCAGTGCGCGATTTTGGCGGTCGGGCGGGTCGCGCCGCGCGTGGTAGCCGAGGACGGGATGTACGCCATCAAGCCGGTCGTGACGGCCACACTCTCTGTCGATCACCGCGTCGCCGACGGTGCCGTCGCCGCACGGTTTCTTAAGCAGGTTAAAGAAAACTTGGAAGGAGGAGTTTTAGTGAGTTCTTGATGGAGGCTGCACGGGACTAGAAGAGGCGAGTATTCGTAACAAGTCTGGTGCTCGGAAAGGAGGATTCCATGAGAAAAAATGTCTGTTTCCTATTGATGTTATGGATGGTTGTAAGCATCCCCCCAGCTAACGCGCAGAAAGTCGAGCGGGTGAATTTCGTCGGCGGCCCGCCGTCGGGAGTATTTGGGATTTTCGCCACAGGGATTGGGACCTATTTGTCGAAGTACGTGCCGAATCTCGACGTCAGCGTTACCGCCACCGGGGGTTCCGTCGAGAACATTCGGCGCGTGAACGGCGGCGAAGCCGAGATGGGGCTTTCTTTTGCTTCTGATGTTCACGAAGCCTTCTACGGTCAAGAAAAGTTCAAGGGTAAGCCGCTTACTAATTATCGATCCGTGGGTGTAGTCTTCGTCGGCGTCGCTCATGCGATCACATACGCTGACAGCGGTATTCGTTCGGTACAAGATCTCGCCGGCAAGCGAGTCGCGGTCGGCACTCCGGGCTCGGGAACTTTCGCCAGCGCTGAACGAGTATTCCGGTCGCTTGGTGTTTGGGACAAGATCAACCGCATTCCGCTCCTCGGCGCGCAAGCGGGCGAGGCCATGAGCGACGGCAAAGCCGATGCGTTCTTTTGGACCGGTCCAGAGCCAGACCGCGTGACTATGGAAGCCTCAACGAAAAAGCCCGTCAGAGCGATCGATATCTATACGCCTGCAACCAAGACTGATTTCTTTAAACAATATCCGTATTTTGCGCGTTACGTCTTCCCAGCGGGCTCATACAAGGGAATTTCCGAAGATACACCGACCGTGGGCATCCCCGTCATCTGGTATGTCCACAAAGATTTGCCTGCGCCATTGGTGCAAAAGATTACCCAAGCAGCGTACAACAAAGACGGCAACGCGCACATGCTGAAGGTCCACGCCGGCTCAAAGGACATGGTGCCGCAGCGCGCCTTACAGGGTGTGACTATTCCGCTTCATAAAGGGGCGGAGGATCACTGGCGCGCCGCGGGGCTGCAAATCCCCGAAGCGATCCACGCGAAATAATTCGACCCCTCAGCCCATGGCCGAATCGGCGCAAAAAACTCGGACGCTGTCGGGTCGCTGGGATGTCGCCGTCAAGATCGCGATGGGGGCCACGGCGCTTTATTACGTATGGGCATCCACCGTCGGAATTGTATCGCTGCAGTACTATCGCGGCATCGCTGTTCTTTACAGTTTGGTGGTGCCGCTGCTTCTCTATAGAGGCTGGAAGCGCGATCGCGACGATCGGCCTACGATTCTCGACCTGATGCTAGCGCTCGGCGCCACAGCGAGCGTCATCTATTGGATGGTCGAACATGAAGCGATGGCCTACCGCGCCGGCGATTACACCGCACTCGATGTCGGCATGGGCGTGATCGCGACCATCGTCGCCATCGAAGCCGCGCGTCGGGTGCTCGGCCTCGATATGGCGCTTTGCGCCATCGTGCCGATCATGTACGCGCTGTTCGGCAATTACCTGCCCTATATCATCGGTCACCGCGGCTACT
>Ga0209640_10004024_pt1 | contig 12914 bp, 11 predicted proteins | sample RifCSP10_1_FD_184018 | JGI IMG/M metagenome (GOLD analysis project Ga0209640, IMG submission 184018) | Soil microbial communities from Rifle, Colorado - Rifle CSP2_sed 10_1 (SPAdes) (version 2) | ecosystem: Environmental > Terrestrial > Deep subsurface > Rock core/Sediment | place: Rifle...
CGGGGCGAAGAGCTCGGAGACCGCTTTCACCGATTCGATCGAGCCGAACGACTCCCCCGCCGTGATCTGGCGGCCGGGTTCTGGCAGCTCGACGTACACCACATCACCGAGCTGTTGCTGCGCGAAATCGGTGATCCCGATCTCGGCGCGGTCGCCTGAGATGCGAATCCACTCGTGGTCTTTCGTGTACTTCAGGTCTGCCGGATACGTCATGTCGTGTGACTTCGCGTTTCCACCACAAATGACGCCGGGTGTGATTTCCGTGAAATCACACCCGGCGTCATTTCCTTCGCTCGTAGAACGGCATCGGCACGACGCGCGCCTTCGCTGCGCGGCCGCGGATGTCGATCTCCAGTTCGCTTCCGGGCGCTGCCGACCCGATGGGCACATAGGCCATCCCGATGGCTTTCTTCAGGAACGGCGTCTGCGTGCCGCTCGTCACGACGCCTGCACGCGTGCCGCCTGCCAGCACTGCGTACCCGTGACGCGCGATGCCCGGATCGACCATCCCGAAGCCCACGAGTCTGCGTGTGACGCCCTTCTCTTTCTGCTCCAGCAAACGCTCGCGCCCGATGAAGTCGCCCTTCTTCCAGCCGATCGTCCAGCCAAGGTCGGCCTCGAGGACCGTCGTCGTCTCGTCGATGTCGTTCCCGTACAGCCGCATGGCGGCTTCGAGCCGCAGCGTATCACGCGCCCCCAGACCACACGGGACGACGCCCGCGGATCGACCAGACTCGAGCAGCGCCTGCCACACACGGTCCGCCATCGCGGGCGGCACGAAAATCTCGTAGCCGTCCTCGCCCGTGTAGCCCGTCCTCGAGATCGTCACGCGTGCCGCCGCCACCTCACCGTACGCGAACCAGTAGTAGCGGAGCTCACCCAGGTCCACGCCCGTGAGCGGCTGCAGGACCTCGCGCGCGGCCGGCCCCTGTATCGCGATCAGCGCGTACCTGCTGCTCGAGTCGACGATGGCGACGTCGCCGGAAGACTTGACCTGCTCGCTGATCCACGCGACGTCCTTCGCCGTGTTGGCCGCATTGACGACGAGCATGAAGTGGCTCGGGGCCATGCGGTAGACGAGCATGTCGTCGACGAAGGTGCCCTGCGGAGTCAGCAGGCCGGCGTACTGCGCCTGCCCCACCTTCAGCGCGCTCGCGTCGTTGCTGGAGATCCGCTGCACCGCTTGGAGGGCGCCCTTGCCTGCCACCTCGATCTCGCCCATGTGGCTGACGTCGAACACGCCTGCCCGAGTGCGCACGGCAAGGTGCTCGGCCGTGATGCCCGAGTACTCGACGGGCATCTCCCAGCCTGCGTACGGCACCATGCGGGCCCCCGACGCGCGATGGCGCGCGTGCAGCGGGGTCGTGCGGAGATCGGCGGTCGCGCTGGTCATGAAGCCGTGCAGGGCCGGGCGGGGTTCAAACGTCTAAACTGTACTCGGCGCTCGATTGAAGGGTCAAGACACGGCGCCCGCAGCGATATCGCCGCAACGCTGTGTCCGGCTTCAGCCGGACCGTGGGGGCGCGTGGGGGGGACGCGGGTCAGGACGTGGCGCGCAGCGACATCGCGCCACCGCGCAGCCGGTCGAAGACGTTCGAGAGGTGTTCAGCCGTCACCGGTCCGACCGTGGCGATCTCGTGCGCGCGCAGCACCGTTGCCTGGTGCGGGAGCAGGAACAGGTACACATCGCACAGCCCGGCCAGATCGTGGAGCCGGTGCGACGACAGCACGACCGCGGCACCGCGGTCACGCTTCGTCTCGAGGATCGTTGAGAGCCACCGGCCCGCATCCGGATCGAGTCCTTCCCACGGTTCATCCAGAACGACGAGGCCGAGCGGCTGGCGGCCGAGCGCCGTGCGAAGACCGAGGAGCTGGCGCGTCCCGCGCGACAGCGCGCGCAAACGGCGGCGATCGGGCGTGACGATATCGCCGTTGCCGAGACTTCCCCACCGTGCCGCGCGCACGGCCCCCGGCAGCGTGGCATCGCCGGCAAAGTAGGCGACGCCCGTGCGCCCGAGCGCGTCGCGAGGCGTCAGCCCGTTGATGCGAATCTCCCCGGACCTCGGCGTGAGGCAGCCGGCGATCGTGCGAAGCAGCGTCGTCTTGCCGGATCCATTCGGCCCGATCACGCCGGCAGCCTGCCCCGCTGCCAGATCGAAGGACACGCCCTGGAACACCAGACGACGGCCGTACTGCACGGAGAGGTCCCGAATCGAGACCGCGAGGCTGATCATTGTGCCGCCTCGAGCGGCACGTCCGCCCGTGCGGCCCATCGACACGCGAGGACCATCGAACAGACGGCAATTGCGAGCCCGGGCGCCGCGGCGAGCGACTGGGCCGATGTGAAAGTCTGCCCAACAGCGCCGGCCGGATAGACCACGAACGCCCACGCCGGCCACACGAGCCCATCGACGCGCGTCGACGCAACCGTCCAGTCACTGAAGACACCGGTCGAGAACGTGCTGGCCGACGTCACGAGCACCAGCAGCCAGCCGATGCCCCCCGCGAAGCGTGGCAGCGCAACCGTGAGGGCCCACGGCACGGTCGAGACCATGAAGAAGGCGGCACAGGTTCCCGAGGCGACGAGTGCCCGGCTTGCGCCGCCGGTCGCGACGCGCTCCACCAGGGCCACGACCAGCCAGCTCGCCACACCCGGGGCAATCGACATCGCCCAATGCGCCAGGGCCACGTGGACGCGGCGGCCGCCGCGGGTCAACAGCAGATCGTAGTGGCCCCTTCGCGCCGGCACGGCGAAACCGGACGAGGCGGTAAACAACTGGAGCAGCAGGATCGGAGCCAGCGCTCCCGCTGCGCGTCTCGGGTCAGTGGCTACCGTGACGCCCGCCACGGCCGTGGTGACGACAAACGTCCAGATCATCAGAGGAGGAACCGGCGGCGCGACGCGAAAGAAGTGAAACAGGTACGAGGCGTCCCGCACGTCACACCTCGGAGCGCCCTGACTGCGGGTCGTCGATCGATTTCACCCAGCGCGGCAGGCGACGGCCGCGGCCCCGGCCGCGCCACCCGGCCACCCGAAGGTATGCGTCAAGCGTGTGATAGCTGATGTTCAGAATCCGGCACGCCGCGCGTTTGTTCCGCCCGCACCGGTCGAAGACGAGCCGCGCGTATCGGCTCGCCCAGGCGCGCATCGATTCGTCTTGCGCGAGCGAGGGCGACAGGATCTCCTTGAAATCACCGCGGATGCGACGAGGCAGGTCGTCGATCTCGATGCGATCCGATTCCGCCAGGGCAAGCGTCCGTTCGATGAGCCGCTCGAGCTCACGCACGTTGCCTGGCCACGGGTAGAAGGTGAGGGCCTGTTCGGCCTCCGGCGAGAGCGTCAAATCGCGAGTATTGCGGTGGCGTCCCAGGAAATATCGCACCAGCTCGGGGACGTCGTCGCGCCGCCCGCGCAGTGGCGGCACATGAATCTCGACGCCGCTCAGCCGGTAGTAGAGGTCCGGCCGAAACTGCCCTCGGGCCATCAGCTCCGCGAGTGGACGGTTCGTGGCGGCGACGATGCGCGTGTCGATTCGATGGAGACCCTGCCCTCCGACGCGCTCGACTGCAAGGTCCTGGAGCACGCGCAGGAGCTTCGCTTGAGCCGACAGCGACAAGTCGGAAACCTCGTCGAGGAAGAGGGTGCCTCCCTCGGCGTGCTCGAACTTGCCGCGGCGCCCGCGGACGCCCGTCGCGGTTCGTTCCTCGATTCCGAACAGCTCGGCCTCGAGCAATGTCTCGACGACTGCCGCACAGTTGACCGCGACGAAGGGGCCGCGACGACGTCTGCTCAGATCGTGCAACTGGTGCGCGACGAGCTCCTTGCCCGTGCCGCTCTCTCCTTCGATCAACACGGTGAAGTCGGTTGCCGCCACTCGCTCGACCTGTACGCGCAGCGCTTCCATCACGAGGGTCGAGCCAATGAGTTGACTCGAGCTGGACCGCGCCTTGTGGGCGAACGGGGCCCGCCCTCGTGCGACTTCGAGCACCAGCCCGCCCAGGTGGGCGAGGGCGACCAGCGCGTCGAAGTCCGGTTCGTCGAGCGGCCTCGTCGGATCGCAGGACGCCTCCAGCACGGCCTGCACCCGCGGGTCGGCGGTCGGCACTCCAAGAACAATCGACTCGGCGGTACGCGTCGGCGTCACCAGGCGCGCCTGGTAGCGCACGCGCACCTCTCGCAATCGCACGGCGCGGAGCTCCAGGACCTGCCGGACCTCCTGCTCGAAGGTCGCCTCGAGATCGTTGTCGGTCGTGTTGCGGACGAGCGCGGCCCCGAGCGCCTCGAGCACCTGCCGCAGGCTGCTGACGCTCACGTACGCCCGGGGACCGGTGTCGCCATCGCCGCCCGGTATGACCGCGTAGGTCTCGCTCACGCACACCTCCGTCGCGGCCATACCAAACCGGATGCCACGGCTGGGGTCCAGCCCTAACCTGCTCGCGCACAAGGCTTTCATTCGAAGGCCGGAGGCGATCCACGGCCGAATGGGGTAGGCGGAACCCTCAGCCGTTCAGTCGAGGCCGAACCCCGAGGGAAAGGGCTACCCCCCTGCTGCAACTCCCTTCCTGTCGGCCCGATAAGGAAATCGAGGGCCCAGAGTGCATCTTTCGGTCAGAAGCGAATCCGCGCCGGTCGAGGTGTCCGTCGTGATCCCCTGCCTCAACGAGGCGGACACGCTGGCCACCTGCATCCGCAAGGCGCAGGACGGGATGGCGCGCGCCGGCATCGCCGGCGAAGTCGTCGTGGCCGACAACGGCAGCACGGACGGCTCGCCCGCGATCGCCACGGCCGCCGGCGCCCGGCTCGTCCCGGTGGCCGACCGCGGCTACGGCGCCGCGCTCATGGGCGCCATCCAGGCCGCGCGCGGCCGCTTCGTCGTCATGGGCGATGCCGACGACAGCTACGACTTCGGCGAGGTGCCCGCCTTCGTCGAGCGGCTGCGCGAGGGATTCGACCTGGTGCAGGGATGCCGGCTCCCCTCGGGCGGCGGCCGCGTGCTCCCGGGAGCGATGCCGCCGCTCCACCGGTGGTTCGGCAACCCGATGTTCTCGCGGATCGCGCGCACCTGGTTTCGCGCGCCGGTGCACGACATCTACTGCGGCCTCCGCGGCTTCACAAAGGCGCTCTACGAGCGCCTCGATCAGCGCTGCACGGGGATGGAGTTCGCCACCGAGATGATCGTCAAGGCGAGCCTGACCGGCGCGCGCATCAGCGAAGTGCCGATCACGCTGCACCCGGACGGACGACGGAGCCACGCGCCGCACCTGAAGACGTTTCGCGACGGATGGCGCACGCTGCGCTTCTTCCTGATGTGCACGCCGCGCCGTCTGTTCCTGATGCCGGGACTGATTCTGGTCGTGCTCGGCCTCGCCGGATACACGGTGGCCATGCCCGGCGCGACCCTGCGCGGCATGACGTTCGACGCCCACACGCTGCTCTTCGCCAGCCTCGCGGTGATCTGCGGATATCAGAGCATGCTGTTCTCGCTCATCGCCAAGACGTTCGCCGCCTCCGAAGGGCTGCTGCCGGTGGATCACCGCGTCGAGCGCTTCGCCTCGATGCTGCCGCTCGAGCGCGGCCTCGTCGTCGGCGTGGCCATTGTGGCCGTCGGTGGCGTCATGCTCGCGGCCGCCCTGAACGAATGGCGCGTCCAGGACTTCGGCCGGCTGGACTACGCGCACACGATGCGCATCGTCGTTCCGGGCGTCACGCTCGCCGTGCTCGGGTACCAGACCATCCTTTCCTGCTTCTTCCTCAGCCTGCTGGGGATGCGCCGACGCTGATGGCCTCGCAATTCGACGCGTACGCGGCAGGCTACGACGCGGCACTCAACCGCGGCCTGTCGCTCTCCGGCGAGTCGAAGGGGTATTTCGCGGCCGAGCGCGTACGCTGGGTTGCGCGGTGCCTCGCCAATCTCGGCGCGCGGCCCGCACGCGTGCTCGACTTCGGATGCGGCACCGGCGGCACGAGTCCGGAGCTCGTCCACCAGCTCGGCGCCGATCGGGTCGTCGGCGTGGACCCGTCACACGAGAGCCTCGACGAAGCGCGGCGCACGCACACGGATCCGAGGCTCGAGTTCAGACAGATCGAGGAGCTCAGGTCGTCCGGTCCGTTCGATCTCGCCTACTGCAACGGCGTGTTCCACCACATCGATCCGGGGGAACGCCTCACGGTCCTTGCGGCCATTCGCAGATCGCTCACGGGCACCGGGCACTTCGCGTTCTGGGAAAACAACCCCTGGAATCCGGCGACGCGGCTCGTGATGAGCCGGATCCCATTCGATCGCGACGCGAAGCTGATCTCCCCTCCTCGCGCACGCGACCTGCTCGTGCAGGCGGGGTTCCGGGTCGTGCGCACGGACTTCCTGTTTCTCTTTCCTCGCCTGCTTGCCGCGCTGCGGCCTCTGGAGCTGAAGCTCACCAGGCTTCCCGCCGGCGCACAGTACCTGGTGCTGTGCCAGAAGCGTGAATGCTGAGCCCGCCTGCGCCGTCCCTCTGGTCGGTCCTGCTGGCAGTGCTCGTATTCGCCGCGCTCGTCGTCGTTGCGCGCCGCAGCCGGACGTGGACCCTCGCGGCGACGCTGCCGGCCGCATGGCTCGCGAGCCGCTGGGCGCCGGTCGTCGCCGGCGCGCTGACGGTAATCATCGTGCGCGGCGTGTGGGGCTCGTTCGACGAGCCGGGCGTCATCCACGACGAGCGGGCTTACCTGCTGCAGGCATCGATATTCGCCCAGGGCCAGTGGACGGCAGCCTCCCCGCCCCTTCCGGCCTTCTTCGAGCAGATGCACGTGTTCGTCGAGCCTGCGGTCTTCGCGAAGTACCCGCCTGGCCACGCGCTGCTGCTCGCCATCGGCGTCTGGCTGGGCCTCCCCGGCCTGATGCCGGCGCTGCTGACCGGCGTTGCGGGCGCGCTGATCTTCTGGATCGCCAGGCGACTGGCCAACGAGTGGGTCGCCTTCATCACGTGGTGGTTGTGGACAACGGCCTGGGCGAACCTGTACTGGGCCGCCTCGTACTTTTCGGAGACGACCAGCACGGCGATGTGGTGGCTCGCCGTCTACGCAACGATCCGCTGGCTCGACTCAAAGAAGACGGTGTTTCTCGTCGTCGTGGCGGCCGCGCTCGCACTTGGTGTCGAAGCCAGGCCGCTGACGATCGCTGCCCTGGCGATGCCGCTTGCGTTCATCATCGTGAGGGGGCTGGCAGGTACCGGGTCGGTTGCGCGCACTCTGGCGCTTCCGGCGATTGTGGGTGTCGCCATTCTCATCCTGGGTCCGGTCTGGAATCAGCAGACGCTCGGGGACTGGCGCCTGAATCCCTACTCCTACTACTCGCAGGCGTATTTCCCGTTCGACAAACCAGGTTTCGGCGTGGACCCCACGCCTCCGCTTCGCGAGTTGCCGCCGGAGCTGGCGGCCGTTGGCGAATGGTCCCGCGAGGTGCACGAGGCGTACGTGCCGGCGGCGCTGCCGGCCGCGCTCGTGAAGCGGTTTCTGTCCCTTCTGTTCTGGGTGGTCGACGGCTGGCGCCTGGTGCTGGGCACGTTGATCCTGGCGGCGATGCTGCACGGCTCATGGCTCGAGCGCGTGGGCCTCGTCGCGATCGGGATGCTGCTCGTCGCCTACCTGTCCTTCGCGCACCCACCAATGTGGACTGTCTATTACGTCGAGGTGCTTCCCATCCTCTACTTCCTCGCGGCCCGGCAGATGGGTCGTCTGTTTCACACGTTCGGCGGCAGTGGGCGCGACGATGGCGTGGTGTGGCCCGCTCCTGTGAAGGCCGCCGCCGCGGTGACGGCGCTGCTGCTCGTGCCGCTCGGCGTTTCTGACGTCGTGCGCGTGCGGTCGGCGGTTGATCAGCGCAACGCGTTCCACCGCAGGGCCCAGTCGGTCATCGACGCGAGCACGCCGGCAAGGTCCATTGTCTTCGTCCGCTACTCTGCCGACCACAACCCGCATCTGGGGCTGACGGGTTATTCGTCGGATCCTCATTCAGCCGGCCGCTGGGTCGTCTTCGATCGAGGGGAGCGGAACCACGACCTGCTGTCGTCTGCCCCCGGCGTGCCTGCGTTTCTGCTGGACACGTCGACGTTCCGCGTGGAGCCGCTCACGAATACGTCGAACCTCTCCGGAAGCAACCGCAACAGCATGCACGACGGAATTCGTCAGCGTGCGTGGCACCCGACTCGCAACGACCCGGCCAACTCTCTGAACGGGAGGGCACGCCAATGAATTCCCCCAGCATCCGGTCAGTGGCTTTCGCGATATGGCTTGCCGGTCTGAGCGCATCGTGCAGCGGACCCGGCTCGAGCCAGTTCGTTCGGCCCGACGGCTCACCGCAGGTGATGACTCACGTGCGGGTCATCGACGGCACCGGTTCGCCCGGCAAGGACGACCAGACCATCGTCATTCAGCAGGGACGGATCGCTGCGGTCGGGGACGGACAGCACGTGCAGATTCCGCCAGGCGCGCTCATCGCAGACCTCCGAGGACGAACCGTGATGCCGGGCATGGTCGGCATGCACGAGCACCTGTTCTACCAGGCGCAGGTGTCCCCGTTGAACGTGGAGGTGCTCTCCTCGCAGTCCGCGTTTGCGAAGCTACCTGGCCAGCGGAGTCACCACGATACGCACGGCCGGGACCATCGATTTCGCAGGCGATCTCCGGCTGAAGCGACGGATCGAGAGCGGCGAGGAGCCCGGCCCAACCGTCCATCTCACCGCCCCGTTTCTCGAGGCCCGCGGACAGGAGCCCGATGCGGAGAGCGTTGCCCGCGACGTCGCCTCATGGGCCGACAAGGGGGCCACATCGTTCAAGGCGGGGGGGACGCTCCGCGCCGCCGAGCTGCGCGCCGCCATCCAGGCAGCGCATGAACGCGGGATCCGCATCACCGGCCATGTGTGCGCCGTCGGCTTTCGTGATGCGGCGGCGCTCGGCATCGACAACCTGGAGCATGGCTTCGCCGTGGACACCGAGTTCTATTCCGGCAAGCAGCCCGACGTGTGCCCCGAGCAGGGAGCCAGCGTCGGCGAGCTCATTCGCATGGAGATCCGCAGCGCAGAGGTCTACGGCACCATCGCTGCGCTGGTCGACCATGGGGTTGCCGTGACATCAACGCTCGCCGTATTCGAGACTTTCACGACGAGCGACTCGGCGTTCGATCCGCGCACCCTGACAGTGCTCGCTCCTCGACTGCGGGCGCAGTACGAGGCCAACCGGGCGATGCGACTCGGCCCCGGCAACCAGTCGGCATCCATGTGGAGCCTCATGTTGCGAAAGGAGATGCAATTCGAGCGAGCGTTCGTCGCCGCCGGTGGTCTTCTGCTGGCCGGAGTGGACCCGACCGGGTGGGGAGGGCTGGTCGCCGGATTCGGAAATCAGCGCCAACTGGAACTGCTCGTGCAAGCGGGCTTCACACCGGAGGAGGCGATCAGGATTGCCACCGAGAACGGCGCCAGGTTCCTGCGCGAAGACGACATCGGCACCGTGGCTGTCGGCGCGCGGGCCGATCTGATCGTCCTCCGCGGCAATCCGTCCGTCGACATCTCGGACGTCCGGCGTGTCGAATGGGTCATGAAGGACGGGACTGCGTACGATCCGGATGCGCTCATCGCTGCGACGGCAGGCTCCGTCGGCGCCTGGGACGGAACCAGGTTCTTGCGCTGGCCGCTCAACGTCCTGAGCGGGGTCGTGATCGCATTGCTCTCGCTGTGGATCTGGCGACAACGGGCTCGCCCGCGGCGGCATCTCGGCAAGGCGGCCTGAGGCGCCGACCGTCAAGGTCGGACCCCGAGCATCAGGTCATGTCGCCCCTGTCTTCGGGCGAGCGTGTCGCTTCGACCAGTTCTCGACCGTCAACCCTTTGAAGCGGGCGAAGTCTTTCTCGTTTCTCGTCGCCAGCACGAGCCCGTGCACGTGGGCAATCGCAGCGATCTGACCGTCGACGAACGGCACCGGCCGGCCGAGCGATTCAAGTCGCGCCCTCTCTTCGCCGTGCCATCCCGCCGCAGCCTCGTCGTACGGCAGGATCGGAAACGACCCTCGCACGACATCACGGAGATAGGCCTCGAGCGCGGCCCGGCGCTTGCCTTTTGGCAGCCGCCGGCACCCGTACATCAGCTCATGCCAGACTGGCGCCGCAATTGCGCACTCGGGACCGTGTTCGTCCAGACGCTCGAGAATGGCCGGGTCCGGTCTCTTCGAGACAGGGGCAGACACGATGCCGGTGTCCAGAAGATATCCGGGCGTCACAGGGACACCTTGCGCCCGGTCGTCCTGTCACGGGTGGAGGCGGCGAAGTCGTCTTCAACGCCGATCTCTTCCAGCGAATGCTTCTCGAGGAACGTTCTATACGCGTCACCGAAATGCAAGCGCTTTCCCCGGAGCCGCTCGAATTCCCGGCGTGAGACGAGGACGGCGACCGGCTGCCCTCGGCGAGTCAATTCGACTTCGACGCCAGCTTCGGCCTGGTCGACGATACTGGGGAGGCGAGATCTGGCTTCAGCGATCGAGTACCTCTGCGACACCCGCTAAGTGTACATCGAGATGTACACAAGGACAACCGACAGACCGCAGGACCGCCACCGAGCGGCTGGGCCAGCGATGACGGCGTGAGATCCAGCTCGCGGGCGACCGCCCCGACCGTCTTGTCTTCATCCAACACCAGTCGGACCGCGCCGACGATGAACTCTTCAGAACACTGCCGGCGTGGCCGCCGGCCCTTGCTGCTCTTGGGCATTGCGGACATCGTATCCGCCTTTCGGAAGATGTCCACCAAACCGGATCAAGTCCAGAGCGCGATCTCGGTTCAGATCTCCGGGGGCCAACTCATTAGCTTAGTGCTGTGTTTCACAATTACGGTGACGTATTTTCTGGTCAGGCGGCGCGGCCCAGCTCCTTGGCTTTGAGTTTGGCCAATAGGTCGGCCAGATCCGTCCGGGTGAAGGTCCATTGAAAGGGCTTCGCAGTCCGCTCGTACCGCCCTTGAAAAGCGAGCAGCCGTTCCTCGAGTTGGCGGGATGTGAAGTCGTTCGGCGTGACGACCTTGCGCTGGACAATCGAGAAATAGATCTCGACTTGGTTCAGCCAGCTCGCATGTACGGGCGTGTGACCAGTGTCACCGTGGGCCAGTGGGCGCGGAGGCGAGCGGCAGCTTTTTCGCCCCTGTGCGACGAGCAGTTGTCTGCGATCCAAAAGACTCGGCGCGCGGAGCGATAGGGCTCGGTGGTCATCACCTGCTGGACGAGACGATCGACCGCGCCAATGGTCGTCTTGGGTTCGCACCGGCCAAAGAGTTTCGCGTGATGTACATCCCATGCCGCGAGGTACGTCAGCGCCCCGGTCCGGAAGTACTCGTGTTCGACGCGCATCGGACGCGCCGGGCCTGGCGCCAGCGTCGGATGCTTGCGGCGGCGCGCTTGGAGACTCGGTTTTTCGTCGGCCGAGACGACGAATTCATCGGATCCCAGCGCGGTTCCGTCCCACGTTCGGGCATACAGATCCAGCACGCGCCCAGCTTTCTCGGCGAACTGCGCATCTCGCGGAAAGATCCAGCTGCGATGACGCCAGGGTTGCAACGCATCGGCGCTCAACCATCGCCACAAGGTGACGCCGCTGATCTGGGCCACGATGCCCCGGGCGAGGACCTCGCGATGCAGTTCGGGGATGGTAAAGCGCGCCAGCGGCACATCGGAGCGACTGGGCAGCTCGCACGCCAGCCGTTTAACGTCGACGACGACGTTGGGGGGAAAAGCGGGCTGTGCGCCCGCCTCGAGGCTCTTCCTCAAGGCCGGGCATTCGCTCTTCGAAGAAACGGTGGCGCCATTTGCTAACGATTTGGCGTGGCGTGTCGAGTCTCGCGGCGATGAGATCATTGGTGAACCCCTCGGCCGCCAGCAGGACGATCTTCGCGCGGATGACGTCACGATACGGTGACGTATATTTGCGGGCTCGCGCCTCCAACACGGCCCGCTCCTCGGTGGTGAGTTCGATGACGTATGGACTGTGTCTCGGCGTAGGAACACCTCCCTGTTTGCCAAGGAAGGTATCAGACCGCGCCGCTTACCGCCACAATAATACGTCACCGTAATTATGAAATAGAGTACTTAGTGTAAGCCTTGAAGGAGGGATAGTCCTTCCGTGGTCAGCCTGTTCATTGGCGTTTGGAGGCCGCCGGGTTACTTGCCCGACGAGCGCATGCCAGCCCACTTTCGCTCCACCAGTACAAGTCCCACGATAGCGATCCCTACATAGAGGATTCTGGCTTCGAGCCAAAGGCTGCGTGGAATGATACCGAGCTCCCTCAGCAGAGCTCCGGTCACCCCGAAACCAATCAACACGAGGCCCGGGACAAAACGCCGGTTTGCAGGACGCACGGCAGCCAGCACGATCATCAGCACAACCAGAATCAGCGCGGCGCAGTCAACCAATAGCCACCATTCGTGCGTCGTCATAGTTCCTTTCTGGCTACGTTCTTATCAAGACAGCGTTCGAAGCACCATCAGCGCCGTGCTGGACGAATGGGCCGAGGCGGTGGCGGACGATTCCCGCCCGGTCGCGGGACCTTGCCAGGCGGCGGTGGAGGTGGATCATCCATCTTCGGTGGGCCGGGCCCGCCGTAACGCTCAGACGGCGGCAACTTTGGCTCCTTAGGTTCGACTCGCCAAACCAACTAACGACAGCCGCAATCCCTGGTATGTCTGTAATCATGCTCATGCCGCCAGTCGTTGGTGAACCATGGTCACCGCCATCACGATGACACCCATTCAAGAGTGACATCACGCGCGGCTATACGGATGAAGCTATTCCACCCGCCCCTTCGCGTCCAGCGTGTGGGCGCGAGAACGACGGAGTCAACTACCCGGGCGGTTTCGGGCGCGACCTCTGGAGAACATGGCTCCGCTTACGCCCCTTCGCCGGA
>Ga0209640_10004026_pt1 | contig 12914 bp, 13 predicted proteins | sample RifCSP10_1_FD_184018 | JGI IMG/M metagenome (GOLD analysis project Ga0209640, IMG submission 184018) | Soil microbial communities from Rifle, Colorado - Rifle CSP2_sed 10_1 (SPAdes) (version 2) | ecosystem: Environmental > Terrestrial > Deep subsurface > Rock core/Sediment | place: Rifle...
CTCGCGAGTGAGCGCGTAAGTTCCGGCGGCGCGAACGAGCGAGGGTCCCGGCCGACGAAGTGTGCGCGGCCGGCTTCCACCGCACCCCCGCTGCGCTAGAATCCGCCACGCATAGCCGACGGTGTTGCCGCCGGTCTGGGAGTGGACTTGAAAATAATCATTCTGGGAGCCGGCCAGGTCGGCACGACCGCGGCCCAGCAACTGGCCCGCGAGCAGGCCAATGACGTGACGGTCGTGGATACGCGCGACGACGTGCTGCGCGACCTCCAGGACCGGCTCGACATCCGCACCGTATCGGGCAACGCAGCCCACCCCGCCGTGCTTGAAGCCGCCGGCGGCAGCAGCGCGGACCTGGTCATCGCGCTGACCAACAGCGATGAAGTGAACATGATTGCCTGCCAGATCGCGTGGACGCTGTTTCGCACGCCGACCAAGATCGCCCGCATCCGCTCCGGCGACTACCACCGTCGCGCCGAGCTGTTCGGCGACAACGCCATCCCGGTGGACCTCGCGATCAGCCCGGAGCAGCTGGTCACCGACTACGTCGAGCGCCTGATCCGCTATCCGGGCGCCCTTCAGGTGTTGAACTTCGCCGATGGCCGGGTGCGCCTCGTCGGCATGCGCGCCGTGAAGGGCGGCAAGCTTGTCGGCCACCAGCTGCGCGAGCTGAACGCCCACATCCCGAACCGCGAAGTCCGCGTCGCCGCCATCTATCGCGGCGGGCGCAGCGTCAAGCCCGAGGGCAACACGACCATCGAGGAGCACGACGAGGTGTTCTTCGTCGCGGCGCGCGACGACATGCGCCCGATGATGAAGGAACTCAGCACCGAAGAAGCGACGGCGCGGCGGGTCGTGATCGCCGGCGCCGGCAACATCGGCTTCCGCCTGGCGCGCGCACTCGAAGAGCGGGTCCAGGTCAAGCTGATCGAGCGCAACGTCGATCGGGCGCGCCGCGCGGCGGAAACGCTGCGCAACACGTTGGTGTTGACCGGCGATGCTGCCGACGAAGAGTTGCTGCTCGAGGAGAACATTGACGACGCGGACGTATTCATCGCGGTCACGAATGCGGAAGAGGCGAACATCCTCTCCGCGATGCTAGCGAAGAAGCTCGGCGCGCGGCGGGTGATGGCGCTGATCAACAAGCCCTCTTATTCCGAACTGATGGAGGGAGGCAAGATCGACATTGCGATCTCGCCGCAGACCATCACGATCGGGGCGCTGCTCGAGCACGTGCGCCGCGGCGACGTCGTGCGGGTACACTCGCTGCGACGCGGCGCGGCCGAGGCGATGGAGGCCATCGTCCACGCCGATACCCGTGATTCGACGATTGCCGGCAGACGCATCGAGGAGATAGACCTGCCGGAGGGCACGACGATAGGCGCGATCGTCCGTGGCGATCGGGTGCTAATGGCGCATCACGACACGGTCATCGAGGCGGAGGATCACGTGATCCTGTTCCTGACGGACCGCCGTCACGTGGAGGAAGTCGGCCGGCTGTTCCAGGCCGGGACGCGCGCATGAACCTCCCGATGGTGCAGCGCATCCTCGGGCTGATGCTGATCATGTTCAGCCTGACGATGCTGCCGCCGATCGGCGTGGCGCTCGCGTATGGCGATGGCCATTGGCACCCGTTCCTGACCGCCTTCCTGATCATTGCAGCCATCGGGCTCGCCCTTTGGCTGCCGGTCCGCAATGTGCGCCGCGACCTGCGCTTGCGCGACGGATTCCTCGTGGTTGCCGTGTTCTGGTTCTTTCTCGGCGTCGCGGGTGCAACGCCGCTCCTGATCAGTGACATACCGGTGCTGTCATTTACCGACGCCGTGTTCGAAGCCGTCTCCGGCTTCACGACAACCGGCGCAACCGTCATTGTCGGCATCGACGAGTTGCCGAAGTCGATTCTCTATTACCGCCAGCAAATCCAGTGGCTCGGCGGCATGGGCATCATCGTGCTGGCAGTCGCGCTGCTGCCGGTGCTGGGGATCGGCGGCATGTCACTCTACAAGGCCGAGACGCCGGGACCGTTCAAGGACCAGAAGCTGACGCCACGCATCAAGGAAACCGCCAAGGCGCTCTGGAAGACCTACGCCGGGCTGACCCTGCTGTGCACGCTGGGATTCCTGCTCGCGGGCATGGACGCCTTCGATGCCATCGGCCATGCCTTTTCGACCCTCTCCACGGGCGGATTTTCCACGCATGACGCGAGTTTCGCCTACTTCGACAGCGCGACAATCGATGCAATCGCGACGTTCTTCATGTTCCTCGGCGGCGCCAATTTTGCGCTGCATTTTCTCGCAATCCGCGGCCACAACCCGCGGCTGTACTGGCGCGATACGGAGTTCCAGGCCTACTTCTGGCTGGTCGTCGCGGTGATCGCGGGAGCAACGATTTACCTGTGGTTCATGAACGAGTTCGACACGCTTGGTGCTTCGCTGCGGCACGCAAGTTTCCAGATCGTCTCGATCCAGACCAGCACCGGGTTCCTGACCACGGGCTTTGCCCACTGGCCCGGCGCGCTGCCGGCGCTGATGATCCTGCTGACCCTCGTCTGCGGCTGCGCCGGCTCGACGACTGGCGGCATGAAGGTCATCCGATGGCTGATCGTCCTCCGCCAGGGCGTCGCGGAACTCAAGCAGCTGGTACACCCGAGCGCCGAGATTCCGGTCAAGCTCGCAGGACGTCCGGTGCCGCAACGCATCATCAGCGGTGTTGCGGGTTTTTTCGCGATCTATTTCGTCGTCTTCGCCATACTGATGTTCCTGTTGATGATGATAGGTCTCGACCAGGTGACGGCCTGGTCCGCGGTCGCTGCCTGCATCAACAATGTCGGCCCGGGCCTCGGCGACGTGGCGGTAACGTTCAAGGACGTCCCGGATGCGGCCAAGTGGGTTTGTGCGGTCGCGATGCTGGTGGGACGCGTCGAGATCTTCACTTTCGTCCTGTTGCTGACGCCCGACTTCTGGAAGAAATAGGGTGGCGCTGCGCGAGAACCTGCAACTGATGCTCGAGCGCGGTCAGGATTCGCCGCTGCTGCGGTATGCGCTCGGCCAGGAATGCCTGAAGACCGGCGACCTGGTGGCGGCCATCGACCATCTGCGGCATGCCGTGGACCAGAATCCGCGTTACTCGGCCGCGTGGAAGGCGCTCGGCGAGGCGCATGCGCGCGCGGGGTCGGTCGAGCGCGCGGTGGACGTCTACGAACGCGGCATCGCCGCCGCGCAGGCCGCCGGCGACATCCAGGCCGCGAAGGAAATGGGCGTGTTCCTCAGGCGCCTGCGCAAGAACATGAAAGCCGCGCAGTGAACCCTGCAGTGGAGCGCCTCGCGTCCCTGCTCGATGCGCTTGCCGAGCGCATCGGCCGCCTGGTGTCGTGGCTCACCCTCGGCATGGTGCTGGCCACCGTGACCGTCGTGGTCATGCGCTATGCCGCGGGCGTCGGGCTCATCTGGCTGCAGGAATCCGTCAACTGGATGCATTCACTGGTGTTCATGCTGGGCGCGGCCTACACGCTGAAGGCCGACGAGCATGTCCGTGTCGACATCCTGTATCGCGGGATGAGCGAACGCCGGAAAGCCATCGTCAACCTGGCCGGTACGATCCTGTTCCTGATGCCGCTGTGCGCTTTCCTGCTGGTCGAAAGCTGGCAGTACGTGGCGACCTCCTGGCGGATCGCGGAGCGCTCGCGCGAGGCCGGCGGGTTGCCGATGATCTACCTGCTGAAGACCGTCATTCCGGTGATGGCCGTGCTGCTCGCGCTGCAGGGCGTTTCGATGGCGCTGCGGGCGGGCCTGCGCCTGCGGGGCGGCAGCTGACGATGGAATGGCTGTCGCTGGTCCTGTTTGCGCTGATCATCGCGGCGCTGCTGGCCGGTTATCCGGTCGCTTTCACGCTCGCGGGCGTCTCGCTCGGCTTTGCCGCGATCTGCAGCCTGTTCGGCGCCTTCGACATGGCCTACCTGGAAGCCCTGCCGAGCCGGCTGTTCGGCGCGATGCAGAACCAGACCCTGGTCGCCGTACCGCTCTTCATCTTCATGGGCCTCGTGCTGGAACGGGCGCGCATCGCCGAGAACCTGCTGGAAACCCTGGGCCAGCTGTTCGGGCACGGCCGCGGCGGCATCGCGATCGCCGTGATCGTGGTCGGCGCCCTGCTGGCGGCCAGCACCGGCATTGTCGGCGCCACCGTGGTGACGATGGGCCTGTTGTCGCTGCCCGCGATGCTGAAGAGTGGTTACGACCCGCGCATCGCTAGCGGCACGATCTGCGCGTCCGGAACGCTCGGCCAGATCATCCCGCCTTCCATCGTGCTGGTGCTGCTGGGCGATGTGCTGTCCTCGGCATACCAGCAGGCGCAGCTGCGAGCCGGCAATTTCGCGCCGCAGAGCGTCTCGGTGGGCGACCTGTTTGCCGGCGCACTGCTGCCGGGACTTGCGCTGGTCGCGCTTTACATCATCTATGTGCTGTGCGTCGCCTGGCTCCAGCCGCATCGCATGCCGCCGCCACCGGATACCGGGCCCGTGGTGGGTCACGCCGGCTGGCGGGTATTGAAGGCGCTGGTGGCGCCGCTCGCGCTGATCGTCGCGGTGCTCGGTTCCATAATCCTGGGCTTTGCGACACCCACCGAAGCGGCCGCCGTCGGCGCTGCCGGCGCCCTGCTGCTGGCGCTGCTGCGCCGCTCGCTCGGCCTCGCGCGCCTGCAGGACGTCATGCGGGGCACGGTGCGGCTCACGTCGATGGTGTTCATCATCCTGCTCGGCGCGTCGGTGTTCTCGCTGGTGTTTCGCGGCTTTGGCGGCGACGTGCTGATACACGACCTGCTGTCGTCGCTGCCCGGCGGCCCGGCGGGCGCGCTGATCGCCGTAATGCTCGCGATGTTCCTGCTCGGCTTCATCGTGGACTTCATCGAGATCACGTACATCGTCGTGCCGGTGGTTGCGCCGGTCCTGCTCGCGATGGGCATGGACCCGGTCTGGCTCGGCGTGATGATCGCCATCAACCTGCAGACGTCGTTCCTGACGCCGCCGTTCGGCTTTGCGCTTTTCTACTTGCGCGGGATCGCGCCGCCCGCGGTGCGCACCACCGACATCTACCGCGGCGCCGTGCCCTTCATCGTGCTGCAGCTCGCGATGCTGGTCGTGCTGTGGTTCTGGCCGCGACTCGTGACCTGGCTGCCAGGTCAGATCTACGGCTGACGCCGCGCGGCATCAGCCGCGCGAATTCAGCATCGCGCGTTCGGCGATATTGATATAGGGCGTCATCGTCTGCCGGAACGCTTTCAGCGAATCCAGCACGCGCTTGAACATCGGGTTCGTGCGCGCCGTTTCCTCGAGAACTTCCACGGACAGGCGTTGCAGCTCGCGCATGACGTCGTCGGGATAGGGGCGGACCTCGACACCATGGTCCCTGACCAGCGTCAGCAGGGCCTCGGCATTGCGCGCCGTGAATTCCGCCGCCATCCGGTCGTTGGTCGCCGACGCGCAGGTCAGCACGATTTCGCGCAGGTCTTCCGGAAGCGCCTCGAATGCCGTCTGGTTAATGATCATCTCGAGCGTCGAGCCCGGCTCCTGCCAGCCCGGGTAGTAGTAGTACTTCGCGGCCTTGTACAACCCGAACGCCAGGTCGTTGTATGGGCCGATCCATTCGGCCGCATCGATCGCACCGCTCTGCAGCGACGTAAAGATTTCGGAACCCGGCATCGTCACCGGCGTGCCGCCCGCCCGCGCGATGATCTCGCCGCCGAGCGCCGGGATGCGCATCTTGAGGCCCTTGACGTCCGCCATCGAGCGGATTTCCTTGCGGAACCAGCCACCCATCTGCGTGCCGCTGCTGCCGCAGGGCACCGGCAGGAGCCCGAACGGCGCGTAAGCCTCTTTCCAGAGATCCCAGCCGCCGCCGTGGTAGAGCCAGGCGTTCATCTCCTGCGCGATCAGGCCGAACGGGATCGACGCGAAGAACGAAGCTGCCGGCACTTTGCCCTTCCAGTAGTACGCCGCGCCATGGCCCATCTCCGCGGTGCCGCTCGAAACCGCATCGAAGGTCTCGAATGCCGGCACCAGTTCACCGTCGCCATAGATCCGGATCTTCAGCCGCCCGGCGCTGCAGGCCGCCACGCGCTGCGCGAAGTCGATGGCGCCCGTGCCAAGGCCGGGGAAGTTCGCCGGCCAGGTGGTCACCAGGCGCCATTCGAACGCGCGCGTATCGGCCGCGAATCCCGCCTGCCCGGCCTCGCGGCTGCACGCGGCGACCGCCGCGGCCGCGGCACCGGCACCCAGGCCCCTGATCACGTCACGTCTTTTCATCGTTCTGCTCCCGGCATCGCGCGCTACAGATACCACAGTGGCAGCGGCGCGCCTATGCCGCCGCAGGATCGCACGGGCCGGTTCCGGCTGTGGTTCAATTGAATACCGTGTACGAAGCCAGGCACCAGCCGCTGCTGAGCCGCGCCCGATTCCTGCGGCGGCTGCTGGCTCACGCCGCCGCCGTGATCGGCCTGATCGGCGCATCGCTCCTGTTGGGCATGAGCGGCTATGTCGTCTTCGAGGGACTCTCCTGGATGGATGCGTTCGTGGATGCCGCGATGCTCCTGGGCGGCATGGGACCGGTGCACCTGCCACGCACCGAGGCCGGCAAGTTTTTCGCGGGTTGCTTCGCGCTTTACGCCGGGCTCGTGTTTATCGTGATCGCCGCGCTGCTCGTTTCGCCGGTGCTGCACCGCCTGTTGCACCACTTCCACTGGAACCGGTCGTCGGATGGCTCCGACCGCTGACGCCTGAGCGGCCGGATATCAGACATGGCCACTCGCGCTTTGCCGCCCGGCATCTGGGCTCTCGGCCTGGTCTCGATGTTCATGGACGTCTCCTCCGAGCTGGTCCACAGCCTGCTGCCGGTATTCATGGTCACCGTGCTCGGGGCGTCGATAGTCACTGTCGGCGTGATCGAAGGCATCGCCGAGGCGACCGCTGCATTCACGAAGGTCTTCTCCGGGGCGATCAGCGACTATTTTGGAAAGCGCAAGCTGCTGGTCGTCCTCGGATACTCGCTCGGCGCAATTTCAAAGCCGCTGTTTCCACTGGCACCGACGATCGGCTGGGTATTCGCGGGCCGTTTCCTCGACCGCATCGGCAAGGGCATTCGCGGCGCACCCCGCGATGCGTTGATCGCCGATATCACGCCGCCGGAGCAGCGCGGGATCGCCTACGGACTGCGCCAGTCGCTCGACTCGGTCGGCGCCTTTGTCGGTCCGTTGCTCGCGATCGCCTTTATGGCAATCCTCCACAACGATATTCAGTCCGTGCTGTGGGTTGCCGTCGTGCCGGCATTTGTTGCCGTCGCGATCCTGGTTGGCGCAGTCCACGAATCCGATCGGGTGAAGCCCGGCGTCGGACCACGCGCGCCGCTCCGATGGGCCGCTGTCGCGCGGCTGCCGCGTCGTTACTGGTTGATAACGCTGCTGGGCGCGGTCCTGACGCTCGCGAGGTTCAGCGAGGCCTTTCTGGTGCTGCGTGCCCAGGACGTCGGCATCGCGCTGCATTACGTGCCGGCGGTCATGGTCGTCATGAGCGTCGTCTTCGCGTTGGCGGCCTACCCTGCCGGCGCATTGGCTGATCGCTTCAGCCGGAAGAAGCTGCTGATCGCCGGATTGTTTGTGCTGGTCGTCGCGGATATCGTCCTGGCTCTGGCGGATTCTCCGCTGCTCGCGCTGCTCGGAGCGGCGCTGTGGGGGCTTCATATGGCGCTGACGCAGGGCCTGCTGTCCGTGCTCGTGGCCGAAACGGCGCCTGCCGAGCTGCGCGGCACGGCGTTTGGCCTCTTCAATCTTTTCGGCGGTGGCGCGCTGCTGCTCGCCAGCGTCATTGCCGGGTCGTTATGGACGACCCTCGGCCCGCCAGCGACCTTTCTCGCAGGAGCGATTTTCGCCGGCGTGGCGACCATCGGGCTATCTCTCCATCGTGCGGCGCCGCGGGTTGCGCGACCATGATCGGCCTGCTGCAACGCGTGACGGGCGCATCCGTCGAGGTCGACGGCCGCGAGATCGCGCACATCGGCGCGGGACTCCTGGTGCTCGCCGCCGTCGAGCGCGGTGACGACGAGGCGACCGCGGAGCGCCTGCTCGACCGCCTGCTGAACTACCGCGTCTTTGCGGATGCCGCGGGACGCATGGACCTGTCGGTGACCGATGCCGGTGGCGCGATCCTGCTGGTGCCGCAGTTCACGCTCGCGGCGGATACCGGCAAGGGCCTGCGTCCTGGATTCGGCCGGGCGGCGGAGCCCGCGGAGGCCGAGCGCCTGTTCGCGCACCTGGCGCGCCGGGCCCGGGAACGCCTTCCAGGCGCGCAAACCGGCCAGTTCGGCGCCCATATGCGGGTTTCGCTCGTGAACGACGGACCCGTCACATTCTGGTTACGCGTCGGCGGTCCGCACCAAGGGCCGGGGGCGATTGGCGTATCATGATGCATCACCGCCAGGTGCGCGGGCCGGAGTCATCGCCATGGGTATTGGTTTTCGCGAACTGCTGATCATCCTTGCGATTGCGCTGCTGATCTTCGGGGCGAAGAAGCTGCGCAACATCGGCTCGGATCTCGGCGCCGCGGTGCGCGGCTTCAAGAAGTCCATGAATGACGGCGATACCGAAGAGTCGGGCAAGAAACTTGCGCAGGACGAGCGCCAGGACGCGGAATTCAACGCGGGCAAGCGCGATCGCGACACATCCGACTCGTCGAAGAACGCGTAACGGCCGATGTTCGAGGTCGGTTTCACCGAGATCATCCTGATCCTCGGCATCGCGCTGTTGGTGCTGGGTCCCGAGAAATTGCCGAAGCTCGCGAACCAGGTCGGACGCTGGGCCGGCCGTGCGCGCGCCATGGCACGCCAACTGCGGCAGCAGCTCGACGAGGAAGTCATGGTGATGCCGAAGTCCGACTTTGACCTCAAGGCCGATTTCGATCCCGCCGCGCGCCGGCCGCCGCCAGGCGCGCCGCCGCCTGCAGATCCGACTGACAAGACTGACACAACGCCCCCAGCCTCATGAGCGCAACGGATTCCGACAGCGAAAAGCTCCCCGAGAGCACGCTGCTCTCGCACTTGCTGGAACTGCGGGACCGCCTGCTGCGCGCACTGCTCGCGACCCTGATAATCGCCATACCCTGCCTTTACTTTGCCAACGACATTTTCTCGTGGCTCTCCGCGCCGCTTCGCGCGCAATTGCCGGGAGGCACGACGCTGATAGCGACCTCGGTCATGGCGCCCTTCATGACGCCGTTCAAGCTGGGGTTGCTCGCTGCGATCTTCTTTGCGATGCCGGTGATCCTCTACCAGGTCTGGGCCTTCGTCGCGCCGGGACTCTACAAGCACGAGCGGCGCTTCGCGCTGCCGCTATTCATCTCGAGCGTGATCCTTTTCTACGCGGGCGCGGCGTTCGCGTACTTCGTCGTGTTTCCGCTTGCCTTCAAGTTCTTCGTCGGAACCACGCCGGAAGGCGTGCGCATGATGACCGACATGACGCAGTACATGGATTTCGCGGTGCTGATGTTCTTCGCCTTCGGCATCGCATTCGAGATACCGGTCGCGACGGTGCTGCTGGTGCGCACCGGCCTGGTCAAACGCGAGTCGCTGACGAAGAATCGCGGCTACGTGATCCTGGGCATCTTCATCATCGCGGCGTTCCTGACGCCGCCGGATCCGATCTCCCAGACGCTGATGGCAATCCCGATGTACCTGCTCTACGAGAGCGGCGTCCTCATGTCGCGCCTGCTGGTGCGCACCCGGCCGCCCGACCCGGAAGGCGACCCGGCTTGATGTTGCACCGCAATATGTCGGAGACTCGCCGGACTCTGGAGTAAAGCCGAATGAGCACCGACGTCCGCATCCCGCCGGGGACTCTCCTTGGCCATCCCAATGGCCTGTTCCTGCTGTTCGTCACCGAGATGTGGGAACGCTTCAGCTACTACGGCATGCGGGCGTTGCTCGTGCTGTACGCCGTCGCGGCGACGCATGCGGCGAATCCGGGCCTCGGCTGGGCGGAGCCCCAGGCGCTCAAGCTTTACGCCTGGTACACGGGTCTCACGTATTTCACGCCGCTGTTCGGCGGCTGGCTGGCGGACAACTACATCGGCCAGCGCAAGGCGGTGATCACCGGCGGCATCCTGATGGCGCTCGGCCAGTTCTCGCTGGCGGCGCCGCTCGACTCGCTCGGCATGAGCGGCGCCTGGAGCGCCTCGCTGCTCGGCATCGCATTTCCCGAGACGCCGACCAGTTTCTACGTCGGCCTGCTGCTACTGATCCTCGGCAACGGATTCTTCAAGCCGAACATCTCGACGATGGTCGGCGACCTGTACCCGCAGGGCGACGCGCGCCGCGATGGCGCCTTCACGATCTTCTACATGGGCATCAACACCGGCGCATTCCTCGCCCCGCTCGTCTGCTCGACGCTCGGCGAGGACCCGTCCTACGGCTGGCGCGTCGGGTTCCTGGCGGCCGGCATCGGCATGTCGCTGTCGGTGATCATCCAGCTCGCCTTCGCGACCCGCTTCATCGGCAACGTCGGCGTCGAACCCGCCGCCAAGCGCTCGCTGGCGATGGCCGGCGGCACGAAGCATCCACTGACCGCGGTCGAGAAGGACCGCCTGCGCGTGATCTTCGTGATCTTCACGTTCGTCGTCATTTTCTGGGCCACGTTCGAGCAGGCAGGCGGCCTGCTGAACCTGTTTGCCGACAAGTACACGGATCGCTCGGTCGGCGCGTTCACGGTGCCGACGGGCTGGTTCCAGTCGTTGAATCCGCTGTTCATCGTGCTGCTCGGCCTGCCGTTCTCGATGCTGTGGAGCAAGCTCGGCGAGCGCGGCAAGAACCCGGCGACCCCGGTCAAGATGTACCTGGGCCTCGCGCAGGTCGCGCTCGGCTTCGTCTTCCTGGTCATCGCCGTATTCGAGATGCAGCGCACCGCGGACGTGAAATCCGGGATGATCTGGCTGGTGCTCGGCTACCTGTTCCACACCACCGGCGAACTCTGCATCAGCCCCGTCGGTCTATCGATGGTCACCAAGCTGGCGCCTTTGCGCCTCGGGTCGCTGATGATGGGCGTCTGGTTCATGATCAACTTCGTCGCCAACACGCTCGCCGGCTACATCGGTGCGTTCACCGAGACCATGGGCGAGTACCCGTGGATGATTTCGCTCGCGGCCGACGTTGGCGTGCGGGCCGAGCACGCGGGGCTTCTCGGCATCTTCGGCGGACTGGCGCTCGTGCTGGTCTCGTTCAGCCTGCTGCTCTGGGCAATTTCCGGCCGGATCGTGCAGTGGATGCACGGAGCGGAAGGCAACCGCAAGTGAGCCGGACGGATGCGACGGCAATGGTGGAATACCGGCAGCCCCTGACGGGCCGGCCCGAAAAACAGAATCGCCGCCGCGAGTGCGGCTGTTAAGCAGAAGGAATCCCGCATGAGTTCGGCCGATTCGGCACGGCAGCTGACTGTCCGCGCGATCATTCTCTCGCTGATCCTGACGGTGCTGCTCGCGGCCGCGAATGCCTACCTCGGACTCTTCGCCGGACTCACGGTCGCGACCGCGATCCCGGCGGCGGTCGTCTCGATGGGCGTGCTGCGCCTGCTCGGCCGCTCGAGCATCCTCGAGAACAACATCGTCGCCACCGGCGCCTCCGCCGGCTCGTCGATCGCCGCTGGCACGATCTTCACGATTCCGGCGCTCGTGATCATGGGCCACTGGCAGACATTCGATTACTGGTGGGTGCTCGCGATCGCGGGTCTCGGCGGCCTGCTCGGCGTGCTGTTTTCCGTGCCGCTGCGCCGCACGCTGATCCTCGACCAGAAGCTCCAGTTTCCCGAGGGCGTCGCGACCGCGGAAGTGCTGAAGGTCGGCCAGGACCCGGGTCGCGGCCTCAAGGCGCTCTCGCTCGCGGCCGCCACGGGCGCGCTTTTCAAGCTCGCGCTTTCCGGCCTGAAGCTGTCGCCGGAATCCTTCGTCGTCGCGCGCTTTTTCGGCGAGCGCACAATCGGCTTCTTCGGCATCAATCTTTCGCCCGCGCTGCTCGGCGTCGGCTTCATCGTCGGCTTCAACATCGGCGCGCTGATGCTGTCGGGCGGTGCGCTGTCGTGGTGGGTGTTCATTCCTTTCTACAACACGTTCCTGCAGGACCACGACCCGGTGCTCGCGGCCGAACTGGTCGGTCTCGAGGCCGACGCCGCGGCCAATCTGATCTGGAGCCGGCAGATCCGCTATATCGGCGTCGGCGCGATGCTGATCGGCGGCCTGTGGTCGCTGTGGTCGCTGCGCAAGTCCCTGCTGTCCGGCGTGAAGACCGGTCTCGCCCTCCGGGGCGCCAGCATGGTTGGCGTGCCGGACACCGAACGCGACCTGCCGATGACGATGATCATGTCCGGCATCGTGCTGTTCGTGCTGCCGCTGTTCGCCCTCTACTACGTGGTCGTCGATTCGCTCGGCATCGCCTTCACGATGGCCGTCATCATGGTGGTCGCGGGCTTCGTATTCTCCTCGGTCAGCGGTTATATGGCGGGCCTGGTCGGCTCGTCGAACAATCCGGTGTCCGGCATCACGATCTCGACGATTCTCTTCGCATCGCTGATCCTGCTTGCGATCATGGGCGCCGGCTCGACGGTCGGCCCTGTCGCCGCGATCATGATCGGCGCGGTGATCTGCAACTCCGCCGCCGTTGCCGGCGACAATCTCCAGGACCTGAAGGCGGGTCAGCTGGTCGGCGCGACACCCTGGCGTCAGCAGGTGATGCTCGGCATCGGCGCGCTCGCGAGCGCCGCCGTGATGGCGCCGGTGCTCAACCTGCTGCTCGAGGCTTATGGCATCGGCACGCCCGCTCGCGAGGGCGTCAATGCGCTCGCGGCACCGCAGGCCATGCTGATGGCCTCGGTCGCCAGCGGCATCTTCGGCGGCG
>Ga0209640_10004027_pt1 | contig 12911 bp, 7 predicted proteins | sample RifCSP10_1_FD_184018 | JGI IMG/M metagenome (GOLD analysis project Ga0209640, IMG submission 184018) | Soil microbial communities from Rifle, Colorado - Rifle CSP2_sed 10_1 (SPAdes) (version 2) | ecosystem: Environmental > Terrestrial > Deep subsurface > Rock core/Sediment | place: Rifle...
CAGCGGCCGGCGCCCGAAGCTGCGCGGCGCCACCCCGGCGCTCTTGAGCGCCCGCCGGACCTCGACCTCGTCCGCCCCCGGAGCCACGGCGCCCACGAAGCCGAGCGCCAACGCGCGTTCGCCGATCGTGGGCACGAGCAGGAGCGCGACGCCGCGCTCGCGCACCAGGCGCAGCGCTTCCCCGAGCTCGGGCGGGAGGGCTCCCGCCGCGGGATCGAACGGCAGCGCGACGGCCCGCGGCCGCAGCGACTCGAGCGCGCGGCGCAGGGTGGTCAGGTCCTCGGCGCGCAGGCAGAGGACTTCGTCCTCGCCGAGGCCCCGCGTCAGCCTCGCGAAGCGGTCGCGGTCGGCGTCGAGCACCACGAGCTGCGGACGGCCGACGTCGAGCGCTCCCGAGTCGTAACCGCCCGAGACGGGAGAGATCGGATCGGGGTCGACCGGCAGGAGGACGCGGAAACTGGCGCCCTGGCCGGGCTCGGATTCGACCGCGATCGAGCCTCCCAGGAGCTCGACGAACTGGCGCGCGATGGGCAATCCGAGGCCCGTCCCCGGGGCCGAGCTCGCGGAGTCGAGGCGCCGGTAGGGTTCGAAGGCCGCCTCCTGATCGGCGGCGGAGAGGCCCGCGCCGCGGTCGCGCACCACGATCTCGTAGGCCTCGCGCTGCCAAGGCGCGGCGCTCGCCGGCAGCGGCCGCGCCGTGATCTCCACGATTTCACCCGCCGGCGAGAACTTGATCGCGTTCGAGACCAGGTTCATCAGGATCTGGCGCAGCTTGGCGATGTCCGAGCGCACCGCCGGCAGCGCTCCGTCGGCGCGCACCTCGAGTCGCACGCCGCGATGTTGAGCGAAGCCCTCCATCAGCGACACCACGCTCTCGAGTAGCGACGCGAGGGCGATCTCGTCGAGCTGCACCTCCATGCGGCCCGACTCGAGCTTGAGCTGGTCGAGCAACTCGTTGACCTGGCGCAACAGGAGCTCGCTGCTCGCGCGCACGTTGGCGAGGTAGCGCCGTTCCTTCTCCTCGAGCCGCTCGCCGAGCGAGCGCTCGAGCAGCTCCGAGAAGCCGAGCACCGCGGTCAACGGCGTGCGCAGCTCGTGGCTGGTGCGGGCGAACAGGTCGCGCCGCACCTCCTCGGTCCGACGCGCGCGCGCGCTCGCCCGGTCCACGGTCTGGAGGTGCTCGGCGAGCGCGGCCGCGTAGCGCGCCAGGTCGTCGGTGCGCTCGCCGATACGGCGCTCGAGCTCGTGCTCGAGCCGCGAAATGCGGCGCGACCGCCAGCCCACGACCGCGGCGAGCAGCGCCGCGAGGCCGAGCGCCGCGCCGTAGGGAAAGAACCGCGTCTGCCACCACGCGGGCTCGACCTCGAGCTCGAGCGCGGCCGGTTCGCCCCACGGACCGTCGGCGTAGGCGGCGCGCGCCAGCAGCCGGTGGCGACCCGGCGGCAGATTGGTGTATTCGCGGAACGGCTCGGGTCGCGGATCGCTCCACTCCGCCTCGACCCCTTCGAGCCGGTACTGGAAGCGCAGGTCGGCGCGGCGCAGGAAGGTGGTCGCGCGCAGCTCGACGCGCAGGCTGTTGTCGTGCGACGGGATCCTGGGCGCCGCCGGGCCGCCGAGCCAGCCCGCAGGGCCGCGCTCGAGCGGCGAGAAGGGGGCGAGGTAGGTCCGGTGGCGCTCGGTCTCGAGGCGGGAGAACTCGACCTGCGGCGCCGCCGGCGTCTCGGCGAGCTCGCCGAGCACGCCCGAGAGCCCGCCCTTGAACCCGAACCAGGTGCGCCGCGAGCCGTCCGCGGCGAAAGCCGCGGTGTGCGAGACCTCGGTCGCGATCGCGCCCGACGAAGCGTCGAGGTGGGCCGCCACCGCGCCGCGGCCGGCGTTGGCCTCGGGATCGAGGATCGCCACGCCGTGGTTGGTGCCGAGCACGAAGCGGCCGCGCGCGTCCTCGCCGAGGGTGAGGACCATCCGGCTCTCGAGGCCGGAAGCACGCTCCCAGCGCCGGAACGAGCCGCCTCCGTCCGCCTGCGGCTCCCAGCGCGCCACCGCGCCATAGCCGCCGACGAGCAGCCGTCCCTCGGCGTCGAGCGCCAGTCCGCGCACGGCGCGCCAGGGCAGGCCATCGGCGGCTCCGACCCTCCGGAAGCGTTCGTGCTCCCAGACCAGCAGTGCGTCGCCGGTGGCGAACCAGAGCCGTCCTCCGCGGTCGCCGGCGATCTTGTAGGCGCGCTCTCCCGCCGCGCCCTCGGCGGCCGAGAAGTCGTCCACGCCCGCGAGCGCGCCGCCGGCGTCGAGGCGCAGCCTGGCGAGTCCGCCGGTGGTGCTCACCCAGATCGCGCCCTGCTCGTCCTCGGCGAGCGCGAGCACGAACGAAGAGGGCAACCCCTGCGCCGTGCCGAAGCTCTCGCAGCGCTCGCGCCGCAGCCGGCAGAGGCCCCCTTCGGTGCCCACCCAGACCTCTCCGCGCCGATCGCGCAGCAGCGACCAGACCCAGTCGGCGGGCAACCCGTCCTCGCGGCGCAGGACGCGCACCGAGGGTTCGCCGTGGCTGCCGATGCGCAGACGGGCGAGGCCCGCGAAGGTGCCGAGCCAGAGCTCGGAGTCGCCCTCGAGCAGAATCGCGTAGACGTTCGGGTCCGGCAAGCCCTCGGCGACGCCGTAGTTCCACAGGTCGTCGCGCCCGAGCAGCGACAGGCCGCCTTCGGTGCCCACCCACAAGCTCCCGTCCCGATCCTCGAACAGCGCGCGCACGCCGTCGGCGGCCAGCCCGTTGCGCTGTCCCACGGCGCGACAGCGGCGCGGCGCGAGCTCGAGGCAGACCGCCATGCCGTTCTCGGCCGTGCCCACGACGATCTCGCCCGAGCGGCGGACGAGCAGCGCGTAAACGTCGTCGCTCGGCAGGCCGTCGCTGCGCCGGAAGCCGCGGAAGCCCTCGCCGTCGAAGATCGACACCCCCCCGCCGCGCGTGCCGACGAGGATCGAACCGTTCGCGCCTTCGGCGAGCGCCCGCACGACATCGGCGCCCAGGCCGTCCGCCACGGTGTAGACGCGGCATGCGGTCGGCGCGCCGTCGCCGTCGAGCGCGCAGTGCGTGAGGCCGTGCCCGCGTGACCCGATCCACAGCGTGCCGTCGCCGGCGGCGAGCAGGGCGTAGACGTAGTCGTCGGCGAGGCCGTCGGCGCGCGCGTAGCGGCGGAAGCGTCCGTCGGCGAAACGGTAGAGGCCGGCCTCGGTGCCGAACCAGAGGCGGCCCGCGGCGTCGACGTCGCCGCTCCACACCGTCGTCCGCGGCGCCGCTTCGTCGTCCCCGAAGCTCTCCAGCGTGCGCCCGTCGAAGCGCGCCACGCCGGCGTTGTTGCCCAGCCAGAGATTGCCGGCCACGTCTTCGACGATGGTGCGCGCGCTCGGGCTGCGCAGACCTTCGTCGACCGAGAAGGTCGCGAACCGCTCGCCGTCGAAGCGCGAGAAGCCCCAGGTGGTGGCGATCCAGAGCAGGCCGCGGCGGTCCTGCCGCACGTCCCAGATCTGGCTGCCCAGCAACCCGTCCTCGGCGGTGTAGCGCGTGAACGGCAGCCGCTGCGCGGCGAGAGAGGCCGGCACCACGACCATGAGCAGGGCCGTTCGGAAACCGCGCCCGAAGGCGCGTGCGCGCGCCGCGCGGCGCGGCGCTCGGGCTCGATTCATCGCGCTGATGCGTTTCGCAGGCGTTCGAACTGCGCGCCAGCGTAGCACGCGCTCGCGCGCCCCGGCCGCCGCGCCGCAGGCTACTCGGTAGTGACCGGCGCCTTCCCGCCCGCGAGCGCCGCCCGCAAGGTGTGCCAGGCGAGCGTCGCGCACTTGACGCGCATCGGGAACTGGCTCACTCCCCCGAGCGCCGCGAGCTCGCCGAGCTCGGCGAGCGCCTCCGGCCCGCCGCCCCCGGTGAGCGCGGATTGGAAGCGCGCGCAGAGCTCGCGCGCCTCGGGCCCGCTGCGGCCGCGCACGAGCTCGGTCATGATCGACGCCGAGGCCGTCGAAATGGCGCAGCCCGTGCCCGTGAAGCCCACCTCGACGAGGCGTTCGCCGTCGAGCCGCACCTCGACGCGCACGCGATCACCGCACAGCGGATTGTCGCCCTCGGCCGCGCGATCGGGGTCGGCGAGCGCACCGAAGTTCCGCGGCCGGCGATAGTGGTCGAGGAGGATCTCCTGGTAGAGGGAGTCGAGCTCGCTCACCGCGCGAACAGCCTCGCCGCCTTGCCGACCGCGACGGCCAAGCGCTCGACGTCGTCCTCGTCGTTGTGCACCCCGAACGAGGCGCGCACCGTCGCCGCCACGCCGAAGTGCGCCATCGACGGCTGCGCGCAGTGGTGGCCCGCGCGCACCGCGACGCCCTCCGCGTCGAGCACCGTGCCCACATCGTGCGCGTGCGCGCCTTCGACGACGAACGACACCGCGCCCACGCGCTCGCGCGGCGTGCCAACGAGGCGCACGCCGTCGAGCGCGGAGAGCTTGGCGCACGCCGTGGCGAGCAGCGCGCTCTCGTGAGCGTGGACCGCCGTGCGGTCCTTCGCGCTCAACCAGTCGAGCGCCGCGCCGAGTCCGTGGGCCTCGGGGCCGGCGGGCGTCCCGGCCTCGAACCTCTGCGGCGGCGGCGCGTAGGTCGTGCCTTCGAAGCTCACGCGCTCGATCATTCCGCCGCCGCCCTGGTAGGGCGGCATCGCGGCGAGCAGCCCGCGGCGCCCCCAGAGCACGCCGATGCCGTTGGGGCCGTAGGTCTTGTGACCCGAGAAGGCGAAGAAGTCGCAGCCCAGCGCGGCCACGTCGACCGGCATCCGGGGCGCCGACTGCGCACCGTCGACGAGCACCAGCGCGCCGGCCTCGTGCGCCAGCTCGGCGATGCGCGCCACCGGCAGGAGGGTTCCGAGGGCGTTCGAGACGTGCGCCACGGCGACCATGCGCACGCGGCCCGAAGCCAGCGCGCGCTCGACGCCTTCGAGCGGCACGTCGCCGCGCCCGTCGAGCGGCGCGACCACGATCCGCGCCCCGGCGGCGGCGGCGGCGAGCTGCCAGGGCACGATGTTCGAATGGTGCTCGAGGCCGGTGAGCAGGATCTCGTCGCCCGCGCCGAGGTTCGCCCGTCCCCAGCTCGCCGCCACCAGGTTGATCGCCTCGGTGGTGCCGCGCACGAAGACGATCTCCTCGGCGGCGGCCGCACCCAGGAAGTGCGCCACTTTGCCGCGGGCGGCCTCGTAGAGCCCGGTGGCCTCCGCCGAGAGCAGATAGACGCCCCGCGCGATGGCGCCGTAGTGCTGCTCGTAGAACTCGCGGACCGCCGCGAGCACGGCGCGCGGCTTCTGGGTCGTCGCCGCGCTGTCGAGGTAGGCCACCGCCCGCCCGTCGCGGCCGCGGCGCGCGAAGGCCGGAAACTCCTCCCTGAGCGCCCGCGGATCGAGTCTCGGGACGGCCTTGGTGACGGTCGGCGCGCGGCTCACCGTCATGAGCTCAGATCGCCTCGCGGACGATTTCGCCCTGCGGAATCCAGGCGAGCAGGAACTCCTGCAGCTGATCGTGCACCGCCGGCACCTTCACGCGCTCGATCAGGTCGCTGGCGAAGGCGTAGGTGAGCAGACTCCGCGCCGCCTCGAACCCGATGCCGCGCGAACGCAGGTAGAAGACCGCGAGGTCGTCGAGCTGGCCGACGGTCGAACCGTGCGTGCAGCGCACGTCGTCGGCGAAGATCTCGAGCTGCGGGTTGGCGTTCACCAGCGCCTCGCGCGAGAGCAGGAGATTGCGGCTGGTCTGCTTGGCGTCGGTCTTCTGCGCCTGGCGGTGGACGTGGATGCGGCCGTTGAAGACGCCGCGGCCCCGGTCGTTCAACACCCCTTTGAACAGCTCGTGGCTCGTGGTGTGGGGAGCCGCGTGGTCGACCCGCATGTGGTAGTCGGCGAGCTGACGTCCGCGCACCAGGTAGAGACCGTTGAGGGTGGTCTCCGACCCCTCTCCGACGAGTGCGCCCTCGACGTCGTGGCGCGCGATCGCCGCGCCGAGCGAGAAGGTGTGGGTGGAGACGGTGGCCGCGCGTCCGCTCTCCACGTGCAGGAGTCCGAGGTGGAACGCCTCGAGCGCGTCGCGTTGCAGCTTGTAGTGATCCACCACCGCCCCGGCACCGGCCACGATCTCGGTCACCGGGGCCACGAGGTAGCGCGCGTCCTCGGCGCCCGAGTAGGTCTCGACGATCGTCACCTGCGCGTTCTCCCCGACCTCGACCAGGACGCGCGGAAAGACCGCCGTCGGCGCCGTTCCGGCGGTGACGTAGAAGAGTAGGTGGATCGGCGACGCCACGGCGGCGCCGCGCTCGACGGCGACGAACGCTCCGTCTTCGAAGAGCGCCGTCGAGAGGGCGGCGAACGGCCGCTCGACGAAGCTCGCGTGATGCCCGAGGCGGGCCTCGACGCGGCCGAACTCGCGCCGCGCGACCTCGGCCAGGCTCGCCGCCCAGACTCCCGCCGACGTCTCCGGCGCCGACGAGAGCTCGGGCGCGAAACGGCCGTCGACGAACACCATCTCCAGGGCGCCCGCGAGCCGCAGCGGAGCGATGGCGCGCGCGACGTCGTCGCGACCCCACGCCTGCCGGGGTCGCTCGAAGCGCGTGCGCGCCACCGGTCCGACGTTGGTGAACCGCCAATCCTCCTCGCGAGTGCTCGGAAAGCCGAGGGCGCCGAAGCGCTCGGCGCCGCGGGCGCGCAAGGCGCGCAGTCCCGCCGGCTCGTCGGCGGCGAGCGCCGCCTCGAGCTCGGCCGCGAAGGCCGTGGCGCTCACGGGCTCGCCCGCGAGCACGTCCTCGCTCACGCCTCGGCTCCCGCCGCGACCTGGTTTTCGAGCCAGCCGTAGCCCTTGGCCTCGAGCTCGTGAGCGAGCTCCTTGCCGCCCGAGCGCACGATGCGTCCCTCGACCAGCACGTGCACGAAATCAGGCACGATGTAGTTGAGCAACCTCTGGTAGTGGGTGATGACGACGAACGCGCGCTCGGGAGACCGCAGGCTGTTGACGCCGTCGGCGACGATGCGCAAGGCGTCGATATCGAGCCCCGAGTCGGTCTCGTCGAGCACGCACAGCCGCGGCTCGAGCACCGCCATGTGGAAGATCTCGTTGCGCTTCTTCTCGCCGCCCGAGAATCCCTCGTTGACCGGGCGCTGGAGCAGCGACTCGTCGAGCCCCACGAGCTTCACCTTCTCCTTCACCAGTCGGAGAAAGCTCATGGCGTCGTACTCGGGAAGGCCGCGGTGCTTGCGCACGGCGTTCAGCGCCGCGCGCAGGAAATAGGTGTTCGACACGCCGGGAATCTCGACCGGATACTGGAAGGCGAGGAAGAGCCCCTCGCGCGCCCGGATCTCGGGATCCATCTCGAGCAGGTCGCGACCGTCGAGGAGCACCTTGCCGGCGGTGATCGCGTAGTCGTCCTTGCCGGCGAGGACCTGGGCCAAGGTCGACTTGCCCGAGCCGTTCGGGCCCATGACCGCGTGCACCTCGCCGGAGTTCACGCGCAGGTCGACGCCGCGCAGGATCTCGTTGCCTTCGACGGCGGCGTGCAAGTTCTGGATTTCGAGCAGCATTTATCGCTGGCTTCCTTTCGTCCGCGTCGGCGCCCTCGCGGGTGCTCCTCCCGCTCCGGTGCCCGTGCTCGGCCGCTGCGCGGCCTTGCGCATCTTGCGCTCCTCGCGGAAGGAGCACCCGCGATTGCGCCTTCCTGTTGACCGCCGTCTCAGCCCACGCTGCCTTCCAGAGAGACCGCGAGGAGCTTCTGGGCCTCGACCGCGAACTCCATCGGCAGCTCGCGGAAGACCTCCTTGCAGAAGCCGTTGACGATCATCGACACCGCGTCCTCGGTCTCGATGCCGCGCTGGTTGCAATAGAAGATCTGGTCTTCGCCGATCTTCGACGTCGTCGCCTCGTGCTCCATGCGCGCGGTGGGGTTCTGGACGTCGATGTACGGAAAGGTGTGGGCGCCGCACTCGGAGCCGATGAGCATCGAGTCGCACTGCGAGAAATTGCGCGCCCCCTCGGCGCTCTTGAGGATCTTGACCTGCCCGCGGTAGGTGTTCTGGCCGCGCCCGGCCGAGATCCCCTTCGAGACGATGTTCGAGCGCGTTCGCTTGCCGACGTGGATCATCTTGGTTCCGGTGTCGGCCTGCTGGCGGTTGTTGGTCACCGCGACCGAATAGAACTCGCCCACCGCGTCGTCCCCCTTGAGGATGCAGGAGGGGTACTTCCAGGTGATCGCCGAGCCGGTCTCGACCTGTGTCCAGCTGATCTTCGAGCGCGCCCCGGCGCAGAGCCCGCGCTTGGTCACGAAGTTGTAGATGCCGCCCTTGCCGTCCTTGTCCCCGGGGTACCAGTTCTGCACCGTCGAGTACTTGATCGAGGCGTCGGCGAGCGCCACCAGCTCGACCACCGCGGCGTGGAGCTGGTTCTCGTCGCGCATCGGCGCCGTGCAGCCCTCGAGGTAGGAGACGTGCGCGCCCTCGTCGGCGACGATCAGCGTGCGCTCGAACTGTCCGGTCTTGGCGGCGTTGATGCGGAAGTAGGTGGAGAGCTCCATCGGGCAGCGCACGCCCTTGGGCACGTAGACGAACGAGCCGTCGGAGAATACGGCCGAGTTCAAGGCCGCGAAGAAATTGTCGTTCGGCGGCACCACCGAGCCCAGGTACTTGCGCACCAGCTCGGGGTGGTCCCGGAGCGCGTCCGACATCGGGCAGAAGATGACGCCGACCTCGGCCAGGCGCGACTTGAACGTGGTGGCGACGGACACCGAGTCGAACACCGCGTCGACGGCGACTCCGGCGAGCTTCTCGCGCTCGTGGAGCGGAATGCCGAGCTTGTCGAAGGTGCGCAGGACCTCCGGGTCGACGTCCGCCAGCGACTGCGGACCCCCACCCCGCGACTTCGGCGCCGCGTAATACGAGATCGCCTGATAGTCGATCGGGTCGTAGCGCACGTTGGCCCACGTCGGCTCGTGCATCCCCAGCCAGTGGCGCAACGCCTTGAGGCGCCACTCGGTCATCCACTCCGGCTCGCCCTTGACTGCCGAGAGGCGGCGCACCACCGCCTCGTCGAGGCCCGGCGGGAAGGTGTCCTGCTCGACCTCGGTGACGAACCCGAACTTGTACTCGCGGTTCGCCAGCTGTTCGATGCTCTGCGTCTCGGTGGCCATCGCTCGCGCTCTCTCCTCGCTCCCGCTCAGCGCGTCGCCGCGGCCGGCTCACTGCCGCGCCCGAGCCGCACGAGCTGCGACGGCGGCGCGGTGAGCTCCGCCAGACTGATGCCGGCGAGCGCCGCTTCGACCGCCACGTTGATGCGCTGCCAGTGGCCGCGCACGTGGCAGAAGGGTTCGAGGTCGCACTCGCCCGGGGTGCCTTCGACGCACACCGTGAGCGCCACCGGCCCTTCGAGCGCGCGCACGATCTCCACCGCCGAGATCTCCTCCGGCCGCCGCGCCAAGGAGTAACCGCCCTTGACCCCGCGCTGCGAGCGCACGATCTCGGCGCGCGTCAGCAGCTTCAGGATCTTCGACACCATGGGCAGGGGCAGCCGCGTCTCCTCGGCCAGCTCGGGGGCGTTGACGATGCCCCCGGGCGCGCCGGCGAGGCGCTCGAGCAACACGAATCCGTAGTCGGCCTGCTTCGTCATGCGGATCATCGTCGGGTGGTTCCTCGGAAACAGTACGCTCTAGGTACTGTTTCAAGGAGAGGATAGCAGCGCGCGCCCCAAAGTCAACCGCGCCGGCACGCGGGGGCATTGCGCCGCCGGCGTTCAGCGCCCGATCAGCTCGCGCACCTTGCTCTCCAACAGCTCGGCCGAGAACGGCTTCTGGAGGAAGGCCGAGCGCTCCTGGAGCACGCCGAAACGAAAGACCAGGCTGTCGCTGTAGCCCGACATGTAGAGCACCTTCATTTCCGGGTGCTGGCGCAGCAGCCGGTGGGCGAGATCGGTGCCCGAGGAGCCCGGCATGACGACGTCGGTCAGCAACAGGTCGATCGGGCTCGCGTGGCGGCTCGCGGTCTCGATCGCCTCGCTGGCGTTGGCTGCCGCGAGCACCCGGTAGCCGCGCTCGGAGAGGATCTGTTCGGCAAGGCTGCGAATCAGGTCCTCGTCCTCGACCAGCAGCACCGTCGGCGCTCCGCCGGGCGCCGCCGGCTCGGCGATCGCGCTCGCGGCGCCCTCCACGGCGGCAGCGTCCTCGTCGACGAGCGGCAGGTAGATGTCGAGCACCGTGCCGCGCTCCGGCCGCCCACCGGCGAACACGAAGCCGCCGCACTGGCGCACGATGCCGTAGACGGCCGAGAGCCCGAGGCCGCGCCCGCCGCTCTGGCCCTCCATCTGGAAGAACGGCTCGAACAGCCTGCCCGCGGTCTCGGCGTCGATTCCCGGGCCGTCGTCGGCGATCTCGAGGTGCGCGTATCGTCGTGCCACCTCCTCGGGCGCGCCGCGGCGCGCGACGTCCTCGCCCGCCGCCGCGCGCACCGCGATCTCGATCCGGCCACCCTCGGCCATCCCGTCGCGCAACCAGAGCACCAACGTCACCACCGCCTGCTCGAGCAGTTGCGGGTCGGCGTCGACCGGCGTCTCGCCGCTCTCGCGCTCGAAGCCGAGCTCGACCCCCTCGCCGACCAGCCGGCGCAGCATCGGCAGGCGGCGCTCGAGCCAGGCCGCGGCGTCGAGGCGCTCGGGAAGCGCCGGCTGCTGGCGACCGAGTGCCACCAGGTCGCGCGTCAGCTCGGCGGCGCGTTCCGCCGCGAGCAAGATCTCCGAGACCTCGGCGCGCATCGGGTCGCTGGGGCGCAACTGCGCGGCGACCTGCTCGCCGAAGCCGCGGATGGTGGTCATCAGGCCGTCGAAATCGCGGGCGAGCCCGGCCGCGAGCCGTCCCCAGGCCTCCATGCGCTCCGCCTGGCTGAGGCGCTCGCGCAGGCGCCGGCGCTCGGTGACGTCGCGGCCGGTGCCCTGGTAGCCCACGAGGCGCCCGTCCTCGACCCGCGGGCGCGCACGGATCTCGACCCACGAGGGCTCCTCGTCCGGGCGGTCGATGCGCAGCTCGAACCAGCCCGTGGCGTCCTGCGACTCTTCGCCGGCCGCGGCCCCGGCGGCCGCGCGGCGCTGCTCGGGATCGATGAACTCCTCCCAGGAGTGTCCGAGGACCTCGGCGCGACGCCGGCCGAGCAGCCGCGCCGCGCGGCGGTTGAGCGCCACGAACCGACCGTCGCGGTCGGTCGCCCAGATGGCGTCCGAGGAGTTCTCGAACAGCTCCCGGTAGCGCTCCTCGCTCTCGCGCAGGCTGCGCTCGGCTTCGCGGCGCTCGACCGCCGCTGCGAGCACGCTCGCCGCGAGCCGCAGCGCGCCGACCTCGGCCTCCGACCACGGCCGCGGCTGCCGCCGGTCGTCGTAGCCGAGGAAGCCCCAGAACTCGCCGCGCACGTGGACCGGGGTGAGCAGGACGCTCAGGATCCGCTTCTCGCGCATCACCCCGCGCAGCGGCTCCGGCAGCTCCTCCGCCGGGCCGGCCACCGTCTCGCCCGCCGCGAGCCGCTCGTGGAGCCAGGCGTTGCCGGTGGCGCGGAACGAGAAGCCCTGGAGCTGCGGGTTGTCGCGCTGCGGCTCGCAGCCCGCGTCGACCCATTCGAGCGTCTGGTCGGCGAGCGTCTCGCCGTCCGGCCCCGCGCGCAGCACGAAGAGGTAGCTGCGGCTGGCCTCGCTCGCGCGCCCGAGCCGCTCCAGCATCTCCTCGACGCGGTCCGACTCGTAGGGCGCGCGCAGGAAGCGCTCGGCGACGGCCACGACCTCCTCGAGGATGCGCGCCGATCGCCGCGCCGCGGCGGACGACTCGGCCTCTTGCCCCGCGGCGGGCTTCACCCGTCCTCGCCCCCGCGGGCGAGCCCGGCGGCGGCACCCGATTCGGTCTCGCTCCGCAGCTGCGGCTCGCCGGGCGGGGGCTCGAGCAGCGCGGCGACCCACCGCCACTCGCCGCTGCCCGCGAGGAGGATCTTCAGTGCCATCGTCAACGGCACCGAGAGGAACATGCCGACCGGTCCCCAGAGCCAGCCCCAGATCAGCAGCGAAAGGAAGACGGCGAGCGTCGAGAGGCCGAGGCGCCGGCCGAGCAGCGCCGGCTCCACGAGGCTGCCGAGCACGAGACCGATGGCGACGTATCCGGCGACCACGACCAGGCTCTTGCTCAGGTCGTGCTGCACGAAAGCGATCAGCATCGCCGGCGCCGCCGCGAGGATGGCGCCGATGTTGGGCACGAAGTGGAAGGCGAACGCGGTCAGGCCGCAGAGCACCGCGAAATCGACGTCGAGCCACGCCACCCACGCTCCGGCGGCGAGCCCGATCAGCGCCGACATCAGGGTCTTGATGACCAGGTAGCGCTGCAGCTCGCGCGACACGTCGGCGAATCTCAGTAGCGGCTCGCGCACCGAAGCGGGCAGCCGCTCCAGCTTGCGCGGAAAGACCGCGGACTCGCCGAGCAAGAAGACGAGCAGCAACAGGATCAGGGTGGTCTCGGAGAGGAAGACCGCCGCGCCCCGGATCGCGCCTCCCAGCAGCTCGGCGACCCGCTCCGGCTGGCGCCAGCGCGGCGGAATCCAGTCGCGGATCGAGATCCCCTTGGCTTGCCACCACTCGGCGGTGTAGGAGATGCGCTCCTGCAGGGTCGCGACGTAGGCCGGAGCGACCTGGCGCAGCTCTCCGAGCGAGACCAGCAGCAGCACCGCGAAGACCCCCACCGCGGCGAGCAGCACCAGGAAGGTGATCAGGGTGGCGATCCCCGCGGGCACCCGGCGCGCGATCAGCGCCTGGAACAGCGGCAGGCTGAGGATGGCGAGAAAGAGCGCGAGCGCGATCGGTACGAGCAGCGGCGCGCCGAGGCGCAGGCCGGCGAGG
>Ga0209640_10004028_pt1 | contig 12911 bp, 19 predicted proteins | sample RifCSP10_1_FD_184018 | JGI IMG/M metagenome (GOLD analysis project Ga0209640, IMG submission 184018) | Soil microbial communities from Rifle, Colorado - Rifle CSP2_sed 10_1 (SPAdes) (version 2) | ecosystem: Environmental > Terrestrial > Deep subsurface > Rock core/Sediment | place: Rifle...
CACGGTCACGCAGGCCTCGGCATGTCGGGATCGGCCGCGCGCAGCTCCCCGATGGCCGAGGCCTGCGTGACCGTGCGAGATCAGCGAACAGGCGAGGCGCCGGGGTTCACCGGACCGATGCCGCGGCCGAGATCGACGCCAGCCCGAATGGCGTCGGTCACGAACGCTTTGGCCCCGGCGACGGCGGCGCCGAGTGACTCGCCGCGGGCGAGGCGGGCGGTGATGGCGGCCGATAGCACGCAGCCCGTCCCGTGGGTGTGGCGCCCGACGATCCGCTCCTCCTCGAACCACGTCAAACCCTCGTCGGTCACGAGACAGTCGGCGGCCGGGAGATCGGGCGACAGGTGGCCTCCCTTCACCAGCACGGCGCCGGCGCCGAGGGCGAGAAGCACCCGACCGGCCTCCTCCATCCCAGAGCGGTCGTCGATGCCGGTGACGCCCGCCAGTCGGGCCGCCTCGGGGAGGTTGGGCGTGACGATGACCGCGGCGGGCAGCAACTCCGTGCGCAGCGCGTCGACGGCCTCTTCGACGAGCAGGGCGTCGCCGTGCTTCGAGACGAAGACGGGGTCGACGACGAGCCGGCCGATCCCGTGGTCGCGCACGGCGCGGGCGACCGTCGTCACCATTTCGGCGTCGACCAACATGCCGGTCTTGGCCGCGTCGACGCCGATGTCGGACGCCACGGACTCGATCTGCGCCTCCACGAGCGCCGGGGGCGTGCGCTCGAACGCCTGCACTCCCACCGTGTTCTGCGCGGTGACCGCCGTGATCGCCGCGAGACCCCACACCCCGTGCGCGGTGAAGGTCTTCACGTCGGCGACGATCCCCGCGCCTCCACCCGAGTCCGACCCTGCGATCGTGAGCGCCGTCGCAGGTCGGCCGCGGACACTCATGGAACGTCGTGCTCCCAGCCGATGTCGGGAAGCACGTGCCCCGAACCCTCGGGCACGACCTCACCGATGGCGGCGGGTTCGGGAAGGCCGGCGGCCCGAAACCCATCGACGACGGCGACCCGGTCGGGGGCAGTGAACAGCAACTCGTATTCGTCGCCTCCACCGAACGCGTCCTCGATCCCCGCACCCGGCCCGAGCGGGATGCCCGCCTCGTCGACGATCACGCCCACGGCCGACTCCGCGCACAGGTGGCGCAACTCCGACGCGAGCCCGTCGGAAATGTCGATCATGGCGGTCGCGCCGGCGGCCGCCGCCGCCCGTCCGGCGTCCACCTGCGGCCACGGACGGCGCAGGCGTTCGAACGCGCCGGCATCCGGCGCGTCTCCGCTGCGGAGGGCGCGCAGGGCGACGGCCGCCCCCCCGAGCGCTCCCGTGACGAACAGCACGTCATGAGGACGAGCGCCCGAGCGCAACACCGGCCCTGAGGGCGGCGCGTCACCGATCACCGCAACCGAGACGACCAACTCTGCAGCCTGCGACGTGTCGCCCCCGACCAGTGGACACCCGAGCTGCGCGGCGGCATCGGCGAGTCCTTCGAGCAGCGCGTCGGCGAGACCATGGCGTTTCGGGGGTAAGGCCACGGCGGCCACGGCGGCACGGGGCGTTCCGCCCATCGCCGCGAGGTCGGACACGTTGACGGCGACGGCCTTCCACCCGACGTCCTGGGGCGACGCCCACGCGAGATCGAAGTGCACTCCCTCGACGAGGATGTCCGTGGCGAACAACGTGCCGCCCGCGAGGGCCGCCGCGTCGTCGCCGATCCACACCTCGCCCGGCGGAGCGAGCGGCAGTCGGGCCCGCAGGTTCGCCAGGAAGTCGCGTTCTCCGGTCAGCGGGAATCCCCCGTTAGGCTCGCAGTCGCCGGCGAGCGTACGGCGTATCGAACGAGCGCGATCAGGAGACGACGATATGCAGGGTGTGGTGCAGACGTTCGACCCGGGGAGCGGCGAGGGGCTCGTCGTCGCCGACACGGATCGAGCGACATACCCGCTCGCGCCCGGCGCCCTCGAGGGATCGATCTTCCGCTGGCTCCGGCAAGGCCAGCGCGTCGTGTTCGAGATCGATCCGGAAGGCCGCGCCACGAACGTTCGCTCGGGCGCCGAAGCCGACCTCGGCCTTCCCGAGGCCTGACCCCTCGTGCCCGGCGACCCCCCGCCGGATCGCCCGCCGGATTCGGCACCCGATTCGAGGCCCGGTTCGAGGCCCGACCCCGTCCCCGACCTCGACGAAGCCGCCCGCCGCAAGCGTCGGCGTCAGCTCATCCTGCTGCTCACCCCCGTCTCGCTCGGCATCATCTCCGGCTACGTCGCCGCGGCCCTGACCCCCACGCTGCTCCAAAAGGACGGGGGCCATCCGCTCGCGCTGCTCGCTCTCGACGCGCGCAACCGCAACCTGATCCTGGTCTCGCAGTCCGTCGACTTCCTCCCGTATTTTCTCGTCGGCTTCGCCCGGCTGCTGTTCACCGACCCGTTCACGTATCTGTTGGGGCGTCGCTACGGCGACGTCGGGCTGCGGTGGGTAGAGCAGCGCTTCGCCAGCCTCAAGCCGACCCTCGACATGTTCGAGAGCATCTTCCGCCGCGCCGGATGGGTCGCCGTGGCACTCGCTCCCAACCTCATCCTGTGCACCCTCGCCGGCGCGTCGGGGATGTCGGTGCGGGTCTTCTTCGCCGCCAACATCCTCGGCACCGTGGCCCGCTTGATCCTTCTGCGCGAGGTCGGCGACGTGTTGAGCAGTCCCGTCGACGCTGTCCGCCGCTTCTTCGATCGCTACATCGTGTGGACAACGGCGGCGTCGATCATCCTCACCGCCCTGTGGTTCTGGTCGGAGCGCCGCCGCGGTCCGACGACCGAGAACCCCGCGGAGTTGGCCGACGAACTCGAGGGGGCGATCGAGTCCGCCGAGGAACGCCCCGAGGGTTAGCGGATCTCCTCGTGGCGGCCCCTGGCGCTGCGTTTGGACCCAGCAGATAGTGGTACCCGTACACTCACGGCACTCTTTTCGGGCGACAGTCATGCCATTGGAATCGGGCAAAGGAGCCGGGCGTGAGCGTTGAGATCAAGGCCAAGTCGCTGGCCACGAACCCGTCGGCAGACCAGCTGAAGGAAATGACCGGGGAGATGGCGACGGCGCGCCTCACCGATTTCGGCAACTACAACGTCCAGACCGAGGTCGTGTCCCGCTCCTCCGCATCGACCTATCTGGTTGCCGACTCGCCCGAAGAGTCGGACACGCTCTACCGAGGTCTGAAGACCATCACCCGTGAGGAGTTCGATCGCGTCGCCGCCCTCCAGGACGACTACATCGCCGGCCAGGACATGGTGTCGGTCGACGGATACATCGGATCCAACCCCGAGTTTCGTACCCGCGCCCGGCTCGTCATCGAGCGCGCCCACGCCAACATCGCCGGCATGCAGCGTCAGCTCTACTACGAAGGGGGCCAGGTCTCACACGACGAGGCCGACACGACGGTCATCTACACGCCGCGCCTCCCGATGGCCGATTACCCCGACAGTCGCCTCATCGCCGTCGACGTCAAGAACGGCGTCACGAGAGTCTTCAACTCCGACTACTTCGGCGAGTCGAAGAAGGGCGGTCTGCGCATGTGGAACGAGATCGTGTTCCAGCGCGGCGGCCTCCCGATGCACGCCGGATGCAAGGTCATCCCCACCGCCGACGGCGAGAAAGTCGGCCTGATCGTGGGGCTGTCGGGCACGGGCAAGACGACCACCACGTTCACCCGCCAGAACGGCTCGCTCCCCGTGCAGGACGACTTCATCGCCCTCATGCCAGGCGGGCACGTCTACACCACCGAAAACGGTTGCTTCGCCAAGACCTTCGGGCTCGACCCGAAGTTCGAGCCGACGATCTACCAGGCCGTCACGACGCCCGAGGCCTACCTCGAGAACGTGAGCCAGAAGAACGGCGCCGTCGACTTCTTCGACGAGTCCTACACCCAGAACGGTCGTGCCACCTTCGAGTTCAGCCTCATCGAGTGCTACGACCCCTCCAACCTGAAGCCCGTCGACTTCCTGCTCATCCTCAACCGCAACGAGAACATCATCCCTGCGGTCGCCCGCCTTCGGCCCGAGCAGGCTGCCGCGTACTTCATGCTCGGTGAGACGACCGGCACCTCGGCGGGCGGCGCCGCAGAGGCCGGGAAGTTCCTGCGGGTGCCGGGCACCAACCCCTTCTTCCCGCGGGCGCACGACTTCCAGGGCAACCGCCTGCTCGAGTTGCTCGAGGAGCACCCGATCCCGGTGTATCTCCTCAACACCGGCCGGGTCGGTGGCACCGACGCCGACGAACGCTCGCAGAAGGTCAAGATCCCGCACAGCTCCGCCGTCGTGAAGGCCATTGCCGAAGACACCATCTCGTGGACGGAAGACCCCGACTTCGGGTACGAGATCGCTGAGGCCGTTCCTGAGTTTCCGGGTGAGGACGGCGGTCTCCTCCGGCCTGCGGAGCTGTACGCTGCGCAGGGTCGAGGCGAGGAGTACGAGCAGTGGGTCGCTCGGCTGAAGGCCGAGCGCGCCGAGTTCCTCGAGCAATACCCCGACCTTGACGACCGCATCGTCAAGGCAATCTCGTAACGCGCCGACCCTCCACGGAGGGTGGCCCAGCTCGGAGGGCTCGTGAGCGAGCTGGAACCCAACATCGAGGTCATTGCGGACATTGCCTCCTGGGAGGTCGAGGGAAAGCTCGCGCTCGTCCTCATGTACCGGTACCACGACTCCGACGGGTCCTATTCCGAGTGGCTCGGCGGCGCCATGGCCAGCCTCGCCGAGGTCGGCGGCAAGGTCGTGTGGGCCGCCACCGGTGGCTGGCCGGTCGTCGGGAGCACCGAGCGGCGGTGGGACGTCATCTCCATCGTCGAGTACCCCAGCCGCGAGGCGTTCCTCGGGCAGATCCAGTCCGGCGCCTTCGCCGCCCTCGAGCAGTTCCGCATGACGGCGATGGTCAGCAACGAGATCTACGCGTGTTTCCCCGTCGTGGATGCCCTCGATCACGACTGACCGAGGGACCGCCCCATCGACGGCGGCGCTCCGATACGATGCCGCCCGCTTGGTCATCGCCCCTGGGAGGCAATCTTGAGTGTGAACGCGTACCTGCTCATCCAGTGTGAGGTCGGGAAGGCCGCCAAGGTCGCCACCGAGGTCAACGCCATCGAGGGCGTCGTGTCGGCCGAGGACGTCACCGGCCCGTACGACGTCATCGCCAAGGCCGAAGCACCGACCATCGACGACCTCGGCAAGATGGTCGTCTCCCAAGTCCAACTCGTCGAGGGCATCACGCGCACCCTCACCTGCCCGGTGGTGAACCTCTAACGATCGGCGCAGTCCCTAAGCGTCCGGAAGCCCGCGCTGGCGCCCCGCCCGCCGGGCGCGGCGCTCGTGACGTTCCACGGCGAGGGCCACGAGGCGGTCCATGAGGGCGGGGTAGGGCACGCCCGACGCCTCCCACAACATCGGGTACATCGAGATCGGCGTGAACCCGGGAAGGGTGTTCACCTCGTTCACCACGAACCCGCGCCCCCCTTCCTCGTAGAAGAAGTCGACCCGCGCCATGGCTTCGCAGCGGCACGAGAGGAAGGCGTCGACGGCCATGCGCCGCACGGCCGCCGTCTCGGCGTCACCCAGCGGAGCCGGGATGAGGAGCTGGGCGGCGTCACCCTCGTATTTGTCGGCGTAGCTGTAGAACTCGTCGCCGGGGACGACCTCGCCCGGCAGGGACGCCTCGGGCGGCCGATCACCGAGCACCGCCACCTCGATCTCCCGTCCGGCGACGGCCTCTTCGACCACGACCCACTCGTCGTAGACCAAGGCGGTGGCGACGGCCGCCTCGAGCGTGGGGCGATCCAGCGCCTTCGACACGCCGACCGACGATCCCATGTTGGCGGGCTTCACGAAACACGGGAACCCGAGGTTCGCCTCGACCTCGTCCAGGAAGGCGGCGTCGGCATCCCATTCGCGCGCCGCGAGCCAGTTGGCGACGGGGACTCCGGCCGCGGCGAAGGCCCGCTTCATCATCACCTTGTCCATGCCCACGGCCGACCCGACGACGCCCGAGCCGACGTACGGCACGCCGGCGAGTTCGAGGAGACCCTGCACGGTGCCGTCTTCTCCGTAGGGTCCGTGCAACATGGGGATGACCACGTCGAAGGCGAACCCCCCAGGGAGCACGTCGCCGGCGGCGTCGAGCGACACAAGCTCGGGCCGACCCGGATCGGGCAGTTCGGCCACGAGCGGGCCGCCCACTTCGAAGGCTGTGGGGAGCGCGTCGGGACCCTGCTCGATCGCGGCGCGGGCTTCCTCGGCGAGCAGCCAGCGGCCCTCCTTGGTGATGCCGACGGGCACGACGTCGTAGCGCTCCGGGTCGAGGGCCCGGGCGACGGCGACGGCGCTGACGCGGGACACGTCGTGCTCGGCGGAGCGGCCGCCGAAGAGCAGCAGGACGCGAGTTCGGGTCATACCTGCAGCATGGCGCGGATCCCCACGCCCATGAGGAAGAGGCCGACGAAGCCGTAGAACATCTCGAGCCGTCCGCGCATCGAGGTTCGGTAGGAGTAGGCGAGCCCGACAGTGATGAAGCCGACGAAGCCGTAGAACATGTGGAAGCGGGGCGCGACAACGGCGTCGTCGCTCACCAGGACGACGCCGATCGTCACCTGGATCATGAGCGCCGTCTCGGCCGCGATCGCCAGCGCCCACGCCACGCGACCGCGGAGCACCGGCACGCGCCACGCGAGGAGGGCGTACGTGCCGGCAACACCGTTGCCGACAATGGTGATCCACGCGAAGACGCGGTGAATCGACAGAAGCGTGTCGGTGTCGATGGGGATGCCTCAGGGAACGATGCGGTAGACGAGGGTGCCGGTGGCCACGGGCTTCCCCTCGGGGTCGGTGATGCGGATCTCCGAGAACGCCAGTTCCTTGCCCCGCTTCACACACACGGCGTCGGCGATGAGGTCGGCCTCGTAGGCCGCGCCGAGGTAGTTGATCGCCATGTTCACGGTGGCCGCCTTGGCGCCCTTGTCGAAGTCGTGACCCGCCCACACGGCGGCGGCGCCGGCCGTGTCCATCAGCGACGCGATGGCGCCGCCGTGGAACACGCGTCCGTCGTTGGAGAGCTTCTTGTCGAACGGAAGGCGGATGCGCACGCCCTCCTCGTTCCACTGCTCGACGACCATCCCCATGCCCTCGATGTAGGGCGTCTTGAACATGAATCCCTGGACCGCCTGACGGCTTTGCTGTTGCTGCTCCTCGGTGAGCGCCATCGCGCTACGCCTCCTCGTGCTGGATCACGTCGAACATCCAAACCTCGCTGCCGGTTCCCACCGGGCCGCCCGTTTCATGCTGGCGGTGCCCGTGCTGGAAGGCGGGGCTGCTCATCCAGTTCTGGAACGCCTCGGCCGACTCCCAGCGCGTGTAGACCAGGAAGACGTCCCGCCCATCGGTGGGCTTCATGAGCTCGAAGGCCTCGAAGCCCGGCATCCCGCTCACCTCGCCGGCCCGGGCGGCGAACCGCTGCTCGAACTGCTCGACCCGGTCTTCGGGCACGGTGATGGCATTGATCACAACGACGCTCATGGTTTGTCGGTCCTTGGTCGGAAAGGTCAGAGGCTAGACACGGCCTTGCGCTACCTTCACGCTCTCACATGGCGAAGATCGCAGACCTGCTGGCGTCCGGACGCACCTTCTCGTTCGAGTTCTTCCCGCCCAAGACCGACCAGGCGGTCGTCCAACTCGAGCAGACCCTCATCGAGCTCGAGTCGCTCGGGCCGTCGTTCGTCTCGGTGACCTACGGCGCCGGGGGCACGACCCGCGAGCGCACCCACGACATCGTCGTCCACATCAACAACGACACCACCATGACGGCCATGGCCCACCTCACCTGCGCCGCCCACTCGCGTGCCGACCTCGCCGACGTCGTCACCCGGTATCGCGAGGCGGGGATCGAGAACATCCTCGCCCTCGGCGGCGACCCGCCCCGCGACTGGGACGACCCACCCCCGACGGAGCTCGCGCACGCCACCGATCTCGTGGCGCTGGTGCGGGACATCGGTGATTTCTCGGTCGGCGTGGCCGCCCATCCCGAAGGTCACCCCAAGTCGCCGGACCTCGACAGCGACCGCCACTGGACCGCCGAGAAGCTTCGCGGGGCCGACTTCGCCATCACGCAGTTCTTCTTCGACAACGACGACTACTACCGCCTCGTCGACGACGTCGCCGCGCTCGGCGTCGACAAGCCGATCGTCCCCGGGATCATGCCCGTCACCAACGCCCGATCGATCCAGCGCATGGCCGAGATGTCGGGGGCGCAGTTCCCCGCCGCGCTTGCCGAGCGCATCATGGCGGTCGAAGACGATCCCGCCGCGGTCGAGCGCATCGGCGTCGAGGTGTCGACCACGATGTGCGAGGACTTGCTCGCCAACGGCGTGCCCGGGCTCCACTTCTACACGCTCAACCGCTCGCCGGCGACGCGCGAGATCTACGCCAACCTCGGGCTCGCCCGGACCTGAGACCGTGCGCGACCGCGCGGCCGTGGTCACCCCGCCCTATGCGCGCGGCGCCTCACTGGCCAAGGCGTCGACCATCACCACGTCGGCGTGGTCGATGAGGTCGCCGGGGTTCGGCGTGATCGCCGCCCGCTCGGGCGACGCGTAATAGGCCTCCTCGGCGGCGGCGAAGTCGCCGTCATGCCCAACGATCCACACGAAGGTGGACGCTTCGCGCGACGCCCACGCCCCCACCACCGAGAACCCGAACTCCCCTCGCATCGGCACGACCTGTTCCGTCCACACCGCCACGAACTCGTCGAACACCCCGGGCTTCAGGCGGTACTTCCGATGTTGCAGTTGCATTCGCGACTCCTACCTCTGGGTCCCTGGCTTCTGGGTGGCCCGGGCGTCGGCGGTCTGGCGCGCCGCCGCGTACTCCGGTTCCGCTTCGATCGCGGGTTGCACGTACACGTCCACGAGGCGCTCGTCGTCGGCGATGAGCAGGGCCGGAAGATCGAGGGCTTCCCAAGCGATGACGTCGGAGTGCTTGTGCAACACGGTCACGGTGGTCACCGGAGGGGGCGCGTCGCGATCATCGACCCCGGGGCGCGGCTCCTGGCAGATGTCCATCGACACGAGGCCGGGCCAGCGATCGAAGACCAACGGCAGGACCGCCTGCGTCGACGTGACGAGCGATCCGAGGTACGCGGCCGGGGCGTACTCACCCGTGATCGGCTCGACGTAGAGGGCGAGGTGGCGACGAGGACCGCCGGCCGTGTCGCCGGCCGCTCGTTGGAGCCCGCCACGGGTGAGGCGCAGGCCGAGCGGCTCGAAGACCGGGTCGAGTTCGTCGTGCAGGGCGGCGAGATCCGTGGGCGGGAGGGCTGCCGTCCCCGACGCCGCCGGGGCGCCGGCCTCCCCGCCGTCAGTGTCATCGTCATCGGCGGTGATCAGAACCACGACGCCGACGACGAGCGCGGCGACCAGCCCCGCCGCGAGGACGCCGCGCCGGCTCGTCAATGGGGCCAGCCTCCGGCGACCACCTCAGCGAGCAGAGCGTCGATCTCTCGCGCGGTCGCGCGGTAGAAGTCGACGGTCTCGCCCATCGGGTCGGCCACATCGCGGTCGTCACGGCTGTCGGCCCACGGACGCTTCGAGCGATGGCCCCCCAGGCGGTGGGCCCACTCGCGCACGGATTCACCGTCGCCCCGGGGCGTCGAGGCAGCGAGGCGAGCCAGCTCGGTGAGCTTGAAGACCCGAGGGGCGGCGCTCGGGGCCTGATGGAGGATGTCGATCACGTGGTCGGCCGTCATGGCGATGACGAGATCGGCCGACTCCACGAGCCCCGGATCGAGCCGGCGCGCCCGATGGTCGGAGAGGTCACCACCCATTTCCGCTGCGACAAGCTCGGCATCAGAGGTGGCCGAGGAGGCAAAGGCCATCGTGCCGGCCGAGGTGACGAGCACGTCCTCGGCGTGGCCCGCAAGGCGAGCGCGCAACAGCGCTTCAGCGATGGGGGACCGGCACAGATTGCCGGTGCAGACGAACAGGACGTGATCCATGAGCTCGGAGCCTCCCGGGCCAGATGAGGGTCGCTGAGCGTAACGCCCAGGCACAAATCGCCCGCACCGTTCAAGCCTCGGCGCCCAAACGCCGATACAGGATCATTCCAGGAGGACCGTCCGCACCCATGCCTGAATCCGACCGAACCGACCTCGGCAACGTCTCGGCGCTCCTCGAGCTCTGCGACGCGCAGCAGGGTTCCATCGACCGACTGCAGCGCGCCCTCGAGGAACACGAGCAGGCGACGGCCGACCGGCTGATGCTGCGGCGCATGCTCGCGCACGAGCTGCGCACACCGCTCGCCGCCATCATCGGCACCCTCCACACGCTCGCCCTCCCGAAGCTGCCGGTCGACAAGGCCGACGATCTCAGGGTGAAGGCGCTGCGCCAGTCCGAGCAGCTCAACGAGCTGATCGACGACATCCTCAATCTCGCTGACCCCCACGAGCCCTCCGTTGCTCGCGCACCGCAGGATGTGGTCGCCCTCGACGTGCTCGTCGACGACGTCCTGAATCAGGTCGAGGCCCACCTCCCCCGGGAACGGGTCATCGTGGAGGTCCCGCTCGACACGCCGATGCGCACCATCCCCGGACGTGTCCGCCAGGTGCTCGTCAACCTGCTCGTCAACGCGGCAAAGTACAGCCCGCCCGACTCGCCGGTCCTGCTGCAGGCCACGCGCCTCGACGATCGTGTGTCGTTCGAAGTCGTCGACGAGGGCCCCGGCATCCCCGAAAGCACAGTCGAGTCGTTGTTCGAGGCGTTCCAGCGAGGGAAGGGCGCCACCACCGCCGAAGGGATCGGGCTCGGCCTGTACCTGGTGAGGAACCTCGTGCGTTCGCTCGGCGGGACGATCGAGCTGCTCCCCCGCAGGGGCGGCGGAACCCTCGCTCGCTTCGAGCTGCCGCAGAAGCGTCTCGAAGACGCCAGCGCTCGGATTCCCAGGGGGACGCGGCGCACGCACCTCCAAGCGCTGACGTAGCGGTAGCGCCGTCGGCGCCGCGGGCGCGCAACGCCGTTTCTCAGCCCTCGCCGCGGAGAAACTCCTCGATCTCGCTCACGAGGTTGTCGCCGTCCGGAAGCTCGTCGGGCTGCGCGTCGAGCCGGGCGACGAGCTCGGCGATGTCCGACCGCGCCTCCACGGTTTCCTCCACTTGACGCTGATACGCCGCCGTCTCACGGTCGAGCGGCACGAGGTCGATGTCGACCCCCGCGACTTCCCGCAACCGGGCCAGGAGTGACCGCGTCGCCGCCGGCGACACGGTGCCCGACAGGTAGTGCGGCACCTGCGCCCACAACCCCACGGCGGGCAGCCCGGCTTCGGCGGCGGCGAACTGGATGACGGTCTGCGCGCCCGTCGGACCCGCGTAGTCAACTCGCAACGGACTCAGCTCCTGGGCCAGCGAGCGGGTCCCGGCGGTGGCGAGGACTTTGACGGGGCGGCGGTGCGACACCGGCGCGGGCATCCCCCCGAGGGTCACGAGCATGCGGGCATCGCGATCCTGGGCGAGCTTGACGGTCTCCGCCGCAAGGCGGGGCCACCGCACCGAGGGCTCGGGGCCGTGACACACCACGACGTCGGTGCCGGCGCGGCCGGCGGTGAACACGATGGACGGCCACACGACCTTGCGCGTCACGCCGTCGATCAACTCGATCATGGGCCGGGTGGCCTGCAGATCGGCGTACTCGCTCAGGTCGACGCGTCCGATCTCGGTGGATCCCTGGGCGTGCTCAGCGAGGTATCGGGCCGCGGCCTCCCCCGCGCTCCCAGCGTCGACCCATCCCGAGAGCGCGACAACGACCACCGGGGATTCGAGCGGCACGTCTTGCGTGATCTCGATCACGTCGGTCACTGTACCGACGCCGCGCACCAACCGGTGACACGAACCCACGGGAGACGAGCATGGGCGTTCGCTTCGGCGTGCACGCCGGACTGCAAAACACGACCACGGACGAATTGCGCTCGCTGTGGCGCGACATCGAGGGGATGGGCACGCAGAGCGCCCGGTTCGACTGGATCTCGATCTGGGACCATTTCTACGCCGCCGACCTCACCGGCGGAGCGCAGTGTCTCGAGGCGGTGGCGACCCACGCTGCGCTGGCGCTGTCGACGGAGCGCGTGCGCTGCGGCAGTCTCGTCTACTCCATCGGCTAGCGGCACCCCGCCGTCATCGCCAACTCCATCGCCACCATCGATCAGCTCTCGGGAGGCCGCGTCGTCCTCGGGCTCGGCGCGGGATGGTGCAAGCCCGAGTACGACGCCTACGGCATCCCCTTCCCGAGCGCCGGCGTCCGACTCCGTCAACTCGACGAGGGCATCCAGTGCGTGAAGCGGCTCCTCAACGAGGAGTCCGTCGACTTCGACGGTGAGTTCTTCACGCTCACCGATGCGCGCTGCGAGCCGAGCCCGGCACAGACGCCTCTTCCCGTGTGGGTCGGAGGCGGCGGCGAGAAGGTCACGCTGCGAATCGCCGCCGCCCACGCCGACGGGTGGAACGTGCCGTTCATCTCGGCCGACGACTTCCGCCACAAGGTCGAGGTGCTCGCCAAGCACTGCAGCGATGTGGGGCGTGACCCGGCGACCATCGAGAAGGGCGTCAATCTCGGCATGGCCTTCACCGAGGAGTCGGCGGTGGCCCAGTTCGGGGCCATCCTCCCAGCCGTGCGCCCCGGGTTGCTCTCGGGCTCGCCCCAGGAGATGACGGACATGATCGGCGGCTACGTCGACGCGGGCGCCGACTGGATCATCCTGGCCGCTCGCGCGCCGTTCGACGTCGACGCCATCCACCGCTTCGCGGCCGAGGTCATCCCTTCCGTGTCTGTGGCGCGTTAGCGGGAACCTGGCCCGATAACGCGCCACAGACGGAGAAAAGAGCGACCGATGTCAGGACGGGCCG
>Ga0209640_10004029_pt1 | contig 12911 bp, 12 predicted proteins | sample RifCSP10_1_FD_184018 | JGI IMG/M metagenome (GOLD analysis project Ga0209640, IMG submission 184018) | Soil microbial communities from Rifle, Colorado - Rifle CSP2_sed 10_1 (SPAdes) (version 2) | ecosystem: Environmental > Terrestrial > Deep subsurface > Rock core/Sediment | place: Rifle...
GCGCAGTCGCGAGACGAGTTCGTCGCCGAGGAGCGCCGCATCGTGACCGACATGCGCACGATTCATATCGTCTCGGACGGTTCCCTGGGGACACTGCAGTTCACGCTCTTCCCGCTCATTCGATGGAACCGCTTGCTCCGGGAGCACGGACTGAGAGTCCGGATCTTCCACGACCTTCGAGGCGCGCCGCTCGAGTGCGACGTCCTGGTGATGTGCTCGAAGTACTTTCGCGCGTGGCAGAACCTGCAGACTCGCTCGCCCGACAACGAGCGGCAGCTTCGCGAGACGCTCCAACGATTGCGCGCTCCGGGACGAGTCCTGGCCTGGTTCGACGTGAGCGATCCCGGCGGGAGCACGGACTTCGGCATCATCGATCTCGTCGATCTGTTCCTCAAGAAACAGCTCCGGTCCGATCGGTCGTCGTACACCCGCGCGGTGGCCGGTGCCGTCCGGCCCTGGCTGGCGGACACGGCGGCGCCAGACGCACGGGAGGGGGCTGGGCACGACTATCGGCCCTGTCCCACCGAGCACCTTCACAAGCTTCGTGTGGGCTGGAACATCGGCCTCGGGGACTACCGGTACGTCTGTCGAGGCTTCAATCGCATCGGACACCGGATGCCCGAGTTCCCGTCCCTGCGGTTCACCGATGCCGCTGCGCGTCGCGGAACGGACCTGTCGTTCCGTGGGACCGTCGGCTACGCCGGTGGTGAGGGCGTCGGCGCGCACCGGCAGCGCCTGTTCGAGACGATGACTCCGCTGGGTGAGGGAGGCTATCGCCTCGCGGTGGGGGGACGTGTGTCGAGGCGGCAATACCTGCGTGAGCTTCGACGGTCCAAGCTCGCTGTGAGTCCATTCGGATGGGGTGAGATTTGCTTCCGCGACTTCGAGATCGTGGCAAGCGGCGCGGCGCTGGTGAAGCCGAGGGTGGACCACTTGAATACCTGGCCTCCCTTCTTCGAGCCGAACGTGACCTACGTGCCCGTCGCGTGGGATCTGGCCGATGGGCGTGCCGTCGTCGCGCAGATTCTCGCCGCACCCGGCAGGCGTATCGCGATTGCCGCGGCGGCCCAGGCGCGCCTGCGCGAGTATCACGCCAGTGGGGAGCGGAGCGGTGCCGCGTTCGCGAACCACCTGAGGGGGGCGCTGACCCTCGACTCCCGCTCGTAGCGCATCGTTCCACCCGACCGTGAAGACCGTTCTCATCACCGGCGCTGCACTGACGTATTCACGACCAACCGCGAGCACTCACCGGGCATTGAGCGTCGCTCATGGCTTTGCAGCGAACGGCTACTCGCCGACCTTCTTCGACCTGCGCGGTGATGGACGTGTCGCGATGTTCGGGGGATTTCCCGTCGTGCAGCCGCCAGATGTCGCGCGGCGGGAGGCGCCCTCCTGCGACGTGGGCGCCGTGACGACCCACATCGCCACACACCGGTACGACGTCGTGTTCCTGCTCAGCTCGCCGGCACACGTGATTCGAGCGCTTGCCGCCAGGCGTTGCGGCTCTGTCCTGGTCTACGACCTGGTGGAGGACCCGCTCGGCTCCTTGATCAACGCTCCGTGGCGACCGTATTCGCCGGCGTTCTGGCGCCAGCTGGCCGTGAGCGTCCGCGATACGTGGACGTGGTACCGGGGGGGCTGGCCCGGCCCCGACCTCGTGACCGTCATCAGCGCGAATCTCGGGAGGGTTGCGCGGCGCGTCGTGCCGGAACCGCGGACCGCGTATCTGCCGATTCTGAGTCACCGGATGTCGTCGCGGGCGTGCGGGCGCTCGCCAGTCGATCGCCACACGATTGCCTACTGCGGCGGCCTCTCGTTCGCGAAGGATGGCATCTCGACGCTGCTCGACTCCATGGCGGTGGTCAGAGCCAGGCACGTCCCGGTCGGCCTCGAGATGTTCGGGCACGGACTCCGCTCCCAGCAGATGAGGCTCGAGGTCGGATTGCGAGTCCGGCGCCTGTCGAGCGCCGTGACGTGGCGGGGCTTCGTCGCGCCAGGCGAGCTCGAGGTTCGCCTCGCCCGGTCGGCGGCGCTCGTGCTGTGCAAGAGCGACAACCGGCAGAACCGCTTCAACTTCGCGACCCGGCTCATCGACTATCTGTCGACGGCTCGCCCGTGCATCCTCTCGCGGGTCGGCGAAACGGCGCGGTATTTCCGGCACGGCGACAATGCGCTCCTGTTCGAGGCGGGCGACCATCGCACGCTCGCGCGCCTCATCGAGTGGGTCGTCCACAACCCACAGGAGGCAGATGGCATCGGCCGGCGCGGCCGGCGTCTGCTCGGGGACGCCTTCGATGCCGTGCGGCGGATAGCCGCGGTGCTGCCACTCGTCGAGGAGCGCGTGCGCGTGCGTTCGAGCGTGAACGGCAACCTGGTGACGCGTGACTTCGTTGGACCACAGGAGGTGGCTCGATGAACGTTCTCATCGTTGGCGGGGCGGGGTACGTCGGTGGCGCAGTCACCGATCGTCTGTTGCGGACGGGACATGCGGTGCGGATCTACGACAGCCTCCTCTACGAGGAGGAGTATCGGAAGCCCGTCATGCTCGTCGTTGGCGACATCCGGGATGGGGAGCGGCTTCGACCCCATCTGCGCTGGGCGGACGTGGTCGTGTGGCTGGCGGCCATCGTCGGCGACGGCGCGTGTGCGGCCGATCCGGACCTGACCGTGGCGGTCAACGAACGCTCCGTCGCCTGGCTGGCCAGGAACTTCGATCGGCGCATCATCTTCATGTCGACCTGTTCGGTCTACGGCGCCAACGACGAGTTGTTGGACGAGGAGTCGCCGCTCAATCCGTTGTCGCTGTATGCCGTCACGAAACTGAATGCGGAGAAGGCGCTCGCCGGGTCGCCGGCCATGATCTTTCGGCTGGGGACACTGTTCGGTGTAGGCGACACCTACTCGCGCGTTCGCCTGGATCTCGTGGTGAACACGCTGACCGCGCGCGCCCTTCTCTACGGGCGAATCAGCGTCTTCGGAGGCGAGCAGTACCGCCCCTTGCTGCACGTCAGCGACGTGGCGGAGGCCATCGTATGCAACCTGGACACGCCTCACACGGGGCTGTTCAACCTGCTCGTCACCAACATGCGCATCTCGGATCTCGCCGAGGAGATCCGGGCGCACGTGCCGGCCGTCGAGATCCGCAGGACGGACGCAAAGTTCCAGGACAACCGCAACTACCGCGTGTCCGGCGACAAACTCTTCCAGGTCGCCGGGTATCGACCCACGCGCACCGTCGGCCAGGGCATCGAGGAAATGAAGGCGCTGCTCATGGACCGGCGCATTCGCAACATCAACAGCCACCGGTACTCCAACGCCACCTTCGTGAGTCAACTCGTGACCACGCCCAGCACCCCGCTCGGGTATGAGGTGGCGTGGAGGATCTGAGCGTGGTCGAGCCCAGGCTGATCGAGGGCGGCATCGGGGTCGATGACCGCGGAGCCGTGGGATTCGTGAACGCCTTCGATTTCGCCGGTGTGAAGCGCTTCTACACCGTCAGGAACCACCGCGCCGGGTTCGTCCGCGCGTGGCACGCGCATCGAGGCGAAGCCAAGTACGTGACGGCGGTCGCCGGTGTACTGATGGTGGGAGCCGTCGAGATCGACGATTGGGAGGCCCCAGCGCCGGATCGACACGTGTGGCGATATGTCCTCGCCGCTAGCAGGCCCGCGGTGCTGTTCATCCCGCCAGGCTATGCCAACGGCTTCATGTCGTTGACGGCGGACGCGGTCGCGCTGTTCTTCTCCACGGCAACCCTCGAGGAGAGCCGAGGCGACGACGTGAGGTACCCGGCCCGCCATTGGGATATCTGGAGGATCGAGGAGCGCTGAGGAGGCGTGCAGTCGCCTAGCTTCTGCGTGGTGATCCCGATGCACAACGAGGAGGAGGTCGCCGAACGGTGCACGCGCCGGGTGTGCGCAGAGCTGATGCGCTTTTCGGCGCAGCGCACCGCACTGATCGTGGTCGATGACGCGAGCGATGACGCGACGCCCCGAATCCTCTCACGGGTCGGGGGGACGACCGGTTGCGACCGGCTGACCGTGCTGACTCACGGGCGCAATGCCGGGTACGGAGGGGCGCTCAAGACGGGCTCGTTCCACGCGGCACGCGAAGGGTTCGACTACGTGCTGTTCATGGATAGCGATCTGACGAACGATCCCGGCGACATCGGGAAGTTCGTCGAGAAGATGCGATCGGGCTTCGATGTCATCAAGGCGTCCCGGTATTGCCGCGGGGGCGCCGTCGTGGGCGTGCCGTGGTGGAGGCGACTGATATCCAACGTCGGCAACAGAGTGGCCAGCGTGCTGTATGGCCGGGCCGTTCGGGACTGCACGAACGGGTTTCGCGCGATCCGCGTCGACCTGCTCGCGCGCATGACACTCGTCGAGAACGGGTTCGCCGTCATCCTCGAGGAGCTGTACCAGGCGCGGCTCCTGGGTGCGCGCATCTGCGAGATCCCCTATGCGCTGACCGCCCGTCCGCGGTACGGGAAGGCGTCGAGCTTCGTCTACCGGCCGCAGGTGTTCTACCTGTATCTGAAGTACCCGATCCTGAGCGCGCTCGGGCACCGTCGGTGCCTCGAGCCAGCCCGGAGGCCCTGAACGCGTCCCCGACAGAGAGGAAAGGACTGGAAGGCATGCGACGAACCACGTGCCGCGCGTGCGGCGATCCGTCCCTCGAACAGTTCCTCGACCTGGGCCTGATGCCGCTGGCCGGCGGCTTTCTCGCCGATCCCGCCGAGGCCCGTCGCGAGCAGCGCTACCCGCTGCCGGTTCATGTGTGCACGGCCTGCGGACTCGTGCAGATCACCGAGGTGATCGACCCCGACGTGCTGTTTCAGGAGTACTCGTTCGCGTCGAGCACGATTGAACCGCTCGTACGGCACTTCGAAGGGTATGCGAAGTGGCTCCGGGACCGATTCGATCCACGCTTCGTCGTCGAATTCGGGTGCAACGACGGCGTCCTGCTCGAGCCGCTCGACTGCATGCACGTCAGGACGTGCGGCATCGACCTGTCGGTCAACATCACCGACCACGCACGAGCGAACGGGCTGGACGTGATCACCGGTCGGTTCGACGGGCCGACGGCCGACGTCATCCGGCGCCGTCACGGCCCGGCCGACGTGGTGACGGGGAGCAATGCCTTTGCGCACAACGATGCGCCCGACGTCCTTCTCGAGGCCGCCAGACGCCTCCTGCGTCCCGGCGGCCACCTGTGCCTCGAGGTCATGTACGCGAGGGACCTGCTCGAGCAATTGCAATGGGACACCCTCTACCACGAGCACCTCACCTTCTACAGCCTGAAGACCCTCCAGGGTCTGCTCGAACGCTTCGGCTTCACGCTCGTGATGGCGGAGCGGATTCCGATGCACGGCGGCGCGCTGCGCGTGGCGGCGTCTCTCGACGGCGACCAGCCGGCACGACCCGAAGTCGCCGAGATCCTCGCCGAGGAATCGGCGATGCGCCTGAACGACCCGGCGACGTGGCGGGCGTTCGGCGATCGGATCGGCAGAAAAATCGAGATCGTACGTGACACGCTGCAATCGCTTAGCGGGGGACACCGCATCTGGGCGTACGGCGCCGCCGGCAAGGCCACCCTGTGGGTCAACGCCTGCGCCATGGACTATCTCGAGGCAGTCGTCGACGCGTCGCCGCTGCGTGCCGGCAAGCTGATGCCCGGGACGCACACGCCCATCGTGTTTCCAGAGCGTCTCAGGGCCGACCCCCCTGACTACGTCTTCGTGACCGCCTGGAACTACGCGAGCCTGATTCGCGCGAAGGAAGAGTGGTTCCCGGGCGTGTGGGTGACGCCGCTGCCCGACCTTCGGATGTTCTGATGCCAACTGTGCTCGTGCTCGGCGGTGACGGCATGCTGGGCCACCTCGTCGCCCGCGTGTTGACGCGGTCTCCCGGCCTGCGGGTCGAGGTCACCACGAGAAGCGGGATGTCCGGACGACGGTTCGAGGTCGAGCAGGGGCGGGATCGCCTGGCCGCACTGCTGCGCGAGTGCCGCGCGCACTACGTCGTCAACTGCATCGGCATCGTGAGCGCCAGGATCGATCCCGCTCGGCCAGGCTCCGTGCGCCAGGCCGTCGCCGTCAACGGGCTGTTTCCGTCCGATCTCTCGGCAGTGGCCGCCGACACAGGCGCGCGAGTCCTGCACGTCTCCACCGACGGCGTGTTTTCGGGACGGGCGGCCATCCCGTACGTCGAGGACGCACCGACCGATGCGGACGACGTGTACGGCTGGACGAAGACGGTTGGCGAGGTCAGCTCTCCCCACGTCCTGAACGTGCGCTGTTCGCTCGTTGGCCCCGACCCGCTGGGGAGGCGTGGTCTTCTCGAATGGTTCCTCTCACGCGCGGACGGGAACACCGTGGACGGCTTCGTCGACCAGCAGTGGAACGGCGTCACGTCGCGCCAGTTCGCGGAGCTGTGCGCCACGATCATCGACCGCGGGTGCTTCGACGTCCTTCGGCAGGAAGGCGCGGTCCACCACTTCTGCCCCAACCAGGCGCTCTCGAAATACCAGCTGCTGTCGCTGTTTCGAGAGGTCTGGACGAAGGACGTCACCGTGAGACCGGTGACGAGCCGCTCGGGTCCGGTGCATCGCGTTCTCGGCACCGTGCGCCGGACCCTTCCGGCTCTGTTCGGCCGCGATCGCGACATGCGAGACGCGCTGGAAGCGCTGCGGGCGCTTGGGGACGCCGACGGCACGATGGATACCCGCGTCCACGAACACGATTCAGCGAGGGTGGCCCCATGAAGAAGAGACTCGTGATCGTGCTGGGGATTCGGCCGGACGTCATCCGCGCCAGCCTCGTCCTCAACACGATCCGCTCCGACAGCCGCTACGACGTGACGTTCGTCTGGTCCGGTCAGCACTACTCCGACAATCTCAAGGACGTCTTCTTCCGGGAGCTCGGCGTGGGCCCGCCTGACATCGAGCTGAATGCCGGCGGCAGCACCGACGCGGACGTGTCGGCCCAGGTCGTGTCTCGGCTGTTCCCGGTGCTCGAGGATCTGCGGCCGGAGGCCGCCGTCTTCCTGGGTGACACGAACACGGTCATGGGGTGCCTCGCCGCTGCGCAGCTCAACGTTCCCATCGTCCACATCGAAGGGTGTATGCGCTCCTACGACTGGCGCATGCCGGAGGAGAAGTACCGCGGCACCATCGATCGCCTGTCGGACGTCATCTATACGTACTTCGACGAGTACAAGCAGCAGGGCATTGCCGAGGGGCTGAATCCCGCGGGCATCGTCGTCGTCCAGAACCTGATCGTCGACGTCCTGAACGCGTACTACTTCCAGAAGAAGAGCGAATACGACCGCCTCGCGACACGCAGGTTCTTCTCCGAGCGAAGCCTCGTCCGCGGGCAGTACTACCTGCTGACCTGGCACCGGCGGGAGAACGTGCACATCCGGTCGTCGGTCGACAGCATTCTCCGGCTGCTCGCGTCGACCTCGCGCCGGGTCTACTTTCCCGCAAGCTACCGAACGCAGAAAGTGCTGCGGGAGTCGGGCCTGGAGCTTCCACCGAACGTCCTGATGGTCGATCCGATCGGGTATCGGGAGATGTTGGTGCTGATGGTGAACGCTCGCGGCGTGATGACCGATTCAGGAACGGTCGTCGAGGAGACGTGCGTGCTGCAGGTGCCGTCGCTGCAGATGCGTAAGGCGACCGAGCGCCCGCAGGTCTACGACGCTGGCTCGAGCGTGAAGTTCGACCCGTCCGATCCCGATCGCTATCGTCCCGAGGTCGTGCTCGAGAAGCTCGAAGGCCTGGTCGGAGCCACGTGGAATCACGGATTGGGCGATGGCAGGGCCTCCGGGCGCGTGGTCGCGGACCTCGTGGAGCGCCTCGAGACCGACGGGTTTCGCATGCACGAGCCGCATCGATATCACCTCGACATCGCCCGGTCGTACCGCGAGGACGGGCTCTCATCTCCCGCAGTGACACTGGTGGGACCTCGTGCCTGAGCTCAGCATCGTCGTGCCCTGCTTCAACGAAGCAGACAACCTGCCGGCCGTCCTCGCCGAATTGAACTCCGTCTGCGTCGAGAGCAACCTCGACGTCGAGGTGCTGATTTCCGACGATGCCAGCGAGGATCTCACGCTGGACACCGCCCAGGCGCTGCATCGCAAGTACCCGGACCTGCGCGTGCGCGTGCTCCACCGCTACCCGCCGCGCCGGGGCTACGGCGCAGTCGTGCGGTACGGCCTCGCGCACGCGACGGGTCGCTTCGCCGCTGTCGTCGCGGCCGACGGCGAGAATCCCGTCGAGCTGCTGCCGGAAATGTTGAGGCAGGCCCGCGCCGGCGCGCAGCTCGTCCAGTGCTCCCGCTACAGCGCGGCCGGCGACGACACGGACGTGCCGGGCGTATTCAGGTTCTACCAGCGCGTGTATCGCGTGTTGGTCCGGGCGTTCCTCGGCCACACCCTCCCCGACAGCACGTACGGGTTCAAGCTGTTCGACCGCGTGCTCGCTCTGGCGCTCGGCACGGGCGCGAACCGGTTCAACCTGTGCCCGGAGATCACGTTCAAGATGCTGCTGGCCGGGGGCAAGGTGGTCTTCGTGCGGGGCCGCCGGCGCGCACGGACGCTGGGGACGAGCAAGTTCAAGCTTCATCGCGAGCTCGACGGGTTCTTGTTGGTGTTGCTGCGCGCTTCGCTCCATCGCATCGGTCTCGCGTGGTTTTGACGTGGAGGGACACATGGGAGAGCTGTCAACCGGCGCGCGCGTCTTCGTGGCGGGTCACCGTGGCCTCGTCGGGTCCGCCATCGTGCGGCGACTCGAGCAGTCTGGCTTTTCACATATTCTGACGGCGGCGCGGGCGCATCTGGACCTGCGCGATCAGGCCGCCGTCAACCTCTGGTTCCGCATAGCCCACCCGGACTACGTCTTTCTCGTTGCGGGGACCGTGGGCGGCATCCTGGCCAACTCGACGCGTCCGGCCGAGTTCATCTACGACAACCTCCTCATTCATGCCACCGTGGTGCACGCGGCGTACGTGACCGGTGTGAGGAAGCTGTTGTACCTGGGCAGCTCGTGCATCTACCCTCGCGAATGCCCGCAGCCCATCGGCGAGGAGTCCCTGCTCACCGGTCCGCTCGAACCGACCAACGAGCCGTACGCCATCGCGAAGATCGCCGGGATCAAGCTCTGTCAGGCGTACCGCCGGCAGTACGGCTGCCGCTTCATCTCCGCGATGCCGACCAACCTCTATGGCCCCGGCGACAATTTCGACCTGCTGTCCTCGCACGTACTGCCGGCACTGGTCCGGAAGTTCCATGAAGCGAAGCTCGGCCGGCAGAGGGATGTCACCGTGTGGGGATCGGGCAGGCCGCGTCGAGAGTTCCTGCACGTCGACGATCTGGCCGACGCGTGTGTGCACGTGATGGACCGTTACGACGAACCCGGCTTCGTCAACGTTGGCACGGGCGAGGACCTGACGATCCGCGAGCTGGCCGAACTCGTGCGGGACATCGTCTACCCCGAGGCACGGATCGTGTTCGACGCGTCCAAGCCCGACGGGACGCCCCGCAAGCTGCTCGACGTCTCGCGTCTCCACGCGCTCGGCTGGCGGCACCACATTGCCCTGCACGAGGGGATCGAGGGAACCTACGCGTGGTTCCTGGCCCAGGAGGATGAGCGGCGGATCGCCGGAGAACGAGTGGCCGTGGCCGCCGGGTAGTGGCGACGCGTGCAGCACACACCCGCGGTCGACGCCAGCCCGGGCACCGAGGTGCTCGCGGTCATTCCCGCCCGCAGCGGATCGAAGGGCGTTCCCCACAAGAACATCCGGCCGTTCCGGGGGCTGCCGCTCCTGGCTCATTCCGTCATTCGGGCCCGCGAATCGGCGCTCGTCACTCGCACGATCGTGAGCACGGACAGCGCCGACTACGCGCGCATCGGTCGACAGTTCGGCGCCGAGACGCCGTTTCTCCGGCCGGCCGGGATCTCAGGCGACCTGTCGTCGGATCTCGAGGTCTTCCTCCATGCCCTCGAGTGGCTCGAACGGGAAGAGGGCTACCAGCCCGACCTCTGCGTGCACCTGCGGCCCACGTATCCGCTCCGGAGCGTCACGGACATCGACGCCATGATCCGGGTGCTGCTGGACAATCCACACTTCGACTCGGCCAGATCGGTGGCCCTCACTCCGGATACGCCGTTCAAGATGTGGTTTCGCGACGCGTGTGGCGCCTTGGAGCCGGTCGTCACCGGCGCGATTCCGGACGCGCACAGCCTCCCGAGGCAGGCGCTTCCCCCGGTGTTCCTTCAGAACGCCTGCATCGACGTCGTCCGCAGCCGGGTGCTCCGCGAGCAGCGCTCGATGACCGGCGACCGGGTCTACGGCTACCTGATGCACGACAACTTCGACATCGACAGCGCGCACCACTTCCAGACGGCGGCGGCCGCCGCCGACGTGTCTGCGATGGGCGAGGCGGGTCGGCCCGCCCGGCGGACCCTCTGCATCGATATCGACGGCGTGCTGGCCTCCGCCGTTCCTCCGGATCGGTACGAGGACGCCCAGCCGCTTCGCGAGGCCATTGCCGCGGTCAACGGGCTGTTCGATGCCGGGCACGAGATCGTGCTGTTCACGGCGCGCGGCAGCGCCACCGGCATCGACTGGCACGCCGTCACCGAACGGCAGATGCGTGAGTGGGACGTGCGGTACCACCGTTTGCTGTTCGGCAAGCCCGCAGCCGACTACTACGTGGACGACAGGGCGCTGCTGCCAGACCAGTTGAAGCAGGTCGGCGAATACCTCGCCTCATCCGGAGACCGGCATCACCCGTGAAGGAACTCCTCGATCAGCTGTTCGTCTTCGAGATGGCGAACAACCACCAGGGCAGCGTTCGCCACGGCATCCGCATCATCGAAGCGATGGGCAGGATTGCCAGGGAACATGGCATCAACGCGGGCGTCAAGCTCCAGTACAGAGAGCTCGAGACGTTCATCCATCCGGAGGCGCGCGCTCGGACCGACGTGCCCCACATCCCACGGTTCCTCGAGACGCGCCTGACCGACGACGAGTTTCTGACGCTGGTCGAGGCGATCCGCGACCAGGGTCTGAGGACGGTCTGCACGCCCTTCGACGAGCCGTCGGTGGACCTGCTGGTCGATCATGGAGTTGAAATCATCAAGGTCGCCAGCTGCAGCGCCAACGACTGGCCGCTCTTGGAATACGTCGCCGGCGCGAACAAACCGGTCATCTGCTCCACGGGAGGCCGGTCGCTGTACGAGATCGACAACCTCGTGAGCTTCATGGTCCACCGCTGGGTCGCGTTCGGGCTGATGCACTGCGTCGGCTTGTATCCGACCCCGAACGACGACGTGCAGCTCGATTTCATGAGCAGACTGATGCGGCGGTACCCGTACGTGCCGGTCGGCTATTCGGGCCACGAGTGTCCCGACAACGTCGATGTGGTCAAGGTCGCCGTGGCGAAGGGAGCGGCCATGCTCGAGCGTCATGTCGGCATCCCGACCGAATCGATCGCGTTGAACACGTATTCCATGACGCCCGCGCAGACCTCGTGCTGGGTCGCCGGCGCCCTTCAGGCCCGGACAATCGGCGGCGGGCTCAGAAACGGCGCCGAGAGGCGCATCCGCCAGGCCGAAGTCGACTCCCTCCGGTCGCTGGCGCGTGGCGCCTACGCCAGGCGGGCGATCTCGAAAGGAGAGCCGATCGGGCGCAACGACGTCTTCTTCGCCATGCCGTGCCTGGAAGGTCAGACCACGAGCGGCGAGCACCAGGACTCGATGACCGCCTCGCAGGACTACGCACCGCTCGAACCGATCCTCGAGCGGCGCGCGCCCAGCCTCGTCAACCAGATCCGCGGCATCGTGCACGATGCCAAGGGCATGCTGTACGAAGCAAACATCGACTTCGGTCGTGAATTCACCATCGAGTTGTCACATCACTACGGCATGGAGCACTTCCGGCACGTTGGCGCCCTCATTGTGACCGTGGTGAATCGCGAGTACTGCAAGAAGCTGATCGTGGTCCTCCCGGGTCAGAAACACCCGCCGCACCTGCACAAGGTGAAGGAGGAGACGTTTCACCTGCTGTGGGGCGACCTCCTCATCAATCTCGACGACAGGGCGCTCACGCTGGGCCGGGGCGACACGGTGCTCGTCGAGCGCGGCGTGAGGCATGCGTTCACGACGCGGGGCGGCGCCATCTTCGAGGAGCTGTCGACGACGCACGTCGCGGGCGACTCGTACTACGACGACGAGCGCATCTGTCGGCTGGACCCGATGCAGCGCAAGACCGTGCTCGAGACTTGGTGAGGTCGATATGTCGCGTTTTGCAATGAAGGCTTACCACGTGCTGACCGTTCCCCTCAGCATCGGACGATCGCCATCGAGCCCTACGAGGGATACCACGCGTCGCTGAGAGCGAAGGGACACTGTGTCTTCTCGGGGCTCGAGGAGTACTTACAGGAGGCGGCGTCCCCGGCTCTCGATGTGGTCGTGAGCTTTCACGTCATCGAGCACGTGCCGGATCCGGTTCACTTCCTCCAGGCCATCCATGCCGCCGTTCGCCCGGGTGGGTCGGCCTTCGTGCTTACGCCGAACATCGATGACGTGCTGGTTCGTCTGGGCTGCGAGCCGTTCCGGCGGTTCAACTACCGGACGGCGCACCTGTGGTACTTCGGCGAGCGGTCGCTGAGATGGTGTGCCGCCGAGGCCGGCTTCACCGAGGTCTCGGTGGCCTTCGAACACAACTACGACCTGTCGAACGCGCTCTGCTGGCTGGCGGAGGGGCGTCCGACGGGGCTGGGCAAGCTGGCGTTCATCGACGAAGAACTGAATCGCGGGTGGTCGTCATCACTCGAGCGCCAGGGCATGGCCGACTCGATCTGGCTGCTCCTGACCAAATGAGAGACCACCGGTGAGGTCGCCTC
>Ga0209640_10004031_pt1 | contig 12903 bp, 9 predicted proteins | sample RifCSP10_1_FD_184018 | JGI IMG/M metagenome (GOLD analysis project Ga0209640, IMG submission 184018) | Soil microbial communities from Rifle, Colorado - Rifle CSP2_sed 10_1 (SPAdes) (version 2) | ecosystem: Environmental > Terrestrial > Deep subsurface > Rock core/Sediment | place: Rifle...
GCCGTCTCGGCTCCCGGCTCGTGATCCTGGAGCTGGCCACGGCCATGGTGCTGCTGGTCGGGGCCGGGCTCCTCGGCAAGAGCCTCTACCGCCTTCTCCAGGTGGAGGTCGGCTTTCGGCCCGACCATCTAGTGACCGCGCAGGTCGCGGCGCCGCCGGCCGCCTATGGCAAGGACGAGCAGGCCATAGCCCTGGTGCGGGAGGTCGTGGGCCGGGCCGTCAGCTTGCCCGGCGTGGAGTCGGCCGGTGTGGTCGTCAACGGCCTCCCCATGGACGGCAACGGCAACACCACGTGGTTACGGGTGTTGGGCCGGCCCTGGAACGGAGAGCATCTCGAAGCTCCCGAGCGGGACGTGAGCCCCGGTTATTTCACGACCCTCGGTGCAGCCCTGCGGCGCGGGCGTGACTTCACGGAGGCGGAGGACGCCTCGAAGCCGCGCGTCGCGATCATCAACGAGGCGTTCGCCCGGCAGCATTTCCCCGGTGAAGACCCCATCGGCAAGCAGATCTCCTACCTCTCGGAACCGCCGGTGCCGATGGAGATCGTCGGCATCGTGGACGACATCAGGGAAGGCCCGCTGGACGCGGCGATTCCCCCGGTCCTCTACATCCCCTTCAACCAGAGCACGGGGACCTATCTCGGCCTGGTGGTCCGGACTTCGCAAGCCGGGTCGGCGCTGCTCCCGGCGCTGTCCGGCGCCATCCGTCGGATCAACCCCGACATCGTCATCGCGTCCGCCAAGACCATGAGCGGCCGCATCGACGATTCGCGGTCGGCCTACCTGCATCGCTCCTCGGCCTGGCTGGTGGGCGGTTTCGCCGCCCTGGCGCTGCTGCTGGGGGTGATCGGACTCTACGGCGTGATTGCCTACTCGGTGGGCCAGAGGACCCGAGAAATCGGAGTCCGCATGGCTCTGGGCGCAGAGCGCCGCTCCGTTCACCAGCTCATCCTAGGCGAGGCGGGGCGGCTTATTGCCCTGGGCATCGTCTCCGGCCTGGTCCTCTCATTGGCGGCGGCCACCCTCATGAGGGGGCTGCTCTTTGGGGTCGACTCCTGGGACGTGCCCACCTTGGCCGGGGTCGCCGTCCTTCTCGGGGGCTCGGCGCTCCTGGCGAGCTACCTCCCCGCCCGCCGGGCCGCGTCCGTCGACCCCGTGGAAGCCCTCCGCTCCGAGTAGCCCGAGACCCGCGCGACAACACCTTCGCGCGTTCCGCATTCGATGCGAGAATCCACGGGCATGAGACCCCTCCTCGTCCTTTGCCTTGTGGCTTCGACCACCGCTGCTTCCGACGCCCCGCCGCCGCGACCCAGCCTGCCGCGCAGCAGCCCCGAAGCCCAGGGCATCTCGTCCTCCGCCATCCTGGCTTTTCTCGAAGCGGCCGAGGAGAAGATCGACGCGGTCCACAGCTTCATGCTGGTACGCCACGGAAACGTGGTCGCGGAGGGGTGGTGGTCGCCCTACGTGAAGAACGATCCCCACGTGCTCTTCTCGCTGAGCAAGAGCTTCACCTCCACGGCGGTCGGACTGGCGGTGGCGGAGGGACGCTTGTCCCTCGACGACTCGGTCCTGGCCGCCTTTCCTGAAGACGCGCCGGCCGAGCCCAGCGACAACCTCAAGGCGATGCGCGTGCGCGACCTGCTCGCCATGTCCACGGGACATCACACCCGGGACCTCGAGAAGTTCTCGTTCGGCGGCCCCGAGCGCCTGACCAAGCAGTTCCTGGCCCTGCCCGTCGCCCACAAGCCGGGCACGCACTTCCTCTACAACACGCCCGCGACCTACATGCTCTCGGCCATGGTCCAGAAGGCCACGGGCGCGACCGTGCTCGACTACCTCCGGCCCCGCCTCTTCGAGCCGCTCGGAATCGAGAACCCGACGTGGGAGGCGAGCCCGCAAGGCATCACCATCGGCGGCTACGGGCTCAAGGTGAAGACGGAGGACATCGCCCGGTTCGGCCAGCTCTACCTGCAGAAGGGCCTGTGGGGCGGCAAGCGCCTCCTGCCGGCCGAGTGGATCGATGCCGCCACCGCCCGCCAGACCTCGAACGGCAGCAACCCCGAGAGCGATTGGGAGCAGGGCTACGGCTACCAGTTCTGGCGCAGCCGGCACGGGCTCTACCGGGGCGACGGGGCCTTCGGGCAGTTCGGCATCGTCATGGAAGAGCAGGACGCGGTGGTCGCGATCACGAGCGGCACCAAGGACATGGCGGGGGTGATGAACCTGGTGTGGGACCACCTTCTCCCCGGGATGAAGAAGGGGCCGCTGGCCCCCGACCCGAAGGCGCGTCAGGCCCTGGGCCGTAAGCTGGCGTCCCTCTCTCTTCGCCCCCAGACCGGGAACGCCTCGTCGCCGCGGGCGGCCGCGGTGTCGGGCAAGCGGTATGCCTTCCCGGCCAACGACGACAAGCTCGAATCGCTCGCGCTCGAGATGGGCGGGGAAGGCGTGACCCTGGTGTCGCGCGCGGCCGGCCGTGAAAGCCGGGTGCCCGTGGGTCGCGCGGCGTGGGGGAAGAGCGCCACCCTCTTCACGAGCACGGGCGAGGAGCGAGTGGCGGCCAGCGGCGCCTGGACGGCGGACGACACCTACACCGCGAAGGTCTGCCTCCACGAGTCTCCCTTCGTGGCCACCCTGGCGCTGAAGTTCAAGGGTGACGAGCTCGTCTTCGACCGGGACTTCAACGTCGGCTTCGGCCCGACGAAGCGCCCCCAGCTCATCGGCCGCCCGGAGCCGAAGTGAGGTGATCGCACGACTCCCCACACGGGACCGTTTCCCCCGGAAAGGATCGAGATGAAGCGTCGAGATTTCGTTGCCACCTCGGTGGGCGCCTCGCTCGCGCCGGTGTCGGAGGCCAGCCAGGCCGGCGGCGCCACCACGACGGCGGGCAAGCCTCCGCCGCAGCTCCTCGAGCTCCGGCACTACCGCCTCCGCTTCGGGCCCATGGAGGCCCGTTTCGCCGAATACCAGAAGGGGGTGCTCCTGCCCGCTTTGAACCGGCTCGGGATCAAGCCGGTCGGAGCGTGGAGCGTCGCCGTCGGCCCGGACAGTCCGTCCCTCTACCTCCTGTTGCCGCACCCGAACGCCGAGTCGATGCCGACCCTCGCGCCCCGCCTCGCCGCCGATCCGGAGTACCGGCGCGGAGCGGAGGCGTTCCGCAACCTACCGTCCAGCGACCCGCCATACGTCCGCCGAGCGAGCTCGCTCATGCTGGCTTTCGCGACCACGCCCACGGTGGAAGCGCCCAGCGGCCCGGCCGCGGCGCCGTCCCGGGTCTTCGAGCTGCGCACCTACGAGAGCCACAACGAGGCGGCGGGTCAGAAGAAGATCCGCATGTTCGAAGAGGAGGGGGAGATCGGGATCTTCCGCCGGGTCGGCCTGCAGCCGGTGTTCTTCGGCCGCAACGTGGCCGGATCGGGCCTCCCGAGCCTCACCTACATGGTGGTCTTTGCCGACATGGCCGCGCGCGAGAAGGCCTGGGCGGCCTTCCGCGAGGACCCCGCGTGGGTCAAGCTTCGCTCGACGCCGGGCTACTCCAACGCGGAGATCCTGACCAACATCACCAACATGCTGCTGCGCCCCACCGACTACTCGCAGCTCTGACGACGTTCGGCGACGGCATCTCGGGTTCTGCGGACGGGTCGGCCGGCACCGGGGCGAATGATCTACGGACTTCCGGGGATAGGCCGTGAGATCGTCTACGAATCGTACGTTCGTCCAGGAAGGAGGCGATCCATGGCCGTCACCATCAAGCCGATCACGCTGTGGCGGTGCGAGGTGCAAGATCGGCCGGGGGCCCTGGCCGAGGTCCTCGAGCCGCTGGCCGCCGCCGCGGCCGACCTTCAGGTCGTCATGGGCTACAAGGTCCCGGGAGAACGGACCAGGTCCGTCCTCGAGCTGTGGCCGGTGTCGGGACGGAAGCTGACCCGGGTCGCGGAAAGTGCGGGCCTCACCCCCTCGCCCACGCCGACGCTGTGGGTCACCGGCGACAACCGGCCCCGCCTCGGCCACGCGATCGCGCGCGCCATCGCCGACGCCGGGGTCAACTTGAGCTTCCTCGTGGCCCAGGCCACCGGAAGGAAGTACTCGGCGGTCTTCGGGTTCGAGAGCGAGGCGGACGCGAAGAAGGCGAGCGGCGTCATCCGCAAGGCCACGGCGGCGCGACGGCGTTAGAGACGTCCTCACCCACCTCGACGCCGCCCGCCCGTTCAGAGGGTCCACACGACCCGTTGACCGCGAGGCGGCCGGCGGGCATGCTCCGTCGAAAGGCCCTCCTCGGCTGAAGGGAGGCGTCATGGACTCGGACCAGGCTCGTCATCGAACTCTCGCCGGACTCGGCGCGTGGGCCGCGTGTCTCGTCCTCGGGGCGCACTCTTCGAGGCTTCTGGCCGGCGACACTCCGAAGCCAACGCCACCACTGCCCGCCGCGGCTGCCTCGTTGGACGTGACCGTCACCGATCCCGCAGGCCGGCCGTTCGAGGGAGCGTTCGTGACGGCCTTTCCGTCGACGGGCGCTTCGGGTCCGGCCGGGGGCCCGCAAGCCGGGACAGAGCGCCATGCCGTGACCGGGCGCGAGGGCCGCGCCAGGCTCGAAGCCCTGCCCCCGGGCCCCTGGACGGTGACCGTGCACCGACGCGGCTTCGTCACGCGCCTGCTCCGGAACGTGGCGTCCGGGCCACTCGCCCTCAGGCTCGAGAAGGGAGGCGTCGTCACCGGCCGGGTCTTCTCGTCCGCCGGCAGGCGGCCGCTCGCCGATGCGAAGGTCGTCGCGGCCACCGACGCGCCGCTTCCGGCCGATTGGCCGGAGGACGCGACCCGCAACGTGGCGCCGAGCGACGCCCAGGGCCGGTTCCGGCTCGAAGGAATCGGCCCGGCGCCCGTGACCCTCTCCGCGCGTGCGCCGGGGCATGCGATCGGCGAGCGCCGGGAGGTCAAGGCCGGTGACGTCGTCGACATCGTGCTCTTTCCGGGATCCACGATTCGCGGAACGGTGCGCGACGACGACGGACGGCCGGTGGGCGGCGCCCTCGTGCGTGCCGAGGTCGACCGCGCGTGGGGTCAGGAGCCGCCCCCCGAGAAGACGGACCCGGAGGGTCGTTTCGAGCTGGCCGGGGTCACGCCCGGCGAGTACTCGATCGTCGCGCGCCAGGGCAGCCGTGCTCCTGCCTTTGGCCGCGTCGTCGTCGAGCCCGAGACCGAGGCGAGCGTTAGTCTCGTGCTCTCGGGCGGCGGCTTCGTGATCGGGCGGGTCGTGGACGGGCAGGGCCGGCCGCTTCGAGGTCAAGTGCGGGTCGAGGAAGTGGACGCTCTCGGCCTGTCCGCGTCCATGAGCGACCTCGTGGCTACGGAATCGAAGGACGATGGGACGTTCGCCCTGGGCCCCTTGCCCATCGGCGGTCTGGGCATCGCGGCCTCCTCCCCGCGGCACGCCACGCGGCGTGTCCACGCTCGGGTGGGCGCGCCCGGGCACACCGCCGACCTCGGCGACGTCACGCTCGAAGCCGGGCTGCGGATCGAGGGCCGCGTTCGCGACCGCGAGGGGCGCGGGTTGCCGGACGCCACGCTCACCGCGCGGAGCGAGGCTCCGGGCGGCCGTCCGCCGGTGGAGGCGAAGGCCGACGCGGAGGGTGCCTTCGTGCTCGCCGGTCTCGAAGCCGGCCCTCATCGCGTCACCGCGGTGGCGCCCGGCCACGCGCGGACGACGATGCGAGCGGAGGCTGGCGGCGAGCCGCTCGAGATCGCCCTCGAGGCGGGCGGCGCGGTCGCGGGCCGAGTCGTCGATGCCCGAGGCCGTCCGGCCCCAGACGGGTCGGTGAGCGCGAAGCCCCGTGACCGCTCGCCCTTCGACGAGCGCTCGCACGAGGCCAAGGCGGAGCCGGCGGACGGGTCCTTTCGGCTCGACGGCCTCGCACCCGGCGCCTACGACCTCGAGGCGCGGGCGAGCGGCCACGCGTCCGCGCTCCGGGCCAACGTGGGCATCGTCGCCGGCCGCACGACCGAGGTCGGGATCCTGACGTTGAGCCGGGGCGGTGTCGTGAGGGGGAGCGTCGTCGACGGCGAGGGCCAAGGCATTCCTGGTGCCTCGGTCTACGTCGAGACCGACCCGGGCCAGCTCACCAGCCACCTCACGTCGGAAACCGACTCGAGCGGCGCCTTCGAGATCCGTGGCGTGCCGTCCGGCCGCGTCCTGGCCCGTGCCCTCCACCCGTCTTACACCCCGGGCGGCGTGCCGGAACTCCATGTCGATCCGGCCCGGGACCCCGTCCCGGTTCGGATCGTGCTCGGCCGCGGGGCACGGGTCGAGGGCCGCGTGCGCCACCGCGACGGTCGGCCTTTCGCGGTCGGCCGGGTGATCGTCGCCAGCTCCGACCCCGGCGCGGCCTACGGTTGGCCCGAGCCCATCCCTCTCGACGACAGCGGCGCCTTCGTGGCCGAGCACGTTCTCCCGGGCCGGGCCCGCGTCCACGTGCTGGCGTTCACACCGAGGGCCACGCCGATCTCCGCCGGCGCCGTCACCACCCTGAGCCAGGTCGCGGTGCAGCCGGTCGAGCTGCGCGAGGGTGAGACGGAGAGGGTCGACGTCGCGCTGCGGGACGTGGTCGTGTCCGGCCGCGTCACGCGTGGCGGCCAGGCGGCGTCGGGAATGAGGGTGAGCGTGTTCTCGGGACCGAGCCCATCGATCTCTTTCTCGGGGCTCGGGGGAGCTCCGCCTGCGGCCGCGGGCCCGCCGGCGCTCGTCGCCACGACCGGCGAGGACGGCGGCTACCAGCTGCTGGTCTTTGGCCCGGGTCCGGCGCGTGTCGCCCTGGCCGCGACGGCCTCGGGCCAGGGGTTCCCCCCCCGCGAGGTGATCGTCCCCGACTCGAGCCGCTTCGACCTGGATATCGAGATCGGCGAGGCTGCCGTCTCGGGGATCATCGTGGATCGGGACACCGGCGAGCCCCTGCCCGACGTGCTGGTGCGACTCTCGAAGGGGGATGGGCCCGGGTCCCCGGGAGCCTCCGGCCGCAGTGGCTCGGACGGACGCTTCGGCATCGGGGCGGAGGCAGGAGACTTCGTCCTCTCCGCGGAGCTTCCGGGCCGGGTTCGCGTCGTGCGGCCGGTGAGCGTCGGCCCCGCCAGCCTCGCCGACCTGCGCCTCGAGATGGATCGAGGCCTCGCGATCGCCGGCCGCCTCCTCGACGCCGTGGGCCGCCCCGCCGCGGGACAGGTGGTGGTCGCGATCGGGGACGACGGTTTCGAGCAGGCGGCGGTGCGGGCCGACGGCTCGTTCCGCCTCGAAGGCCTGACCGACCGCCCGTACGCGCTGAGCGTGGGTTCGACTCTCGCGGGCTTCGCGACTCGACCCGGGGTGCGCCCGGGCCTGGAGGCGGTCACCCTCTCCCTGCGCCCGGCCGCAAAGGTCGCGGTGCGCGTCGTCTCGCCCGACGGCCGACCCGTGGCGGAGGCCTTCGCGGCGGTGGTCCAAGTGGACGGCGGCCGGGTCGACCTGCGGCGCTCGGCCGCGCCACCCACGAACGAGGAAGGTTCGACCGAGGTCGGCTGTCCGGCCGGCGAGGTGGGGATTGCGGTGATGGCGGATGGGGGCTCGGGCTTCGGCACCGTCGCCGTCCGCCCCGGCGAGACCGCGCCGCTCCGCATCGTGCTGCAAGGAAGGGCCGCGGCGGGACCCTGAAACCCATGAGAGCATGGACTGGCCGCGAGGCAGGATCGGAGGTCGGACATACGCTATCGAATCGTCGCCGGGCTCCTCGCCGTCGGGCTCTCCGGATGCGGGTCCGGCCGCGGTTACGGCCCGCCCCCTCCCGGATACGGGAGCGACATCCCGCCCCGCGCCGAAGCGCGCGAGCTCAGCGCGCGCGGCGTGCGGAACGACGACCCCGTCGGCTATCGCCTGTACGCGTTCCTCGGCCATCGCTACCGCGTGGAGTACGCGATCGACGGCGAGGTGCCGATGAGCGCCGCCCGCTTGACGTACCTGATGAACGGTCTCCCGCTCGCGGCCCGCCTGCTCACGCGGTACCAGTCGACGGAGTACGCGGCCGAATACCTGGACCCGCAGCGCCGCCGCTTTCGCGGCCGCAAGGGCGGCAAGCTGACGGGCGAAGCGGACCTCATCGCGGGCGGACCGGACGAACGCACATGCTGGTATTTTGGTGAAGGCACGTCGAGGATCGGACCGTGGCGGCTGCGCGGCCGCAGCTTGATGCGGTTCGAGTTCGCGCCCGTGGGAACGGACCCGCGGCGTGTCGCCTATCGGATTCGCATCGTCAGCACGCCGACCAACGCGTTCCTGAACGCGATCATGAGCTTCGGCCTGTTCAGGTCGATCGTGACCGGTGAGGTCCGCGAGATGGTGGAGGACGTGACGAAGGCGAGCCGCGCGCTCGACGCGGCCGGCGGCGCGGCGCTACGGGCCGGCGTCGATTCGTCGCCGGAAGACGAGGACAAGCTCTCGGCCCTGCGGCGTCTTCCCTGAGCCCAGTACCTCCGAGCCTGGGGACGTGCCGGCGGGGTCAGCGGACCGGCCGGGTTCCCCTTCTGGCCAGGGTCCGGCGCGGCCCCGAGGCTCCGGCCGACGCGGCGCCGGCCAGGGTCGTCCCCTCGCGCTCCACCTCCCCCGGCGCGGCCTCCGGCGGCAAGTCCGTCCCCTGGTCGAACTCCTCTTGCAGCCGCGCGTGTAGCGCGAGGACCCGCGGCACGTAGTCGCGAGTCTCGGGGGCGAGGGGGCCGACGCCCGCGCGGAGGTAGCCGGCGTTCAGCGGCCCCCCGTTGTATTCGGCCAGGACCATCTGGGGATCACGGTAGGTGGAGAACAGGATGTCCAGGTACAGGGCGGCCGCCTCCGTGTTCTTCTCCGGATCGTAGAGGGCGGAGTCGTCGTAATCCCAGCCGAGCGCGCGCAGCAGGAGGCGTCCCGTCGACGGCCAGATCTGGTAGAGGCCTCGGGCGTCGGCGCGGCTCCTGGCTACCGGGTCGTACCCGCTCTCGACGATACCGATGGCCAGGAGGAGGAGGGGCTCGACCGCGGGGTACTTCTCGCTCGCCTCGAGCGCGAGCTCGGCATAGCGGTAGGCGTCACGCAGGCTCACCCGCGCGTTCACTCTCGCGATGTGGTTGCGCATGCCGAGGAGCAGGTGCCGCCGCTTGGAGTCGAACGCGATGCCCGACTCTAGCTGTTGGATCTTCCGCTCGACGCGGGCCATGGTCGCGGAAGTCTCCTGGTTCTTCCCGTCGAGCCCGCGAAGCGCCAGATGGCCCATCAGCACCACGGCCAGCAGGAGCAGGCATAGACAAAGGAAGGCCAGGGACTGCCAGGCGCTCCCGTGGCGGATCACGATCGTCCTCGGCTGCGAGCGCTCGCGAGGCTGAGCCATCAAAGGCCGCGGTCGATGGTCGGCGAACTCGCTCGACCGGCTGGCCTGCTCGTTCCGGATCATGGGCTGCCCCCTTGCCGAGCCGCTCGCTGCCGCCGCGAGCGTCACCGGGCGATCCGAGTTCTCTTTTCGGGAAGAACCTGAGAGGGCTGCTCGTCCAGCGACGTGCGCCTAGGCGACGCACCCGAGCAACGGCCGCAACTCCATCCTGACTCGAGTCGTACGCTACGCCGCGCCCGCGGCCGAGTCAAGGGACATGGGCGCCTTGGAGGCCGGCCGCGATGGCCTTCCCGGCCAGCGCCTGGAGGCGCTCACGATTCCCAGGAGGCAAGGCCCGAGCGCCCCGCGCGACCAGGGCCAGAACGTCGCGATCCTCGAACGGCAACGTGGCGCGGCGGGCGCGGGCGCGATCGTAGTCGTTTACGCGCTCACGCTCCGCGGGGGAAAGGGCGTCGAGCAGTCGATGACGAAGCGCGGTCAACTCCTGGGCCTCCTCCGAGTCGAGCGCGGACAGGCCACGGTCCGTCGCGTCGGATGCGAAACGGAACACGTCGGCCGGGTCGAGCGCGCCGTGCGGACTGGCGGACACGACGAGCCGGACCGTCTCGGGGGCCAGGTGCGGGAGCTGGTCCGTGCTTTCGAGGAGCGCGCGCGAGCGTCGCTCCACCTGGTCACGCGATCGCGTCCGCGCATCGATCTCGGTGAAGACGAGGCGGCCGAGCTGATTCAGTCGGGGCAGCCACGTCTCCCGGTTGAGGACGGCCAGGACCGCGCCCGCCACCACGCACGCAAACACCACGATCCGTCTCAGCCAGATCCAGCCGGCCCGGAACGAGCGCGGCTCCGCGTACATCGTCTCCGCCGGCTCCGGCTCCTGAATGTCAGCCAAGCGCAGGATCGGGATCTCGCTGATGGAGGGCGGTGCCGTCAGCGGTTCGCGCCTGACCGGAACCTCGGCGCTGGCCGCGGCCTGGAGCCTCGGCGGGCTCGACGAGACCGCTGGCGACGGGCGATCCCTGCGGGCGATGCGATTCACCCACGCGGTGAGACCGCCGAGCCAGGCCAGCGCCTTGTCGCGGAACCTCGGACCCTTCGGCTTGCCGCTCGGCCGGGCATCGCCGCCGCGGGCCCTCAGCGGCGGGTCGGGCCGGGGCGCCGATCCAGTGGGGACCAGGAGCATCAGGCGGCGGATCAGGCGATCGAGGGGGTCGGCGAGCGGCGAGAGGACTCTCACGAGGACGGCGATCACGCTGAGCATGCGCTCGTCGCGGACGTCATGGCCCGGCGTTTCCTCGAAGACGTCGCCGCGCCAGCCGTCGTCGCTTCCGCGCCCCGTGCCCGCTCGCGTTTCGTCGAGATCGTCGAGGGGCTTCAGAGGGATGATCGGAAGCGCGTCGTCGGGCCTCGAGGGCCGCCCGCTGGTCCTGGCCGCGGGGGCGGAGAGGTCGTCCGCCAGGACCAGCAGGGCCGGGCGCTCATTCACGGTTGGGGGGGTGGCGTTCCGTCGCGCCGCCTTGCTCGCCGCCGCCTCGGCCTCGGCCAAGAACTCCCGGAGCGGGAGCCATCGCGAATCTGCGCCCTGCACCATCGCCCCGTCGTCCACGGTCCAGGTGCTCAAGGCGTCGTGGTCGACGGTCAGGACGGTGCCGTCGCTGAGGCGCAGCTTGTAGCTTTGAAGCACGTCACCCCCGGAAGACACGCCCGCGAGATCGCGCCGGATGTGCCAGTCCGACGCTACGCCTCCCGCGCCGCGGACGTCAAGCCTCGTGCGGCAACCGCCTCGTACGGCAGCCGGGTAGAGGGCTTCGGTCGCGAGGTGCCCGGTGCCGGGTTAGACTTCTCACGAAACCCATAGGACCAGAACCGGGGCGGGAGGTGATTCCCATGCGTGTCTTCCGGACGATCGACCAGCTGCTCCGCGGACGACACACGGGGCCCCAGGAAGGCGGGATCGAGGTCAGGGCGGATACGTTGCTGCTAGCGATCGCCATCCTGGGGGTCGCCTACGGCGCGTTCATGGGTCTCTATGCGGCCCTTCGGGGGGGAAGCAATGCCGCCCTTCAGATGGTCGCCTCCATGGCCAAGGTGCCCCTTCTCTTCCTGCTCACGCTCGTCGTGACTTTTCCCTCGCTCTACGTCTTCTCGGCCCTGGCCCGGTCGCGGCTCACCTTCGAGGCGACCCTTCGACTCCTCCTCGGCGCGATGACGGTGAACATGGCCCTCCTGGCGAGCTTCGGTCCGGTCACGGGCTTCTTCACCCTGAGCACGGAGAGCTATCCGTTCGTGGTGATCCTCAACGTGGCGTTCTTCGCGATCTCGGGGCTCATCGGCTTGTCCTTTCTGCGCACGTCCCTGACCGGGGTCTTCGAGGCCGACTCGGTTCTCCCCCGAGCCGCCTGGCAGGTGCCCACGGCGCCGCAAACGGAAGCACCGCGCAATCCCCCGGAGGCGAAAGCCCGCGCGGGCGGCGCCGCGAAGGACGTCTTCCGCCTGTGGACGGTGATCTACGCGGTGGTCGGGGCCCAGATGGGCTGGATTCTCCGTCCCTTCGTCGGCGACCCCCACCGCCCGTTCCAGCTTTTTCGCGAGCGCCAGGGCAACTTCTTCATCGCCGTGCTGGAAGCACTGGAGAGCCTCTTTCGTTGACCGCGCTCGCCGAGATCGAGGACCTCCTTCGGGGCCAGGGGCGTTTCGGTGACCCATCCGGACCGATGCCCTGGCGTCCGCTCGTGGCGGTGGGGCTCGCGGGCGGCCTCTTCTACGGCGCGGTGATGGGTAGCTACGGGCTCCAGCCCCGGCAAGCCCTCTACTCGGCGCTCAAGGTCCCGCTGCTGGTGGGAGTCTCCACGGTCACGTGCCTGCCCAATCTCTACACGGTCAACGCCGCGCTGGGCCTGGGCCCGGACTTCCCGCTCGTGATGCGGGCCATTCTCATGGCCCAGGGCACGGTTGCGGTCGTCCTCGCTGGCCTCGCGCCGATCACGGCGTTCTTCTACTTCGGGATCGCCGACTACGGCGCCGCGGTCGCGATCAACGGCCTCATCTTCCTGGTTTCCGCGCTGGCCGGCCAGGTCACGCTGTCACGCGGCTATCGATCGCTCGTTGCCGCCAACCCGCGCCACCGGATCGGCCGCGCCGCGTGGCTGACCCTCTACCTGTTCGTGGGCATCCAGGCCGCCTGGCTCCTGCGGCCCTTCGTCGGCGACCCCGCCCTGTCCACGCGCTTCTTCAGGAGCGAGGCCTGGGGCAATGCCTACGTCGAGGTCGCGACGCTGCTCTGGCGTGTGCTCACGTCTCGCTGAGCCAGGAAGCGGGCCGGGTGGCGCGCCGTAAGCTCGAAGACGCTCTCGCCGCCCTGGCCGAGGCCCGGAAGGATCCCACGTCCGCGGCCTCGCTCGCCCAGGTCCGGCAGGCTCTCGCGGGCAAGAGCCCCCACGCCGCGGCCAAGGCCGCCAAGATCGCCGGGGAGGGCGAGGTCGCGGCGGTCGTTCCCCAGATGCTCGCGGCCTTCGACCGCTTTTTCGAGGCGG
>Ga0209640_10004033_pt1 | contig 12899 bp, 13 predicted proteins | sample RifCSP10_1_FD_184018 | JGI IMG/M metagenome (GOLD analysis project Ga0209640, IMG submission 184018) | Soil microbial communities from Rifle, Colorado - Rifle CSP2_sed 10_1 (SPAdes) (version 2) | ecosystem: Environmental > Terrestrial > Deep subsurface > Rock core/Sediment | place: Rifle...
TCTCGCGAAGATAAGCGGCCAACTGTGCATGCATTTGATTAGCGGCCCTGTGAAAACCGTGCGAATCCCATGCTTTAAGTGGTGGTGTTAAAAATAGAACTTTCATTTTTTATTTCCCCCTATGTTTATTTTTCGTCGTAATTTATTTATCTTTGTTATGGTTCTGGTCAAAATAAAACTCGTCGCGGCCCCTGCGCTTTGCATTCAAAACCAGGAAGCGGCGAGCGGCACCCCTCCCGGCGTTTGATCAATGCAGACATGTTTGGTCTGCACGTACTCCAATAAACCCTCGACACCCGACTCACGGCCGAAACCACTTTGTTTATAACCGCCGAAGGATGATTCGTTATAAAAACCGCCGTACGTATTGACCCAGACCGTACCGCATTGCAATTCCTTTGATAAACGCTCAGCTCTTTTCTTGTCTTTTGTCCATACGCTGGCTGCCAGCCCATATTTTGAATGATTTGCCATCCTGACAACCTCATCTTCGGATCTAAATTTCATAACACACAGGACCGGGCCGAAGACCTCTTCTTGCACAATTATCATTTTATCGGTAACATCTGTTAAGATCGTCGGTTCAATGTAAGATCCTCCTTGAGGAACTCCCTGGGGGACTTTGCCGCCGCAAGCAAGTTTGGCCCCTTCTTTAAGCGCTTGCTGAATCTGACGTAAAATAAGGTCCCGCTGCTCTTTGGAGGCCATCGGGCCGAATTCCGTCGTAAAATCCGCCGCATCACCGATCTTCAGCGACTTCGTCCGCTCAACGAGCTTCCCTATAAATGCATCGTAAATAGCCTCTTCCACAAAAAGCCTTGAGACAGCCGTGCACATTTGCCCTTGGTTCATAAAAATGCCGGATAAAACGCCTCCCAATGCCGCTTCCTTATCACAATCGGAAAAAACAATGGCCGGTGATTTGCCCCCCAACTCCATTGTAAGCTTCTTGGTCGTAACCGCCGCCAGTTGCATGATCTTTCGCCCTGTTTGGGTGCTGCCGGTGAAGCTGATCATGTTGACATCTTCGCTTTGTACCAATTGGGAAGCCGCCTCATTGCCCGTTGTTGTAAGGATATTAATCACACCCTTGGGCAAATCTGAATCGGCGATCAGTTGTGCCAAACGCAAAATAGAAGCGCAGGCGATCGGTGAAGGCTTAAAGATAATCGTATTACCGACGATAATGGCCGGAGCGACTTTCCAGGCCGCATATATAAGAGGATAATTGTAGGAGCAGATGCTACCCACGACGCCATACGGCTCAAACCGCGTTAAGCTTTTTACGGGATCATTGACCGGATTAACGCGTTCCTTTAGAACATCCCCGAGATTACCGTAATAATCAAACGCATCCGCTGCCGCCGGCACATCGATAAAATTCACCTGTTTGGTCGTCTTGCCGACATCCATGACTTCCAGCTCGGCCAATTCTTTAGCGTGATCACGGATCAGTTTTGCTATTTTCTTTAAATAGCTGCCTCTTTCGGCAAAAGTGAAATTCTTCCAAGGCCCTTCATCAAAAGCTTTACGGGCCGCTGCGATCGCTGTCTTCATCTCATCGACGGAGGCATCCGCAACCTGAGCAAAAACTTCCCCAGTTGACGGGTTAACGGCATCAAAATACTTCTTGGTCTTGGCCATTTTTCCGTTGATCAAAAGGTCAAATTGTCTAAGGGTCGTTGATTTCATCTTATTCTACGGGAACCTCCGCTACTGACTTTTCTGAATCAATAATTATGGTAGTCAGTACTGCAGGTTCCATTTTCGTTTCACTCAACTGGAACCTGCTGCCACAGCTCAAATACGCGTGAACAGGGTGCGTACCATTTGGAGATCTTAGCGAAATCGCCGCGTAAATGCATTTTCTTTTGTGTGGTAGCCACAAACGGGTCTATTTCCCGATTAAACACCGCCCGCCACACCTTCTCCGGGGCGGTGATCAAAAACTCCGCGTTCTCATCAGAGCCGACTTTTTCGATTCTACCTTTTCGAAACGCGAAGCTGTACGTTTTTCCGGTTTCATTCAGCTTGACCGCCAAGTCCATGGTCATGTTCGTCTTCTCACCCAGCTCTTTCATCTGCTTATCTTTATTGACCAGATCAACAATGCTGGCGATCTGTTCTTTTGAGAATAATTTAAATTTCTTTTTATTATTCTGTACGGGCACAGCGCGCTGTGCCCCTATCTTGCCCTTTGTACGGGCGACCCGGTGGGTCGCCCCTACGGAATACAACCGGCTGATCGCATCCGTTTTAATGGCGTCTTCAAGCGCCTGGATCAAAAGAAAACAATCAAAAAGCTCATTGCCCATCGCCACAACGCCATGATTGCGTAAAACAACGATGTTGTTCTTTTTTAAAGCTTCAATGATGGGCACGACATCGGTCACCGCCGGGGTGGTCTGTTTGACGGATGGCACATCCCCTAAATAAAATCTGGCCTCGAAAATCTTTGGGATCAACTTCTCATTTTCCAGGAAATAAGCGTTAGTGTATGTTGTATGCGTATGAATAATGGCCCGCGCGTCGGGAAAATTCTTATAAATTTCCGTATGAAGAAGTTTTTCGGAAGAGACAGCCCCTTCTTCTAACAGCGTTCCATCCAACTTCATGGCCAATACGCCTTTTTCCTGCAAAAGCCCCAAACAAGTTTTGTGGCCCGTAATGACGATCGTGTCCTTATCAACGCGCGCGCTGATATTACCGTTAAGCCCGCTCACGAGCTCCTTATCCCACATCAGCCCGCCGATGGCGATGATGTTCCGTTTAGCGTTATTTATTTTCTCTTCGTTATTCATAGCGTTTACTGATATATTTCTGGGGAACCCATTCAACGAGCGGTACATAAGCCTTGATGCCGCTGGGGGCGACGCGTTGCCCTCGAAAATAAAATAGGTCGTCCGGTTTGCCCATAAATTTTGTTTTCTCGCTGGATTTAAAAATATTCACAGGAATTTTATGGCGCTTGGCCAAAACGCCCAAGATAAGGCTTCCGATGCGGCACACGGCCCCTTTTTCATCAGCGATCTGATACGACAGCCACACTTCCTTGACCATATCTTTGGCGAATAAAAATCCGGCCATGTTATCCGATATAAGGACCGGTTTGATGCCGCGCTTTAAAAGCTCTTGGGAGCTGTCCTCGGCGGCCTTCAAGCTCGGGCGCCCCTCGAGAACAAACGCCTCTTTGACGCCTTGTTTCTTCAGCCGGTCAAAGGCTTTCTCATCAAAGATCCCCTGCAAAACTATTTTTTTGCCATTATTAGCGGACATCGATCGGTAGTGACCTCGTTATATATTCGTGCGGGACCACATCAAAACCCGGATAAAAGCCATGAACGGCTCCGCGCACAATCCTTTTTTTGGAAAACGTTAAAAGTTCCTCGCTGTCTCTGATCTCTATGGGGATATCTTTGCCTGTTTTCACTTTATTTGACGGCTGCGTTAACACGTAGAACGGTATGTCAAATTCCTGGGCCAACACGGCGATCTGGTACGTGCCGATCTTATTGGCGAAATCGCCGTTAGCGCAAGAGCGGTCGGAACCGACGATCACTTTATCGACCAACCCGTCCGCCATCAGTAACCCGATGGCGTTATCAGCGACCAATGTTACATTAGCGCCCATGCGGTTCAATTCCCACGCCGTCAGTTTGGCCCCCTGCAAGTAAGGTCGTGTTTCGGTCGCAAAGAAATGGATCTTCTTACCATCCTGCTTACAGATCCACGCGGCCATGGCCAGCTCACCGCTGACGTTACAATGCGTCAGGATACTGTCGCCGTTCTCGATCGTGGCAGCGATCTTTCGCACCCGCTCAAGCCGGCGCATGCGGATCCCCATTAAATAACCTTGAATATTCTTGGACACGAACTCTCGCAGATCAATTCCCTCAGCCACCGCCTGCTTTGCCCATCCGACAACCATCCCCGTCACTTCGCTGAAAGGAAACGTCGGGCGGCTGTTATTTAACATATCGGCGGTTTTTTCTAACCGTTTCAATACCGCCGTAGGGGCGAGTCGCCGACTCGCCCCTACGTTATTTAATTCCAACAAAAACGCGTTTAAAACAACCAAAAACTGCCCGAACGCCCGAGTCTTCATGTCCTTAATGACCTTCACTGCTTCCTTCACCGAAGTGACAGGAATATAATGAAGCTTCTTGGGGATAAGCGTTTCATCAAGGACATATAACGTATTCTTCTTTAGATACGCCGGCCAGAACAATGGCGATTCTTTGATTTCTTTGTGGTCAAGTTGTATGTTCTGCTTGATCATTTTATTTTCTAGCCAATTGCTCGGCACTTTCTAATTTTTTAACCAATTCCAGACCGATGTTGATCAGCGCCCCTTCGGCCATGTAATAATCGGTGTTCATGAAGCCCATCTCACCGGTGATAACGTTATCGCTGACGGCCAATATGACCGCGGCCGGGATCTTATATTGCGCGCAGATCGTTAAAAAGGCGGATGACACCATATCGACGGCAATAGCGCCACCGGCAACGGCTTTGTTCACATGCTCTTTGGTCTCTCTAAGGATCGCATCCGTTGTCCAGCAGCATCCTTCATGTACTTTATTCTCCAAAAGCCCCTGGCTAGGCAGAAGCTGCTGGGCGAGTTCTTTCAATTGCTTCGTCAACTCTTTATCAGCGGTGGGAACATAATTCTTATCCACATAATACTGGGTGACGCCATCGCCTTTCAAAGCCGTCGTCGCCACGATCAGATCGCCGACCTTGATATCTTCCCTTAAAGCCCCGCAACTGCCTAAACGGATCATGGCCTTGACCCCCGCGTTACAAAGGATCTCGGTCGTGATGGAGGTGTCCGCCGCAAAACGCCCGCCGTTGATCGTCGTCACTCTTGTCCCGGCAAATTCGCCCGTATGCATGGTGTATTCCATAAAACTGAAATTCTTGATGGGGTTCGTCAACTTCTTGACAATGGCATCCGCGCGTTCCCGTGGGCCGGGCACCAGCGCATATTTGCCGACGGCTTCGGGCGTCAGCTGCACCATTCCCATCAGATCTTTCCCTGTTAAATGGGCTTCTCGTTTCATGGTAGTCATTTTAAGAATCCTTTCTTTAGCTATCAGTCGTCAGCTTTCAGTCTTCAGCTGAAGACTGTCGACTGATGACTGACGACTTAAGTTAACGCTTCCTGTTTCAACAAACCCTTATCAACTTTCCCTGTTCTATTTTTCGGCAAATCAAGCCGCAACTCAATTGTGTGCGGCACTTTAAAATTGGCCAAATGCTGCCGCGCGAAATAACGGATCTCCTCCGGGCTTACATTCATCCCTTCTTTCAAAACCACGTACGCTTTGACAGCTTCCCCCTTCATCCGGTCGGGGACGCCGACGACCGCGCACTCGGCCACGGCTTCGTGCTTGTAAAGGGCCGCTTCCACCTCCGGCGCGTACACGATCTGCCCGCCGACTTTGATCATCTCTTTCTTGCGCCCAACGATATAAAGAAAACCTTTTTCATCGAAGCGTCCCAGATCACCCGTATATAAACCGTCTCTTTTCTTGACCTCCGCTGTCGCCTCCGGGTCCTTATAATAACCGTCCATCACGATCCACCCGCTGATGACGATCTCGCCGACTTGACCGAGCGTGACCTCCTGCCCATCATCATCAACGATTTTTATCTTGCAATTGGGCGCGGGCTTGCCGACGCTTGTGATATTATCGCTGTCCAACGGTGTCACCGTATTGGGAGGGCAAGTTTCCGTCATGCCCCAGCCGTTCAAAAGCCGCGCGTTCGGGCAATATTTATGGAAACGCGCCATGATCTCAGGAGAGCTCGGCGCGCCGAAAACAACGACCCAACGCAGTGAGGATAAATTAAACCGTTCTATTTCTTTTAATGTCAACAGGGCATTGTACATGGGAGGGACAATATGAAAACACGTCACGTGATGCTGCTGCACCAGCGAAAGGAATTCGAAAGGATTGAACCGGTCCATCAAAATAAGCGTGATACCGAATTGAATGCAGTTTTGGATATAAATAAACCCGCCGATATGGCTCAAGGGAATGGCGCAAATCTTAATGTCTTTATTGCTTAGATCGACGAAATGATCCATCGCGGCAGGCGAGCCTTCCAAATGTTTATAATTAAGCAATATGCCTTTCGGTCTTCCCGTGGTGCCGGATGTGTACATAATAAGGGAAGGGTCGCTGTCTTTAATATCGGCCTGAGGAACATCGCTTTGCGCTTGAGCGATCAATCCTTCGATATCCGCACATAAAATAACCGTCTCCAGGCTGGGAAGGTTTTGCTTGATCTTCTCCAGTTCCACCTCATTCCTGGGCATGGCGATCAACACTTTAGCCTCACAATGCTCCAAACAGCTGGTCAATTCATCCTCTTTAAGCATGAAGTCCAAGGGGACAGCCACACCGCCCAAATAAAGGCAAGCTAAATAGCTGTAAACATATTCCGGGCAATTGGGCAGGTAAATGGCGATCTTATCGGCTTTAGACACACCTCTTTCGCTTAAAGCGTTAGCCAGTTTCAATGACCGCTCTTTTAGCTGTTGGAACGTAACCTCTTTGCCTTTAAAGACTAAAGCCATTTTATCAGCAAAGCGGGTTACCGATTTCTCTAAAAATTCCTTTATAAACATAGAAAATCCTTTAACTAGTAAAATTTTACTAGTTAGATTTTAGTAGAATCTAACCCATTGTCAATAAATTTCTTATATATATTAAAAATATTACTTATAGGGGAAATTTGGGCTAGGTGAGGACTTCGGCCAGCTTGGTTATGGACTTAATTTCAGCTTCAACCAAATCAAGGTCATGATCCAGGATAATTTGCAGGTGTTTTTGGGTGGTTTTGATGTTCCCTTTTAGGGAGGTAAGCTCTCTTTTGATCCTGTTGAGAAAAATAAGCCGGCCCCGCAACTGGCGCTGGGCGATCTTTTTGTCAACATATTGAAGGAAATATAAAGAAAGGTCGATGTTAAAATACGGCCGCTCAATGGAAAGGAAGCTTTCGGTGATCAGATGGTCGAAGATCTTTTCACCCTTTTGCGTCAAGCTGTAAACGTACTTTTCCGGCCATTTTCCCTCTCGGCCGACATCTTTCTTAATAAGCCCCAGCTTTTCCATTGTCTTTAAAGGATAATAAATGGATTTGATCTTCAAGCCCACAAAAGGGAAAAGCTCTTCCTCGATCAGGCGTTTGATCTCATAGCCGTGTTTGGGGCCTTCTTTAAGCAATCCTAGAAATAAAAGTTCGTGTTCGATCATTTCGGCCTTATATTCTCGTACTTCTCCGTGTATTCCAAGATCTGCGACATCATTTTGATGGTGCGCGATGGGTATTTACCGATGGCTGTTTCACCCGATAACATCACGTAATCCGCCCCGTCCAAAATGGCGGTCGCCACGTCCGTGACCTCCGCCCGCGTCGGGCGGCCCTGATCGATCATGCTATCCAGCATCTGGGTCGCGATAATAGAAAGTTTCTTTTTCCGGTTGCAATGGCGGATGATATATTTCTGCAGCAAAGGGATCTTATAAATGGGCAGTGTCACCCCCAGATCCCCTCGGGCCACCATCACCCCGTCACAGGCATCCAAAATGCTTTCGATGTTCTTAACGCCCTCTTCTGTTTCGATCTTAGCGATGATCTTACACTGCGGCAAATGCGGCTCGACCATTTCAACGATGCGCTGGATATCTTTTTTGTTGCGGACGAACGACTGGGCGATCTTCTCCACTTTATTTTTGATGCCGAACTCAATGTCATTCTTATCTTGCTCCGTCAAAATATTTGATTGTAACTTAAGGCCGGGGATATTGACGCCTTTGCGTTCTTTTAAAATGCCGCCTTGGACCACCCGGCATTTCGCGCGCTTGCCGTCATTGGCCATGACCTTCAAAAAGATCGTCCCGTCATCGATAAAGATACCCGCCCCCCGCGGTATCACTTTCAGATCTTCCGCAAAATCAAGCGGGATAAGCGCCTCCCCGCCATCGGGCTCTTTAGTGAGGTAGGCTATCTTATTGCTCTGCAGATTGATCTTCTTCTTTAATTTGCCGACGCGGATGCGGTACCCTTCCAGATCCTGCAAGATCGTGATCTTATAGCCGTGTTTTTCATTGACCGAGCGCACCAGATCGATCAATTTCTGGTGATGCTCATGATCACCGTGAGAAAAATTCAGGCGGGCGACGTCCATGCCGCGGGAAGCCATCTTGACGATCATCGCCTCACTGGAGCTGGCCGGGCCTAACGTACAAATAATTTTGGTGTATCGGGACATAATAATAAAAATAATGTAAGGGCAACCTTTACGGTTGCCCGATATTGGGCAGGCGCAAGGCCTGCCCCTACTCCGCTACTTGAAATTTTGTTCCCAATTCTTCAAAGACAATTCTTGCGACCGTCCGCTTAGCCGTCGATGCTAAGGAAGAAACGTCCACCCGGATCGTTTCCAGGCTGGTGCGGGTGAAGAAAATGCCGACCTCTGTCGTATTCACGCTTCCTTCAACGCCCATGACGATAATGTAGGGAGGGCTCGCGTATAGATCCGACATAAATATGTCAAAGACCCCCTCATCTATTTCAGGAGGCTTCACCCAAGGTTTAGCCGATGGCTTATAGCGGCCTAAGCGCATTATGGCCTCGAAGCAATCCTCGTAACTGCAATGGAATGCCTTGCTGATGCCGTCTTGGCTGGCCTTATCTTGCAATGTTTGGGTTGAGGTGCCAACGATTCTTTTGGCCGCCTCTTTAACAGAGCAACCTTGAAGGGGCATCATCAAGGCAATAATAATAAAAAGATATCGTAAATTCATGACGGCCTTTGGACGGCTTTGTTAAGCGTTTCGATGTGGACCTTAAAATCCTCGCAAATCTTCTCTAACCCGACGGATTGCGCCCTTGCCTTGGTCAATTCATACTGAAGGATCTTTTCTTTCTCCTTCAAGTGCACATTGAATTCCTGAGCCTTCTGCAATTGCGCACGCAGCTCTTCATTCGCCTGTTTTAGCTCTCCGTTGTGCCGTCGTAATCCCTCCAAAATATTCTTGGACTCTTCATCCAGGGAAGATTCCCGCTTCGATTCCCCAACGCCCTGAAGGGCCATGATCCTATCCGCCGCCTGCGCCAATTTCTGCTCATAGGTCAGCTTGGCGACCTCAAGATCTTCCTTGAACTGCCTGGCCTGCTCTTGGGCTTCTTTCAGCTGACTCAAAAGCGCGCGGTTACTTTCTTTATGTTGGGAAAGTTCGGCCTCTATCTTTCTAAACTTACCTTCCATTTCATTCTTATAAAGGATCAACTCGTTGAATTCTTCCCATTTTCTCTCCATGCCTTCTTTACTTTGAAGAAGCTTTTCATTTTCTTCCCTGAGCTTAAGAATGTTGTTCTGCAACGCCTCTTCTTTCGACCACTCGATGCTCTTTTGATGATCGAACTCCGCCTTAAAAAGAATAAATTTCTTCTCCAGCCCATCAAAACGCTCACGCTCGGCCGACACCTGCCTTTTTAACTCCTCATTCTCGACGGTCAATTGCCCGAGAGACTGCTGGGCATGTTCCCCAAGATTCTTAGCTTGAGCCAGCTGTTGCTGCTCCTCTTCGCTCAAAGTAACAGCATTCTTACTGGAGAGCTCCCGGTCTAACGCATCTTTCAATTGTTTGTTTTCCGCCTCAAGCCGTTCAATGGTTTCCTGAGCTTTCTGAAGGCCCGCCGCTTTGACGCGTTCTGCCATTTGGGTATGAAGTTCCGGAACCTCCGGCTTCTGTTCCGGGAAGCTCGCTGCGGCAGCTGCTTTGGGGGAAGGCGTTGGCGGCGCCTGCTGCGCCTGCGCCATCTGGATCAGCTGGGAATTGGTCAATTTCTTTTTGGGAAGTGCGCTGAAATTTTTCTTTAACGCTTTTATTTCTTCAGGGTCCGAGATCGGCACAGCCGTTCCCGTCACTTTGGAGGATTTCTTTCTTTTCTTAATAGCTAAATAACTCAACCCGGCGACTAAGACCAGCGCCACTAAAATTGTTGCCATTAATTTCCTTTCTACAACCAAAACTAAAGATAGGCGTGTTTTTTAAGGTACGCCGAATAATCCAAAACCGCGTCTTCCAACCTGGTAAAAGGCTTCTTATACCCATTCTGTCTTAACTTGGACATTTCGGCCTGGGTAAAATATTGATACCGCTCTTTAAGTTCTTCCGGCATGTCGACATACTCGATCTTGGGCTTTTTACCGACGGCTTTAAAAAGAGCGCTGGCCAACTGGTTCCACGTGCAAGCGTTACCCGTACCGACATTAAAAATACCGTTTACTTGCGGATGGTCGAAAAAGAACATGACCACATCCACCGCGTCTTTAACGTAAATGAAATCCCTCTTTTGCTCCCCGTCTTTATAGTCGCGCCGGTAAGATTTGAATAAGCTCATTTTCCCTTCATCAACCACCTTTTGGAAAGCCTTGGCCACGACACTTCGCATCTCGCCTTTATGATACTCATTGGGCCCAAAAACATTAAAGAACTTAAGCCCGGCGACCTTGTCCATAAAACTATTTTCCAGCACCCAAAGGTCGAAATTCTGTTTTGATTTTCCGTAAAGGTTTAAGGGCTGGCAACGGCGGATGGTTTCAACGTCATCATTATAACCCGCACTCCCATCGCCATAGGTGGCGGCGGAGCTGGCGTAAATAAAACGGACATTATGCTTGAGCGCCCATTGGGCCAGCGTTTTGGTATATTCCAGATTATTGATGCGGAAATATTCGGCGTCCTGAAGGGTGGTGGAGGAGCATGCCCCCATGTGGATAAGGCATTCTATTTTTTCCTGGAACGCCTCGGATTTGATAAGCTCGAGAAAATCGTCCTTCTCATAATAGGCTTTGTATTTTTTGTTGGCCAGGTTCCCCTCTTTATCCTCTTCCATATGATCGACAAGAATAAGGTCGCCCCGACCGCGCTTGTTGAGTTCTGCGACAATGCAGCTGCCGATAAACCCGGCGGCTCCGGTAACAATAATCATAAAAAACTCCCTGCGGTTGCCTGTTTCCAGTTACCGGTTACCATAAAATTTCTGGTAACAGGTAACGGGTTACTGGTAACCATTTTCCTTCTTTTCTGTGTAGAAAATATATTTACCGATATGCTGCCCGATCTCCTGCCCCAACTGCCCGAAGTCCCCTTTGGCTTTTTCGGCTTCAATGGAATCTTTAAAAAGTAGAACGGTCACGTTACTTCGGGAATCCACCAGGCGCCCTTCGACGCTCAGGCGGATCTTGGGCTTCATGCCCATCCATTTCTTCCAACCGGAAGGGCTCGATAGCTCAGTGACATGCCCTCTTAAGATAAGCTCGGCGTCCTGTTCCTCTTCCGTCAAAGCGATATCGAAGCGGTCCGCTTTAAATTCATCTTTTAGTTCTTGCGGTAAAGCTTTGCCTTCGTAAATGTCCAAAACACCCCTGATGATCCTCAAAGACACCCGGTCCAGCTCATCGTTGACTTCGACGTTAGGCCCGGCGCTAAAGGGCTTAATGAGAAGTTTGCCGCCCTCGTGGAGCCTGGCCTTATTGACAATGCGGCCGGCTTCGACAAAACGCGTTTTCTCGAGCTTTTCCAGTTGCATGGCCGATGGCTCAATATCGGGATTAGCTTCTTGGCTCCCAAACCAGGCGCAACCAGAACAAATGAAAAGAATAATCAATAAATCATAACGGGGGATCAGCTTCATAAATCAGCAAGATTTTAGCATAGAGCTTCGGTGGGCTCAAGAGAATAATAGAAGTAATAATAATATTAATACCGCGGATTTAGGGGTTATTCCCTTATACCTATAGGTTCTTTTCTTTCGTAGGCTTTGGAAAGCTCTAAGGAGCTAGCGGAATGCTCTGCCAGCGGTTCGGGCTCTTCTTGGTCAGTGATCCCTAAAAGAAGGGGTAAATTCGTGACAGGGATAATCTGGTAAATGATCGGCGCAAAACCGTTGATCGGCATGGTTTCCAGCTTCTTTAATTCTTCCGGTAAATTGAATTCTATCGCCCTCCCGCGCTCTTCGATGTCCAACATATCAGGATTCAAGTCAATACCACCGACTTTATCCTTCTCTTTAGCCCCCATCATCGCCCGGTCGGGTTTGTTGTCTGCCGGACTATTGGGAATAATTATTGAAACAATGGCTCCATGATTATCTCTACGATTTTCAAACTTTAATGTCCAACCGACATCTTGAAAGGCCCAGCTTAGCGAGATGACATCGAGGCCAGACCTTCCCCAAAATGGTGTATCTTCCGAAGGTATTTTGGGTGTAACCACTTGCTCTTTTCCCAATCTCTCTAATATTTCAGGCGATATGCCAGTGCCATTATCGATGACTTGAATCAAAATTTGTTGATCTCGAACAGCTGCTTGTATTGTAATTTGACCTAACTGTCTTGCATTACTACCGTGTTGAGCAAAGATGGCATCAATGGCATTGCGATACAAATCATCCATCCTAGCATCCAGATATCCTCGATTTGTCCATTGCGAATGGTCCGTAGGATACCTCTTAAATTGGCCTGACTCTTCTAATTTTAATGTTAATTTTTTCCCGGCTTGCCGCAAAGCAACAAGAGCTTGTTCTCTCAAATCATAATTATCCGAAACTTTAAATTGGTAAAACTGTACCGTTTCTTCTCCCACCATCGCGGTGTCGGCTTGAGCGGCAATTTTCATGGCCGCCACGCTCATATCATCGATTTTTCTAAACCGGTTTTCTCTCTGTTTGTCTTTAGCATGGGCCGCAGCTTGATTTCTGATAGCCCTACTAAAATCGTTCATATCCTCGAATTGATCGGCAAACTGCGCAACGGAATCTTCAAACTCCTTTTTACTTTTAGTAAAATTTTCATATATCCCATCGGAGACGGAAAA
>Ga0209640_10004035_pt1 | contig 12896 bp, 9 predicted proteins | sample RifCSP10_1_FD_184018 | JGI IMG/M metagenome (GOLD analysis project Ga0209640, IMG submission 184018) | Soil microbial communities from Rifle, Colorado - Rifle CSP2_sed 10_1 (SPAdes) (version 2) | ecosystem: Environmental > Terrestrial > Deep subsurface > Rock core/Sediment | place: Rifle...
GTCGGAGCGGCTTGCCGCGGCATCCGCCCGCCGCGTTCTCCTCCTCCAGCGCCAGCGTCGCTCCGCGCCAGAGCTCAGCGAAATCGGGATGCTCGGGGTCGCTCGGGCCGAACCAGCCGAGCGCCACCTCCGGCGCGACCGGCTCGGGATCCTCGCGTCCGGGTCCGCGGAACTCGAGCGGCTCCTGACCGGCTTCGTGGCCCGGAGCTGGGGATCCGATCCGCGGGCAGACCGCCGGTCCCGCGAGCAGCAGCGCGAAGGCGAGTGCTTGTCCGCTCACGTCACTGGCTCCTCGTCGTCTTCACGGGCCGAGTGGCGGCAACCTCGCTGGTCGCGTCACGGTTCAGTCGGTCGCGTGGGGCGATGTAGCCCTTCGGGATCCCGAGCTGCGTGCGCGAGGCGTACGTCCACCGCCCGAGGTGGTAGGTCGCGAGATACGTGTCGGCCACGTCGTCGAGGCAGGCCGAGAAGACGATGTCACCGGTGACCCCCGGCCAGGGGTGCGGCAGGAAGGCCACCACGTCGCGGATCTTCGCACGGTTGAGGCCCGCGGCATTGATCGCCCACAACATCAGGTTCATCCCGTCATAGGCGTGCGCGGCGTAGGTCTCCGCAAGGGCGCCGAAGCGCTCCCGGTAGGCCTTCTTGAAACGCTCGAGCTTCGGGTCCTTTCGCTCCGGATCCCACGGAAACGCCGCCACCACGCCCTCCGCGTTCTTGCCCGCGATCCTCGCGAACTCCTCGTTCACGGTGCGGTCGCAGCCGTAGAAGGGCTGGGTCATGCCCATCTCGCGCATCGCGTTGAGGATCAGGGCGCCCTCGACGGCGTCGCCCCAGTGCACGACCGCGTCCGGGTTCGCGTTCTTGACGCGCGCCAGCTCGAGCCGGAAGTCCTTCTGCCCCACCTTGTAGGCCATCTCGATGGGGATCGGGCGCTGCGCTCGCCGCGCGCTGTCGCGGATCTCGCGCACGCCGAAGCGGCCGTAGCGGTTGCTCGAGCGGATGATCGCCACGCGCTTCCACCCGAGCTTGCGATACCAGTAGTCCGTGAGCAGGTAGGCCTGCTGCCGGTCGTCGCCGATCACGCGTGCCACCCAGGGGATGTTCGTCTCGATGAAGGTCGGGTCGGTATCGCCGGAGTTGATCATCATGACCTCGGCCTTCAAGGCCACCCGGATCGCGATGTGGCTGTTCGCGCCGTCGATGGTGCCGAGGATGCCCCAGACGTTCTCTTCGTAGGCCTGCTTGATGATCTCGTTGCCCGACGAGCCCCAGAGGCCGTTGTCGTTGCTGACCACCAGCTCGAACGGGATCCTGCGCTTCCGGTAGCCGCCACGGGCGTTCCACTCCTCGATGGCCAGCCGCGAGCCCTGGAGCATGGGGACGCCGAGGGCTTCCTCGTGGCTCTTCCCGCCGGTCGCGATCGAGACCGTGGGCAAGATCGGGCCGATGAAGCCGACCTTCACGGTGTCGACGTGCTCGGGCTCCGGCTTGCCGCGGCCAGCACCGGCGTACTCGATCTGCAGGAGGAAGTTCTCCTTGAAGGGCGTAGCACCCTTGAACGGCTCGCGGTCAAGGGCGGTCCCCGCGTAGTTCTCGTCCTTCTTGAGGTTCATCGGAGGCGTGCCGTAGGCGCCCGCCGCGCCGATCCTCTTCAGCAGAAGGACGAGCTTCGGATCGTCGAAAGGAATGTAGTCGGGCCGCGGGTCGACCGCGGCCGGCCGGCCCTTGTCGGCCGCGTTCGCGGCAAGACTTGAAAGCGCGAGGACGAAGGCTGAGGAGAACGAGACCACCGTGCTACGCATGAGCTACCTCCCGCCCTTCGAGGCGGACGGCGCCTTCGTGGGCGTCACCTTCTTCCCGGTCTCGGCCGGGGCCTCGGGCGACGGCGGCGCCGCCTGACCGTAGGCGTAGAGAGGGCGCTCCTTCGTGCCGGCGTAGTAGCCCGCGCCGATCCCCCAGCCGAGCCCCTTGGCCGTGCCGACCCAGATGTCGTCGCCGTCGACGTCGGCCGAGATCATGAAGCTGTGCGGCACCCCGACCGGCATGTCGACGTCCTCGATCGTCCTGCCCCCGACCGTCACTCGGGCGCGACCATGCCCGGTGTCCGGGTCACGCGTGTAGGCGACCCAGGTCGGGTCCTCGTTGGGCGCGTCCGTGATGATGCCCAGTCCCTTGTCGGAGCAGAAGAGGGCCTCCTGCGCGCTACGGCCCTTGATGTTGTTGTTGAAGTCGGACGGCAGCCCGTTCTCCTGCTGCGTGTAGCCGCGCCAGTGGCGTCCGTCGTAGCGCGACCCTCCGAAATAGGTCGAGATCCACACGACACCTTCGGCCGGGCTGGCGCCGGTCACGATCACGTGGATGATGCCGTCGTCGCGATAGAGGTCGATCTCCATCTCGCCGTCGGGATCGAGGTACTCCCTCCACCTGCCGGTGCGGACGTCGTACTCGAGCACCCCGCTGCCCCAGACGCCGAGGTAGACGGTGTCCTTGCCGTCGTAGGCCGCGGAGTAGTTCCAGATCTCCTCCATGGGCGCGTTCTTCTCGGTGAAGATCGTCCACTCGCCGGTGACGATGTTGAGGCGTGAGGCGCCGGCCGTAGTGGCGGCCCAGACGTTGTCGTTCTCCACGGCCACGCCGTAGACGACGTCGTTGACGAGGCCACTGTTCATCTGGTGCCAGTGGTCGAAGCGATCTCCGGAGAGGCGCGCGAGGCCGCCGCCGAACAGGCCCAGCCAGACGTCGCCGGTCTTCTTGTCGACGTCGATCGCCGTGACCACCTTGAAGGGCAGGCCGTCCTTCTCCCGCCACGTCTTCACGACCTTGCCGCTCGGCTTGTCGATCAGGGCGAGCCCGTCTTCGGTGCCCACCCAGACCCGCGGGCCGTCCACCTTCACGGCGAAGACGTGGTCATTCGGCAGCCCGTCGTCCACCGTGAACTGCTGCCACTTGCTGTAGACGTACGGCAGCCTGGGGGTGACGGGCTTCGTCTCCCCCGCGAGCCCGGGGACGCCGAGAGCGGCCAGCAGGATCAGCGCACGACTCGTCCGCGTGTGCATGCTCGTCCCTTCCTCGAAGTCAGAGCGTCTTCAGGTACTCGATCAGGTCGTTGAGCTGATCCTTGGTCAGGTCGTTGGTGACGCCGTGCGTGTCGTAGGGGTTGTGCACGGTCCAGATCTGCTCCAGCGTGTTGGCCATGCCGTTGTGGAGATAGGGAGCCGAGTCGTAGATGTTGTTCAGATGCGGGACGTCGAACTTGCCCTGGCGGTCGAGAGCCTGCTTCGTGCCCACGTCGCGCTGCTGCCGGTCGGTGAAGTACGGGCCGAAGTGGCAGTACCCGCAGCGGCCTTCCGGCGGAATCGCCCGCCCGTCGTTCGTGCGCGTCCGCTCGAACAGGACCTTGCCCCGCCGCTGCGCCTCGCTGAGCGGCGCGCCCTTGGGCCGGTGGCGGTTCGGGGGGCGCGGGATGGTGACGATGTAGTCGTTCACGGCGCGCAACTCGTCCGGCATGAAGGGGCCGATGCGCGTGAAGAACACCGCCAGGCGCGCGCCACACTGCCGCGCCAGGGTGGCGTTGGTGCCCTCCCATTTGAAGGGATCGGTGTCGTAGATGCCGCGAAGGGTGCGGTTGTCGACCGGGCTCACGCCGATCCCGTCCGCCTCGATGTCGTAGAGGAGGCCGTCCACGTGGCCGTCGGGGTGGCAGGTGGCGCAGGCGAACTGCCGCTGGAAAGTGACGTTCGCGCTGTGGAACAGCCGTTCGCCCCAGCGGATGTGCGTCACCTGCTTCGGCCCGCCGAGGTCCACTCGCGTCGCGACCAGCAGCCGCGCCAGATCGATCACGGACAGCGAGTCGTCGAGGGCGTTCGCGACCCAGGCGGTCCGTCCGTCCGGGGCGACTGCGATCCCGCGCGGGTTGTTCCCGACCGGGATGCGTGCGATCACGAACTCGGACGACGCGCCGAGCCAGTTGGGCAGCACGTCGCGTCTCTCCGCGTCGGACATCCGCCGCACCAGCGCCAGCAGCTTCTCGGTGTCGATCACGGCGACCTCGTCGGACCCGGCGCTGGTCGCGAGCGCCCGGCTGCCGTCCGCGGTGAAGGCCACGCCGGTCACGTCGGCGAAGTAGCGCTGCGGTCGGTCGAGCAGCACCTGGTCGACCCGTCCGTCCTTCCAGAGAAGCGCCAGGCCGTTGGTGATCGTCCAACCCTGGAGCAGGCGGGTCATCGGCACCAGGTTCTTCGTGCGGTTGAGCGTCGCCAGCGCGAAGTCGCCGCTCGGGTGCCAGGCGACACCGAGCAGCAGGTTCGAACCGGGCACGAGCATCCGACTCTCGACTTTCTGGCCGGTCACGTCGAGGACCGTGACCTCGGAGATCTGAGGCGCGCGAAAGGGGCCCAGGCGCGCGAGGGCGTTCGTGACCAGGAGGCGCTTGCCGTCGGGGGAGAGGGCACCCGACCACGGGTTGCGGCTGGCGGCCAGGCGCTTGGTCTCCTTGCCCGTCGCGAGGTCCACGACCGAGACGGCGTCGGAGGCGGTGCCCATCACGAACAGCGTCTTGCCCGGCGGATCGATCGCGATCCCGTGCGGCTCGTCGGCCACGGGCAGGGTTCGCAGGACCTTGCGCGTGGCCGCGTCGATCACGGTGACGCTGTCGTTCAGGCGCACCGTGACGTAGACCGCCGTCCCGTCCGGGCTGAAGACGAGGCCCGTCGCCTGGCCGCCGACCGGGATCTCGGCCACCTTCGCCCGCCGCGCGGCGTCGACCACGGTCACGCTGCCGGACGCCTCGCAGGCGGTCCACAGCTCCCGGCCATCGGGGCTGAACGCGAGGTTGATCGGGTTCTTGTACTGGACCTCCAGCTCCTGGAGCAGCGCCCGGGCACCTTTGGACCGCGCGACCCCGTACTGCGCTTCGAGGTCGGCCATGCCCGTGTACGCCAGCGCCGTCTGCTTGCCGAGGGCCGAGAGCGCGGCCTCGGGCCGGGTCGGGTGCGCGATCTCGAGCTTCGCCCTGGCGAAGTCGAAGGGCTTCCCGTGGGCGCGCGCGTGGCAGCCGGCGCAGGTCTGCCGCGTGACCGGCTCGAGGCCGGCCTTCTTCGCGCCGAGACCGTCGCGCATCACGGCCTCGGCCACGTGCTCGCTGCCCGCACCGTGGCAGGACTCGCAGCCGACGCCCTCCGTGATGTCGAACGTCTTCGCGACCGCGGGCGGCGTTCCGCCCCCCGTGACGTGGCACTTCAGGCAGGCGGGTGCTCTCTGCGGCTCCTCGCCGACACCCATCTTCCGGGCGATCTCGGCTGCCTTCGGCGTCGCGAGCACCGCATAGGCCCGGGCGTGCGGGCCCAGGCGCCAGAGGCTGAGCTGGTACCCCATGGTCGGGCCCTGGTGGCACGAGCCGCAGGCGTACGATCCGACGTAGTGCGGCCCCGGCGCCGTCGAGGCGGGCTGCGGAGTCGTCGGATTCGGCCCCGGGGACCCCGCCGGCACCGGGTGCGCGAGCCGCCTCCACGCGTCCTCGACGTCGAGCGGCGGCTTCTGGTGAACGGCCGAATGCGAGCCCTTGACGTAATGGCACACGGCGCAGTCGCGCTTCTCGAACCTGCGCAGTCCCGCACGCCGGGCCGCCTCCGGGTCCCGCATCACCTTCTCGTCCATGTACTCGCTGCCGGGGCCGTGGCACTTCTCGCACTGGACACCGTCCTCGAGGCGGAAGCCCGCGTCACGCTCCCACTTCTCGGAGTCGGCGGCCGTCGCGTGGCAGCCCAGGCAGACCGGCGCCTTCTCGGGCTCGTCGAGAATCCCCGACAGGCGCGCCATCGCCCTGGCCTCGGGCAACGCGAGTGTCGCCCACGCCTGCGAGTGCGCGGTCGTCAGCCAGTGGCTGTACTGGTTCCCCGCGGCCTCGCCCTCGTGGCACTGAGCACAGGCGCGCGCGCCCACGTAGACCGGCTGCTTCTGCGCCTGGGCGCGGAGCCCGGCCGGCAGCGCCGGGAACACGGCCAGCGTCCCGAGCACGATCGCGAGGAACCGCGCGCCGCGCACGGTACCGCTACTTCCTTCCCTGCTCCAGCCGCAGGAGCTGGTCCGCCTTCACGTCCTTCCACTCGTCCGTCGAGCCGTCCGGCCAGCGCACCGCCACCGTGTCGGCCTTCTCGGCCTTCTCGAGGCCGAAGTGGACGCGCGTGTCGCCCTGCGACAGGTAGCCGTTGACACCGATCACGTCCTGGAGCTGCTTGCGCTCTCGCGTCACGATCGTCACGCGGGCCCCGATCGCCGCGCGCGTGCCGCCCTTGATGCGGGCGTCCACCTTCAACCAGTGGTTTCCCGTGCCGCCGGTGTTCCTCAGGACGTGCGGCGGTCCGGACGTGTCGAGCACCACGAGGTCGACACCGCCGTCGTCGTCGAAGTCGGCCCAGGTGGCGCCCCGGCTCGACCACTTCGTCTGGAAGAAGTCGCCCGACTCGCGCGCCACGTCAACGAAGACGCCCCTCCCGTCGTTCCGCGCGAGCACCGCGTCCTCGGCATACTCGTGGTGGGAGTTGCCGTTGGCGATGAAGACGTCGGCGTAGGCGTCGTTGTCGAAGTCCTGGAGCACGGCGCCCCAGCCGGTGTATTGCCCGCAGATCACCGCGAGCCCGGAGCGTGCGATGAGGTCGGAGTAGAACTCACCGCTCTTCGAGAGCAGGCTCCCGTAATCCATGTCCGGGATCAGGAGGTCGAGGCTCCCGTCGCCTTCGAGATCGGCCACCACGGGGCCCATCGAGGAGACCCCCTGGCCGTTCTGGCCCAGGGCCAGACCGAGCAGCAAGGCCTTTTCCTCGAAGGTCCCGTTGCCCTTGTTCTCGTAGTGGTAGTTCTCCATCGAGTCGTTGGCCACGTAGAGGTCCAGCCAGCCGTCGTTGTTGAGGTCCGCCGCCACCGCGCTCATGGCGCGCCCCCCGGGGTTCGCCACGCCGGCCCGCTTCGTCACGTCCGTGAAGGTGCCGTTGCCGCTGTTGTGGTAGAGCGTGCAGGAGACCCCGTTGTAGCTGAGGGGCCCGGGGTAGCCCGCGGCCGCGTAGTACGAGCGGAACTTGCCCTCGTCGTACTCGAGGTAGTTCGTGACGAACAGGTCGAGATGGCCGTCGCGGTCGTAGTCGAGCCAGACGCCATTCAGTGCCCAGCGCGTATCCCTCACCCCGGCTTGGTCGGTCACCTCCGCGAACGTTCCGTTGCCGTCGTTGTGGTAGAGCTCGGGACCTCGGTAGGTGAGGACGACGAGGTCGACGAAGCCGTCGTCGTCGTAGTCCGCGGCCGAGCAGCCGAACGCGTAGCCTCTCCCGGGAACGCCCGCCCTCTGTGTCACGTCCTCGAACTGGAAGGCGCCCTTGTTGCGGTACAAGGCGTTGCTGAGCTGGCCGATCAGTTCGCGGCCGCGGTTGTCGCTGACCGTCTTCTCCCAGCGGCCCTGGGGGAAGTAGATGTCGAGCCTGCCGTCGTTGTCGTAGTCGAAGACGCAGGCGCCGGAGCCCGTGCCCTCGACGATGTTGCTCAGCTCGTGGTCGCCGAAGCTGCGCCGCCAGGTGATGCCGGCCTTCACCGTGACCTCCACGAGGACGGGGAGCTTCGCCTTCGTGGCCGCCGCGGCCGGCGCGGGCACTTCGGGTTGCGCCTCGGTGAGCGAGACGCCCGCGGCGAGCAGGAGCAGCGTGCCGGTGACCAGAGCACGATCGCCTCTCATGGCTGTCCTCCCAGATCGATCCACTCGATGAAGGTACGGATCTCGTCGGGCGCGAGAGGCGCTCCCGGCATCGGCATCGGTGCGGCCCCGCCCGCTTCCGCGTCCCAAGGCCGCGCCGTGTTTCGTCCGACGAGGTGCCACAGGAGTCGGCTCCGGCGTGCCTCACCCGGCGCGACGAATGGGCGGAGCCCGTCCTGGCTGAGGTCGAGCCGCGGTCCCTTGCCTCGGTCACCGTGGCAGGTCAGGCACCTCGCTTCGATGATCGGCCGCACTTCCGCCGCGTAGCCGACGCTCCGGCGCTTCTCCCGCGGCAGGCTCAGCACCGGTGCCGGTGCGGCGAACGCCTTCGCAAAGCGATTGGGCGGCGTCCGCTCCGGATCCTCGTGGCAGCCCACGCAGCCCTGTGCCGCGTGGTTTCTCGCCCAGAGCCACGCGGAGCTGCGGATCGCCAGGCCATCCTGGTCCAGGAGCTGCAGCTCGAGCGGCGTGTTCGCCGGGACCTGGACCTGAAAGGAGCCGTCTTCCGCGAGGGGGATTGTCCCCAGGAGCCGGCGGCCCGCGGGCTTCGATTCCGACGCCGGCACGCCCTCGACGACCCTGAGGCTCCGGGCCTGATCCCTCGGCAGCCGGGCGCCGAGGTCGTGGATGTGCACATCGACGGCATACAGCTCGCCGTCGGGGTCGTCGTCGCGCACGACGCTCGAGCGGGCGTCGGGTATCGGCCTGGCCGCGACGAGCTTGGCCTGCAGCGAATGCCAGCCGGGATCCTCGAGCCGCTTCTCTCGCGCGCCCGTCGCCGGATCGAAACGATAGATGCCGAAGGTGTGTCCCCCGACCAGGCTCGCATCGCCAACCACTTCCGGCGCGGCCGCGCGGGGCGCGGGTCGCCAGGCGACCAGCAGGCGCCCGTCCGGCAACGGCGCGGGTGCGCGAAACCGGCCGTCGGCTTCGCCGGTCAGCGAGCGGTGGCTATGGAGTGGACGCGCCTGGCTCACCGCCGCGAGGCGGCCCGAGGCGTCGCCCCCGATCGCGTCCGCCTCGACGAACACGACCAGGCCGTCCGCCGTGGGCGTGGGCATCTGTTTCACCCGCAGGCCCTCGTCTCCGGCATAGATCTGGTAGTCGAGCCCGTCCCCGTTGACGCCGAGGAGCGCGACCCGGCCCTGCGGACCGTGCAGGGGCGAATGGCGCAGCCAGCCCGCGTAGATCATGCGGCCGTCGGGCAGGATCGCCGGGTCCATGTCGTTCGACAGGTTGTACGTGAGCCGCCGAAGCGCCGTGCCGTCCGTCTTGCAGGACCACAGGCTCGTATTGGGCGCAACCCCGGCCTCGTCCAGCTCGCCCGGGTTCACCCCGACGAACGCGACCTGCACTCGGGGCTCCACGTTGGTGGGGGTGATCGTGTAGACCGTCGACTGGTAGATCGGCTGACGCGCGCCGGCCGCGCCGCAGGAGATCTTGCGGGGCTCGCTTCCGTCCGCGTTCATCTCCCACACGCACCAGGGGTCGCCCCTCTTCTCCTGGGCCGCGAACAGGACCTTCTTCCCGTCGAACGACACTTCGGGATCCGCGGCGCTGAAGAACCCGGCGCTGAGCACCCGGGCGGACCCGTTCCGAGGAACGAGCACCAGCCGGCCACCCTCTCCAAGACCCGAGCGCAGCGTGCCCTCGGCCAGGGCGCTGGACGGAAGTGCGGCCAGGGGCACCTGCGCCACGATCAAGGGGGCCTCTGCACTCGAGGCGCCTTGCGCGGCCGCCAAGCCGCGGCCTGCGCCGATCGCTCCTCCCCCAGCCAGAAGCGAGAGGAGGAGCCCGACACGCACCGTCCCCCTCGTCACCCCCGCTCCGCGCCCAGAGACACGACGGCGGTCGCATCGATCTCGAAGAGCAGCTCCTCGCGGCACACGTCGGCGACCGCCGTCACGAACGGCACGGAACCGAGGCCGGAGCGCTCGGCGATCCGGTCGAACGAGCGGCCGTCGGCCGGGTTCTTCAGGAAGGCCGTGGCCTGGCGCACGTCGGCGAGGGATGCCCCGGCGCCTTCGAGCAGTGACTTCACCGCTTCCAGCGTGAACCGCGTCTGGGCCTCGAAGTCCCCCGCGTGCACCGTCGCGCCGCGGTCGTCGATCGAGGCGGTGCCGGACACGAACACGTAGCGCGCGTCGCCCAGGACCAGCTCCATCGCCCGCGCGAAGGCGGAGCCGTATGCCGTCGCCTCGCTCTGCTTGCGGCTGTGGAGGCGCCTCATTTCGAGCCGGCAGCCGCTCTGCGGCTGGAGCGCCACGAGGTAGAGCGTGCACCAGCCGCCCCGTGCGTTGCGCCCCTCGATCCCGGTGCTGGCCGGGATCGTGCCGGCTCCGCTCGGACCCAGGAGCCCCATCCGGCCGAAGGCGGCGTTGCGCACCGCGTTGAACGACCCGTACCAGTCGAGGATGTCGCGCAGGTAGAACCAGGTCCGCGCCACGTCGCGGAAGGAGAAGCCCTCGCGGGCCAGCATCTGCTCGGCCGCGTCGATCGCTGCGCCCGCGTCCTCGGCGGGGCCCGACGCCAGCCGGCCCGAGGCGCGGCGGCCGACATCCGAGAGGCCGAGCACACGCACGGTATCCGTCTCCACGAGCGATCCGTAGACACGGTCGCCCTCCGCGGCCGGGCGCGCCACGCCGCGCGCGGCGAGCACGTGGATCCCCGCGATACCCACGCGACCCACCGGAGAGCCCTCGACGAGGGTGGGGGGCACCGGCCAGATCTCACTCGCCGCGATCAATGCGCGATCGCGTCCCGCCCCGACCGCGGGCGCCACCTGCAGGTTGCAGAAGACGCGCTCCTGCACGGGCACGCACCCCCGATCGCGAAGCGCCCCGGCGATGGCTCGATACGCGTCCTCGGCCGCACCCGCCGCCGACCGCGCCGTGCGTCCGCCCACCCAAGTGAGCAGCACGAGGTCGCTGCCGGCCACCTCGTTCAACTCGACCTTCGCCGCCGCGCGGCGCTCCATGGCAGTCAGCACAGTGCGGTGCTCCCACGCTGCCCGCCGGCCGAAGGATCCTGCCGGGGGCGCGCTCGCGGTGTGAAGAAAAGACGGGGGCAGATTGCCCGTCCTCGCCGCGGGGGTCAATGAATCGAATGACCCTGGCGATGTGCGATACGGGTGAGACGCGGTGGGCTCTTACGAATTCCTATGCGCGCGCATAGAGTGTTCTCGTTGACGAGCTCTCGTCGGCATGCGTACGATGCGGGCGGCGAGCTCCATGAGCGACAGCGTGAGAACCGTCAACATCCGGGACTGTGTGATCGGCGGCGCCGAGCTTCAGGTGATGGCCGGGCCGTGCGCCGTCGAGTCACGCGAGCAGATCTCTCGTGCGGCCGAGGTCGTGGCCGAGAGCGGCGCCCGCTTCCTGCGCGGCGGTGCCTTCAAGGTGCGCAGCTCGCCCGCCTCGTTCCAGGGCCTCGGCTGGGACGGCTGGAAGCTGCTGCGTGAGGCCGCCGACGCGAACGGTCTGCTCGCCGTGAGCGAGATCCTGAGCGAGGAGCAGATCGAGCGGGCGCGCCGCTACGTGGACCTCGCCCAGATCGGCAGCCGGAACATGCAGAACGTCCCCCTGCTCCGGGCGCTCGGCCGCTCGCGGCTGCCCGTCCTGCTCAAGCGCGGGTTCGGCTGCACGATCGACGAGTGGCTGCACGCCGCCGAATACGTGCTCGGCGAGGGCAACGAGAGCGTCGTGCTGTGCGAGCGCGGGATCCGCACCTTCGAAACCGCGACACGCTTCACCCTCGATGTGGCCGCGGTGCCGATCGCGAAAGCCCGGCTCGGGTTGCCCGTGATCGTCGACCCGTCACACGCAGCCGGGAAGCACGAGTGGGTGGAGAGCCTCACCTTGGCCGGCGTGGCGTGCGGCGCCGACGGGCTGCTGATCGAGACGCACCCGGAGCCTGCCGAGGCGCTCTCGGACGGACCGCAGGCCGTGAGGCTCTCGGAGTTTCCAACGCTCGTGAACAAGGTCCGGCGCGTCGCGGCCGCCGTCGGCCGCACGGTCTCCGCCGGCGCCCGCGTCGCCGCGCCCTGAGCCTCCCCAGCCCGGACTATTCATGAGGCCCGTCTGGCCTTCCTCATGAATAGTCCGAAGTCCGTTGCGTCCTCCCACCTTCGAGGTACTGACCCTCCGACTCGCCCGACTCCAATCGCCGCTCATCAGACCGTCAATGGCGTGTTGATGGGTCTCTGAGCGAACGATGTGGGCCCCGAGGTCGGGACGGAGTGGCGGCGTGTCAGGCGGCCTCCGGAATCGACGAAGGGTCCGCCCGCGCCCCGTTCGCAGCGCGGACGGGCGCGCTCACGGGCGGGGGCGGCAGGTGGCTCGACCGGGGATCGTGCCTGGCCCATCCTCGGTTCCAGGGCGAGGCTCGCGCGGGGCACTGCTCGTGGCCGGGGAGGCGGAGATGCAGGAGCTTGAACGGACGTCCGTACGGATAGCCGCGCTCGGCGCCTTCGTCGTTCTGCTTGCCGGTCCCGCGGGGTCGCACGAGGGCAAGAGCCGGCGCATCCCCCGAAAGACGGACGTCGAGGATCTCGACCGCGCGGACCCCACCCGGAACCCATTCGTGAAAGACTCCGCCCGGTGAAGGTCCCTTGGAGCTGCCGGTGAAGTCCACGGACGCGAAAATGGCTCCGACCGCGTCGTCGAGCCCGACCGCGGGCCTGGCCCCCCTCCTCACGCCGCACGGGCGCCTGCGCCTCGTCCCCACCGACGACGCCCAACCACTCCCTGCCGACCTCCGTCGCCGGCTGGCCGAGGCCTTCGAGCGGGGGGCGGGCCACGGCCTCCTGCAGCTCGGCGCGGGTGAAGTGGCCACGGCGCTGCCCGCGGTGCTGGCTTACTGGCGCGAGCTGGGCACGCTGTTCGTCACCGCCTTGTGCACGACGGCCGCCGACGTCGAGGGTCCCGCTCGTGCGCCCCTGCCGGCACCGCCCACGAAGGAGCTGCAGGCTCTGGCTGCCGCCCCACCCCCGCGCTGACCGCCCACCCGAGGCGAGCCTCCGCGCCCGCCTCGCACCGAAGAGGCGGCCTCGCGAACCGACCCCTTCTGGGCGCATTTAGAACCTTTCCTCCGCCCCACAATTTCTCCGGACACCTCACTGGGGGAAGTGGATACTCGCCCCCCAAGGAGGTGCTCA
>Ga0209640_10004036_pt1 | contig 12896 bp, 10 predicted proteins | sample RifCSP10_1_FD_184018 | JGI IMG/M metagenome (GOLD analysis project Ga0209640, IMG submission 184018) | Soil microbial communities from Rifle, Colorado - Rifle CSP2_sed 10_1 (SPAdes) (version 2) | ecosystem: Environmental > Terrestrial > Deep subsurface > Rock core/Sediment | place: Rifle...
TTCGAAATGCACCGCGCCTCGCGCAACGGTCTGGATTCCCGGATCGAGGGCGTTCACCTCATCCCTTGAAAGAATGCGGACCCTCAGCCCGAGCTCTTGCCCGTATGCGGCTTCTTCACGGTTTGCTTTTTCGCCCTGAGGAGAGTTGTGCAACATGAGGATTCCCCGGTGCTCCAGCCCAAACCGGAGCCCTTCCCTCTCAACAAGTTCGTCATACAATGCCGAGCTGGCCATATTCAGGTTATAGAGAACGGGAGCCGCCTTGTGCACCTGATGTTCATTTGCAGCACCGCGGAATTTCCACAACCACGAAAGGAGATCGAGGTTGAGCCGGGGCTTGATATAGAAAGGACTTTCCGGATTGAGGAGCCATTTCAATCCTTTCGCAATGATACCAGGGGCCGCCAGTGGCACGAAATGACTCGGGGTGATAAAGCCGGCGTTCTTGAGCGAGCACGCCTGGCCAACCTTTCCTTTCTCGATTATCGTAACGCGGGCACCGCCGCGCTGCAGGTAGTGCGCCGTGCACAATCCGATAATTCCTCCTCCGATAATGACGACATCTGATTGCGTGTTCATAATGAGCCTTCTTCATTTGCATGAGTACGTTCCTCATACGACCTGGAAACCGCGCACATACGGATCGCGGTCGTCGAGGAAGATGGTGTTAAAGCCGGTCACGCGCGCCCAGCCTTCGATGCTGGGGATAATGGCGTCCTTCGTACCGACTTTCGTTGCTGCTTCAACCTTTCCCCGGAAGAGACTGCCGATGATACTTTCATGCACAAACACATCGCCGACCTTGAGCTTTCCCTTCGCCGCCCACTGTGCCATTCGCGCTGAGGTGCCGGTACCGCATGGCGACCTATCGATTGCCCGCTCGCCGTAGAACACTGCGTTGCGCGCATGTGCTTCGGGGTTCTTCGGGCGTCCCGTCCACTCGATGTGGCTCAGGCCTTTGATGGTCGGGTTCTCCGGATGAACAAACTGATACTTCTCGTTGAGCCGGCGGCGGAGAATCGGACTCAGGCGCAGGATATCACCAGCGCTCAGGTCTTCCATATCCTTGTAATTCTCCTGGGGATCAACAATCGCATAGAAGTTGCCACCATAGGCAACGTCAACACGGAGGAGGCCAAGGTCCGGGCATTCGACTTCGAGTCCGGTGCTGTGAAGATACGATGCGATATTGACAATACGAACGGCTGAGACATGAGTCCCCTCCGTCGTATAGTGTGCCTCTACAATACCGGCCGGCGTTTCAATCCGGAGCTTCCCCGGAACCCGCGGTTTCACCAATCCATGTTCGATAATCACCGTAACAGTGCCGATGGTTCCATGTCCACACATCGGCAGGCACCCGCTTGTCTCGATGAACAGAAACCCGATATCGGTATCTTCACGCGTCGGTGGATACAGGATACTCCCCGACATCATGTCGTGGCCGCGGGGTTCAAACATCAACCCCGTCCGGATCCAATCATACTCGGCCATAAAGTGCTGCTGGCGCTCGCTCATGTTCTTCCCATCGAGAAACGGGCCACCGCCAGTTACCACGCGGACCGGGTTGCCGCAGGTGTGGGCGTCAATACAGGAAAAGGTTCTCTTTGACATTGCATTCTCGTTCGATCAACAATTAGGGAGCGACATAGCACGTCTTCACCGTCGTGTAAAACTCAATGGCGTATCTTCCTTGCTCGCGGCTGCCGTAGCTGGAAGACTTCCTTCCGCCAAACGGCACGTGATAGTCAACTCCGGCGGTCGGGAGGTTTACCATCACCATCCCCGCATCTGCGTGCCGCTTGAAATGCGCCGCATGTTTGAGAGAAGTCGTGCAGATGCCGGAGGTAAGGCCAAATGGCGTGTCGTTGGCAACGGAAAGCGCTTCGTCATAATTCTTCACACGTATCACTCCGGCCACCGGTCCGAAGACCTCCTCCCTGCTGATCCTCATCGTATTCGTCACCTCCGTCAGGAGGGCAGGAGCCATGTAGAAACCATTCTTTGCTCGCTTCACACGTTGACCTCCTGCCACGAGCTTGCCACCCTCGTTCGTTCCCAACTCCACGTATGTAAGGTTCTTTTTCAATTGGCTCTCATCCACCACGGGTCCGATGTCTGTCCCTTCTTCAAGCGCATCATCCACCTTTAGTTTCTTCATTTTCTCCGCCATCGCGGCAACAAACCGGTCGTGGATTCCTTCCGTGACGATCAGCCTGCTCGAGGCGGTGCAGCGCTGACCGGTCGAAAAATACGATCCGTTGATTGCGGCATTCACCGCCACATCGAGATCGGCATCATCCAGCACCACAAGAGGATTCTTTCCCCCCATCTCCAGTTGAACTTTTGCCAGTCGTTGCGCGCACCCGAGGGCAACAGTCTTTCCGACCTCAACAGAGCCGGTGAAACTAATGCCGGCAATGTCAGGATGATGGACCAGCGCGTTACCAACCACGCTCCCTTTTCCCATGACAAGGTTGAACACTCCAGCCGGTAGACCCGACCGCGAGATAATCTCGGTGAGCGCCCACGAGCAAGCCGGTGCAAGCTCGGCAGGTTTTAGGATCACAGCGTTTCCGAATGCCAAGGCCGGCGCAATCTTCCACGCGGGGATGGCGATGGGATAATTCCATGGCGTGATCAGTCCCACGACGCCGATCGGTTGACGGAGAACGTCGATCTCGATTCCCGGGCGAACGGAGTCGAGATGTTCGCCACCCAGCCGGAGTGCCTCCCCGGCAAAGAATTTGAAAATCTGTCCTGCCCTCATCACTTCGCCGAGACCGTCGGGGAGTGTTTTTCCCTCTTCACGCGACAGGAGCCGCCCGAGTTCCTCTTTCCGCGCCAGGATCTCCGTGCCAATCATATCCAGTACATTGAACCGTTGCTGCGGTGTGCTTGCTCCCCACGCGGGCTGAGCCTTCTTCGCCACCGCAACAGCTTCCCTTACCTGTGTCTCATCGGCGACGGCATACACACCGATGATATCGGTAATATCTGACGGGTTGATATTGTCCCTGGCAGATGGGGTCTCGCGCCATTCACCGTTGATGAAGTTCTTGTGCATTGAGATTCCTTCGTCTTCTAACATTTGCGATGCCTGCAGCGAGCTATACGTTTGGCAACTCCGGTCTTGTTGCGAGGGCATCCGCAATAATCTTTTGGACACGGGCTCGCTCTGGGCCCATGAGGGTCAAGCGCGGGGCACGGACATACTCGCTCCCGACACCAGCCATCGTCTCGGCAAGTTTGATGTACTGGACAAACTTGATCGACACGTCCAGATGGAGCAAAGGCATGAACCATCGATAGAGTCGCAGCGCTTCATCCAGCCGGCCGGATTTGATGAGCTTGTAGAGTACGACGGTCTCTTTCGGGAAAGCACACACGAGCCCGGCAACCCAGCCGACTGCGCCGAGGACCAGGCTCTCCAGTGCCAGATCATCGACACCAACAAAAATCTGGAACCGGTCTCCCACAAGGTTCCTGATGTCCGTGATCCGGCGCGGATTGTCCGATGATTCCTTGATGGCGAGAAACTTCGGCTCGTCGGCAAGTTCCTGGAACATCTCCGGCGTCGTGTCCACTCGATAGGCGACCGGATTATTGTAGAGCATGATGGGCCGATCCGTGGCAGAGGCAACAGTCCGGAAATGCTGCATGGTCTCCCGCGGGTCGGAAACATACTGCATCCCGGGAAGGAGCATGAATCCATTGGCACCATTGGCCGCGGCCTGTTCCGCGAACGCGCACGCACCTGCAGTCGTCGTCTCAGCAATGCAAGAGAGGACAGGCACTTTGCCACTGCTGACACGAACTGCAAGCCTCACGATCTCTTGTTTCTCAGCCTGGCTCAACGTCCCGTTTTCACCGAGAGAACCCAGCACAATCAGCCCATCCGCCCCGCACTCAAGTTGCCAACCGAAATGCTCTTCCATCGCTGCAATGTCGAGACTCCCATCCTGTTTGAACTTCGTGGTGAGAGCGGGGAATACACCTTTCCACAATGACGTCACGATTTTCTCCGTCTGTTTGCCCGCAAACGATGTGGCATTAGTCCGGCTTGCGCGGGTCAACGTACGACCAGGCGAGCTTCACATCGACATAAAACAATTGATCTGCCACTTTGAACTGCATCGGGTCGAGATCACCGAGCGTCATTGTCTGCCATTCGGTGGTGGGATGAATGAACTCGAACTTCCCCGGTCCGGTGGTCACCTTCACCGGCATGCGGAAATCAGCAACGTCCGCGGTCCATTTGTATTTCATCGTCACGAAAGTACCTTTCCGGGTGATGAACACATCGAGCTTCGGGATCTTTGAATGGCGGAAGTACTGATTGAAGAAGTATGTGTAGTCGTTGCCCGATGATTTGTTAATGTAGTTCACTACATCATCTGCTGTGAGGGTTTGATGCGAAAACGTCGTTGCCAATCCGTGCACAATGGACCACCAGAGGGAGTCATTGTGGATGACGCTCCGGAGCGTGTTGAGTGCTATTTGTCCTTTGTTGTACATGTCCCGGGAGCCATCGTGGTGAACATTGTAGACGCCGGTGATTGGTTCCGTATTCTCAATGCTCGTTCGTTTGGCGTTGATGTAAGCAATCGCTTCGTCATATCCCCAGAGGCACTCGACGTACACTGCCTCGGCATACGCGCCAAAGCTTTCGTGAATCCAGGTATCGGCAACGTCTTTGGCGGTAATGCTATTTCCCCACCATTCATGTGCCGTCTCGTGAATGATGATGAAGTCGAACTTGAGCCCCGCGGGCGACGATGGTCCCTTCGCAGACATCGACTCCCCGCGGTAGCCCTGGAGGTACTGATTGCCATACGCTACCGCGCTCTGGTGTTCCATCCCAAGATGCGGCGACTCGACCAGCTTGTATCCGTCGGCGTAGAAGGGATACTTGCCGAAGTGCTTTTCGAAACACTCCATCATCGGCTTCACTTGCCCGAATTGCACCTTCGCTTTCTCCAAGTTGTAAGGCATCACGTAGTAGTCGAGCGTGAGCGTGTCCTTGCCGTTGACGTGGAAGTCGCTGAAGTGTGCAAACTTTCCAATGTTGACCGTGACGTTGTAGTTGTTGATCGGGTTCTGAACGAACCAGTCGAACCGCGTCCAGCCGTCGGGCAGTGTTGTTTTCTTCCTGAGTCGTCCATTGGAAACGTCCTCAAGTCCCGGCGGCACAGTCACGCTAATCATCATGCTGTCCGGCTCATCGGATTGGTGATCCTTGTTCGGCCACCAGATGCTCGCACCCTCTCCCTGACATGTAACTGCGACCCAGGGATTTCCCTTTTCATCTTCCTCCCAGATGAATCCCCCGTCCCAGGGTGGGCGCGTCGCGACAATTGGATTACCTGAATAAAAGACTGTGATTGCGCGGTTCTCTCCCTTCTTCACTTTGGCCGGGAGCTTCAGAAATACCGCGTTGAACTCCCGCTCGAATGGAACGGAAGACCCATCATCGAAGAGAATCATGTCGACACGCAGGTTCTCAAAGAGGTCAACCTGCATCCTGTCAAATGCTTCCACCGTCCGGAAGCGGATGGTGTTGGATCCCTGGATGGACTTTGTGGCCGGATCGATGCGGATGTCAAGGTGGTAGTACGTAACGTCGTAGCATGCCCGCTCAGGTGTTAACATACCGTGGAGTGTATCGGCACGCGTGAACCGGGAGGGCTGAGCGGCGGCTTCACCGGTCAGAAGCCATGCGGCAATCAGAAACAGCGTAGAGCGCGAGAGCATTCGCATCACTATGAGAGTTTGTCGTTTGAAGACCGAGCGAGCATTGTGCGGCAGGTTCTGGCGGAGCGACCAGGCGGTGAACTGCCGCGACATCAAGAAGATACGCGATTGACGTGGAAAAACAATGAGTGTGTTTACAATCTGACTCATCTTGCTCAAAACCACACTTTCATCGTTACCACTGCACCTGGCGACGCTGTGCAGCCTCCGGCAAGAACAGCACACATGCAAGTCCGACTCCATCAAGACATGAAAGGGTCCTCGCATAGGGATGGCACTTCACCGCAAGAACAACAATGCGACACCAGTTACTGCGGCACATGCGCCAAGGATCGCCCGCCATGTCAGCTTCTCTTTGTAGACAAACCTGACCATCGGCAGCATCAGGATTGGAACGATGGCCATGATTGTTGCGGCGATACCCACCTTCGTGTATTCAATTGCCATGAGGCTAAAGGAAATTCCAAGGAAAGGACCAAGCACCGAGCCGACGGCTGTAAGCCAGAATGCTTTCCTCTGGTCGTTGAACATCCGGTAGGGATTGCGAAAGCGTTTCGTCATCACCGCGACGGGGAGAAGCACGACCAGCGAGGCAATGATGCGAACGGCCGTCGCCACGAACCCATCGAGCCCCCCTTCCCGGAACGCCATTTTTGCAAGGACTAGTCCGGCTCCTTGCCCTACCGCCGCGAGCACGCCATACGCAATGCCCGACGGCGTTATCAGGATCTGTTTCGAGTCGACCGTGCTACGGTCAAGCACCACGATGGCGATCCCGGAAACAGTAATCACGATTCCCAGGACACCGACGGTAGACAATGACTCATCAAGGACAACATACGCAAGGACCGCGGCGATTGCGGGGGCAATTGACATGATAAGCATGCTGACCCGCGCGCCGAGTTCCTGGAAAGCCTTGAACAAGAACGTGTCCCCGAGCGAGAGACCGATAACACCACTGATGCCAAGGTAGAGGATTTGCGCACCGGACATCCTAATATCGAGGCCAATGAGCGTGATGAAGGAAACGAGATAGACCGCAGCAAGAATCAGACGCGTGATGTTAACTTGAAACGATCCAGCCTGTTTCGTCGCCGCAGCAAACACCATGGAACTGGCGGACCAGAGAAAGGCTGTAAAGAGAGCACTTAATTCGCCGAGGAAAGACATCTGCTGAAGTCGTAGTCTTGAGTGGAACGTGAGGTGTGAAGTACCGGCCTAAAGATAGGAATCTTTCACGTGGAAAGGAAGTCGTTAGAGACGAAGAACGGCGAACGAGGAAGACGCTCTTGCAGATCGGGGGTGCAATCGAAGCTTGGATCTCGTGAACGTGTCGGGGGAATTGATTATACTGATAACCTACGGTACCATTCTTGTTCGTCTACTCTCCCTTCACTCCACCTGCCATGATACCGCTGATGTAGTACTTCTGCACTGCAGCGAAGAGGATCAGCACTGGAGCGATGGTGATCACCGACCCGGCCATCATCAGCTCGACGTCCTGAACATGCTCGAGTGAAAGATTAGCAATCGCCACGGGAAGCGTGTACATCGAGTCGTCTGTCATCACGATCAACGGCCACAAAAAGTCATTCCATGTCCCCATGAAGGTAATGATCGCCAAGGTGATCAGAACTGGTTTGCAGAGGGGAAGTATAAGCGTCCAATAAATTCTGAAATCGGTGGCGCCGTCAATTCTTGCAGCTTCGATCAAACTGTCGGGGATGGACTGGGCAAACTGGCGGACGAGAAAGATTCCGTACACGCTTGCCATGCCAGGAATAATGACACCGACATACGAGTTGATGACCCCCATCTTATTCAGCATCAGAAACAGGGGAAGCATCGTTACCTGCGCGGGAATCACCATCGAAGAAAGAAGGAGTTTGAAGATCGAATTACGGCCACTGAATCTGAATTTCGCAAACGCGTACCCTGCCATGGAGTTGACTACCAGAGAAATCAGCGTGACGGCAACGGCTAGAAATGCGCTGTTGAAGAGATACCTGGCAAGGTTCAGGCGCGTGAAGAGGCTCAGGTAGTGTTCGAACGTCACCTCCTTTGGGATGAACGTCGGAGGAAACGTATTCGCTCCACCCGTTGGCATCAACGATGCCGATACCATCCACACCAGTGGGGTTAATGTGATCGCTGCAAGGATCACGAGGATTGCATACAGCAGTATGGTCCAGAGCTTCTTCATGATGCTCTGGACCTGCGGCTTAACCAGGTCTGGATCAACGACGCAACGAGGATGATGGCAAAGAGGATGAATGCCACTGCTGCGGAGTAGCCCATATTCCACCACCGGAATCCCTGTTCATACATCATCAGCACGATGCTGAGCGTCGCGTCCTGCGGGCCCCCCTGTGTCATCACGTAGGGCTCTGCAAAAAGCTGGATGTAGCCAATCATGGTGATAATGGTGATGAATAGCGTCGTCGGCGCAAGCATGGGAATGGTGATGGCAGTAAACTGTTGCCACTTCCCCGCACCATCGATGTCCGCCGCTTCGTACAACTCCTGCGGAATGTTCTGTAGACCGGCAATGAAGATGATCATATTGTACCCGAAGTTCTTCCAGACTGCCAGGAGGATGATGGCGGGCATAGCCCAGTGCGGGTCGCCAAGCCAATCGATGGGATCGATCCCGGCGAATGAGAGCGCATAGTTCAGCAAGCCGAAACGCGGATGGTAGACAAACCGCCAGACAACAGCCACGGCCACAAGTGTCGTCACGACTGGCGCGAAGTACGCCGTGCGGAATATGCCCTTGAACCGAACAACCTTTGACTGGAGCAACAGTGCTGTCGCCAGAGACATGGCAATAGAGAGGGGCCCTCCGACAAAAAGAAAATAGAGAGTGTTCTTGAGGGCCTTCCAGAAGAGGGGATCGTTCACAAGGTCGATGTAGTTCTTGATGCCAACGAGCCGGGCGTATTTCCAATTTCCCAACGAATAGATGTCAAAATCCGTGAAACTCAGGACAAACGCCGCAACCACCGGGATGAAGAAAAAGACGCCAATCGCAATCAGAGCCGGCGCGAGGAAAAAGAATGCGATCCGTGCAGTGGAGTTACTCTTCATGTTGCGCCATCCATCGCCGTTTCTCGAGCATCAGGTCGACCGCCCGATCGAGTTCCATGGTTGCCTCATCCACTGTCATGCTGTTTGTGGAAATCAATTCAGTGACCTCCCGGACTTTCTGGGCGATCTGTTCCCACTCGGGAATCTTTGGGGTTGCCACAACATGATTGAGCTGTGTGAAGAAGGCAGAGGCATACTTGTTCTTTGCCAGCAACGGATTCCTCCAGGCTTCAACGCGTGAAGGAAGGTCGCCTGTCAACCGATAGAACTCCATCTGGACCTCCGGTTCCGAAAGATACTCTATCAACTTCCAGACTTTCTCCTTCTTCTCTGACGACCGGAACATGACGAGGCTCGAGCCTCCAGCCAATGAGACCCCGATACCTCCGTCCGGACCCGGAAGCGGTGCCGTCATCCATTTGTCCTGCAACTCCACGGGCATTCGTCTGCTGAATTCGCCAATATTCCATGGCCCCGAAATCAGCATGGCGAACTGTCTTTGCGTCATCCCCTGATAGATGTTGGCGAACTGCTGGGCCATGACAGGTGCGAGTCGCTCTGTGAAGAACTTATGAAACGTTGTCATCGCATCGCGGAATTCCGTCCCGCGGAAGTTCCCGTACGTATCGTTCTCTCTGAGCAGCGACGAGCCTTTCTGGAGGCCAAGAATCACTTGTGGTGCCCATTCGTTGTTGGTCGGTAAGAGTATTGCACTCTCGGCAATTTCCTGCTGGACGATTTTTCGGGAGACATCGAACCATTCATCCCACGACACCGGTGGCCGGTCATATCCCGCCAAAGCAAGTAGGTCAGTGCGATAGAATATCACTCGAGTATCAACATACCAGGGAATGCCGTAGAGCGACGAATCGATGATGTTGGTGTCCCAGATACCGGGGAAATAGCTTGTCTCCTTTAGCGTGCTGGAACTGCCGAGTCGGGGATTCAGGTTCTCGATTGCATTCAGCATACGGAATTCAGGAATCCACGTATTCCCAAGCTGGGAGATATCCGGAAGCGAGTTACTTGCGAAGGCTGTCAGGAGCTTTTCATGCGCGGCATTCCACGGGATCATTTGTACACGCACCTTGATCTCCGGATTCCTCCGCTCAAACTCAGGCATCAACTTGGCGACGTGCTCTCCTTCGGCCCCCAGTGCCCAGAAGACGACCTCGCCCTTTTCAGCGCCGGCGTTGCAGCCAATGTAGTACATCGTAAGGAACGCCGCGAGAAATATTCTCTGCAGGCATGTGTGAATCACAGGGGCTTCCTCATGAAAATACGGGGATGTCCAAGAAGACAGTTGTCAATGACACCGATGCGTTCATAACCGTGTTTCCTATACAGTCCCTCTGCCTGAAAGTCGAACGTATCCAGTGTCGAGTAGCGACAGCTTCTTGCCCGTCCTTCCGTTTCTGCCGCTATAAGGAGCTTCGCACCATACCCCTGGTTCCGCCGCGACTCTTCCACCCAAAGCGTATCAATGAAAATTGAATCGGAGTGAACGTAGACCAGAGCACCTCCAACGATCTGATTGTTCTCATCCCGGAGAAAGACCGACACGTGATGCACCTTCTCGCCAAGGTAAACAGCGTTGAATGACGCGAGCCCGTCACGGACAACGGCGTCGTCATCAGGATGTGGCTGAGTCTCCACCGTAAGTTTCAATCTGGTGCCGCTCATCGGGTGTCTCCGTTCAATGGTCAGTCAGTTCAAACTCTGACTCCACAACGTCTACCGAGTTCCCTCCAACGTACACCTTAAACATCCCGGGTTCCACCACCCTCTTCATGTCGAGACCATAGAATGCAAGTTGGTCCGGCTTCAGTGTAAACGTGACCGTTTTCTGCTGGCCGGGGTCCAATGTAACGCGCTGAAATCCCTTTAACTCCTTGACGGGGCGAGTCACGCTCGCAACCACGTCTCTCACGTACAGTTGGACTATCTCCTCACCTTTCCTCCTGCCGGTGTTTGTCACCCGGATCGTTACTGAAACGTCACTCCCCGGGGGGATCTTCTGCGAACTCAACTTCAACTCCGAATAAGAGAAAGTCGTGTAGCTCAGGCCATATCCAAATGGATAGAGCGGAGTGTTGGTAACGTCGAGATACTTCGAGGTATACTTGTTCAATTCATCAAACGGGCGACCCGTGCTTTTGTAATTGTAGTAAATGGGAACCTGTCCCACCGAGCGGGGAAATGAGACAGGCAGCTTTCCGGATGGATTGACATCACCGAACAACACGTCTGCGATTGCATTCCCGGTCTGAACGCCGAGGAACCATGTCTCAAGAATCGCCGGGGTATGCGCTGCCTCCCATGCGATTGTCAGAGGACGTCCGTTCATAAGGACGAGGACTGTGGGAGTTCCAGTACTAAGCACTTGCTTCAACAGTTCTCTCTGCACACCGGGCAGATCAATGTTCGAGCGACTTGCGGCCTCACCGCTCATTCTCTCACTCTCGCCAAGGGCGACAATGGCCACATCTGCTTGCTTTGCCAAGAGGGTTGCCTCAACAAAACGTGCACCCGAATCGCCTTCAATCTCACACCCTTTTACATACAGTACCCTCGTTTGAGGTGAGACCTGGCTCTTGATCCCTTCCAACACTGTCACCACATCGGCAGCCTTTCCTCCCGCATGCCACGGGCCGAGCGGCTCGTCCTTGTTGTCGGCAAGCGGACCGATCACGGCAATGGTCTTGGTCTGTTTGGAAATTGGGAGAAGTGATTCCTCGTTCTTCAACAGGATAATCGAGCGTTGGCCAATCTCGCGCGCCGCTTTCACATGGTCTACAGAGAGTATTGATTTCCTTTCACGTTCTGTACTTGCACCCCGGTAGGGATCCGTAAAGAGGCCGAGTCGGAATTTTGCCCGCAACACGCGCCGGACAGCTTCATCAACAGTTCCCGGGCTGACTTTACCTGAACGAACCAGCGCAGGTAACTCGTCCATATAGATCTTGCTGACCATGTCGATATCAACGCCTGCGTTGATTGCCAGCGCGCCAGCCTCAGCTCGGTTTGCGGCAACGCCATGAGGAATCAGCTCCCCGATAGCCGTCCAGTCGCTGACGACAAACCCCTTGAAGCCCCACTCACCCCGTAACACATCGGTCATCAGGAATTTGCTTCCGGTGCTAGGGACGCCAGCGATTTCGTTGAACGAAGACATGAAGCTCCCTGCACCTGCATCCAACGCGGCTTTGAACGGCGGCAGATAGATTTCACGCAGCGTCCGCTCCGACATGTCCACAATGTTGTAGTCACGACCGGCCTCTGCACCACCATACGCAGCGAAGTGCTTCGCGCAGGCGAGTATCGACGTCGGATCGGCGAGGCTGGTCCCTTGGAATCCCCTCACACGCGCAGCCGCCATTACCGAGCCGAGATATGGATCTTCGCCGGATCCTTCGACGATTCGCCCCCAGCGCGGGTCGCGGGCAATATCCACCATCGGCGCAAACGTCCAATGGATCCCCGCCGCCGAGGCTTCAACGGCAGCAACCCGGGCCGATTTCTGGACCAGCTCGGGGTCCCACGAGCTTGCTTCTGCGAGAGGAACCGGAAAGATCGTACGGCTCCCGTGGATAATATCAACCCCGATGATGAGAGGGATCCCAAGCCTGCTTTCCTCGACGGTAAGGCGCTGGATCTCCCTGATGGACGAGGCGCCGGCGGCATTCAGAAGCGAGCCAACCTGTCCTCGACGGACCATCTCTTTCCCTTCATCCGTTAGGTAGCTCACACCATCCTTCCAGTTGGCCGGAATCTGGTTGAGTTGCCCACACTTTTCTTCAAGTGTCATCATGCTCAGCAGTGAGTCGACACTTCGCTGGATCGCCGCGTCCTGAGCTCGACCGGAAATAACGCCCCAGAGCAGCAACAAGCAAATGAGTTTCATCGCGATGAATCTATCATGCCGTGCCGTCATGGCAAGCTCTCCCTTTCATCGTTTTCTAGTGTGGGAAAGAAACCACGTGTACAGCTCTGGGTTCGTATAGGTCTCCGTCCATGCATCGTGTCCAGCTTCGGGATAGATGGTAAATCTCACG
>Ga0209640_10004037_pt1 | contig 12894 bp, 13 predicted proteins | sample RifCSP10_1_FD_184018 | JGI IMG/M metagenome (GOLD analysis project Ga0209640, IMG submission 184018) | Soil microbial communities from Rifle, Colorado - Rifle CSP2_sed 10_1 (SPAdes) (version 2) | ecosystem: Environmental > Terrestrial > Deep subsurface > Rock core/Sediment | place: Rifle...
ATTCAGATCCAGCACGCTCGTGGAGATGAACCGTCCCTTGGACAGCACGGACAGGCTCAGCGAGGTGACCATAAAGATCACGGCGGCCGCGACGGTCAATTTGCTTAAGAACGTGCCCGGTCCGCGGCTGCCGAAAACGGTCTGGCTGGATCCGCCGAAGGAGGCGCCGATCTCGGCCCCCCTCCCGGCCTGAAGCAGGATCACGCCGACCATGATGAAACTGACGATCACATGCAAAGTAATCAACAAGACATACATCCCCTTTAATCCTCCTTTTTCACTTTGCCTTTTACCTTTTTACTTTCTCCAGCGTTTTAACGATGGCCGCAAAGCCGTCGGGCTTCAGCGACGCCCCGCCGACCAGCACACCGTCCAGATTTTGGATCGCCGCCAGATCGGCGATGTTATCGGGTGTCACGCTGCCGCCGTATAAAACCCGAATCGCCCCGCCCGAATCCGAGCCGAAAATTTTGTCCAGCGCTTGACGGATTATTTCGTGGACCTCCGAAATCTGCGCGGCGGTCGCCACCCGGCCGGTCCCGATCGCCCAGACCGGTTCATACGCGATGAGGATCCGTTCCGTCGGCCCCTGGGTCGCGTCCGCCAGATCTTTTTCCAGCTGATCTCTCACAACGGCCGCGGTTTGACCCGCCCGGCGCTGTTCGACTGTTTCGCCGACGCAGAGAACGGCCTTCAAACCATGTTTCAACGCGGCGGCCAATTTCCGCTTCACGTTTTCATCCGTTTCGCCGAAGATCAACCGCCGTTCGGAATGTCCGATCAGAACGAACCGGCAGCCGGTGTCTTTGAGCTGGGCCGCCGAGACTTCTCCGGTGAAGGCCCCCTTCTCTTCCCAGTGAACGTTCTGCGCCGCCAGCAGAAGGCCGGTGCCCTTCAGGGTCTCACCCACCGCCTGGAGCGCCGTGTAACTCGGCGCGATCACGATCTCGACATGCCGGATATCGCCCAGCAGCCCGGACAGCCGTTCTGCGGCGGCCGCCGATTCGGCCACGGTCATGTGCATCTTCCAGTTGCCCACCGCGATGGGCCGCCTTCGAATGGATGTTGTCTGCGTGGTCACGCCCGCCGGGGCTCCTCCGTACGATTCGGCAGAGCCGCCAGACCGGGAAGCTCCTTTTCCTCCAATAACTGAAGGGCCGCGCCGCCCCCGGTCGAGATGAACGACATATTTTCGGATTCCCCCGCGCGATGAACGGCCAGCGCCGTGTCCGCTCCGCCCACGATCGTCATGGCATAGGCATTTGCAACGGCATGGGCCACGGCAAAGGTCCCGCGGGAATAGGCATCCATTTCAAAAACCCCCATCGGGCCGTTCCAAAGAATCGTTTTGGCATTGGCCAGCGCTTCCGTGAACAATTTCACCGAGGCCGGACCGATATCCAGCGCCAGCCAGCCCTTGGGAATCTCCTGCATCGGCACGATCTTCGTCTCGGCGCTGGGATCCCGGCTCTGGGCCACGACACAGTCGACCGGAAGGTAGAACTTCACCCCGCGGGCCCGCGCGTGGTTTCGGATATCCATCGCCATCTGAAGCATCCCGTCCTCGACCAGCGAGCTTCCGACCTCATAACCCAGCGCCTTGTAAAACGTGAAGGCCATCCCCCCGCCGATGATCACCTTGTCCACTTTTTTCCCGAGATTTTCGACGACGCCCAATTTTCCCGAGACTTTCGCGCCGCCCAGAATCGCCACGAACGGGCGGGCCGGATTGGCCATCGCCCCCTCCAGATAATCAATCTCTTTTTTCATCAGAAAACCGGCCGCGCATTGGCGAACAAACTTCGTGATGCCGGTCACGGAGGCATGGTCCCGGTGGGCCGTCCCAAAGGCGTCGTTCACGTACACATCGGCCAGGGAGGCCAGTGCCTTGGAAAAGGCCTCATCGTTCTTCTGTTCTCCGGAATGAAAACGGAGGTTCTCCAAAAGCAGGACGTCGCCCGGCTTCATTTGATTCACCATCTTCTCGACCTGCGGGCCGATGCAGTCCGGAGCGAACGCGACCTCCTTTCCCAGAAGCCGCTGGAGCCTTTTCACAACCGGCGCAAGACTGAGACGGGGATCGATCTGTCCGTTGGGCCTCCCCAGATGGGAGCAGAGGATCACCTTCGCCCCCTCGTCGATAGCGTAATTGATCGTCGGAAGCGCCGAGCGGATCCGGGTGTCGTCCGTAATGTTCAGTTGCACGTCAAACGGCACATTGAAATCCACGCGGATGATCACGCGCTTTCCCTTGATCTTCAGATCCTCAATCGTCACTTTGTGCATGTTCATGGGAAACCCTGTCACCGATGGAGGTTCACGTTGTAGGGGGCGTCAGCCCTTCTTCCCGATATATTGAATCAGGTCCCGAAGCCGGCAGGAATAGCCCCATTCGTTGTCGTACCAGGCGATCACCTTCACCATGCGGCTCTCCAGAACTTTGGTGAGCGTGGCATCGAAGATCGCCGAGTGGGGGTTGTCGTTCAGGTCAACCGAAACCAGCGGCTCCTCCGTGTACTGGAGGATGCCCCTCAACGGCCCTTCGGCCGCCTGTCGGTACCGGGCATTGACATCGGCCTCCGTCGCATCGCGTTCGAGCTCGGCCACCAGGTCAACCACCGAGACGTTCGGCGTCGGGACGCGGATCGCCATGCCGTCCATCTTCCCCTTCAACTGGGGGAGAACGAGGAAGAGGGCCTTGGCCGCGCCGGTGGTGGTCGGGATCATCGAAAGGCCGGCCGCGCGGGCACGCCGAAGATCTTTGTGCGGAAGATCGAGAAGCCGCTGATCGTTCGTGATCGAATGGACCGTCGTCATCATTCCGCGTTTGATGCCGAAGCCGTCCAACAGGACCTTCGCGACCGGGGCCAGGCAGTTCGTGGTGCAGGAGGCGTTTGAGACGATGGCATGCTTGCCCGGATCGTACATCGCCTCATTCACGCCCAGTACGATCGTCAGGTCCGGGTCCTTGGCCGGCGCCGAGATGATCACCTTCCGGGCCCCGGCTTCCAGATGCGCCGCGGCCGAAGCGCGGTCCGTGAAATGGCCCGTGGATTCCACGACGATATCCACCCCCAGCTGCTTCCAGGGAAGCTTTTTGGGATCCTTCTCGGCCAGCACCTCGATCGGCCGGCCGGAAACAAGGAGGGACTTCTCCTTGGCCTCGACCTCCGCGGAAAGAATCCCATGAATCGAGTCGTATTTCAAAAGATGCGCAAGCGTTTTGGCATCGGTCAGATCATTGACCGCGACGAACTCGATCTCCCGATGGGACAGGGCCGACCGAAGCAGATTGCGGCCGATCCGTCCAAAACCGTTAATACCGACCTTGATTGCCATGAACCATCCTCGCCCTTTTCGAAAAATAGGTTTTTATAGTAGGTGAAACGGCCCCCAAAAGTCAACCGTAGAGACCGGCCATGGCACGTCCCGACTAATTCTCCGCGTCGATTCGAAAGAACGCCGCCGGCTTCGGCTGGGGACGCGAAACCTTCTTGGGTTCGGTGCCCTTTATAAAGATCTCGATCGCGGCATTTTCGCCGCCTTCCGGCGCGAGCAGGCCGGTTCGCGGATCGATCTTGGCAAAGACCACGTTCTCCGGGATCGGAAAGGTCATCTCGGGCACCACTTCGAAGGCCGCCCGCATGAAGTTGACCCAGATCGGCAGCGCGGCCGAGGCGCCGGCCTCGCGGTCGCCCAGCGACCGGACGTCGTCGAAGCCGACCCAGACGCCGGCGGCCAGATTCGGCGCGAAGCCCGCGAACCATGCGTCCGTGAAATCGTTCGTGGTTCCCGTCTTCCCGGCCAGCGGGCGGTTCAGGATTTTGGCCCGCCATCCCGTTCCGCGCTGGATCACATCCTCCATCATGTTGGTAATCACGTAGGCCGTCTCCTTCGCGATCACCTCGTTCGCAACCGGCTCATGTTCCTCCAGAACCTGCCCGGCCGAATCGGCGACGGACAGAACCGAGATGGGCTCCGCACGGACCCCTTCGTTGGCAAAAACACCGAAGGCTGAGGTGAGCTCGATGAGGGTCACGCTCGACGAACCGAGCGCCAGGGATAGATCCGGCGTCAGCGGATTGTGGATGCCTACACGCTTGGCGAACTCCGCCACATTCTTGATCCCCACCCGATCCAGCAGCTTCACGGTGGCCAGGTTCCGGGAATGGGTCAGGGCCTCCCGCAGGCTGATGGGGCCGTAGAATTTGGATTCGTAATTTTCCGGCCGCCAGACTTTCTGCTGCTCCTCGTCCACAAACACGACCGGCGAGTCCACCATGATCGTGGCCGGGGTGAAGCCGCGCTCGATCGCCGCCGCATAGATGATCGGCTTGAAGGCCGAACCCGGCTGGCGGCGGGCCGAGAGGGCCCGGTTGAACTCGCTCCGCTTGAAATCGTATCCTCCGACCATCGCCTTGATCGCCCCGGTTCTCGGATCCAAAGCGATCAACGCGCCCTCGACGACCGGCTCCTGGTCCAGACTGAAGACGGCCGTCTTGGTCCGGGCGTCCAATCGTCGGAGCTTCACCTTGACCACGTCGCCGGCATGGAGGATATCGGGCGGCTTGGCATCGGGATTCTGTTCGACATCCTTGAGGAGGTCCGGCCCTTTCAACCGCTTCTTGGCCCAGGCCATGCCTTCGGGCGGAATACGGCCGGTCCGGCCGGCCGCGATCACGGTCGCCCCCTTCTCGTCCACGGCCGTCACCACCCCGTCAATCACATCCCCTTCCTTCACCACCGCCATGCCCATGATCCCGATGCCGGTTTCCTCGTCGCGGGCCAGGTCGTTGGGACTCTTGTGCGCAACCGCCCCCCGGTAGCCCTGGCGTTTGTCCAGATCGCGCAGACCGTCCTTCAAGGCCTGCGTCGCCGCCTTCTGCATCGCGAGATTGAGCGTGGTATAAACGTTGAGCCCGCCCTTGTACACCATGGTCTCGCCGTAGGCCGCGCTCAGATACTGACGAAGGTTTTCGAGAAAGTACGGCGCGACCTCTTCCTCTTTTTCGAGTTTCTGAAAATAGAGGTCCCGCCGGTAGACGTCGCGGAACTGGTCCTCGGTAATGAAGCCTTCCTCGACCATCCGGCGCAGGACGACGCCCTGGCGTTGTTTCGCGCGCTCCGGATTGTTGTAAGGGGAATATTCAGTCGGGGCGCGCGGGACGCCGGCGAGGTAGGCCACTTCGGCCAGATTGAGCTGCTCCACGTTTTTCCCGAAGTAGGTCCGCGCCGCGGACTGGACGCCGTAGGCGCCGTGTCCGAAATAGATCTGGTTGAGATACAGCTCCAGGATCTCATCCTTGCTCAGCATCTTTTCGATCTTCCAGGCCAGCAGCGCCTCTTTGACCTTTCGCTTGAAGCTCTTCTCGGACGACAGGAAGAGCGAGCGGGCCAGCTGCTGCGTGATCGTGCTTGCGCCCTGACGGAGGCGGAGGTTTTCGATATTCGTCAGAAGGGCGCGCAGGATTCCCAACGGGTCCACGCCCTTGTGCTCGTAGAAACGGGAATCCTCCACCGCGATGATCGCGTGGAGAAGATCCGGCGGCATCTGGCTGAGCAGAACCAGAACGCGCCGCTCGATATAAAACTGCCCGATCAGCTGCCGATCGTCGCCGTAAATCTTGGTCACAAGACTCGGCTGGTATTCGCGAAGGCTCTCGATGGACGGGAGGTCGTTCGAGAAATACCAGAAGATTCCGCCCAGGCCGCCCGCCCCGCCGGCCAGAAGAATCGCAAAGACGATCAGCAGCTTGATCTTCCAGGACCATTTGGGGTCCGAGGGCGCGCCGTATTCCACCCCCTGCGACATTTGGTCCTTGTCATGCTTGCTTTCGTACGGCATTCTTTACCTCAGATGAACACGCAAATAATCAATTCGAACAATGAGGATCACCAACAGGCATTATACTGGGAAATTCATGATGAACACAAGGCAGTCAATCAGAAGCGGAAGGGGCGCATCCATCTTATAACTGCAATTCCTCCATGACATTCAGATGCTTGAGAAGCTGGCTGTAGCGTTGGTCCGACATCGGCTCGAACTTAAGCCCGGCCATATACAGCCGGCCGACCGGACTCGCCCACCGGACCCGCGCCGCGATCTTTAATTCTTCTCCGGCACGGTCTTCTTCAAACAGTTTGAGCGTGATGACGACGAGTTGTCTGGGCTTGATTTCCCGGTGCAGATAGACGCCGAGCCCCCCTCGGCCGATGCTGGCAAGATAGGCCTCCTGCGGCTCCTCCCCCTGCACCGTCAGGTTCACCGCCCCCATCGCGGTCAGGCGAAGATGCTTCCGCTTTTCCCTCACAACCGGTGTTTTCGGAGGCGGATCACCCATCGCCTTCAGACATAATTCCTTCGATCGAGGGTGCGGTACTGGATCGCTTCGGAGACATGCGACGGCTCGATCCGCTCTTTCGCTTCAAGATCGGCGATCGTCCGGGCCACTTTCAGGATCCGGTTGTAGGCCCGGGCCGAGAGGCCCAGCTTGTTCATCGCAAGCTCGATCAGCTTCCGGCCGTCTTCATCCAGTGCGCAGTATTTTTTGAGCTGCCGCGGCCGCAGGTGCGCGTTGCAGTAGATCCCGTCGTTTTTATACCGCTCCTGCTGCAGGCCGCGCGCGCGGCTGACGCGCTGGCGGATCGTCGTGGAATCCTCCCTCGCGTGCTCCACCGACAGATCCCGAAACGGAACGGCCGGCACCTCGACATGGATGTCAATGCGGTCAAGCAGCGGGCCGGAAACCTTGGCGCGGTAGCGCTGGATCTGCAGCGGCGTGCAGACGCAGGCATGGGCGGGATCCGTGAAGAAGCCGCACGGACAGGGATTCATCGCCGCGAGCAGCATGAACTGCGCGGGGTAGGACAAGGACGCCGTCGCGCGAGAGATTGTCACGCGCCCGTCCTCGAGCGGCTGGCGCAGCACCTCCAGTACGTTTCTGCGAAACTCCGGCAGTTCATCCAGAAAGAGCACTCCGTTATGGGCCAGGCTCACCTCGCCGGGCCGGGGCACCTGGCCTCCGCCGATGAGACCGGCATCCGAAATCGTATGATGCGGAGAACGGAAGGGCCGGGTCGAAAGGATCGGCCGCCGCTCCGGGAGGAGGCCCACGACGGAATGGACCTTGGTCGTCTCGATCGCCTCGTCGAAATTCATCACGGGCAGGATGGACGGCAGCCGCCTGGCCAGCATCGTCTTGCCCGAACCGGGCGGGCCGATCATCAGTAGATTATGTCCCCCGGCCGCGGCCACCTCGATGGCGCGCTTGGCGTGATCCTGTCCCTTCACATCCATGAAGTCATCGCCGTAAACGGCATTCTCCGAGAAGATATCCGGAAGGTTCACCGTCACGGGAGTCATGGACTGATTGCGGTTTAAGAACTCGACCACTTGAGGCAATGTCTCGACGCCGTAGACGGCAATTCCCTCGACCACGGCCGCTTCGGCCGCATTTTCGATCGGAAGAATCAGCCCCGCCAGACCGGCCTCCTTCACGGCCACCGCAATGGACAATGCGCCCCTGATGGCTTTAACCCGGCCATCCAGCGACAGTTCCCCCACCACGAGAAAATCCTTGATCGACTCCGGTTCCAGGATCCCTTCCGCCACCAGGATGCCGAGGGCCATGGGAAGATCAAAAGCCGAGCCCTCTTTCTTGACATCGGCCGGGGCAAGATTGACCGTGATCTTCTTCACCGGAAAATTAAATCCGGTATTCTTGAGCGCGGCCCGGACGCGATCCTTGCTTTCCTTGATCGCGGCGTCCGGAAGGCCCACGATCGTAAACATCGGAAGGCCCAACGCCACGTCCAGCTCGACATCCACGAGAAGAGCGTCCAGACCCAGAACGGCGCTGCTCAATATCTTCGCGATCATGATCACCTCCTGTAGCGGATGCCCCGCAGGGCCCCTTTAGGATGGGCACCTGCTTTCGCGGCATCCGGTTATGTTTTGGTCCGCACGACGACCGTCCGGCCGGCCAAATCGCCCAGACGCTGCCATCGGTCCGTGGACGCGATGCTGATCAGCCCCACGCCGTACAGACAGATCCCATCAATCAGGCGGAAGAGATTGCGGATCACGGACTGCAACATCGTGCAGGGTTTCTGATCCTGATCCATCACGATAAGGCCGCAGAGCCGTTTCCCTGCGGTCTGTCCCCAGAGACCTTCGGCCAGCGCATGATAGGAAAAAAGCAAAAGGGGGAGAATCAACACTCCCCTCCCGACGGCCGAGATCAAATGCGCCAGCGAATTCGGGAAAAGCAGGGTATCCGGATCGAGCCGGAACCCGGCCACGATTCCGACCGGGACGACGACCAGCGCGGTGTCGATCGCCTTCGCCGCAAATCGCCACCACACCGATGCATAAGGGATGCTCGGATCCCCCGGCATTATTTTCCAATGATCCAGCACGGAGGATAAAACCGCCGCAGCGATCGTCATCATGACGACCAGCAGAAACAGAACATACGCCTGATACCGTAGAACGGACCGCCCGAGATCGCCCCCCATCAGAAATTCGGATCGTCCGGACGGACCGGGCTCCCAGACCGTATCTTCGATTCTTACCCCGGTATTGATCAGGAGGTGCGCCTTTCCACGGAACATCAGAGGGGCGATTTCGAGAAGACCGACCGGCGCCGGCCGCTCAAGGCCCCTCTCCTCGCGCCATCCGCTGCCGTCGAAGATCTTCAGACCGATGGGGATCCGGCTCGGGACCGCTCCTTCGGGCGCCGAAACCGGCGCCGGAAGATACCATAAGAGGATCCGATCCTGCCCGGCCAGAACCTCAAAATCCTTCATTGTCCCCAAAGATTCGACCCGTCCGGGATGCTCGCCGTCGAACGTCCATTGATAGAGCGTGTCGTCTTTCAGCCAGGTGTAATAGATCTTCTCTTTAAAGACGACCAGGCCGGAAGGACAACGTTCCGAACAGAAAAAGCCGCTGTCCTTCGGATCGACCGGAATCGGCATCGGCCGGTCCCAGACGTCGTGAGAATAGGAGGTCAACGAAAGGCCCGTCCCGATGCGGCTTATGAGCCAGACATGTTCGGGCAGCGCCGCCGCGACCGGATCGGCGCCGACCCACGGGGCGTCAAAACGCTGCCATTCCTTTCCGTCGAACACCCGGTACATCCCGGGGCTGAAAAACCAGAGCTTGTCCGAGAAGGCGACGACGGAATAAAAGGGGGTGATCTCCGACGTGCTCTGAACCCGCCCGCCCTCGACCGTTTTCATCAACCCGGTTTCCCGGGGCGGCGATGCGGACGAATCGCGTTGCATCAGGAAGAGATAGATCCGATCCCCGATGCCGGCCGCCTGGAGTTGAAACGCCAGCGGCGGTAGTTCGGGGAGAGGAATGCGGCGGAATTGAAACAGAAAGGCGCCGATCGTCAGCAGGCCGATGATCACGGCCGATCCGATCGGGATCGCATGTCGGCGGGTCATGAAGCGGAGTCGATTCGGATGATCTGTCATCATAAAGGAATGCCGTCCGGAGAAGGCCTCATTATAAGAAGTTCCAACCCGGTTTGCAATCAAAACCCCGAGCCGTAAAAGGCCCTACGCATAAAAAACACGGAGAACGGTATAGACAAGGATCACCTCGACGGCATGGGCCGCGATTGTCGAAAACAGGTTGCGGGTGTAAATCAACAGCCCGCCCCAGATCAACCCGTCGGTCAGCGCAAGCCAGTGATAGCCGCGAAAGACCGTCACCATGAATGGATCAAACGAGAAAACCGAGGCCGAAAGGACGACGGCCGCGGCCGGGCCGTACGACCGTTCTCCAAAAAACACCAGCAGCCTTCCCAGTAAAAAACCGCGGAAGCTGATCTCGACGAAGAACGCGATCAGTACGATGCCCCAGGGAACCATGAAGGAGAAAGGCATCCGTGAATGCGGCGTGTCGCGGAGAAATTCGAAACTATATCCCAGCCACGGCGTGAGATTGACGATCACCCACAGATTGAGCGGGCCCGTCAAGAACCCGACGAATCCACCCAGCAGAAGACTCTTTTTTAGATTATGGGAGACCAGAAAAAGACGATCGAACCGGCGATCATTGACGGCACACCAGACCGCGAGGCAGGCATAGGCGGCGAATTGAGGGATCAGGGCCAGCCATAACGAATCGTAAGCCGCCGGCGGCCATAATGGATAGGTGAATGTTAAAACGGCCGGAACGATTGCAAGCCCGTTCCACCGTTCCATCTACTCCCCGCCGGCCACGTCGGTTTTGCAGTCGGCGCAGATCGTCATGATGTCCGTCCCGGAGTAGACCGGGAAGAATTTCTCGGCCTCCTGCCCGCAAATGTCGCAGGTCCGCGGCGGAAGCACGGACGGGCTGAATCGCTGAGAGGGATCCTTATTCATATATAAAGGACAGTGTCGGCGCCTTCCGCAACCGTCAGCACCTGGGGCAGCCCCCAGACTTCATCAATGAGACCGTCTTTGGGCGTTTTGTCATCGATGTCCATATACTCCAGCCCGGCGCTGCAGACAATGATCTTGGCCCCGATTCCCCGGGCCTCCCGGAACATTTCGCTGATGGAGGGGACCTTCTTCGCCTTCATGAGCTGTGTGATCTTATGGCTCCAGGACTGGTACTCGACCGGAAAGTCGGAATGATCCAGCTGACCGGAATAAAACTTTTTCAATGCCCAAAAGAAGAGGACGATGTAAACGTCGCTCCCCATCGCCGCCGCGGTGAGGGCAATCGTGGCCACCTGATGCAGCTTATCGTACGTGCCGCTGTGGGCGAAGATGACGAATTTCCCCTTGGTTTTTTTCATATCGGCAGAATAACAAAACACCCACGGGGAAGTCAATCCGCCGTGGGTGCGTCAAACGAGCTTAATCCGTTTAGATAAAGAGTGTGATGTCGGCCTCCGCCGCATATTCCAAAAAGGTCGCGGCCCCCACCGGATCCGGAAGCCCGTCCATCAGGTCTTCTTTCTTCAGATTGAACATATCCATCGCCATCTGGCAGGGCCATAGTTTCACGTTGCTCTCGATCGCTATCTGCATGAGTTCGGGAATCGAGGCGATCTTCTTCTTCTTGATCTCCCGCTTCATCATCATCGTTGCCAGTGCCGTCATTCCCGGGAGTACGCTCACGATGTTGGGCATGTTGACCGGCATCGCCGGGTTGCCCAGCGGAACGACCTTGAGCGAGTCCTGATTTCCCTTCTTCAGGATGTTCAGGCCGAAAAAGGAAAAGTAGACGCCGGCCTCCATGTCCAGCGCCGCGGCGGTCGTCGAAAGGATCAAGGCGGCGTAGGCCGTCTCGATCGTTCCCTTGGAAACGACCGCGATTGCAAGCCGCTTTCGGCGGCTTTCTTTTTCCTTTTTAAGTTTCTCCTCCACCAACGTCTCAACCCGCTGATCGAGAAGCTCCTTGACCTTGGCCTCGATCAGGTCGTTCAGGCTTTTATCCAGAGTGGCTGACATGAGTACTCTCCTTACTTTGTCTTGCGGATAAAAAACTGGAACAGTCCGTTCTCCGTCCGGTGTTCCAGTAGTTCATGCCCGGTTCGCCTCGACCAGGCCGCCATATCGGCCACCGAGCCCGGGTCGGTCGAAATCATCTCGAGAACCTGGCCGACCGTCATCTTGTCAATCGCCTGCTTGGTTCGAATCACGGGAAGCGGGCAGAGAAGCCCTTTGCAATCCAGCGTCTGATCCGCTTTTACCGCACCGGGCATTTTGTTGATCCTCCTTGACGAATGAAGATTTGAACCGTATAAAATCATCTTAGTCTCGGCTCCGTCGTTAAGTCAAGAGCGGATTTGAACTTTCGCCCGGAATGGACTATGATGAAATCGTCATGCTGGACGAACTGGAAAGCCTGAAGGGGCAGCAGGTCGAAGTGGTTTTCAACACACTGATCTACCGCGGCGAGCTGGCCGGCGCCTCGGAAGACGAGATTTATCTCAAAACCGCCATGGACTGGGTCACGCTGCCGATGGAAGGAATCACCCAGGTCCGCAAGGCCGCCCCCTAAGGCGGCCGCGAGCCCCGATGATGGAACGACCGACCGCAGATCCCGTCCCGATCGAGGAACCCGTTTCACCCTCGACGACCGAGGCCGCATCGTTTCAACCGGGCGACGAGGTCCGGGCCCGAAAACGATTTCCCAGGACCAACCTGCTTCTCTTTTTCGCGACCGTTTTCACGACGCTCCTGGCCGGCGCGCTTCAACAGGGCATCAATGTCTTTCAGAATCCCTCCGGACTGATCTTCGGCATCCCGTTTTCCTTCACACTGCTGGCCATTCTCCTGACGCATGAAATGGGTCATTACTTGACATCGCGCTATCATGGCGTCGGCGCCACGCTGCCTTATTTTATCCCGGCCCCGTCCATCATCGGAACCTTCGGGGCCTTCATCCGGATGACCTCGCCGATCCTGAGCAAGCGCGCGCTGCTGGATATCGGCGCATCCGGCCCGATTGCCGGATTTGTCGTGGCGATCCCGGCCGTCGCCATCGGACTGCATTATTCGACGATTGTTGAAATCTCGACCGCCGAAGGAATGAAACTCGGTTCCCCACTGATTTTTTCGTTAATCTCCGAAATCATGATCGGCTCCGTTCCGGACAATTACGACGTTTTGCTCCATCCGATCGCGTTTGCCGGTTGGATCGGGATGTTCGTCACGGCCCTCAATTTAATCCCGATCGGCCAGCTCGACGGCGGCCATGTGGTTTTTGCCGTTCTCGGCCGGCGGCATCGAACCGTCTCGCTTCTGATGATTCCGGTCCTGATCTTTCTCGGAATCTACGCCTGGCCGGGCTGGGCTCTCTGGGCCGTCCTGCCGCTGATCTTCGGAATCAACCATCCGCCGGTGATGGATACCGACCGACCCCTCGACCGCAACCGTCGGATG
>Ga0209640_10004038_pt1 | contig 12894 bp, 16 predicted proteins | sample RifCSP10_1_FD_184018 | JGI IMG/M metagenome (GOLD analysis project Ga0209640, IMG submission 184018) | Soil microbial communities from Rifle, Colorado - Rifle CSP2_sed 10_1 (SPAdes) (version 2) | ecosystem: Environmental > Terrestrial > Deep subsurface > Rock core/Sediment | place: Rifle...
GAGCGCGGTCTGCGTAATATTGGAGAAGCCGACCTGCACTTCGCCGCTCACCACCGCGGCGAGCGCCGGGCCGCCGCCCTTGTAGTGAATCGCCCGGATCGCGGTTTGGCCCATCAGGTTGAACAGCTCGCCGGTAATGTGCGCGTTGGTGCCGATGCCCGCGGAGGCATAGTTGAGCTCACCGGGGCGCGACTTCGCGAGTTCCAGCAGCTCCTTCACCGAGCGGACCGGGATCGACGGATGCACCGAGACCGTCGTCGGCACCTTGGAGATCAGCGAAATCGGTATGAAATCCTTCAGGGGATCGTAGCCGGCGTTCTGGTAGAGCATCGGGCCGGTGACGAACACAACGGTGTGCAGGACCAGCGTGTAGCCGTCGGGCGTGCTGCCCTTGGCGATTCGCGTCCCGATCTGGCCCGAGGCGCCGCTGCGGTTGTCGATGACGAGCTGCTGCCCGAGCAGGTCCGAAAGCTTGTCCTGGATCGCGCGGGCGTTGAAATCCGTGCTGCCCCCCGGCGGGAACGGCACGATCAGGCGTACCGGCTTCGTCGGGAATTTCTCTGCCGCGTGCGCGGGCAGGGCGGTGGCCGCCAGAAGGGCGGCGGTTAACAAACCGAGCCGGATGGAACTACGGCGGATCCCCTCCATTGTCATCCTCCTATGTTATCAAGCGGTACCGAGACCGTCTGCGCCCAGTATCCATCAAAAAGCCCCCCGGCGTCACGCAGCGCCCAAACTGTGGAAGAATGGGGGCGCCCATCTCCAGAGGCAGAACTTCATTCTTCTGTGTTCATGACTGAAGGAGGCAACGATGTCCACATTCATACTGCTTTTGAACTATACGGATCAAGGGATACGCAATATCAAGGAATCGCCGAAGCGGGTTGACGTGGCGCGGGCGCTTGCGCGCAAGCATGGCGCGGAGCTCAAGGATTTCTACCTGACCATGGGCACACACGACGTCGTGACGATCGTCGAGGCGCCCTCTGACGAGGCGGTAGCCAAATTCGTTCTCGCCACCGGCGCGCTCGGGAACGTCCGCACCACGACCCTCAAGGCATTCTCGGAGGCGGATTTCCGGAAAATCGTCGGCGCCCTGGGTTGAGGAGGCCTTATCAAGCCGGGCGGTAGACGGCGAACACCTTGTCCGAGTTCGTGACCCACGACTCGAGGAATACCGATTCGTCCGGCTTGCCGCGGCCCAGCTCGTGCATGGCGCCCGCGAGGCAGAACCAGTTGAGCAGCTCGTGATGCCCGCGGTCCTCGGCCTGTTCGATCGTGGTGTTGCGCCAGAGCTCCCAGTTGCCGTTCTTCAGGGCCTCGTAATAGCGCTTGTCCGCTTCGACGTCCGGGAACATCAGGGCGTGCTTCTTCACCAGGAACGAATGGCTCCAGCTTGAGGACGCGATGACCGCCACCCGCCACGGGCTCGCCTGCAGCGCACGGGCGATTGCGCCGCCTACCTGGAAGCAGCGCCACGGCTGCGGTCCGGGCGGGTCGAGGTCGCTCTCCCGCGCGTGCATCAGCGGAGCCGCCTGCGTCGGGTGCAGCGGCGTGCCGCGCGCGCCGATCAGCCAGCGCCCGTACGCGTTGACGGCGAAGGGCACCACCGGATAGGGGAAGCCCTTGCGGTCGTAATCGAGGTAGAGGATCGAATTGGCGAAGGCGTGGCCAAGCGCGTGGTGCAGCGGCTGGTAGGCGTAGGCGACGTCGATGCCTTCCTTGAGCAGCGCCGTCGCCAGGTACTTGCCGGCGGCGCGGTGGCCCTTCACGGCGAAGGTCTGTTCCTCGGGCTCGTCCCACGCGTTGGGGCCGCGGTGATGGCCCTTCCATGGCTGGAAGCTTACGGATTCGTAGGCGAGGATGGAGAACGCGGGCACGCAGTCCTCGCGGAAGTTCTCGTACTGGTCGTCGCCCCAGATCAGCACGAAATCCGGATCGAAGGCATCGAGCTCGGCGCGGATCCTGCGGAACTGCTCGATCAGGTCCCGGCGGTGGCGGTCGGAGTGAGCCTGCCCCTCGTCGGCTCCCCATTGCTCGCGCATGGTCGGGTGCCAGTTTTCCACCGAGCGGAGCCGTTCGGGCAACTCGCGGTCCTCCAGACACGTCTTGATGCGGCGGCTCATGTTGCCCTTGAAAGAAAGGTTCGGGTAGTGGGTCATGCCGAGACCGAGTATCTGGCCCATCGAGGCTCTCCTTTCGTGGCAGGCCGGCAGGGCTGGCCCTTTTCCGCGCTGCCGCGTGACACGCATTCTACGCCGCCTGCCAGCTGCCCCGCTGCGAGGTAAACTGGAGTCACCCATCACGCAGCTCGAGACAATTGCACGTCTATGTCGGCCGAGGGAAACAGGGCGCTCGTCAGGCGACTCTACGACGAGGCATTTAACCGCCAGGACGCGGCAGCGGCAGCGGCGTTCTACACCATGGACGCGAAGAACCACGGCCGCACGGTCGGCCGCGACGGCATGCGCAAGGTGTTCGAAGCGCTGTTCGCCGTTTTTCCCGATTTCCATTACCGGATCGAGGAGGCGACGGCCGACGGCGAGCGCGTCGTGTGCAAGGTCACGATGACCGGCACCCATCGCGGCGAGCCGACGCTGCCGGAGGTGTTCAACGGCATGCTGCGAGGCGTCGCGCCGACCGGCAAGGGCGTCACGGTGCTGCAGTATCACGGCTTTCGCATCCGGGACGGCATGATCAGCGAGCACGCCGCGGTGCGCGATGACCTCGGCATGCTCCTTCAGTTGGGCGTGGTGAAACGGCCCAACTGAACACTCCGTCACTCATCACCCGTCACCCGTATGACGTATGAGCTCTACTACTGGCCGCACATCCAGGGGCGGGGCGAGTTCATCCGGCTTGCGCTCGAGGAAGGCGGCGCCGAATACGTGGACGTCGCCCGCTTGCCGGAGAGCGAAGGCGGAGGCCGGGCAGCGGTGAGCCGCGTCCTCGAAGGCGCGGCCGGTGGGAGGATGCCGTTCGCGCCGCCGATCCTCAAGGCGGGGAAGCTCCTGCTCTCCCAAACCGCCAACATCCTGCACTACCTCGGGCCGCGGCTCGACCTCGTGCCGGACGGCGAAGCGGCGCGGCTGTGGGCGCATCAGCTGCAACTCACCCTCACCGACCTGGTGGTGGAAGCGCACGACACGCATCACCCGATCGCGAAGAGCCTCTATTACGAGGACCAGAAGCCGGAGGCGCTGCGGCGGGCGGCGGATTTCAGGACGTTGCGGCTGCCGAAGTTCCTCGGCTATTTCGAGCGCGTGCTCGCGGCGAATCCCGCCGGGGACCGCTACCTCGTCGGGAGGTCCGTGACCTACGCCGACCTCTCGCTGTTCCAGGTGATCGCCGGCCTCAACTTCGCGTTTCCCCGGGCGATGGCGGCGATGGCGCGCCGGCACCCGAAGCTGGCGGCGTTGCACCAGCGGGTCGAGGCGCGCCCGCGCATTGCCGCTTACCTCGCGTCGAGCCGCCGCATTCCGTTCAACGAGCGCGGGATCTTCCGCCGCTATCCGGAGCTCGACGGGGCATGAGCCTCCCAGGCGCTATAATTCCCTTCCCATGATCTCGACCCGACAGGACCCCGCATGACCATCTCGATGTACCAGGCGAGCGCGCCGCGCTTCGCCAACACGCTCAAGAATCTCTCCGCGATCCTCGACAAGGCGCAGGCCCACGCCGACGCAAAAAAGCTCGACCCCAAGGTGCTGACCGCCGCGCGGCTCTATCCCGACATGTTCCCGATGTCGCGGCAGGTGCAGTCGGCCTGCGATACGGCGAAAGGCGCGGTGGCGCGCCTCGCGGGCGTTGAGGTCCCGGCGCACGAGGACACCGAGCAGACGCTGGAGGAGCTGAAGGCGCGGATCGCCAAGACGATAACCTTCATCCAGTCCATCCAGCCCGCCCGCATCGACGGCAGCGAGGAGCGGGAGGTCGTGCTCAAGTTCCGCTCGGGCGAGGTGAAGTTCAAGGGCATGCAGTACCTGCTCGGCCACGCGCTGCCGAATTTCTATTTCCACGTCACGACCGCATACAACATTCTGCGCCACAACGGCGTGGAGATCGGCAAGCGGGACTACATTGGCACGCCGTGATTCAGGGATGAGGCACGAGACATCCTGCGCCGTTTCCGTGTATGATGCGGCACTCGCATCCGCGCCCCGGCCATTCGCCTTCGAGCCACTTCGCAGCAGCTGCCGCAATACCCGCCGGCCCCGCCAGGAGACCATTCTTTGAGATGCCATCACTGCGGTAAGCTGACCGACGTGCGCACCAACGGCAGGGGCGAGGAGTTCCTGTACCGCTGCCGGCATTGCGGCGGCTATCACAAGTTCACCAGCGTCGGGCATCACGGTTCCGGCGCCATCCATTACCGCGTCACCAAGGTCGCCGCGCCGGCGGGCGAGGAAAGCACCACGGCACTCACCTAGCGCCCGCGCCACGCTATACTCGCAGCCGCCGGTTCCTGCGCCGGCATCCAGACCCGTTTCCAACCTTTCCACCCCCACCCGGAGATTGCAATGCCTGTCGGAACAGTGAAGTGGTTCAATAAGGTGAAGGGCTTCGGCTTCATCCGGCCGGATGACGGCTCGAAGGACGTTTTCGTGCACATCTCGGCCGTGGAGCGCGCCGGCCTCGGCACGCTCGCCGAAGGCCAGAAGGTCCAGTTCGATCTCGCCCGCGGCAAGGATGGCAAGACTTCGGCCGACAACCTGAAGTCGGCCTGACAAGAATTCCCTATTCCCGCGAGCGTGCGTCCTGCATCGCTCGCCAGAGCCGGGCGGGCGTCAGCGGCATGTCGAGATGCCTGATCCCGAGCGGGCGCAGCGCGTCCAGCGCGGCGTTGACCAGCGCGGGTAGCGAGCCGGTGCAGCCAGCCTCTCCCACGCCCTTCGCGCCGAGCGCGTTGTTCGGCGTGGGGACGGAATGGTCGTACACCCCGAATTCCCGCATCCAGCCCGCGCGCGGCATGACGTAATCCATGAAGCTCCCGGTCAGCAGCTGCGCCGTCGCGGGGTCGTATATCGCGTGCTCGCCGAAGGCCTGTCCCGCGCCTTGCACGACGCCGCCGTGCACCTGGCCCTCGACGAGCGCGTGGTTGATGACGTTGCCGAGATCGTCGACCGCGGTGTAGCGCTCGATGGTCGCGGCGCCGGTCTCGGGGTCGATCTCGACCTCGGCGATATGGCACCCGTTCGGGTAGGTGGCGCCGAAGGTGCCTTCGGCGATCGTGTCGAGAGGATGCGGTTCCGGGCCGGCCAGCGCGCGCGCGAGCTCGACGAAGCCGAGCGAGCGGCGGCCCGCGACGAATCGCCCCTTGGAATAGGCGAGCGTGCTCTCCGGCACCTTCAGCCTGGCGGCGGCATGCGGACGCGCCAGCTCGATCAACTTCTCGCCGAGGACGCGGAACGCGCTACCGGTGCCGAGCGCGCCGCGCGATCCGCCGGTCGCGTTGCCCATCAGGTCGGTGGTGGGGGCGCTGGGATGAAAGCGGACGTGCTTCGTGTCGATGCCGAGCGCTGCGGCGACGATCTGGGGAAATATCGTTTCGTGTCCCTGGCCCGAGGACTGGGTGAGCGCGAAGAGCGTCATGGCGCCGTTCCGGTCGAATTCCACCGCGACCTGGTCCTTCGGCACGGCGCCCGCGCCTCCCGCCTCGAGATAGGTCGCGATGCCGATGCCGCGGAGCTTGCCGGCACGCCGCGCCGCCGCGCGCCGCGCGGGGAACCCCGACCAGCCGGCGCGCTCGAGCGCGTCGTCCATCACGCCTTCGAAATCGCCGGAATCGTAGGTGACTGCGTTCGGCGTCTTGTACGGCATGGCGGCCCGTGGGATAAGGTTCTTCCGGCGCAGCTCGACCGGGTCGAAGCCGTGCTCGGCTGCGGCGTAGTCCACCAGCCGCTCGATGGCATAGGCGATGTCGGGGCGCCCGGCGCCGCGGTAGGCGGATACCGGCACGGTGTTGGTGTAGGCGAGCCGCGTGCGGGCATAGAGCGCCGGGACGCGATACACCCCTCCCATGGTGATGGTCAGGTTGCGCGTGGCGATGAACGTCCCGAAGGCCGCGCCGTACGCCCCGAGGTCGGCGCGGTCGTCGAAGCGGATGGCAAGGAACTTTCCGTCCGCATCGAGCGCGAGCTCGCCGGTGAGGGAGATCGCGCGCCCGTGGAAGTCGCTCATGAAGACTTCGCTCCGCGACCCCACCCATTTCACCGGGCGCCCGAGCCGGCGCGCCGCGATCATCGCCGCGAAGTATTCCGGGTAGGCCGCGCCATGCACGCCGAAGCTCCCGCCGACGTCCTGGGCGACGAGCGCGAGGCGGTCCTTGTCGAGCCCCGTCACCTGCATCATCTGGCCGCGCATGCTGCCGGGGCCCTGCATCGGCGCGTGTATGGTGTAGCGCCCGCTCGCAGGGTCGTACGCCACCACGCAGGCGCGCGGCTCGAGCATGTTGCCGACGAGGCGCTGGCTCTCCATGGTGACCTTGCTCGCGTATTTCGCCCGCGCGAACGCGGCCGCGACCGCCTGCTCGTCGCCGGACTCGTACTCGAAAGCGAGATTGCCCGGGACGTCATCGTGGAGCTGGGGCGCGCCCGCCCGCACCGCCGCCTCGAAGCTCGCCACGGCGGGCAAATCCCGGTACTCGATGTCGATCGACTCCCGCGCGTCCTCGGCCAGCGCCGCGCTGTCGGCGACGACCATTGCAACCGGCTCCCCGACGAAGCGCACGCGCCCCATCGCGAGCACGGGATGATGCGGTTTCCTGACCTGCTGGCCGTCCTTTCCCGGGTAGGTGACGATATTGGGCAGCGACTTGAATCCCGCCGCGCGCGCGTCCTCCCCGGTGAGAACCGCGCTTACGCCGGGGAGAGCGAGCGCGCGGCGGGCGTCGAGCCGGACGATCTCCGCGTGCGCGCGGTCGGCTCTCAGGAACGCCGCGTGCAGCTGGCCCTCCGGATTCCAATCCGAGGTGTAACGGCCGGCGCCGGTGACGAGACGGACATCTTCCCTGCGAGCTGCGATCATGCGTGGTCAATGACTTGTGAATGGTGGATGGTGGATAGTATGTCATTCCCGCGAAGGCGGGAATCCAGTAGCTGGTCAATCCGTGCGGAAATCTGTTTCCTGGGCTCCCGCCTCCGCGGGAGCGACGAGAGTTTTTCCACAGGCCGCCAACCGGCTTTCTCACGTGGCGGCCAGTTCTAGTAAACTCGCGGCTTCACGAGGTATCACAACAGGGGGGTGCGATGAAGATTCTGTTCTTCGATGATTTCAAGCTGGGCGTCCTGAAGGGCGACACGGTAGTGGACGTGTCGAAGCTGGTCGCGGACATTCCGCACACCGGCCCGCACGACCTCGTCAACGGCCTGATCGAGCGCTTCGCGAAGGTCAAGGCCAAACTGGAAAAAGCGGCGGCGGCCAGCAAGGGCGTGCCGCTCGCCAAGGTCAGGATCCGCCCGCCGCTGCCGAGGCCGTACAACATCGACTGCATGGCGGTGAACTACATGGAAGACGGAACCCGCACGGAACGCGCGCCGATCAATGCGTTTCACAAGTCCCCCAGTGCCGTCATCGGCGATGGCGACACCATGGTGCTGCCGGACGCGCCCGCCACCATCTTCGAGGGCGAGGCGGAGATGGCACTCGTCATCGGCAAGCGGGCGACGCACGTCAAGGCGGCGGACGCGATGAAGCACGTGTTCGGCTATCTCAATTTCATCGACGGCTCCGCCCGCGGGCTGCCGCCGGCGGGCAACACGTTCTACCAGATGAAGTCGCGCGACACCTTTGCGCCGATGGGCCCCTATATCGTCACGGCCGATGAAATCCGCGATCCCGGCAACCTCCAGATCCGCCTGTGGGTGAACGGCGTGCTCAAGCAGAATTTCAACACCAGCGACATGGCGCACAAGATCCCGCGCTGCATCGAGTGGATCAGCGCTATCCACACGCTGGAGCCGGGCGACGTGGTCGCCACCGGGACCAATCATCGCGGACTCTCCGCGTTCCAGGACGGCGACCGGATAGAGCTCGAGACGGAGGGGCTGGGGCGGCTGCGCATCAAGGTACGCGACGATCTCAAGCGCACCTGGGCACGGGAGACCCGCCTCGATCGCCAGGAGAAGAAGCTTGAAGGGCAGACGCCGCAGCTGACCGGCAAGTACGCGCCCGCTGCGCGGGCCTGAGACCAGTGATGAGATACAGGTGACGGGTTAAGGGCGGTTATTCGTCACCCGTAATCGTCACTTCTTTCGACGGGAGGAGGCGGCAGTGATGGACCGAGGACTCTGGATTTCGTGGTATGGCCTGCCGGACGGGGAGCGCGACGCCTACCTCGCCTGGCTCAACGGCAAGTTCATACCGGGCATGCTCAAGGAGCCGGGCGTGCTCTGGGGAGCGCATTACGCGGCCCAGGCGCAGCCCGTGCATGCCGGCGGCAAACCCCGCCTGCGCCACACCGACGATCCCGCGGTGCCCACCGGCAATGGCTACATCCTGATCTTCGGCGGAAGATCGGCGCACGCCTTCGCCAATCTCGCGCGGCGCAAGCTCGACCCGCAGCTGAAGCCGGAGGACCGGAAGATGCTCGCGCTGCGCATCGGCGAGCGCGTCAACATCGTGACCGAGGAAGATCGGGCGGCCGGACCGGCGGCCAGGAAGCGCGATGGCAAATACACGCTTGCCCCTTGCATCCAGCTCGGGAGCTTCAACGCCGGCTCCGCGGAGGAGGATGAGATCCTCGACTGGTACGCCAACTGGCGCCTGCCCTCGATGGCGAAGCTGCCGGGCTGCCTCGGCGTCCGCAAGTTGAACTCGGTCTCGGGCTGGGCCAAGCACGCCGTGCTCTACGAGTTCGAGTCGCTGGCGGCCCGCGACGAGCATTTCCCGTTTCACGAGAACGCGCGCCCCGAGATGGCGGCGTGGACCGACACGCTGGTGCGCAAACTGGTCCACGCGCCGGGCTCGCCCAACGTGGCGACCCGGCTGTGGCCGCCGCTAAAAGCCGCTGCGCGGAAGAAGAAGCGCTAACCCGCCGTCGGCACGTGCCGCCCACGAATGACGTCATTCCCGCGAAGGCGGGAATCCAGTCCGAGAGGAAGGGACCATGGAACACCGCAAACGCATGAAGAAGGGCTTCGAGGTCCTGCGCAAGATGGGCCGCCTCGGGACCATGACGAACCAGAAAGCGCTCTATCCCGAGCTCTACGATCTTTCGGTCGGCTACCTGTTCGGCGAGATCTGGTCGCGCCCCCACCTGAACATCCGCGACCGCGAGCTGATCACTCTCGCCTCCAATATCGCGCTGGCGCGCCCGGCCGGCACGCATTCGCACTACCGTAGCGCCATGCACCTCGGCTTCACCCAGGAGGAGATCATGGAAACCATCATCCACGTCGGGCACTACGCCGGCTGGCCCGCGATCGCGCACGCGATCATCCAGTTCGAAGAAGTGCTGAAAGAGGACGCGGCCAAGGCGAAAAAGAAGCCAGCCGCGGGTAAACGCCGATAGTACTCAGCAGACGGAGGGAGATGCCATGATTCTCGAAGTTGCCATCTTGCATATCAAGCCGGAAGACATCGCGAAGTTCGAGGCCGTTTTCCCGAAGGTCGAGCCGATCTTCCGCAGCGTGAAAGGGTACATCTCGCACGAGCTCCAGCGCTGCGTGGAGACCAAGGGACGGTATCACTTCCTGATCCGCTGGGAGACGATCGAGTCGCACACGGTCAACTTCCGGCAGTCGCCGAAGTTCCAGGAGTTCCGCGGGCTGGTCGGGGGATTTTTCGCGCAACCGCCGGTCGCCGAGCATTTCGAGCGCGTCACCGACAGCAAGCTATAGCACTCATGGACCCGTTCACTCGTGACCTCATGCCGCTCGCCGAGCAGGCGGCCGTGTGCCTCAAGCGGCGCAAGGAGACGGTCGCGGTCGCCGAGTCGTCCTCCGGCGGCCTCATCTCGGCGGCGCTGCTCGCGGTGCCGGGCGCATCCGCCTATTTCATCGGGGGCGGCGTGCACTACACGCGGCAGTCCCTCCTCACGCTGAGCGGCACCGCGGACGCCATGTTCGCCGGCATGCGCGGGGCGACCGAGCCCTGGGCGCTGCTCATCGCACGCACCCAGAGGAGCCGCTGCGCGGCAACGTGGGGCGTGGGCGAGAGCGGCGCGGCCGGTCCCACCGGCAACCGCTACGGCGATCCGCCCGGTCACACCTGTCTCGCGGTAACCGGACCCAGCGAACGCAGCGTCACGCTTGAGACCGGCAGCAGTGACCGTTACGCCAACATGTACGCGTTCGCCGCGGCCGGGCTCAAGCTGCTGGTGGCCGTGCTTGAGGATCAGCGGTGAGGGACGAGTAACGAGAAACGAGAAACGGAGAAGCCATGGCAGCAACAGTCAGACGCGTGGTCACGGGCCACGACAGGAACGGAAAAGCAATCGTCGTTTCGGACGGCCCGGCGCCGGTTCACACCAACCCGCTGCGTCCCGGCCAGCGCTCGCACGAAGTCTGGAAAACCAACGCGATGCCGATACCGATTGCGCGCGAGGAGCCCGATCCCGTCACCGGGAAGCGCCAGCTCCACCCGCCGCCGCACGGAACGATGTTCCGCATTTCGGAGGTCCCGCCGGAGTCCGACGCCATCCGCAACATGACTCCGGCGCAGGCGCGCGAGGCGTTCCACGCGAGCGGGGCGGAGGATGCGTCGACCTGGGGGCGCGGCGGCCGCCATCCCCTGATGCACCGCACCGAGACCGTCGACTACGCGGTGGTGCTGGAGGGTGAGATCACCCTGATCCTCGACGAGGGAGAGATCAACCTCAGAACCGGCGACGTCGTGATCCAGTGCGGCACCAGCCACGCGTGGAGCAACCGCTCCGGGAAGGTTACGAAGATGCTGTACGTGCTGATCGACGGCGCCTTCGATCCGGCGCTGGCCGCGCAGTTCCCGAAGTGACCGGAGACGCGGGGTCAGGTCTTGCAATCCGACATTCAGCCTGTTGCGATGTATGAATGCAAGACCTGACCCTCGACAGACCCCCGTCAGTGCGTAATAGCAGGAGACGGAGTAGGATATCTCTGCAATGAAGGTCGCAACCGGGAAAATCGTCGGCGGAAAAGTCGTAGTCGAAGGCGTGACTTTCGAAGAAGGCACTTCGGTCACTGTCCTCGCCAGAGACGACGAAGGGGGCTTCAACCTGACTCCCGAAGAGGAGGCTGAACTCCTGTTGTCGATTGCCGAGGCGGACCGTGGGGAAACGATTCCCGCTGAAGAGGTGCTCTCGAAGCTCGCCCGCCGCCACGGCTGAGCGCCCGTGGCGCTCCGGGTCACCAAGCGGGCGCAAGCTCAGATTGACCGCGCCGCTCTGTGGTGGGATGAAAATCGCCCGCTTGCGCGGGGAGCCTTCGACGAAGATCTTGCCGAAGCTTTTTTGCTATTAAACACCGAACCCAATATCGGCGCGCCCGCACTGAACGTCCGCACGCAAGGCGTGCGACGCCTGCACCTCGCAAGAATTCATTACTACCTTTACTACCGGATCCGATCCGCCCAGGTTGAAGTTCTCGCTCTCTGGCACACCAGCCGGGGGCGCGGGCCGGCAGTTTGACAGTGGCATAGTGCAAGCGTAATTTCTTCGACCGCGGATCCCCACCCTGGGGTGGACAAGAACAACCCGCCACCCTCTCAACCTCGGTGGCAGCGGCCAAGCGTTCAAGCGCATCCAAACGGCCGCGTTCCGACTTGAAGCCTGTCCAGTGGTATTCCACGTACAGGCATTCCTTGATCGGCCGAAGCCATCGAGTTGAAAGGAGGAAATATGAGGTTGGAACGCACGCTAGTTGCCTTGGCGCTCATTGGCTTTGCCGCCATCGGCTGGACCCAGGGCTGGTCACCGCAACGCAACGTCGAAATCTTGGTCGGCTTCGCACCGGGCGGCGGCGTCGACCGGACCGCGCGCGCCGTGGAGCGGATTCTGGTCGCCAACAAGCTGGTGAAATCCACCATCACTGTGGTCAACAAGCCCGGCGGCGGCACCAGCATCGCCTACACCTACGTCAGCCAGCGCCCCGGCGACGGCCACACCCTGATGGTCTTCGGGCTACCGCTCCTCACCAATCACATCATGGGATCGAGCCCGCTCAAACACACCGACTTCACGCCGATCGCGTCCCTCTTCAACGAGTACTTCGTGTATGCGGTGAACGCGGCCTCCCCCATCAAGACCGGGAAGGAGCTGGTCGAGCGCCTGAAGAAGGACCCGAAGTCGGTGACGATCGGTGTTGGCGCGATCGGTGCTGCCAGTCACCTCGGGCCGGCGCTGCTCCACAAGGCAATCGGCGGCAATGCCAGGGACCTTAAGGTGGTCGCGTTCAAGGGAGGGGCTGAAGCCATCATCAACCTGCTCGGCGGGCGTATTGACCTCGTCAGCACCAGCTCGAGCGTCGCGGCTCCTCACGTTGCGGCGGGCCGCATGCGCGTAGTGGCCGTGGCTGCCCCTAAACGGCTCGGGAGCGACTTCGCCGGCGTTCCGACCTGGAAGGAGCAGGGTGTGGACCTCGTGTTCGGCCCTTGGCGCGCGATCATGGGGCCCAAGGGAATGCCCACCGCGCAGACTGCCTACTGGGAAACCGCGCTGCGGAAAGTGACCGAAACCGCGGAATGGAAGGCCGACCTGGAGAAAAATTTCTGGTTCGACGACTTCGTGACTGGCGCGCAATTCAGAAAAGACCTCGATAAAGACTACGCCAATATGAAAGCGGTGCTTACCGAGCTCGGCCTCGCCAAGCAATAGTGAGGCGGGGTCAGGTCTTGCATTCCTACAGCCGCGTCCCGCCCGGCAGCGAGCGGAAGATCACTTCCATGATGGCGGTTTCCGTGACGCGCCCGTCGGCTCCC
>Ga0209640_10004039_pt1 | contig 12892 bp, 12 predicted proteins | sample RifCSP10_1_FD_184018 | JGI IMG/M metagenome (GOLD analysis project Ga0209640, IMG submission 184018) | Soil microbial communities from Rifle, Colorado - Rifle CSP2_sed 10_1 (SPAdes) (version 2) | ecosystem: Environmental > Terrestrial > Deep subsurface > Rock core/Sediment | place: Rifle...
GCGTGGGCTCCCGAGTGTGCTCCCGCAGGTCACGACCTTTCTGGGCCGGTGGTGGGATCACGACGAGGGAATCTTGCGTCTCATCGTCGGCGGGGAGTTGGGCCGTTTTTCGATCCGGCTCCTCGACCCAGCGATCCTCAGCGGTCCTGTGTTTCACGAGGTCCACGCAAGCATCCTGATGAGCGGGACGCTGCACCCTCCGGAGATGTACGCGGACCTGCTCGGGATCCCGCCGGAGCGGAGAATCCTCGGTGTCTACCGATCTCCGTTCCCACCGGAAAACCGACCCGTCCTCGTGAGCCCACGCGTGACGACCTCATACGGGCGGCGAAGCGCGTCGATGTACGCGGCAATCGCGCGGGAGGCCGCGGCTGCCGCGCACGCGGTGCCGGGGAACGTGGCGGCGTTCTTCCCTTCGTATGAGTTGCTCGAAAACGTCGTTGCGAAGCTCCGCCCCCTCGTCGCCGATCGGACGCTTCACGTCGAGCGGGCGGAATGGGGCGCCGCGGACCGCGCGCGGGCACTCGAGGCGATGCGCTCGCTCCCGGATCGGCGGCACGCATTACTGCTCGGAGTCCTTGGTGGCTCGCTGTCCGAGGGCGTGGACTATCCGGGGAACCTGCTGAGCGCTGTGATCGTCGTCGGCCTGCCGCTCAGCCCGCCGAACCTCGAAGTCGAGGCGCTGAAGGCGTACTACGCAACGCGCTTCGGAGTCGCGAAGGGGTACGACTACGCGTACGTGTACCCTGCGGTGAGCCGTGTCCTTCAGGCTGCGGGCCGGTGCATCCGGAGCGAGGAGGACCGGGCGGCGGTCGTCGTTCTCGAGTCCCGCGTGCTCGACGCCCGGTATTCGCGATGCTTTCCCCCGGACTTCCCGCTTCGAGCGGTCCCTGACGTCGAAGGCTCGCTGAGAAGGTTTTTGAACGGTGCGCCGCTTCCGCAGGCCCATGCTCCTCAAGCGGGGCGCGGAAGCCGAGATCCGGAAGGTCATGTGGATGGGCCGCCCGGCGGTCGAGAAGTGCCGCCTGCCGAAGCGGTACCGCCTCCCCGCGCTGGATGACGAGCTTCGTCGGTCGCGAATCCGCACCGAGGCAAAGCTGATAGCGGAGGCACGGGCCGTCGGAGTCTCCGTGCCGATCCTGTACGACATCGACCTTGTGGGCCATCGGCTCGTGATGGAGCACGTCGACGGCTCCACTGCGAAGGCGATCCTCGACCGGGGTGGTGCGGTTGCGCACGAGGTATGCAAGGGAATCGGCGAGGCCCTCGCGCGGTTGCACCGCGCCGACCTCGTTCACGGGGACCTCACAACGTCGAACATGATTCTCCGCGGGGGTCGCCTCGTGCTGATTGACTTCAGCCTCGGGGAGAAGACGGGGAGCGTCGAGGCGAAGGGGGTGGACCTCCGACTCCTCAAGGAAGCGCTCATGAGCGCGCACGCCCTCGGGCCGGAATACTATCGCAACGTTGTCTCCGCATATCGCCGCCGGTACCGGAGGGCCGCGGAGGTCCTTGCGAAGGCGAAGGAAATCGAGGAGCGGGGCCGCTACACGTGATCGCGTTCGTGAGCACGAACCGGGGGAAGTTCCGCGAGGTCACCGCGAGGCTTGCTCCGAGTGGGATTCGGCTCCGGCGGGTGGACGCACCGTATCCAGAGATTCAGGCAGATCGACTCGAGGACGTCGTTTCCTACGCATCGCGCATTGTCGCGACACGGATTCGGGGGGAATTCCTGATCGACGATTCCGGCCTGTTCATCGACGCCTTGAACGGGTTCCCGGGCGTGTACTCGTCGTACGTGTACCGCACAATCGGCTGCGATGGCGTCCTACGACTGATGCGAAGGGGCGTCCCCCGGACCGCGCGCTTTGAGAGCGTGGTCCTTCTCGGCCGCCGCGGCCGTGCTTCGAAGCTCTTTCGAGGTGCCTGCACGGGCACAATCGCCCCCTCTGTACGTGGGTCCGGCGGGTTTGGCTTCGATCCGATCTTCGTGCCTCGGTCCCGCGGGCCGACATTCGCGGAGATGAGCTTGGCGGAAAAGAACGCCGTGTCCCATCGCGCGCGGGCGGTCGACGCCCTCGCCACGTACCTTCAGAGGCGGGGATCGTGAAGCTGAAAGATCGGACGGTCTGCATCACAGGGGCGGCCGGATTCATCGGCAGCCACCTTGCGGACATCCTCGCGGGCTCCTGCCGGCTCCGGCTGCTCGACAACCTGAGCTCCGGGACGAAAGCGAACCTGACGGGCGCCCTGAAGAAGCCGGACACGACATTCGTGAAGAAAGATCTCCTCGATCCAAAACTCGAAACCGTGCTCAAGGGCACGGAGGTGGTCCTCCATTTCGCCGCGAATCCCGATGTTCGGTCCGCCGTTGAGAACCCGAAGCCGACGTTCGACGAGAACGTCGTCGCGACCTTTCGGCTCTTGGAGGCGTGCCGGAGGGCAGACGTGAAAGGGTTTGTCCTCGCGTCGACATCGACGGTGTACGGTGAGGCCTCGCGGGTCCCGACGCCCGAGGACTATGGGCCCATGGAACCGAGGTCCCTCTACGGCGCGAGCAAACTCACCTGCGAGGCGTTGATGGCGAGCTACGCGCACACATACGGAATCGAGGCACTCGTCTTCCGGTTCGCAAATGTCGTCGGCGGACGGAGCACACATGGCGTTGTGGTGGACTTCGTGCGAAAGCTTCGGAAGAACCCGCGGCGCCTCGAAATCTATGGGAAGGAACCGGGGACGTCCAAGTCGTACATTTACATCGACGATGTGATTCGCGGGATCACGGCAGGGACGGACCGGGCCGCCGCCCCGTTCGACGTGTTCAACGTCGGGAGCGACGACGCAATCGCGGTGAAGGAGATTGCGGACATCGCCGTCCGGGAGCTCGGCCTTTCCAACGTCGCCTACGAGTGGACGGGTGGCGTTGCGGGCGGAGGCTGGGCCGGCGATATCCGGCAGATGATCCTTGACACGACGAAGCTCAAGGCCACGGGGTGGCGGCCGAAGGTGACAAGTAAAGAGGCCATCGCGCGGGCCGCGCGGGACGCCGCGGCGAGTTTTATCAGGAAGTGACTTCAAGACCGCCAAGGACCGAACTAATCCGTTGCTGCGGGCCAAACGATTATCTTGACCCGCGAGCTTCGAGGCGCGATCGGGGCTGTGGGGTAGCTTGGTCAATCCTTCGGGCTTTGGGAGCCTGCGACGGCCGTTCAAATCGGCCCAGCCCCACTGCGCAACACGAATCGCACACAGGATCTAGGGAGGTAGGTCATGCCGACGCACTCGAACCCCCGAACGCCTTTTTCCCGTTTCGTCGACGTCAGCCATCCTCTGTTGGATGGCATGATAACGTACAAGGGCCTCCCCAGCCCTGTAATCCGCGATTACCTGAGTCACGAGGAGTCGCGTGCACGCTATGCGGAGGGCGTCGAATTCTGTCTGGGGAAGATCGAGATGGTTGGGCACACGGGCACGTACGTTGACTCCCCTTATCATCGTTATCGGCAGGGGAAGGACTTGTCCGAGCTCCCGCTTTCCTCGCTCGCCAATCTCGACGGCGTTGTCGTCCGCCAAACCCTTACAGCCGGAAGGGCTATCGACGCATCGAGGCTCCGCGGGATCGACGTTCGCGGGAAGGCCGTGCTGATTCACACGGGATGGGACACGTTTTGGGGAACCGAAGAATATTTCAAAGGCAACCCTTTCCTGACGCGCGCTGGGGCGGAATCCCTGGCGATCGGTGGGGCCGTATTGGTTGGTATCGACTCGCTGAACATCGATAACACGGACGACCCAACCCGACCCGCGCATTCGATCCTGCTTGGGGCGGACATACCGATTGTCGAACATCTGTGCAATTTGGCGGAGCTGCCGGAGCAAGGCTTCACGTTTTTCGCCGTGCCCGTGAAGGTGAACCGTTTGGGGACTTTCCCCGTGCGGGCGTTCGCGATGGTTCATCGGTCGGATCTCTGAGTCCGGTCCAACCGTGCCTGTTCGTTCCCAGATCCCGGAAACACTCGAGTGCGAGCCTGGCTCCAACATTTCCTTGTCCCAGTCCCCGCCCGAGTCGTGCGCTCTGTGAGCCTCGCACACGTGCCGCAAGGGCCACCCCGGAGACTGCAGCAAACCCCTTTATTCGGCTCGGTGTTATCAGCTTCCAAGGACTCGCGGGTATGCCCCTCCGGCAGCTTACCGTCCAGGAGCGAATTCTGCTCTATCTTTCCGATTACAGCCGATTTTCGGACGACTACGAAGCCCCGTTAGAGGTCACGCAGGCCGCGATCGCACACGAAGTAGGAATCCGTGTCCACCATGTGACCCAGTACGCGAAACCCCTTCTCGCAAGCGAGGTCGTGCTGGAAAAGACGGGCCACATCCGAGGCAAGGCTCGGCGCGGCAAGGCCTATTTTCTAACGCCTAAGGGAAGGCTTCAGGCGGCATCGCTCCGGAACTCCCTCTTGCAAGAGAGCGTTCCCTACCGGACCCGAACAGGTGGAGTTAAGGAGATCTCGCTGGCGACGGCCTACCAGGAGGAACGGCGGGGTACCTCTGTGTTGCAGCTGCTGTCAGAGCTGAAATCGACTGGATATGTGAGCGAACGCGCTGAGGCCGCAGCCCCCGGTTTCGTCGATTTCTCTCAGGAGGCTCCGGTCGTCAAGTGGTTCCACGGCCGAGCTGATGAGACGGCAAAGGTCCTTGACTCGATAGGACGCGTTCCGTTCGTTGTTGTGACCGGGATGGCAGGGGTTGGAAAGACGACCCTTGGCGCAAGAACGCTCGATGCGTTGCGAGGTGAGCGCTCCCTGTTCTGGCGGAGGGTCCGGCCCTGGGATACCTCAGTGGATCTCGCGTTGCGGTTGGGTGCATTCCTCAAGTCACATGGGAGAGGTGCGCTTCACACGTACGTCGCCAGTCCTGGGGCAAAGGAACTTGGCCGAATGGAAGAAGCCCTTCAATCAGACCTCGTCGGCGTGAGGGCTGTACTTGTCTTTGACGATGTGCACAATGCCTCCGAGGAGGCCCAGAGGTTTTTCTCCATCCTTCTTGGCGTCCTAAAAGACCAACAGGTGACCTCCGCCCTTCTGCTCGCTCGCTCTTTGCCGAACCTCTACAGTCGAAGGGAAGTGACGGTGGAGGCTTCGGTGGTCGAGCTCGCCCTGAAAGGACTGGACGAAAAGAGTAGCGGGGCGCTCCTCGCTGACGCTGGCGTCTCAGACCCCTATGTCGGAAATCTGGTGAAGGCCGCGGGTGGGAATCCGCTCTTCCTGAAGCTGCTCGCGAGCTCAGGTCTTCGGGAGGGTACAGGAGACGCCTTAGGTACGTTGGAAACGTACATCGCCGAGGAGATCGAGCCCTCCCTGACCGAGGAGGAGCGCACGTCTCTCCAAATCGCCTCTTTTTATGAGGTCCCGGTCCCGTCTCAGGCCTTGTTGCTCGACAAGAGCAGTGACGTAAGGACCGTAGTGGCCCTTCAAAGAAAAAGCCTTCTCGAGGGGTCCGGCTCACACATCACGCTTCACGAGTCCCTACGACGTTACTTCCAGTCGGGCCTTTCCTCGGAGCAGAGGGAAACACTCGTCGAAAAGGTTGTCGCGTGGCTCATGAGCGAAGCGGAAGGCTCGATCCAGTCCGGCAACGTTCGGGAGGCCATCCCGTTGTTGGAGAACTCCGCGCGGATCGAGGTCAACCCGGTCCGTCAGGTTTCGAACCTTCGTCGCCTCGGGGACCTGCGGAAACTTGTCGGCGAGTACCCGGCATCCATCGACGCCTATCGTAGGGCGCTGGCAGAGGTACGAGGGACAGACGGAAGGGCCGCGCTCCATGCACGAATCGCCCTGAGTCTCTGCGAGTTCCAACACTTCGAGGAAGCTGAACGGGAAATTGAACGTGGAGTGAGATGGCTGCCCCCCGGTCCGACCCTGGAACGGGCTTGGCTGTTGTATTGCAGAAGTAGGCTCGCATCATATAAGCAAGACTTGACCGAGGCTCGCGAAGCAGTGGAGGAGGCCTTGAAGTGGCTCCCCGGCTTGCCCGAAGACCTAAGTTTGGTCGGGCACCTGGAAGCGATGCGCGGACTCCTCTATTTCTTTGATCCAAAGCCAGCGGAGTTCGCCAATGCACAAGCCGCCTTGAGGGCGTCGATCACAGCCTATGAAGCCGCCGGCGATTGGAATCGGGGAGAGGAGCCGTACACGTACTACGCCTATGCCGCCTTCCTGACCGGGCAAGTTGAAGAAGGGTTCGCCTACATTGACCGGGCGGTGGCGCTGATCGAAAAGACCGGAAACGAGTGGGAACGAATGCAGGCGTTGTCCGTGAAGGCGAGGTATCTCTCGGAATGCCTTGGCGAGTACGGCGGTGCCGAGGCGCTGCTGCAAGAAGCGTACCGGCTCGCCAAGCTGATGTATCAAAACCTCCGATTGCCGTGGTTCCACCGGCTGTTCGCCGATCTCTACCGGCGTCAGGGGCGAATCGAGGAGGCGAGAGAGTCGTTAGAGTACTGCGTGAACTTGGGCAAGGATACGCTGACCGCGAAGGGCCAAATTGACAACCTGGCGCTGCTGGTTCACATCTGCATCGAGGTCGGCGACTTGGGAGCTGCCGGGAAGTATTTGAAGGAGGCCCAGAACCTTGCCGCCACAGCGCCATCAGACAGTGCGACGCATTCACTGGAGTGGGCCAACGCTCGGTTATGTTGGGCACGGGGGGACACTCTGGGCGCCGACCTCAGTTTCCGGCGGGCACTCGCCGTCGAAGCCCTTGGGTTTCGCGGTCGGTGGATCCAAGAATGGCTCGCTTCAGACGTATCGCAGGGGGAGCTGCTTCTGGACTACGGTCGATTTCTCGCCTCGACTGGGGAGAAGAGGCGGTCGGAGGAAGTCTTGCACGAGGCACGGGAGGAGCTGAGACGGCGCGCCCTGAGGCCCTTGGAGCAGCTGGCGATCCGGGCGGTGCGAACCCTTGGGTCCTAGCGGATGACGCCGCCCTCTGTTACCCTCGCGGTGATCTCCGAGGTCCGCAGGGAGATGCATCGTGTTCGCTACCTGTGACCGCGGATGACACAAAGCATGCCCGTAACCTTACGGCAACCGGGAACGGCCCCGTCGATCTGAACCGGCGGTGGAACCAAGGCGCGAACAAGATAAGAGTATCAAACTCGCCCCACTCACCGATGGTGGACGCCGCGCAGCTTGTGGAGGCGGAAGAGGTCCTCCCCCGCGGTGGCACCGAGCGGCCACTCGAGCCGGTCCTCGGGGATTCCCTTCGGCGCGCATGCGGTGAATCGGATCTCCGTACCGGGGTCGACGAAGCCGCGGAGGAGGCCCCAGAGGTCGGCGCTCGTGGATCACGGGTGCCAGGTGCGGGAGAACCTATTTACTGCGTGCTTCGGTTCGTTCGCCGAGCCGGGGCTGTGGGGTAGCTTGGTCAATCCTTCGGGCTTTGGGAGCCTGCGACGGCCGTTCAAATCGGCCCAGCCCCATCCGCTACCTCCGTCGACGACTTCGCTTCGGTTGCGTTGAGGGGTTCGGGCCGCGACGATTGAATCTCGAGGCCAGCGAGTTCAGTGGCTGGCTCTATCCGAGGTGGGCTCGCGAAATGCGGAGATGACCCGACGCCCCCTTCCACTCCGACACGGCTTCATCGAGGACGAGCCGGCGGCGGAACCCCGGCGCATGGACGACGAGGGTTTCGAACTCTCCACCCTCTCCGCAAGGGCTCAAGCCGACCCTCTCGTGCAGCGCGAGGAGTTCTTCGACGGCACCAGCATTGAGCGTTCGACCGAGCCAGTCCCTCCCAAGCCCCTCCGCGGAGACGCTCGTGACGATCGCCTCGATCCCCGCCGCGAGATAGTCCCGGAGCAGGGAAGGCTGGTCCACCCGCCAGAGCGGCGCGAACACGCGAAGCCCGAGGTCATGTCCAACGATGTTCACGCGGCTGTGTTGGTAGTCCGACGCGATCGCACCCACGACAAGGCCATCCACTCGAATCGAGGAGAGCGCCTGGCGAAGCGCGTCCAGTTCAGCGTCCTCTCCGATGCCCGCCGGCTCCTGAACGAGCGGGACCCCGATCGACTCCGCGAGGAGCGGAACGAGGTGCAGGTTCGGCACATGGTAAAGCATCGACGCGGGGTCCTGCGGTAGGATGGTGACGAGGTGGGTGACCTCCCACCCGCGCTGCTGTGCGACGTGCACAGCGTAGGTGGAGTCCTTGCCTCCGGAGTAGAGAGCAGCAACACGCATCGGTGCGGGAAAGTCACAATCCGGCAAAGAGATTCCGACGCGCGCCGCCAACCCTTTATGCTCGCCGGCGGTTTCCCGCGCGATGCGCCTCGAGGAGATGAGGCGTGCGGACGCTGCCCGGAGGGTGCGATGGAGAAAGACGTCGAGGCGATGAAACGCCGCGCGGCGGAAGCCGCGGTGTCCCTCGTGAAGGAGGGCATGGTTGTCGGGCTCGGGACGGGATCGACCGTAGCCTACGCGATTGCGAAGCTCGGTCAGATGGCCCGCAACGGGAGCGACGTGCGCGGCGTGCCGACGTCGATTGCGACCTCAAACCTCGCGAAGGAGCACGGAATCGTCGTCACGTCCCTCGAGGAGTGTCCGAAGGTCGACCTGACAATCGACGGAGCGGACGAGGTCGATCCGAGGCTCGACCTCATCAAGGGGATGGGCGGCGCGCTGTTCCGTGAAAAGGTCGTCGCGGCGGCATCGAAGCGCGTGGCGATTGCCGTGGACGAGTCGAAGCTCGTTCGACGCCTCGGGTCCCGCGTCTCCGTGCCGGTCGAAGTTCATCCGTTTGGCTGGAAGGTCACGAAGGCGCTCCTCGAAGCCCTCGGTGCGAAAGCGGTTCTCCGGAGCTCGGACAAGACGACGTACCGGACGGACAACGACAACTACATCCTGGATTGCGAATTCCCCGTGATCCGGAGCCCCGCCAAACTCGAGCGGGAGATTAACAACGTCCCCGGGGTTGTCGAGAACGGGCTCTTCGTTGGGGTGGCGCATATCGTGTTCGTGGGCACCCCGAAAGGCGTTCGGAAGATTCGGGCTAGGTAAGCTGTGCCCTGATCTTCCGGATGTTCGTTTCGATTTCCTCGATCTTCGACCGCTCCGCCCGAGCAATCGTCTCGACGATTTCCCCGAACGGGACCGCGAGGCGGTACGCATGGACCGGCCGCCCCTTACCTTCCTTCTTGATGTCTCGCTTCTCGACCCACCGACGGTGCCGGAGATCCTGCATTGCGATGCTCACTTCGGGCTGTCGGAGGCCCGTCGCCTTCTCGATATCGACGGACGTCGTCTCGTCCCGCTTCGATAGGAAAACGAGCGTCTTCGCAATGTTTTTCGACATCCCGGTCCGGATGAAAAGGTCGACCATCGACTCATCTCTGCGGCTCAGTCGGGCTTCCTTCATCTAGGAGTCATTTGTAATATTCTTCCTCGTATATATATGGATTCCGATTAATTTGCAGGCCCTGATACGGTCATGTTGGTCGCGGTCTCTCGTGCACCACGTAGGTGAGTTGATAAGCCTTTAATAGCGGTTCCTCGTTCGATAGCGTCCCAACGGGTCTTCCCATGAAAATGCCCCGGGTTATCCGGTCCTATTGCCCACACTGCAACAAGCATACGGAGCAGGAGGTCGAGCGGGTCAAGAACCGACCTCGATCCGAACTCCGTAGGGGCCAACGTCGGTTTCGGCGGGTCTTGCGGGGTTATGGGGGGTTTCCCCGCCCGAAGCCGGAGGGGCGCGAGAAACCGACGAAGCGAGTCCATCTCCGGTTCCGCTGCAAGGTATGTAATAAGGCGTACCAGCGACCGACGTTGCGCGCGAAGAAGTTCGAGCTGGTGGAGGTCCACGAGAGTTGATTCCCCACCCCGAGTCGCGATTCCTTCGGGTCAAGTGCAAGGATTGCGGCAACGAACAGATCGTTTTCGACCGGGCGTCGAACGACGTCCTCTGCCAGGTGTGCGGGGCAACGCTTGCGCGGCCCACGGGCGGCAAGGCCGCAATCCGGGGCGAAATTGTGGGGGCCGTGGAATGAGGACGAAGGGCGCGGAGTATGAGTTTCCGGAGGAAGCCGAGCTCGTCGTCTGCACGGTGAAGGACGTGAAGAACTTCGGGGCCTTCGTGACCCTCGACGAATACGAGGGCAAGGAGGGCTTCATTCACATCGCCGAGGTGTCGAGCGGCTGGATCAAGTACATCCGCGACTACGTCCGCGAGGGACAGAAGCTCGTATGCAAGGTCCTCCGGGTCGATCGGGACAAAGGACACATCGACCTCAGCCTGAAGGCTGTCAACGAGCACCAGAGACGCGAGAAGATCCAGGAATGGAAGAACGAGCAGAAGGCGGAGAAACTCCTCGCGATCGTTGCGGAGCGGCTCGGCGTCACGGTCGACGACGCGTGGGATCGTTTCGGGTACGACCTCCTCGACAAGTTCGGCACGCTGTATCGCGCATTCGAGGATTCCGTGACGGACCCCGACATCCTAGGTTCGGAGGGCTTCACGGGCCCCTGGGTTGAGACGTTCGACAAGGTCGCGAAGGAGAACATCGTTCCCCCCGCAGTCTCGATCGACGGGTACCTAGAGCTGACGAATCCGCGACCGGACGGCGCGGTCCATATCCGTGACGCGCTCGTGAAGGCGGTGAAGGCCGATGGCGTCGCGGTGAAGGTTCAGTACATCGGTGCCCCACGATACCGGCTTGTCGTGCGGGCGTCGGATTACAAGACCGCGGAAGAGGAAATCCAGAAGGCCGCGGCGAAGGTTCTGAAGCACATCGAATCGAAGGGGGGCGCGGGGAAGTTCATCCGTCAGGAATGAGGAAGCCTTTACTATGCGCACTTTCATGAGAGTGTGTCGGACCTGTCGCGCGTACACGCTTCGGGACACGTGCCCGAAGTGTGGGGCCGCGTCGGCGAGCCCGCTCCCGCCGCGGTATTCGCCGGAGGACCGACACGGCAAGTACCGCCGACTCTTGAAGAAGGAAGGAGGGAACGGATGGAAAGCATCGTCGTGAGGTATCTCGAGAAGCCACAGCTAAACGACCCGATCTTCATCGAGGGCCTCCCGGGAATCGGCAACGTCGGCAAGCTTGCGGCCGAGCACTTGAAGGACGAACTCAAGGCCGTAAAGTTCGCGGAAATCTATTCGAAGTACTTCCCCCCGCAGGTCCTCGTCCTCGAAGACGGCCAGGTCCGCCTCGTGAACAACGAGATGCACTTCGTGAAACGGAACGGCGGACGGGATTTCGTAATCCTTACGGGCGATTACCAAGGCCTTACACCGGAGGGACAGTATGAGCTCAGCGACCGCGTTCTGAAAGAGATCACGGCCCTCGGTGTCCGCCAGGCGTTCACCCTCGGCGGCTATGGGCTCGGCCACATGGTCACGAAACCACGGGTCCTCGGCGCTGCGACGGACCTGGAACTTGTCAAGGACTTGGAGAAGCATGGCGTCGTGTTCACCCGGAGCGAGCCCGGGGCCGGGATCGTCGGCGCGAGCGGGCTCGTGCTCGGCCTTGGAAAGGTGTACGGGGTCCGGAGCGTGTGCCTGATGGGCGAGACGAGCGGCTATTTCGTCGACCCGAAGAGCGCGCAAGCCGTCCTCACCGTCCTCACGAAGGTCCTCGGAATCGAGATCAGTTTCGCGGAACTCGAGACGAAGGCGAAGCAAATCGACCAGATCACGTCGAAGCTCCGCGATGTCGAGGGGCAGCCGGAGACCCCGCGCAAGGAAGACCTCGGGTACATCGGCTAGCGCGGCCGTTCGCTGAAAAGCTTTTACCGCCCGAGCCCGTATGTCGCCGTGGATTCCCCCGATGGTGACCGAAAGGGACCGAAAGTCCTTTCTCGAAGGGTACGAGGAAGGCCTCCGGGCCGCCTGGGCGGAGACGATTAAGCTCGCCTCCCGCGGCTACTCATCGACGGAACTGAGCATCATGGCGAAGACGAGGCTCGCCGTGATCCACCGCGATGTCGAGACGATGGCCTCGCGCCTGGAGGAGGGCCTGCCATCCGAGGGAGGCGGAGGCGAGATTTCCGAGCGCGGGAGCTATCTCGTGAATGAGGAGAAGGCGGACGCGGTCTTCAATCAGCTCCGGACCCTTGTCGACGGCGGCGCGCGCGGGCTCCTGATCTCGCGGGCGCATCCCGCGGACGTGCTCCGCCGGTTCAAGCTTCGCGACGTCGAATCAATCTGGCTGAGCCGTACGCCAGGGAAGGCTAGGGGCGATGTCGCGGTCGCGGACCCCACTGACCTTGTGACGCTCGCGGGCGCGATCATCAAGTTCCTTGAGTCGGGCGGGAATGCGGCGATCGCGATGGAGGGCCTTGAGTACCTCGTGACCGTGAACGGATTCTCGAGCGTCCTGCGGTTCGTCCAGACCCTCAATGAAAAAGCCGTCGTGAACGATTCGTATCTTCTCGTGAGCGCGAATGCGGATGCGATGAAGGATCAGGAGTACAAGCTCCTCGCGAAAGAGATGGCGGGCGAGCTTTAGCGGGAAAACCTTTAACGCTCGCGGACGTACGCCGCGGCACGCTCCCGTAGTCTAGACCGGTCAAGGATGCTAGCCTTTCGAGCTGGTGACGCGGGTTCAAATCCCGCCGGGAGCACTCACTCCGAAATTCGAATCCGACCAAGGGCCAACAGTGGTTCTACCTCATTAGATTCAGCAAGCTGGCCGCCCGGCGCCTGAAGTTCTGAGTCCAGCAAGCCGAGGAAGCACTCGAAGGACGGACCTTGGCCGGGCTATCGCTTCGCGTAGTTGCTGGCTCCGGCCCAGTCGATCAGGACGACGGGTTCCTTCCCGACGACCCAGGCGTCATGCCCTTGGGGCAACGTGCTGACCTCGCCCGGGCCGACCTCGAACTCCTTGCCGTCG
>Ga0209640_10004040_pt1 | contig 12890 bp, 11 predicted proteins | sample RifCSP10_1_FD_184018 | JGI IMG/M metagenome (GOLD analysis project Ga0209640, IMG submission 184018) | Soil microbial communities from Rifle, Colorado - Rifle CSP2_sed 10_1 (SPAdes) (version 2) | ecosystem: Environmental > Terrestrial > Deep subsurface > Rock core/Sediment | place: Rifle...
GTGACGACGATCGCCAGGTTCGTGACGAGAAACAGGAAAATGCGCTTGCCCATGCGATCAGGATATCACTGCCCGCAGGCGGTGCGAGGGTGCGACAGTGCGAGGGTGCGATGGTGCGTCCGACGGTGCGATGGTGCGTCGCACCGTCGCACCGTCGCACCCTCGGAATGACAGCCCGTCTACGCTCGCAGCCGCTCGGCAAGCCGATGCAGAAACAGTCCGACGTCGGTGACCACCCCCACCGTCTGCGCGGAGCCGCGGTCCGACAGCTTGGTCACGACGGCCGGGTTGATATCGACGCAGACGACCCGCACCCACGACGGCAGCATGTTGCCGACGCCGATGCTGTGCAGCATCGACGACAGCATCAGCACGAGCTGCACGTTCTGTGACAGCGCTGCCGCGTACCGATCCTGCGCCTCGACCAGGTCCATCAGCGTGTCCGGCAGCGGGCCATCGTCCCGGATGCTGCCCGCCAGGACGTAGTCCACGCCGTGCTTCACGCACTCGTACATCACGCCGGATGTCAGGACGCCCGTCTCGACCGCCTGGCGGATGCCGCCGGCGCGATTGACGGTGTTGATCGCCGCCATGTGATTGCGGTGGCCCTGTTCGACGGCGGCGCCGGCGACGAGGTCGATGCCGAGCGACGTGCCCGAGAGCGCGAACTCGATGTCGTGGACCGCGAGCGCGTTGCCGGCGAGCACCATGTCGACATAGCCGAGCCGGATGATCTCGGCGAAATGCTCGACGCCCCCGGTATGGACCACGACCGGCCCGGCCACGACGGCAATGCGGCCGCCGCCCGCCTTCACCTGCCGCATCATCTCGGCAATGCGCGAGACGACGCCTTCCACGCGGCGCTCCGAGGAGACGTCGTTGCTCATGAAGGCAAAGCCAAGGCGGTCGCGCTCCTTGAATTCCGGCGTCACGCGGATCCCGTCGTGCCCGCACACGATCGGCTCGCCGGCGCGCACGTCGCGCAGCTTGCGGCAGATCGCCCGGCCGCCTGAGGCGACGATGACCGAGTCCATTCGCTGCTGCTCGACCTCCACCCAGCGGCCGTCCAGCCGCACGTGCGTCCGATGGTTGGTGGTCGAGTAGAAATCGTCGGGGACGCACCGATCCTGTTCGGCCGGCGTCACGGTGCAATTGCGCTCCCGCACCGCGTGGCAGCCGTACGTGGTGAGCTGCTGCAGGAGCTCGTCGAGCACCCCGGTCTCGGCGGCATTGATGCGCATCTTGATGCGTGACGGCTCGTCGTTGGTGCGGCCGATGTCGAAGGTGATGATTTCGTACGAGCCCCTGAACTCGATGATCTTGTCGAAGATCGCCGAAAGCAGGCCCGAGTCGATCAGATGGCCTTCGGCCTCGATCGTGTCGCTGGCAGCCATGGCACGGCCATTGTACAAGAGCCCCTCTTGACTTCCGCCGGCCGACGATGGCACCGTCGTCGTCCAGGGGAGAGCGACGACGTGTCACGCAGGATGACGCTCGACGCGTATCTGGCCGGCGAGGAGACCGTGCGGCCCCAGGAGCTGGCGTTCGGCGTGCTTCGCGAGCCGCCCGCACCGGGCTTTCACCACCAGATCGTGGTCGGTCGCATCTACCAGCGGCTCGAGCGGCACGCGCAGCGGCACAAGGCCGGGCGTGTGGTGCTGTCGCCGGTCGACGTGATCCTCGATCGCGAGCATGCGCTGGTCGTGCAGCCTGACCTTGTCTTCGTGTCCACAGCTCGTCAGGAGATCTGCACCGACCGGATCTGGGGAGCGCCGGATCTGGCGATCGAGGTGCTCTCCAAGAGCAACCGGCGCCACGACTGCACGGTCAAGGTCACCTGGTATCGCGAGTACGGCGTGCGTGAGTGCTGGCTTGTCGATCCGCTCGCATGTCGGATCGAGGTGATCGATCTCACGGGGCCGACCAACACGTCGCGTGCCTTCCACGCACGCCACGTCGTACGCTCGGCCGTCCTGCCGCGCCTGCGTCTGCGTCCCGCGGACGTGCTGGACGACGAACAGGTCACGGCTGCGGCACGAACCGGTAGCCGACGCCGCGCACCGTCTGCAGAAATTGTGGCGCGGCCGGTCGATCCTCGATGTACCGCCGGAGCCGGACGACGAAGTTGTCGATGGCGCGCGTATCGACATCCTGCGCCAGGCCCCAGACCTCGTCGAGGATGGCGCGGCGTGACACCGGCTGCCCGGCGTTCCGGACCAGATAGCGCAGCAGGTCGCATTCCATCACGGTGAGGCGATGGGTCTCTCCGCGGCCCCGCACCTCCATGGCCGCAAAGTCGATCGTGCGGCCGGCAAAGCTGTACACGTCGGCGCCCGCCTCGCGCGGCGGAGCCCCGGCCGCGGGCGGCTCCTGCTCGTTCCAGCGGCGCCGCCGCAGCAGGCCGTTGACGCGCGCGATCACGATGGACAGCTCGAACGGCTTGGGCAGGTAATCGTCGGCGCCCGCCTCGAACCCCCGCAGCACGTCGGCGGCGCTCCCGCGCGCCGTGAGCATCAGGATGGGGACGTACTGGCCCGCGGCGCGCAGCTCGGAGGCGACGGCAAAGCCGTCCTTGCCGGGGAGCATCACGTCGAGAATCACGACGTCGAAGGGCTGCTGCTCACCGATGAGCGTGGCCAGCGCGCTCTCGCCGTCGGGCACCACGCTCGCCTCGTGTCCTTCGGCTTCGAGGTTGAAACGCAGCCCGTCGGCCAGGTGCTGCTCGTCCTCGACGATCAGGACGCGGCTCATCCGGAGTGATGTGAACGAACCTGGAGCGCCGGCTGCACCACGTCGGGTTGGGAGTGGAGCCGCGGCAGCTCCAGCGTGAAGGTGGCGCCGCGCCCCTCGCCTTCGCTCTGGGCAAACACGCGGCCGCCGTGCGCGCGCGCAATCGACTTGACGATGTAGAGGCCGAGACCGGTGCCCTTGATCTGGCGCAGCCCGCGCGTCTGCACGCGGTAGAAGCGGTTGAAGATGCGCTTGAGCTGGCTGGGTGGGATGCCGATGCCGCGGTCCTGCACCCGCACCCAGACGGTGTCGGGCGCCGGCGCCGCCACCGACACGGTGATGCGGACGTGGTCTCCGGAGTACTTCACGGCGTTGTCCAGCAGGTTGGCCAGCACCGTGCGCAGCTCCTCGGCGTCGCCGCTGACGGCCAGCGGTCGGTCGTCGTGCACTTCGATCGCGATGGACCCGGCGCCGAGCCGGTGCCTGACGAGCGCAAGCTGCACGCAGTCGCGCGTGAGCGCCGCGATATCGACGGGCGCCCACGCCGCCGCCGCCACCTTCCGCTTCTGGCTCAAGACACCCGCCTTGAGCACCTGGTCCACCGTGTGGTGCAGCCGCTCGGCGTCGGCCAGCATGATGTCGTAAAACTGCCGGCGTCGCGCCTCGTCCACGTCCCGCGACTGCAGCGTCTGGAGGTAGAGCCGAATCGAGGCAATCGGCGTCTTCAGCTCGTGGGTGACCGCGTTGATGAAGCTGTCGTGCTCCTCGTTGCGCTTGATCTCGAGCACCAGAAACACCGTGTAGACGATGAGGCCGGCGATGATGAGCGCAAAGGACACGACGCCGAGGACGAGCGGCGTGAGGCGCCGCGCGTTGATGAGCACCCAGCCGATGTTGAGCGAGACGGCTGCGCCCACCAGCAGGACGCAGAGCGCGACGAAGAAGGCGATGGCCTTCTGGCGGCGGGTCACATAGAGATTGTAGACCTAGGCGACGGCTTCGTCGGGGAGCGGCTGCGAGATTCTGGCCGCCTTGATGTCCCAGGCGAGCCCGAGCGCCCGCAGCGTGTTGATGCCGATCCAGTTCAGGTCCAGCTCGTACCAGGCCAGCCCGTGCCGGGCGGACGAGGGGTGCGCGTGGTGGTTGTTGTGCCACCCCTCGCCGAAGGTCAGCAGGGCCACCCACCAGTTGTTGGTGGAATCATCGCGCGTCTTGAACCGCCGCGAGCCCCACATGTGCGTGGCCGAATTCACCAGCCAGGTCGAGTGCAGCCCCCATGTGGTCCGGAAGAAGATGCCCCACAGCACGTACGGCACGCCGCCGAGGGCCAGCAGCACCAGGCCGACGACAATGTTGCTGGTCCAGTGCCATTTCGACATCCACAGGTGGAAGCGGTCTCGGGCGAGATCCGGGACGTAGTGGTTGAGGACGGACGCGTCCTGATGCAGCCCCTCGCCGAACAGGATCCAGCCCATGTGCGCCCAGAACGAGCCCTCGCGCGGGGTGTGCGGATCGCCTTCGTGATCGGACTTCTGGTGATGGATACGGTGGACCGCCACCCAGAAGATCGGGCCGCCCTCGAGCGCGAGCGTCCCGCACATCGTCAGGAAGTACTCGACCCACGTATAGGTCTGGTACCCGCGGTGCGTCAACAGGCGGTGATAGCACATGCCGATGCCGAGCATGCCGGCCACGATCCACAGCACGACGGCGGTCAGGATGGCGCCCACGTCGACGTAGAACAGGGCGGCGACGGCGCCGATGTGAAAACCGGTCATCGCAATCGCGGTAATCCAGTTCACCCCTTGCTGATACTTGCGCCCGAACATGAGTGTTGGCATTGGCATCGCGATGCACAATACCAAGAGCGCGGCGCCTCTTCTGTAATAGTTCTGTAATACGTGCTAAGTCGCTGGGTGACCGAGTGTTATGGCTGTGTACGCGCTGAGCATCCACGCCGATTACCGGTGCCGGCACTCCGGTGCGTGCTGCACGTCGGAGTGGGACATCCCGGTCGATCTCCCGCTGTACCGTACGTTGGCGGGCGCGGTTGCGACCGGAGATCTGCAGCCTGCCGCCAATCCCGCCGGCGGCACTCCGGTGCTGATGACCGGTCCCGACCTTCCGCACGGGGCGGCGGCGATGGTGGCGCGAGCGCGGTCAGGCGAGTGCGTCTTCTACCATCGGGCATCGGGCCTGTGCGTCATCCACCGCGATGCAGGCGCGGCGCTGCTTCCCTCGGCCTGCCGCCACTTTCCGCGGCTGACCGTCCGCGACTGGCGGGGCACGTCCATCTCGCTGACGCACTACTGCCCGACGGCGGCAGCCATGCTGTTTCGTGACGATGTGCCGATCGAAATCGTCGAGGGACCGGCCGCATTTCCGCCGGCCGATTACGAAGGGCTCGTGGTGAAGCCCGATGACTGGCCGCCCCTGCTGCACCCGCACGTGCTGATGGATGCCCCCGGCTATGCCGCGTGGGAACGCCACATGGTTGCGCGGTGCGCCGACGGCGCCCTCTCGCCGGAGAGCGTGATTGCGACGCTCGATCGTGACGCACGGATCCTGCGGCGGTTCGCGCCGGGCGACGGATGGCTGGCTGACGCGGTCGCGCGGCTGCCCGAGGCCGGCGTGGCCGTGCCGCCGCCTCCCACGCTCGCGCGGAGCCTCGAGCGCTTCTCGGAGGTGATGAGCGCCGCACCGGTTGACGTGAGGCCCGCACCGGACGAGGAGCGGCTACCCGAGGTGTATGTCGATGCCGTGGCGTCCTCATGGTCCGAGTGGCACTGGCCGCTCAAGCGGTATCTCGCGGCCAGGGCCTTTGCGTCGTGGGTCGCGTATCAGGGCCGCGGTGTGCTGACGATCGTGCGCGGGCTGGAGGCCGCGCTTGCCGTGGTGCGCGTGGAAGCCGCGCGTGAGTGCCACAGGACGGGGCGTGCGCTTGACGCGGATCTGCTGCGCGAGGCGTTTCAACAGGCGGATTGTGTGTTGAACCACCTTGCCGTCGGCGAGGACCTGGCCGGGATGTGGTCGCGCGTCGAAGGCGCGGAGGCCTGAAGGCCTCCGCCTACCCATGTTGGTAGCCGGAGACCTTCGGGTCTCCGGATCACAGATCAAACACCGCGACGACCGGTCCGTGATCGCTCGTGCCGACCTCGCGCTGCACGGCGCACGACACGACGCGCGCCGCCAGCGTCTCGGAGGCGAACACGTAGTCCAGCCGCCAGCCGATATTGCGCTGTTTCATGTTGCGCCACGGCGCCCACCAGGTGAAGAGGTCGGCGCTGTCCGGCTCGAGCTGCCGGTGCACGTCCACGAGGCCGCGGCTGAGGATGCGCTCGATGAGCGCGCGCTCTTCGGGAAGCTGGCCCACCGCGCGCGGCCTCCGCTCTTTCGGGTGCACGTCCATCTCGGTGCGCGCCACGTTCAGGTCGCCGCACAGCGCCAGCGGGAGCGCCGACGCCTGAAACTCGGCGGCGTAGGCGTCGAGTGCCTCGAGAAACCGCATCTTGGCGGGAAAGTCCTTGCCGCCGTTCGGCACGTAGACCGACGCGACGGTCGCCTGCGGCAGGCGCACCGTGACGATGCGATGTTCGTAGTCGAAGGCCGGGTGGTGAAAGGCCGGCCGCTCTGGCACGCTGGACTTCCGCACGTGCAGGCCGACACCGGAGTATCCCTTGCCGCCGTGCCAGTAGCACCAGTACCCCTCGAGGTCGCAGAGCCAGACCGGCAGCTGATCGATCGAGGCCTTGATCTCCTGCAGGCAGAAGACGTCGGGCTGCTCGCGCTCGATGAACGCCTGCACCTCGGCCTGCCGGGCGCGGACGCCGTTGACGTTCCAGGTGGCGACCTTCATAGACGCTATGATACGGGCCTGATGCCCGGCAACGCGCGCACGCGTGTGCCGCCACCGGCCTATACAATCCTCATCCATGCTCATCGTCATGAAATTCGGCGGCACCTCTGTCGGTTCCGCCGAGCGCATCGCCCAGGCCGCGCAACTGGTGGTCGACACCGCTGCCCAGGGACACCGGGTCGTGGTGGTCACCTCCGCCATGAGCACGGTGACCGACGCCCTCATTGCCGCCGCGCGGAAGGCCTCGACGGGGCAGTGGGATCCGACCGTGAAGCAGGAGCTGTTCGATCGGCACGCGGCGGTGGCCGACGCCCTCGTCGGGGGTGACCGCGCGCGTCATGCCGCGGTGCTCGACGCGATTCGGCAGCGGCTCGATCGCTTCGAAAATCTCTGCTTTGGCCTGTCGATGGTGCACGAGCTCACGCCGCGGCTGCTCGACGCCATCTCCGGGATGGGCGAGATGCTGGCGGCGCCGCTCGTGGCCGCCGCCATTGCGGCGCACGGCCGCGTGTCGGAGGCGGTCGACGCCACCGAGCTCATCGTGACGACCGATCAGTTCGGCGGCGCCGAACCGCTCATGGAGGAGACGCACGCAAAGACCGCGACACGGCTCGCGGCCGCGATCGCAGGCGGTGAGATTCCGGTCGTCACCGGCTTCATTGGCGCCACCGCCGACGGGGTGATGACCACACTCGGGCGCGGCGGCTCCGACTATTCGGCGTCGATTATCGGCGCGGCGATCGATGCCGACGAGGTGTGGATCTGGACGGACGTCGACGGCGTGATGACGGCGAATCCCTCTGAAGTGCCCGAGGCGCGGACGCTGGCCGAGATCTCCTATAGCGAAGCGTCGGAGCTGGCGTATTACGGCGCCAAGGTGCTGCACTACAAGACGATTCTGCCGGCCTTCCGCCGGCGCATTCCGGTGCGCATCCTCAACAGCTTCAATCCGGCGCGCGCCGGCACGCGCGTGACGGTCGAGGGCGACCCCTTGGCGCGCGGCGTCAAGGCCGTCACCTCGATTCGCGGCGTCATTCTCGTGGCCATCAGCGGAACCGGCATGCAGGGGATTCCGGGGATTGTGGCCAAGACCTTCGACGTGGTGGCGGCGCAGCAGGCCAACGTGCTGATGATTTCGCAGGCCTCCTCGGAGAACAACATCTGCTTCGTGTTGAGCGCCGCGGAAGCGCCGCGCGTGGTGGCGGCGCTACGTTCGGCGCTCGACGTGGAATTGATGCGCGGACATATCGAGGAGATCACGGCGGAGCAGCAGGTGGCCATCGTCGCGGCGATCGGCGATCACATGCGGGGCACGCCCGGGATTGCCGCCACGGTGTTCGGGGCGCTGGGGAGCGCGGGCATCAACGTGATCGCCATCTCGCAGGGGTCCTCCGAGCGGAACATCTCGCTCGTGGTGACCGAGCGCGAGGCGGCCGCCGCCGTGCGCGCGATACACCGGGCGTTTCATCTGGAAAAACCGTCATAAGAGCATGTACGACGGGTGCGAGGTGCGACGTGTGAACGTGCAGAACGACCTTGCCGTGCTTGCCGCCCGCATCAGGAGCGCGACGCGCCTGACGATCCTGACCGGGGCCGGCGTGTCGGCCGCCAGCGGCGTGCCGACCTTCCGCGGCCAGGACGGCCTGTGGCGCCAGCACCGCGCGGAAGATCTCGCCACGCCCGAGGCGTTCGGCCGGAATCCACGACTGGTCTGGGAGTGGTACGCGTGGCGCCGCGAGACGATTGCCGGCTGCCGCCCGAACGCCGCGCACGAAGTGATAGCCGCATGGTCGCAGAGGGCCGGCTCTCGTACCGTGACGCAGAACGTCGACGATCTGCACGCGCGCGCGGGCACCGAGCGGCTCGTCCGCCTCCACGGTTCGATCTGGGAGCTCTCGTGCTGGGACGGCTGCGCGAACGGCGCCACGCCGTGGCGCGACGAGCGGGTGCCGCTCGCCGAGATGCCGCCGCGCTGCCCGCACTGCGGCGGCCTGGCCCGCCCCGCGGTGGTCTGGTTCGGGGAATCGCTGCGCGGGGAAGACGTGCGCGCCGCGCTGCAGGCAACGGCCTGCGACGTGTTCCTGACCGTCGGCACCTCCGCCATCGTCTATCCAGCGGCCGGCCTGGTCCACGAGGCGCGCCGGCAGGGCGCGTTCACCGCGGAAATCAACCTGGAAGCGACGCCGGCGTCGTCGGGCGTCGACGTGGCGATCCACGGAGGCGCGGAGACGATTCTCCCGCGTGTGGCCGAGCTCGTATAAGCGAGACCCTCTGCGCCGAGCAGCGTACCGTTGGCTCCCTTTCTCCTGACCCCTGACCCCTGACCCCTGCTCCCTGACGTAATATCGCCCTATGCACAACCCGTTCGTCCCCGAGACGCTCGAGGGGTGGAGCATTCTCCACCTGATGTACCGCGTCCGGTGGGAGCGGCTGCGCGCCCGGACCTCCGCCGATCGAGAGCGGCTGGCTGCCGAAGCCGTGAAGGCGCTGGCCGTGCCCGACGCGGGGTCGACCGCCACGGTGCAGCTGCTCGGGCACAAGGCCGACCTGATGTTCATCTGCTTCCGCCGCAGCTTCGACGAGCTCGCGCAGGCCCAGCTGGCCCTGTCGCAGACCGAGCTGTACGACGCGCTCGAGCCGACCTCCTCCTACGTGTCTGTCGTCGAGCTCGGGATGTACGAGATGACCGCCAAGGTGCACGAGCAGCTCGGCGCCAGGCTCACGCCCGGCAGCGACGAGTTCGAGCGCGCCTTCGACGCGGAAATGGAAACCCAGCGCCAGCGCGTGATGAGCCGGCTGTTCCTCGACATGCCGAAAGCGAGATACGTCTGCTTCTATCCCATGAACAAGCGGCGCGGAGAGACGCTCAACTGGTACAGCGAGGAGTTCGGGCGGCGGGCCGCGATGATGCGCGAGCACGGCATGATCGGACGCCACTACGCGGGGAGGGTCACCCAGGTGATTTCCGGCTCGATTGGCTTTGACGACTGGGAATGGGGCGTCGATCTGTTCGCCGACGATCCCCTTGTGTTCAAGAAGCTGATTTACGAGATGCGCTTCGACGAGGCCAGCGCGAAGTTCGCGGAGTTCGGACCGTTCTACACCGGCCTGCAATTTGCGCCGCCACACCTGGCCACGTATCTGAACGGCGGCCTGCCCGCCCTGGCCTAGGACAAGTCACAAGGCACAAGGCACAAAGCCCCAAGGCCCGATTGTCGAAAATGCAACGTTGCCGCGGGGCGGGATCCGTATTTATGCACGTTTCGCCCGATCACAATTGTGTCATCAGTTCGTAAGTTCAGCAGCCTGAACAGATAGCGCGCGAGGCGCCAAAGGGCCGGCTGAGGCGCGGAAATTGCTGGGGTCTGAGGTGGATCACTGGAGACCACGATGACCTCTCAGGACACTTTTGTCACCCGGCTTCGGCGTCACCGCGAACGCCGCACGATGACACTCGAGGAGATTGCCTCGGCCACGCGCATCAAGCGCGAGCTCCTCGAGGCCTTCGAGCGCAACGATCTGTCGGGGTGGCCGCGCGGCCTGTACGCGCGCGCGTGGGTGCGGGCCTACGCACGTGTCGTCGGACTCGATCCGATCGACACTGTCGATGAATTCTGCCGGCTGTTTCCGCACGGCGATCGGCGCGCCGGCGGCACGCTGCAGGAAATGGCCGCGATCGTCTCGCAGCCCTCCGCGTATCGCGACGAATTCAGCCACAGCGCGGAGCGGCGCCGCCGCACGCCGCGCATCAACATGCTCCCGCAGCCCGCGTGGTACTCGGCGATAGCGCGCGCCGCCCAGCTGGTGTGGTTCCGCGCAGGCGTCCTCACGCCGTGGCTGTCCCCCCGCTTGAAAGGAACCCCTCGAGCCACGTCTTGAGTCGTACACTACAGATAGTGTAGACTTGAAACTGACGTGGGATATCTAGGGGTAGCAAGCCCCGGACCTCTCCCCGCCCGCTCCAGCGATCGCCCCCATAACGGGACCGGCATGACGTCCCAGGCGATCTTTGTGTTCCGGCTTCGGCTCCACCGCGAGCGCCAGCGTATCCCCCTCGATCGCATCGCGGCCGCTACGCGCATCAGACCGGAGCGTCTCGAGGCACTGGAACGCAACGACGTGTCCGAGTGGCCGCGGGGTCTCTATGCGCGCGCCTGGGTGCGTGCGTACGCGGCAATGGTTGGACTCGATCCGGCCGACACCGTGGAAGACTTCTGCCGCCTGTTTCCGCAGGGCGATCGCCGGGCGCGTGACACCATCCGCGCAGTGGCGGCAATCATCGCCCATCCATCCGAGTACCGCGATGAAGTCCGTGAAGCCGACAGACGACGCGGGACGCCGCACACCGATGTCGCGCGGGCGACGCCACTTCGTGACGTCATGACGCGCGCGGTGCACGCGCTCGGGGTGATGCTTGCGGTCTCGAGGGCGCCGATGCGCCCTACCAGCCTATTTTGACGCCTGTGTTCTGCTCGTCGAGCCACGCCTTGAGCGGCGCGTAGTATTCGGCCATCGCGCCGGCATCCATCTGCCGTTGACCGGTTAAGGCTTCAAGGGCCTCGGGCCAGGTACGCGAGGCACCCATCTCGAGCGTCGCCCTGAGGCGCGTGCCCGCCTCGGCACTTCCATAGATCGAGCAGCGGTGCAGCGGCATCGTGCAACCCGCGGCCTGCGCCAGCGCGCGATGAAACTGGAACTGCAGCACGGCGGCCAGAAAGTACCGCGCGTACGGCGTGTTGGCCGGAATGTGGTACTTGGCGCCGGGATCGAAGAGTTCATCGCCGCGCGACCCGGCGGGCCTGACGCCCTGGTATCGCTCGCGCAGCTCCCACCACGCGCGATTGTAGGCGGCGGGCGTCACCTGCCCGCTGAACACCTGCCATCGCCACGAATCGACCACGAGGCCGAACGGCAGGAAGGCCAGCCGCTCGAGCGCCGTCCGCAGCAGCAGACCGATGTCGCCCGACGCGTCGGGCGCCCGGTCGACGAGGCCGACCTTCACGAGGTATTCGGGCGTGACCGACAGCGCGATGGTGTCGCCGATCGCCTCATGGAAGCCGTCGTTGGCGCTGTCGCGGAAGATGGGCGGCTGACCGGCGTAGGCGCGGGAGTAGAAATTGTGGCCCAGCTCGTGGTGGATCGTCGTGAAATCCTCCGCCGTCTGGTCGATGCACATCTTGAAGCGGAGGTCGTCGACGTTGTTGATGTTCCAGGCGCTGGCGTGGCAGACGACCTCGCGGTCGCGCGGCTTGACGAAGAGCGATCGCTCCCAGAAGGTCGCGGGGAGCGGCGGCAGGCCGAGCGAGGTGAAAAAACGCTCCCCGTACCGCGTCATGTCGGTGGGACTGACTTTGCGCGCCCGCAGGACGTCGGTGAGCGAGACGGTCGCGCCGCCGCGCGAGGGGCCGACAATGTCGTACAGGTTCGACCAGTCCTGAGCCCAGAGGTTGCCGAGCAGATGGGCAGGAATCGGACCGTCGGCCGGCACCTCGTCGCCGTAGCGATCCCGCAGCTTCGCGCGCACGTACGCGTGCAGCGAGAGATAGAGCGGCCGCAGCTGCTCCCAGAGGCGGTCGAGCTCGGCGGAGAACGCCTCGGGAGCCATGTCGTATTTCCCGCGCCACATCGCGCCGGTGTCGGCAAAACCCAGCTCGCGCGCGCCTTTGTTGGAGAGCTCCACGAACCGCGTGTAGCTGTCCTTCATCGGCGGGGCAATCGCATGCCACCCCTCCCACACGTCGCGGAGGCGCGCGGGGTCGCGATCCCTGGCGAGAATCTCGGTGATTTCTTCGATGTCGAGGCACGCCTCGCCCGACTCGCCGTCCGGGCAATACTTGCCGCGGCCGTACAGGCCTTCCATCGACGCGACGCGCTGCGCCAGCTCCTCCGCTTCCTTCGGGTCGGCCGGCGCCGCCATCGTCAGGGCGTTCTTGAGCAGCGTGAGCTGCCGCCGTTCCGCGGCGGAGACCTCGACGTTGTCGAATCGCGTCGCCTCCTTGGCGAACCGCGTGACGGCCGTCATGAACGCCGCGTTGGCGCGCGCCGCCATGGCTTCGGTGTCGGCTGTGATGTACGTGTTCTGCACCCAGCCGGCCTGGTTGGCCTCGTTGCTGAGTCGCAGCATCGTGTCGTTCGCGTCGGCGAGAAACGTCCGGGCGTCTTCGGCCGTCGGAACCGCCGTGCCGGCGCCCCGACATCCAATCCCGCCAAGCGCCGCAAGGATCATGACGACCAGCAGCTGTCGAGTACTCATGCGGCGATCATACGGCAGGGCGGGTGGGGCGGGTAAGGCGGGTGGGGGGGG
>Ga0209640_10004041_pt1 | contig 12887 bp, 12 predicted proteins | sample RifCSP10_1_FD_184018 | JGI IMG/M metagenome (GOLD analysis project Ga0209640, IMG submission 184018) | Soil microbial communities from Rifle, Colorado - Rifle CSP2_sed 10_1 (SPAdes) (version 2) | ecosystem: Environmental > Terrestrial > Deep subsurface > Rock core/Sediment | place: Rifle...
GAACTGGTGATCAATCTCAAGACCGCCGAGGCGCTCGGCCTCACCGTGCCACCGACGCTGCTCGCCCGTGCCGACGAGGTGATCGAATGAAGCGGCGCGAGTTCATCGCACTCCTTGGCGGTGCGGCGGCGGGCTTGCCACTCGCCGCGCGCGCGCAGCAGCGGGCGATGCCGGTGGTCGGGTTTCTGCGCAGCACGTCGCTCGCCGACGCCACGCACCTCGTGACCGCGTTCCGTCAGGGCCTGAAGGAAGTAGGCTTCGTCGAGGGCCAGAACGTCGCGATCGAATATCGCTATGCGGACAATCAACGCGATCGGCTGCCGGCTCTAGTGGCTGAATTGATCCGCCGACCGGTGGCTGTGATCGTCGGGAACGTACCTTCAGCACTCGCGGCCAAGGCCGCAACCACGACGGTGCCGATCGTCTTCGTGAGCGGGAGCGACCCGGTCCGGGACGGCCTCGTCGCCGGCCTCAACCGTCCGGGTGGCAACGTCACGGGCATGAGCTTTTTCAGCGGCGTGCTAGGTTTCCGTAATGGCAGAAAAACTTGGATCACCTTGGGCCTTCGTCGGCGTCGGCCTGCTGGGCATCGCGATCGGCGCCGCCATCATTCTGAGCGTCACGGGCGTGCTGCCGGTGCAAGGACGGCTTCAGCCCGGCGTCACGAACTGGATCGTAATCTGTGCGGGCATTGTCTTCGCGGGCATTGGCGGCGTCTTCGCGCTGACCGGATTTTCCGGAACGAAGATCGGCAACCGGGTTCGGGTGCGGGCCCCGGTTCTGTTTCGCTTGCTCAATTTTTTGGTTGCGGTGGTGGCGCTCAGTTCGCTCGCTACGATCGCGAGCTTTGCCGCGTTCGGGCCCGGACCGCGCGCCTTCACCTTCACGCTTCCGTTCGTCGGGGAGGTATTGGGCGCCGAACTGATTGGTCGCATTTTCTTCGGCACGATGGCGCTCCTCTTGTGGGGCGTGATCGCCGTGTTTCTGTGGTTTGGGATGAGGGGTGTGGTGGGGAGAGAGTGAAGTAAGCACCATAACCGTTCGGTCTCGCCGTCCAGCCGGAGCTGCTCATTCACACCAACGAGTTGATTGAGTGAGCAGATGGCAGCTTCTGATGTGGCACCAAACGGACCTGGAGCCGCGTCTGCTATTCGGTCGCTAACGGGGGGTAACCGGACATGTCGCAAACATGGCGGAATCGACGCGTTTGACCCAAAGCGGGCCTGCGCAGTCGTGGGACAGATTCTACCAGCTACCTCGCCTTCGGCGGTGCTTTCCAGCAAAGCCATTGTTGGACTTGGTACGGGCAAACGGCTGATGAATTTCGCCGGCGCGATGAACGCTGCTGAAGCAGACTAATCCCGTTGGCACACTCGTGCGAACAGCTTCCCTTCTCGGTGATGTTCGTGCAATCGTGCAGTGTGTAGCCGCTGTCGAAGGCGCCTTCGGCCGGCAATGAAAGGCGGCCACCTTCTCGTGGGACACCATGCCGTCGAGGCCGCCCCCGCCGACGCTATGAGGTCGGCATGCAAGTCGATCACGACCAGCAACTCCCCCCGGCAAAGGCTCTTTCCCAGCTTCTGCCGCAGCCTCTGCTCGACCGATTAGCAAAGCAACCACTGCACCGCGCCGCTTGCAACGGCCTTGCATGCATTTCCAATCAAGATGTTGGTCTAAATTGTCTCAGCTCTAAGATTGGCTTTGACTTGCAACCAAAAGATTTGAAGGTCAAAGTGTAATATAAAGGCTCAGGTCAAACGAATAGAATATCGTCTGGGCATTGACTCGATGACAAGTGTGGCGCGGTGTCCAAGCTTCTCGAGATAGACGATCTGCAAACCCATTTCTTCACGTCGGCCGGCGTGGTCAAGGCGGTCGACGGCATCAGCTATGACGTCAATCAGGGCGAGACGGTCGCCGTCGTTGGCGAGTCCGGATGCGGCAAGTCCGTCAGCGCACTCTCGATCCTGCGGCTGGTCGCCGATCCGCCCGGCCGCATCGTCGGCGGCAGCATTTGCTTCGAGGGCAGAAACCTTCTCAAGCTGAGCGAAGACGAAATCCGCGAGGTCCGAGGCAAGGACATTGCCATGGTGTTTCAGGAGCCGATGACCTCGCTCAATCCGGTACTGACGATCGGGCGACAGCTCACCGAAACCCTGGAGCAACACCTCAACATGACCCGTGAGCGGGCGGTCGCGCGGGCGGTCGAGCTTTTGGGCATGGTGGGAATTTCCGATCCGGGGCGCCGACTCAAACAGTACCCGCACCACTTCAGCGGAGGGATGCGCCAGCGCGTGATGATCGCCATGGCGCTGTGCTGCGAACCCAAGCTCATTATCGCTGACGAGCCTACCACTGCGCTCGACGTCACGATCCAGGCACAGATCCTGGAGCTGATGAAGGACTTGACGCGACGGCTTGGGGTCGCGCTGATCGTCATCACCCACAATCTCGGCATCGTTGCGCGCTACGCCGATCGGGTGAACGTGATGTACGCCGGGCGGATCATCGAGAGCGGCACCGCGGGCGATATCTATCACCGTCCGCACCATCCCTATACGTTGGCGCTGCTGCGCTCGGTGCCGCGGATGGACCGGCCGCGCCAAGCGAGGCTCGATCCGGTTCAGGGTCAGCCGCCCGACTTGACGCGCCTGGACGACGGTTGTGCCTTCCGCCCGCGTTGCGGCTTTGCCACGCCGCGCTGCGCCGAAGCCGCGCCACCGCTCGCTCCGGTCGACGCCGGCGCTCACATCGCCGCGTGCTGGCAAGCCGCCAGCGTTGCGGATGCGCTGAAGAGGGCATCATGAGTGCGTCGCATACAATCGACGCGATTGCGGCTGGCGTCGAGGCTGCGTCGCGCGCGCCGGCCAGCAACGCGGGCCAGATTTCCGAGCAGCGGCGGCAATCGGTCCGACGCGCCGCCGAGGCGCCGGAACTGGTCACCATTCGGAACCTGAAAATGTATTTCCCGGTGACCGAAGGCGCGCTGCTGCCGCGAACCGTCGCGCATGTGAAGGCGGTAGACGACATCAGCTTCTCCATCCGCAAGGGCGAGACGCTCGGCCTGGTCGGCGAGTCCGGCTGCGGCAAGACCACCACCGGCCGCTGCATCCTGCAGCTGGAGCATGCGACCGGCGGCGAAATCATCTACGACGGCCGCAACCTGATCGGCCTCGATCGCAAATCGATGCTGGCGTTGCGGCAGAAGATTCAGGTGATCTTCCAGGACCCCTACAGCTCGCTCAATCCGCGCATGAAGATCGGCGACATCATCGCCGAACCGATGAAGGTGCATCGCACCGAGCCCGACAAAGCGGCACGCATCGCGCGTGTGCGGGAACTGCTCAGATTGTGCGGCCTCGACCCGCGGTTTGCGGATCGCTACCCGCACGAGATGAGCGGCGGCCAGCGTCAGCGCGTGGGCATCGCCCGGGCGTTGTCGGTTCGGCCGGAGTTCATCATCTGCGACGAGGCGATTTCGGCGCTGGACGTATCGATTCAGGCGCAAATCATCAATCTTTTAGAGGATTTACGGGACGAATTCGACCTGACTTACTTGTTCATCGCCCACGATCTCAGCGTCGTTCGTCACCTGTGCCACCGCGTCGCAGTGATGTATTTGGGCAAGATTGTAGAACTTGCCGAGTGCGATGAGTTGTACAGTGATCCGTTGCATCCCTACACTCAGGCGCTACTGGCGGCGGTGCCGGTGCCAGATCCGGAGGTGGAGAGGAAACGTGCCCACAAGATCGTCAAGGGGGAAGTGCCGAGCCCGATCAATCCGCCGAGCGGATGCGTGTTTCATCCGCGATGCGAGCTTGCGAACGAGAGCTGCTCGCGAATCGTTCCCCAATTTAGAGAACTGAAGCCAGACCATTGGGTGGCCTGCTCGTTGGTTTGAAGGATTGGGAAGGCAAGAGGGAGACGTCACAAGATACGCAACCGAGGACACACCAGAGGTTCTCAGGTCGCGGCGTGGAGCTTTCCAACGCGGGAGGAAAAAATGAAATCAAGTCGATCGATGAGATTGATCCTGACGACGGCAGCCGGCGTCGCGCTTGCCGCCGCATTCGGCTGGTCGCAGGCGGACGCCGCCGGCCCGAAGAAGGGCGGGTCTCTGACATACGTGGTGCCCGACGAGCCGCCGAGCTGGGATGGCCACCGCGAGACAACGTTCGCGCTGGTCCATCCGTTCGCGCCATTCTACAGCGTGCTGATCAGGGTCAATCCCGACAACCCGTCTTCGCCCACGGACTTTGTCTGCGACCTGTGCACCGAGATGCCGAAGGCGGCCGACGGCGGCAAGACCTACACCTTCAACATCCGGAAGGCCGTAAAGTTCACCGACGGCACGCCGCTGACCGCCCACGACGTCGTCGCGTCGTATAAGAAGATTGTATTCCCGCCGACCGGAACGCTCAGTGCGCGGGCTGCGTACTTCATTATGGTCGAAAGCGTCAGCGCCCCTGACGACTACACCGTCGTGTTCAAGCTCAAATATCCTTCGGGCGCCTTCATCCCGGCGCTGGCGGCGCCGTTCAACTTCATCTACTCGAAGGCGAAGCTCGAAGCCGACATCCACTGGTATGAGAAGAACGTCCTGGGCTCCGGACCGTTCAAGTTCGTAGCACGCGAGGCCGGGGCCTTCGTCCGCGGCGAACGCAACAAGGACTACTACGTCGCAGGCCGGCCTTATCTCGACGGCTTCGAGGCAATCTTCTCCAACAAACAGGCGGTGCGCGTGCAGGCGATCCGCGGTGACCGGGCCGCGATCGAATTCCGCGGCTTTCCGCCGAAGAGCCGCGACGACCTCGTGAAGGCGCTCGGCAAGGATATTACGGTGCAGGAAAGCAATTGGAATTGCGTCCTGCTGTTCACGCCGAACCACACGAAAAAACCGTTCGACGACGCCCGCGTGCGTCGCGCGCTGTCGCTGGCGGTGGATCGCTGGGGCGGCTCGAAATACCTGTCGCAGATCGCCATCGTGCGGGCGGTCGGCGGTGTGGTCTTCCCGGGTCACCCGCTGGCGGCGACCGATGCGGAGCTCGAAAAGATTCCGGGTTACTGGCGTGACATCAATAAGTCGCGGGCCGAGGCCAAGCGGCTGCTTAAGGAAGCCGGCGTGTCCGATTTGAAATTTACGCTGTCGAACCGCGCTGTCGACCAGCCATACACGATCGTCGGTACCTGGTTGATCGACCAATGGCGACAAGTGGGGCTGATGGTCGAGCAGAAGATGGAACCGACCGGTCCGTTCTATGCACGGCTGCGGTCGCATGACTTCGACGTGACCATGGACTTTAACTGCCAGTCGGTCATCAACCCGCTGCTCGACGTCGGCAAGTTCCTGTCCAAGGATATCGGCAACGAGAGCTACGGCGGCTACATCGACCGCGACCTGGACAAGATTTACCAGGACATGAACAAGTCGCCCGATCCGGCCGAACAGCGCAAGCTGATCCGCGCGTTCGAGAAGCGTGTGCTGGATGACGAAGCCCATTCGTTCATCACGTTGTGGTGGAACCGTATCATCCCGCATCGGTCCTACGTGAAGGGCTGGAAGATCAGCCCCAGTCACTATCTGAATCAGGATCTCGCCAACGTGTGGCTCGACAAATAACCGCCTGGCGCCTCGTCGTGGCGTGGGCAGTATCCTCGGCGTCCCGGTTTCCTGTAAATTGGCGGCAGAAATCGGGCGCCGATCTCGAAATCTGATACGACGGCGCCGGCGGCGAGGATCATGTACCAGTACATCCTCAAGCGACTGCTGTTGACGATCCCGACGCTGTTAGGCGCCGCGTTCTTGGTATTTCTGCTGCTGCGGCTGATTCCCGGCGACGTTTGCGTACTGCGAATGTCGGGCGGCGCGGGACACATCGATTCCAAGGCGATCGAGCTTTGCCGCACCGAGCTCGGTCTCGATCGCTCCTATCTGGTGCAATTCCTTGATTTTATTTGGGGCTTCATCCGGTTCGACTTTGGCAATTCGATGTGGACCGGACGCCCAATCGTCGAGGAAATTGCGTTGCGCTTCCAGCTGTCGCTGCAGATCGCAATCATGGCCACGCTCACCGCCATCCTGCTTGCGATTCCGCTCGGTACGATCTCAGCGGTGAAGCAGAACACCTGGATCGACTATACGGTGCGCGGCTTCAGCATCGCCGGGATCGCGATGCCGTCCTTTTGGCTCGGCATTCTGATCATTCTCGGCCTCCTGATCTCGTCCAAGGCGGTGTTTGGAACCCCTTGGATGCCGCCCATCAAATACGTGCCGCTATGGGTCGACCCGTTCTACAACCTCAGCATGACGATCTTCCCGGCGCTGGCGACCGGCTACCGTTATTCCGCCGTCGCGACCCGCATGACGCGCTCGGCGATGCTCGAAGTCCTGCGCGAGGACTATGTGCGTACGGCGCGCGCCAAGGGGCTGATCCAAAAACTCATCATAAGGCGCCACGCGCTCAAGAATGCGCTCTTGCCGGTGGTCACCGTCATCGGCATCGAATTCGCGTTCCTGATGGGCGGACTGGTCGTTACCGAGCAGGTCTTCAATCTCAATGGTCTCGGCAAGCTGTTCGTCGTATCGGTGACGAACAACGATTACACCATGACGCAGGCGCTGGTCATGCTGGTGGTGGCGATATTCATCCTGACCAATCTCGTGGTCGACATCATGTACGCGTGGCTTGACCCGCGGATCCGGTTCAAGTGAGGCAGCACCAGAGGTCGTAAATGACGATCGCCGCCGACGGCAGAATTGAACTGGAGGCCCCGGATCGCACGCAATCGCGACGCTGGCTGTCCGTGGCCTGGCAATTCACGCGTCGCAATCCGTTGGGCGCGGCCGGCGCAATCGTCATTGTCGTCATGATCGTCATGGCGATATTTGCAGACGTCATCGCACCATACGACCCGGTTGCCAATGCGTTCGACCGGCTGAGCCAGCCGCCGAGTTTTGAGAACTTGTTCGGCACCGATCAGTTCGGCCGCGACGTGCTGTCGCGCCTGATTTACGGCGCCCGCACTGCACTCCTCGTCGGCTTCACGTCGGCATTCGTTGGCGCCAGCATCGGACTGGTCCTGGGCGTGGCGAGCGCCCATTTCGGTGGCCGTATCGATCTCGTCTTCCAGCGCGTGCTCGACGTGTTCATGGCGTTCCCGCTGATTATCATGGCGCTGGCGGTGATTTCGATTTTCGGCACCGGGGCGCAGAACGTGATCATTGCGATCACCATTCCGTTCATACCGCGCTGTGCCCGGGTGGTGCGCTCGGCGGCGCTGGCGATTCGCGAGATGCCCTATATCGATGCCGCACGCGCCAACGGCTTCAGCCACGCCCGCATCATCCTGCGTCACATGGTGCCGAATGTGATGGCGCCGTTCCTGATCATGATCACAGCCTTCGTCGGCCAGGCGATCCTGCTGGAGGCGTCGCTGTCCTATCTTGGGCTCGGCGTGCAAGAGCCGATACCTGCCTGGGGCTTGATGTTGCAAGGAGGCGCCGAGGAATACGCGGAGAGCGCGCCTTGGATGGCGATCTTCCCCGGTCTTGCTATCAGCCTCGCGGTGTTCGGCTTCAGCTTGTTTGGCGATTCGGTTCGAGACGAGCTCGATCCCAAGCTGCGCTCGCAGTAGCGAACAGCCATCCGGAGCCTCACCCCGCCTTGGCGACCTTAAGATCCGCGACCGTCTTCCGGCCTTCGCGAAAGCGCTCCCGCAGCGAATCCCATTCGTCGGCGCCGAAGCGAGCAAACGCCTCGTGCGGCGACAGGTCCTTGGGTGGCGCCGGGAAAACGCCGGTCTTGAGTTCCGAAAGCAACTCCTCGCAGCAGCCGATGACGCCCCGGAATAACAGCGTCGGCAGGATGGCGAGCTTGTAGCCCATTGCCTCGGCGGCATTCAGTTCGATCGGCGGTGTCTTACCGCGACGCACGACGTACGTTCGATCCTCGGTCGAGGTTGTTGAAAGCGCCGATCATAGCACCCGGGTCTCTGCGCACCAGCAGCGCGCGACCTCAGACAGAGGCCAGACGGCGCGGGTCCTTGAGCAGAAACGCCAACGGAATCGTGGCCAGCGTCAGCACGGACACGATGACGATGGTGCTGGGGATACCGATGAGATCGCCGATGAACCCGCCGGCCGGTGGCGCGACGGCGGCCGCGCCGATCGTAATTGTGTAGAATACGCTGAGTGCGTGCGTGCGCCGCTCCGGCGCTGCATAGTTCGGCACAGAGCCATAGATCACAGTCGTAACACCATTGAGTACGAGGCCGACGAACGGAAGCACGACCAAAGTATAGTTCAGCGGCAGCAGCAAGACCGCGACAATTCCTGCCGCCGTGAGCGTCTGGCATATGGCGATGGTGGCGACGTTGCCGAGCCAATGGCCGATCCAACCGCAGGCCAGCTTACCGGCGGCTCCACCGATAAACACCAGCGTCAAGGCGAACCCCGCAGTTGTAACAGCCGCCCCCTTGCCAATCAGCAGGAACGGCAGGCACACGAAAAAGGCGCCGCGCACGACGCTGTCGGCAATGCCGAACAGCACCAGAATACAATAGCCGAAGCGCCGGCGCGCAGAATCGGCTTCGCCGTGCTCGCCGAGGGCAAGCTCTGCGGGCGTCGACTGCGGCTCCGGCGCGAGCCTGGGGGTCACAATGGCAATCACAATCGCCGCGGCGATGCCGGCGAGCCCAAGCAGTGCGTAGGCGGGCCGCCACGGCATGATCAGCAGCAAGCTCGTTGCCGCCGCGGGCAGCAGGACTTTGCCGACGTCGCCGGCGAAATTGTAGGTACCGAAGGCCTTAAGCGACCGCGCCCCGCTGAAGGTGCGCGTCACCAGCGCCGAACCGATTGGATGCTGCGTGGCCGCGCCAAGCCCGCCCAGAAGCAGCGCCAAGACCAACAACGGAAAGCCCGAGCTGACGCCGGCCAGCGCGTAACACAGGCCGGCCAAGGCGGTCCCCGTCGCAAGCACGGTGCCGGCACCGATCCGCGCCGCGACCAGCGAGGCAGGAATTTGCAGACTCGCCAGGGTGCCGCTGTAGGTCGTGCGCAACAAGCCGACCACTGCATAGCTCAGGCCAAACTCGGCTTGCCAGATCGGGAGGGCGACCCAGACCAGATCGGTATAGCCGTCATGCAGCATATGCGCGCCACAGGCGATACCCAGCGCACGCCTTTCACCTCGCTTAGCGGCCTCCTCCTCGGATGGCCGGCCGGGCTCGACTGCTGCACTGACCGTCATGTTAGCTCCAATCGAGAAGACGGGTCGCGTGGGATTCCTTCGCCATTCTCGCCTGTCTCGGGAGTCCACTAGGTGCTCAGCCGAACCGCTGCAGCCCGCGCTGTCCAGGAAACCTGACTATAAGACACGCCCGATTATGAAGTTTGGCTATTCCGCCGCTTGCCTCGTCGCCGGCCGATAGCCTCCCGGCACGGTGCGGAACGCGATGTTAAGTCGATTCGCCCCGTTGATCGCAACGACCGCCATTGTCAGGTTGACCAACTCTTCTTCGCTGAACTGCGTGCGGGTCGTCTCGTAAACGTCGTCCGGCACGTGGCCGTCAGTGACCAACGTGAGAGCCTCGGTCCAAGCGAGCGCGGCCCGCTCGCGCTCGCTGTAGAACGGCGACTCCCGCCAGGCGTTGAGCAGATAGAGCCGCTGTTCGCTCTCACCACCAGCTCTCAATTCCTTAGTATGCATGTCAATGCAGTGGGCACAGCCATTGATCTGCGAGGCCCGCAATTTCACGAGTTCGAGCAGCGTGTGTTCGAGGCCACATCGATGCACGAAGGCGTGCAATTCACCGATCGCTTTTGCGGCCTGCGGCGATGCCTTCCTGAAATCCATTCGAGCTTGCATGGCGCTTTCTCCTTGAATGGTCACTTCGGTCTTGGCGCGAACAGTTGCTGAGCGTCAGGCCTCTTAATCGCGGATTTAAGCACATCGAATTCGCCCTTGGTACGAAGCTCCTCCGCGATCTGCCTGACCGTCGACATCACGACAAGCGAAGGGCCAGAGGCCGTGCTGACGCGGGTCACGCCGAGACGTTCAAGTTCTGCAACGCCGGGCATGCCGGCCCGCCCAACGACGTTGATCGGCACATTAAGTGTCTTCACCAGGTCGGCAATGATCTTGAGATCCGCCAGCCCGAACGGAAACAAGCAATCCGCACCTGCGGCCATGTAGGCTTTGCCCCGTTGGACGGTTTCGGCAAAACGCGTCTCATTAGTCCCGACGTTTTTGAGATACAGGTCGACCCTCGCGTTGATGACGATCGGTACGCCCTCCACCTGGGCCGCGTCCCGGACCGCCCGGATGCGTGCCACACTGTCCTCCATGCTCCGCATCGGCATGTCGGCGCGCGGCGTACCGTCCTCCAGATTGATGCCGACGACGCCGGTCCGAATAATCTCTGTCACGCTCGTTGCCACTTGCTCGGGCGTTTCGCCGTAACCGCCTTCGATGTCGGCTGTCACTGGTACATGCACGGCGCGCACGATCCGCTCGGTGGCGGCAACAACCTCGCTCCACGGCGCATGTTCGCCATCAGGAAAGCCAAGGGCCCAGGCCACGCCTCCGCTGGTCGTTGCGATCGCGCCGAAGCCCGCGGCCTCGAAGATGCGGGCGCTCATCGCATCCCATGCATTAGGAAGCAGTAGTAGAGGCGGCGCCTGGTGCATTTTTCGGAAGGCTTCCGCCAGGCGCTTTTGCTCGTCCTTGGTCATGGGACCCCTTCACACCAATCCGGTTCGAATGCCGGAGCAGACAATACCTCGATCTTTGTCCCCCGTACCTGCCGGCAGTTCAATTCTGACCGACCGCCATTATGTATCTCAAAAAGGAATCCCTTCTGTTAAGCTGACTTTTCTGTCCCTCTACCGCCGCCTATTCTGGAGCCGAGCCGGAGGCCGTCATGACCATATCTATATTGCGCGTTCGCGCCGTGTTCGCAGTTGTTCTTCTCGGCCTCACGGTCTCGGGCTGCGGTTACAACAACATTCCGACTTACGAGGAGCAGGCCAAGGCGAAATGGGCGGATGTGCAGAACAATTATCAGCGCCGCGCTGACCTCATCCCCAATCTCGTCGCCACCGTGCAGGGTTACGCCAAACAGGAAAAGGACGTGCTGACCGCCGTGGTCGAGGCGCGTGCCAAGGCCACGCAGGTCAAGATCGACGTCTCGCAGCTCACCGATCCCGACAAGCTGAAACAGTTCCAGGATGCGCAGAATCAGCTCTCCGGCGCGCTCGGGCGGCTGCTTGCGATCAGTGAGAACTATCCGGACCTCAAATCGAACCAGAACTTCCTTGCGCTGCAGTCGCAGCTCGAAGGCACCGAGAACCGCATCACTGTGGCGCGGCGCGATTACATCGAGGCGGTGCGGGTCTACAACACCGAGCTCAAGACCTTCCCAGGCCTATTGTGGGCCGCGACCTTCTTCCGCTCCAACAAGCCGATGGCAGAATTCGCCGCGGGCGACAGTGCGCAGACACCACCACAAGTGAAATTCTGACACTCTGCCGCACCCCAAAGGCCCTGAAATGCCCGCCGGCCGCACCTCGTCCCTCCTTGCAAGGGGCAGTACGCGCCTGGGCATTGGCTTTGTTGCGCTGTTATGCACGGTCGTTGCCGCCTTCACCGTTACTCTTCCGGCGCTCACGGGTCGCATCGTCGATCAGGCGAACATCATCCCGGCCGACACGCGCAGTGCCATCGAACCAAAGCTCGCCGATCTCGAAGCCAAGTCCGGTATCCAACTCGTCGTCGCTACCGTCGCCTCGCTCGAAGGCCAGGAGATTGAGCCCTACGCCAACACGCTTTTCCGTAGCTGGAAGCTCGGCGAGAAGGCGAAAAACAACGGCGTGTTACTGCTCGTCGCGCCGAATGAGCGGCGGGTCCGCATTGAGGTCGGTTATGGGTTGGAGGGCACGCTCACCGACGCGCTCTCGAAAGTCATAATTGCCAACGCCATTACACCGCGCTTCAAGGCCGGCGATTTCGGCGGTGGCATCGCCCGCGGTGTCGACGATATCATCACGGTGCTCACCACCGACGCCTCCGAGTGGCAGCAGCGCCCCTCGCTGCGGCTCGACAATCAGCAAACCAGTGATCCGGCAAACTGGTTCCTCGTCGCGCTTCTAATCGGCCTCGTCACCCTGCTTATCGTTTCGCCTGGTTTCCGCTGGTTCTTCCTGAACGTAGTGTTGAATATCCTTGTCAGTTCGGGCCGATCGCGTGGCGGTGGCGGCTTTTCGAGTGGCGGCGGTTCATCAGGTGGGGGCGGATTCTCGGGCGGAGGAGGCTCGTCGGGCGGCGGCGGGGCTTCGGGGAGTTGGTGATGAGTATTTCGGAACAGGACCGTGAGCGCATCTCGACCGCCATCCGCGCTGCAGAGGCCAAGACGTCAGGCGAGATCGTCTGCGTGCTGGCAAAGAACTCCACCGACGTCACGGCGCTGCCAGTGTTTATCGCAGCGGTTGTCGCGCTCGCGCTACCTTGGCTGCTGGTAGCCATCACAGCGATGCCCGTAAATCGGATTTTGTTGCTGCAAATCGTTGTATTTCTAGCCCTCGCCATGCTGCTTTGCCTGCCGCGCATTCGCGTCGCGCTCATCCCGCGTGCGGCGCGCCGCGCCGTCGCATTTCGCGTCGCCATGGAACAGTTCAACAGCCGTGGCATAGCGCAAACAAAAGATCGCACCGGGATTCTGATCTTCGTCTCTCTCGCGGAGCGTTACGCGCGGATCATCGCCGACGAGGGCATCGCAGCGCGCGTGCCACAATCAGAATGGCAAGGCGCTATTGATACGTTGGTAGCGCACGTGCGCGATGGTCGCATAGCTGATGGCTTCATTGCAGCCATTGATGTATGTGGAAGCGA
>Ga0209640_10004042_pt1 | contig 12885 bp, 10 predicted proteins | sample RifCSP10_1_FD_184018 | JGI IMG/M metagenome (GOLD analysis project Ga0209640, IMG submission 184018) | Soil microbial communities from Rifle, Colorado - Rifle CSP2_sed 10_1 (SPAdes) (version 2) | ecosystem: Environmental > Terrestrial > Deep subsurface > Rock core/Sediment | place: Rifle...
GCCAGCAACAACCGGACGCAGGCGGCGCGGCTCCTCGGCATCAGCCGGCGCGCCCTGCTGTACAAATTGAACGAGTACAGCCTCAGGCGTTCCTGACGGCCAACCCGGCATGAGCCGGGAACGTGTGCCGTCCGGCCTGCCCTCGCTCCTCGCGGTCCAGTCGGCAGTTCCCCCAAGGTTGGGCAGCGCCGCAAGCGAGTGCGAAGGCCCGTGCGCACCTCTCCCGGGGCTTCCTGTTTGTCTCGCCGAGCCAGGTCTCCGCAAACATTGAACGTTAGCCGGCATCTACTTGTTCACAGCCGGAGGGCTGCTGGTTGTCGGAGCCGGCGCGGCAGCTATGATGTACGGGGATCCGATTCTTCTCTTCGGAGTGGCTTGGGACGAAGAAGCCTTGCGCCGTGCTATGATCGCGGCAATCCACCGCCGGAGCGCGTCGGGGCCATGATCAACGTCAACAAGCTGTTCCGCCGGCTGAGCATCCGCACCAAGCTCGTCATCGCCTTCGTCCTGCTGGGGGTGGTGCCGGTGGCCGTCGTGGGAGGCTACGGCGCGGTCTTCTCCTTCTCGCTTCTCAACCAGACCGTCCTCGACGGCCTGCGTGAGGGAGTCTCGCTCAAGGCGGGAGAGGTCCAGCAGTTCCTCGAGAGCGTGCGGGACGACGTAATGTTTCTCACGCGCCTGCCAACCCTGCAGACGATGGTCGCGTCCGGGTCGGCTCCCTCGCGCGCGGCGACCGACGCCGTCCAGCAGGCCTTCCTCGCCTTCTCCCGATCCCGGAAGGCCTACTACCAGATCCGCTACCTCGACGAGCGGGGACGCGAGGTCGCCCGCGTGGATTTCGACGGGGAGCGCCACTACGTGGTCCCCGCCGCCGGGCTCCAGGACAAGAGCGACCGCTACTACTTCCGCGAGGCCATGCGGCTGCCGGTCGGGGCGGTCTACGTCTCTCCCATGGACCTCAACGAGGAGTGGGGGAAGGTCGAGCGTCCCGCCAAGCCGGTGGTGCGGTACGCGGCGAGGGTGGTCGACCCGCGCGGCGAGGCGCGGGGGATCGTGATCGTGAACCTCTACGCGTCGAAGATCCTCTCGCAGGTGGTGAGCCTGCGGCGCGAGCGCGGCACGGTCTTCCTGGTGGACTCGCAGGGAATCTATCTCGCCGACTCGCGGCGGATGCCGCCCGAGGCCGGCGGCTTCGCCGCCGCGGGCGACAGCCTCCACGGAGATTTTGCGCGCGAGATCACGGCCAGCGTGCTCTCGGGCACCGCCGGCGCGGTCGTAGAGCCGGGGCTCAGGGGCCGCATCCTCGCCTTCGCGCCGATCCACCCGGGACCCGGGCGGGGCGCGTGGGTCGTGGCCCAGGCCTACAGCAAGGCCGAGGTCCTCTCCACGATCCGCTCGCTCCAGTTCCTCGTGGCGGTGCTGGGGGCGGGCGTGCTGGTGGTGGCCGCCATGGTGGGCGTCGCCGCCGCGCGGCACTTCACGCGGCCCATCGCCGCGCTGACCCAGGCCGCCGAGGCCGTCGCTGCGGGGGACTTCGACCGCGTCATCCGCGTGGAGACCAACGACGAGCTGGAAGACCTGAGCCACCAGTTCAACCGGATGGCCGGGCGCCTGAAGGAGCACGAGCGGGAGCTCCTCCAGGCGCGAGAGCGCGCCGAGCGGTTGGCCCGGGAGGCGCGGGCGCTGTCGCGCATCGGCACCGAGATATCGAGTCCCCTCTCGCTGCCGGAGATCCTCCAGCTCGTGGTGGACAAGGCGCGGGAGCTGCTCGGGGCCGATGTGGCCATCCTCTGCCTGGCGGAGCCGGGTATGGGGCTGCGCGTTGGCGCCACGAGCGGCGCCGGGGAGGCCCTGCGTCTCGGCCCCGGCGCGCTGCTGGACGCCACCGACTGCGGTCGGGCGGGGGCGCTGGGCTGCCTGTGCCCCGTGACGCACGGCGGGCTCCTGTCGACCCACGTCGCCGCGCCGCTGCGGACAGGCGAGCGCGAGGTCGGCGATCTCTGCGTCGGCTACCGCGCCCCGCGCGTGGTGGACCGGGAGCAGATGGACTTTCTCCAGGGGCTTGCCAACCAGGCGGCCATCGCCATCGAGAACGCGCGCCTCCACCGTGAGGTGCGGGATCTGGCCCGGCTGGAGGAGCGGGATCGGATCGGGCGCGACCTCCACGACGGCGTCATCCAGTCCATCTACGCCACAGGCCTCGGGCTCGAGGAGTGCATGCGGCTGGCCGCCGAGGGCTCGCCCGAGGTCAAGCCCAGGCTCGAAGAGGCCATCGAGGGCCTCAACACCGTGATCCGGGACGTGCGGAATTACCTCGTGGGGCTCGACCCCGAGGAGCTGCAGGGCCGCGACGTGGCCGGCGCCCTGGACGGGCTCGTGCGGGGGCTCGCGCTGAACTCGCTCCTGGCTGCCGACCTCTCCGTGGAGGAGGGCATTGACCGGCTGCTCACGCGCGACCAGGTCATTCACCTCTTCCAGATCTGCCGCGAAGCCCTGACCAACGTGATCCGTCACGCCCGGGCCTCTCGCGTCGCGCTGAGCCTCGGCCGCGACGACGGCTCCGTGCGCCTGCGCGTCGAGGACGACGGGGTCGGCTTCGAGCCCGGCGCCCGGCCGGGCGTCGGCCGCGGGCTCCTGAACATGAGCGAGCGGGCCCGGCGACTCGGGGGAGAGCTCTCGGTGACCAGCGCCCAGGGCCGCGGCACCCGGATCGCGCTGAGGATTCCCCTGGAGCCGACGTCATGAGCGCCCGGAAGATCGGCGTGCTCCTGGTGGATGACCACGAGGTGGTCCGCGTGGGGCTGCGCTCGCTCCTCAGCCGGGAACGCGGCATCGCGGTCGTGGGCGAAGCCGGGACGGCGGAGGCCGCGGTGGCCCAGGCGGCGGCGCTGCGACCGGACGTGGTGGTGCTGGACGTGAGGCTTCCCGATCGCAACGGGGTGGAGGCCTGCCGGGAGATCCGGAGCGCCGATCCCCGCGTCCACGTGATCATGCTGACCTCCTACGCGGACGAGGAAGCCGTGTTCAGTTCCATCCTGGCCGGCGCCTCCGGCTACCTGCTCAAGCAGATCCGCGGCCAGGAGCTGGTCCGCGCCATCGAGACGGTGGCGGCGGGGCAGTCGCTGCTCGATCCGGCCGTGACCCAGAAGGTCCTCGAGAAGGTGCAGCGACTCGCCTCGGGGGGCCAGCCCGACGACGTGACGCAGCTCTCCGCCCAGGAGCGGAAGGTGCTGGCCCTCGTGGCCGAGGGCAAGACCAACAAGGAGATCGCCGCCGCGCTGGGCTTGAGCGACAAGACGGTGAAGAACTACCTGTCCCACATCTTCGACAAGCTCCACCTCTCGCGCCGCTCCGAGGCCGCCGCCTTCTTCGCCCGGCGCCACGCTCCCCCGGCCTGAGCCCCGGCCCGGCCGAACGAGTGCGGCGCCAGGGCCATTCGGCCCTGATCCGCCAGGGCCGAAAAACTGCCCCCCGTACCCCACCCGGCACTTCTCGGCATCCCTCTCCGCGCGCGATGCTGCCGCCATGGAGCGCCCCGTCACGGTTGTCATCGTCGATGGGAACCCCGGGACCCGCGCGGGGCTGGCCCGGCGGCTCATGCAGGTGCCGGGGATCTCGGTGGTGGCCGAGGGGCGCGACGAGGAAGAGGCCGTGCGAGTGGTCGGTGAGCGGCGCCCCGACGTGGTCGTGGCGGACGGGCCGCGGATAGCGCCGGATGCCGCGGCGTTCCTGGGTCGAATCGCGCAGGCCGCGCCGGAGGCCGGGATCGTGGTGCTGACCGCGTATCTGACCGCGCGGGCGCGGAGCGATCTCATGCGCGCGGGCGCGCGAGCGCTGCTCCTCAAGGAGATCGATTCCGGGGCGCTCACCCGGGCGATCGAGACGGTCGCCGGCCGGCGGCTCGGCGAGGAAAGGACAACGGAGGCATGAAGAAGCTCTCTGCGTTCGTCGTGGCTGTTCTCTGGCTCGCTCCCGCGGTGGCCCTCGCGTACGACGTGGCGCCGGTGGCCGATGGCGGGAGCCTCGCGGGCAAGGTTCTGTTCAAGGGGGCGCCGGTGTCGAAGAAGATGCTCATCACCAAGAACAACGACGTCTGCGGCGACGGGGAGCGGGAGATCGTCGAGGTGGCCGTCAAGAACGGGGCCCTCGAGAACGCCGTCGTCGTCATCGACGGGATCGAGAAGGGCAAGGCCTGGGCGGCGGCCCACAAAAAGCCGCTCCTCAACCAGAAGGGGTGCCGCTTCCTCCCGGCGATGATGGTGGTGCCCAAGGGAGGAGACCTCGACATCCTCAACAGCGACCCGGTGCTCCACAACATCCACAGCTACGAGGTCATCGGCACGACCCGCCGCACGCTCTTCAACTTCGGGCAGCCGAACCAGGGGCAGACGCTCACCAAGCCCGTCTCGGTCCGCCGGGGGGAGTGGGTCAAGATCGAGTGCGACGCCCACGACTTCATGCACGCGTGGATGTTCGCCGCGCCGTCGCCCTACGTGGCCGTGACCGGGGCGGACGGCACCTTCGCCATCGCCGACGTGCCGCCCGGCAAGTACAAGGTCCGGGCCCTGCACCCCGTGCTCGGCGTCAAGGAGGGCGAGGTCACCGTCCCCGCCAAGGGCAGGGCGGAGATCACCTTCGACCTCGTGGCCAAGTGACTCATCGCCTTCTGGCTGTCGGCTGCCGGACCGTCCATCTCGCCGCCTTCGGCATGCTCGTCGGCGGCCACGGGTTCGGCATCGAGGCGGAGCGTCTCCTGCCCGCGCTGTGGATCACCGTCGCGAGCGGAGCGGCCCTGCTGGCGGTGGAGTCTCTCGGCGGCGTCGCGTGGCTCCTCGAGGGTCGCGGGCTCATGGTGCTCCTCAAGCTCGGCCTTCTCCTCGTGGTGCCGGTCGCCTGGGACCACCGCTTCTTCCTCTTGGTGGCGGTCGTGACGGTGGCCTCGATCGGCTCGCATCTGCCGCGCCGCTTCCGCCACACCTCCCTCCTCTCGATCTGGACCGCCGCCCCGGGATCGGGCGGGCAACAGCCCGGCTGCCCCGTGCGGGTCACAGGAGACAGGCCATGAACAGGTTCCATCGACTCGGGGTTCTCGCGGCGGGGGCTCTCCTGGCCGCCATGGCGCAGGGCGCGGCAGGTGAGCCGCTGGCGGCGCTGCCTCCGCTCCCGGCGCCCAAGCCCGCGCAGGTGGCGCTGGGGCGGCTCCTCTTCTTCGACCCGAGGCTGTCGGGCGACGCCGCCATCTCCTGCGCCACCTGCCACGACCCGAAGAAGGGGTGGGGCGATGGCAAGGCGCTCTCCACCGGCTACCCCGGGAGCGAGTACTTCAGGAACAGCCAGAGCATCGTCAACGCCGCCTATTACCGGCGGGGCTACTGGGATGGCAGGATGGACGGGCGGGACCTGCCGACCCTCGTCCGCGACCATCTCACGGAAGCCCACTTCATGCAGGCCGACGGCCGCCTCCTCATCGAGCGCATGCGGCAGGTGCCCGAGTACGAGGAGACGTTCACGAAAGCCATGGGAGGAGAGCCGACCTACGGGCGCATCCTCAACGCCATCACGGCCTTCATCCAGACCATTGCCTCGCGCAACGCGGCGCTGGACCGCCACCTGAAGGGGGAGGCGGGGGCGCTGAGCCCGGCCGCGGCGGAGGGGTTGAGACTCTTCCAGGGCAAGGCCGGCTGCATCCAGTGCCACGACGGCGCCCTCCTGTCGGACCAGCAGTTCCATGCCCTCGGCGTTCCGGAGAACGCGGCCGTCTACGCCCAGCCGCTGCGCCACATCACCTTCCGGCGGTTCATGAAGACGCTTGGCGTTCCCAACTACGACAACCTGAGGGAGGACGTGGGCCTCTACGGGGTCACGAAGGAGCCCGGAGATCGCGGCAAGTTCAGGACCCCGTCGCTGCGCGAGGTGGCGCTGACCGCGCCGTACATGCACAACGGGTCGCTGGCCACGCTCGACGACGTGATGGACTTCTACAACCGCAGCGGCGGGGCCCACCCGAACAAGAGCCCGCTGCTCCAGCCGCTCGGGCTCGGCGACGGGGAGAAGCGGGCTCTGGTGGAATTCCTCAAGAGTCTGAGCGGCGAGCCCATCGTCGTGGAGCGCCCGATCCTGCCGGACTACAAACTCCGGACCCTCGGAAAGAACTGAGGAGGACCGACCCATGCGACGCATACCCGGAGCGATCCTGATCGGCGTGGCGGCCGGCCTCCTGCTGGGAGCCGGTGTCCTTGCCGGCACCGCCCCCGCCCAGTCCCAGAAGCCTCCAGCGCTGGGCCCGCTGCCCCCCGTGCCGGTGCCGCGCGACAATCCCATGTCCCCTGCCAAGGTGGAGCTGGGGCGGCTCCTCTTCTTCGACCCGCGGCTCTCGGGCGATGCCTCCACCTCCTGCGCCTCCTGTCACAACCCCGAGGCAGGCTGGGGCGACGGGAGCGACGTCTCCCGCGGCTACCCCGGCACCCAGCACTGGCGCAACTCTCAGACGGTGCTCAACGCGGCGCACTACACGAAGCTGTTCTGGGCGGGAGAGGTGACGAGCCTCGAGGGGCAGGCCGAGGCTGCCGCGACCGGGAATGTGGCGGGCAACGGCGACCCCATCATGATGGAGGAGCGGCTGCGTCAGATCCCCGAGTACGTGCAGCGCTTCAAGGCCGTCTTCGGCACCGATCGCCCGCTGATCGGAGATGTCTGGAAGGCCATCGCCGCCTTCGAGCGGACCCTGGTGTCCAGTCCCGACCAGGTCACCTTCGACCGCTTCGCCAAAGGTGACGCAAGGGCTCTCGGCGAGGAAGCGAAACGCGGACTCGCCCTCTTCCAGGGCAAGGCCGGCTGCATCCAGTGCCACTCGGGCCCGCTGGCGTCCGACGAGAACTACCACAACCTCGGCGTTCCCAAGAACCCGGCCTTCGAGGAGGACCCGCTCCGGCAGATCACGCTGCGCTTCCAGCACTACAGCCGCGGGGTCCCCGAGCCCCTCTATCGCGCGGCCGACCGGGATCTCGGCCTCTACTACACGACCAAGCGCGACGAGGACAAGGGCAAGTTCAGGACGCCGACGCTGCGCGAGCTGAAGTACACGGCGCCCTACATGCACAACGGCGCCTTCTTCACCCTGGAGGAGGTCGTCGACTTCTACGATCAGGACGGCGGCCAGGACCCCGGCAAGAGCCCACTCCTCAGGCCGCTCCGCCTCTCGGCGCAGGACAAGAAGGATCTCGTCGCGTTCCTGCTCTCGCTCTCCAGCGACAAGCCCATCGTGGTGCCGCGCCCGGCCCTGCCGGGCTACGCGGCCATCAAGTAGGAGGGATGCCCATGACCTCGCGCGACGACTCCGGCAGCCGGCCCTGTTTCTCCCGCCGCGCCTTCCTCCTCGGTAGCGGCACGGCGGTCACGGTGACGCTCCTCGACGGGCCCATGAGCCTCGCCCTGGGCCAGGGGGCCGCGCTCCAGAAGGCGACCTACCCGCGCCGGCTGATCGGGCGGCTGAGCCGGCTCAAGACCGATCAGCCGGTGCCCTTCCAGTATCCGTGGAAGGACGCGAATTCCAGCAACATGCTCGTGAAGCTCGGCACCGCGGCGGGAGGCAGCGTCGGGCCCCAGCGGGACGTGGTGGCCTTCTCAACGCTCTGCGCCCACATGGGCGGCCCGCTCGCGGGGCAGTACCGCGGGCAGCACAAGGTGGCCGGCCCGTGCCCGTTTCATCTGACGACCTTCGATCTCACCCGGCACGGCATGGTGGTCTCGGGCCAGGCCACCGAGAGCCTGCCGCAGATCGTGCTGGAGACGAAGGGCGACGAGATCTGGGCCGTCGGGGTCATGGGGCTCATCTACGGCTACCACTCGAACATGGCCCCCCGGGCCTGAGGAGGATCCCCCATGGCTCAGGGCGTGACCCAGTACTACCTGCCCGAGGACCAGGTGCCGCTGCCGCCTGCCGACGCCAAGGTGTCCACCACCGCCTGCGACTACTGCATCGTCGCCTGCGGCTACAAGGTCTACACGTGGCCGCTGGGCAAGGAGGGCGGCCCCAGGGCCGCCCAGAACGCCCTCAAGGTGAACTTCCCCGCCGGCGTGAACACCGGGAAGTGGATCAGCCCGAACATGCACAACGTGGTCTACGTGGACGGCCGCCCGCACCATATCGTTGTCATGCCTGACAGCGACGCCAAGGTGGTGAACGTCGGCGGCAACCACAGCATCCGCGGCGGGGCGCTGGCCCAGAAGTGCTACAACCCCAACAAGCCCTCCCAGGAACGGCTGCTCCACCCCCTGATGCGGGTGCGCGGGACGCTGCAGCCCATCTCGTGGGAGGCGGTGTTCGAGGTCATGGCGGGGGTCTCGCGGCATGTCCTCGACCGCTACGGCGAGCACGCCTGGGCCATGAAGACGTACTCGTACCAGTACTTCGAGAACACCTACGCCATCAGCAAGCTCGCCTTCGGCTCGATCCGCACCCCGGCCTTCGCGCCCCACGACAAGCCCGGCATGGGGCCGGACACACCCGGGCTCGACTGGGCCGGCATCGACGCCTTCAGCGCCTCCTACGAGGACTGGGGGATGGCCGATGTGATCTTCTTCTCCGGGGTGGATCCCTACGAAACCAAGTCCGTGCTGTTCACCTCCTGGATCATGCACGGCAAGAACCCCGACAAGAAGCTGATCTTCGCCCTGCCCAGGAAGACCATGGGGGTGGCCTGGGGCGAGGCTCGGGGCGGTCTCTTCCTCCCTGTCATCCCGGGGACCGACACCGTCCTCAACCTGGCCATCATCAGGGTGATTCTGGAGAACGGCTGGGAGGACAAGGAATTCATCGAGAAGTGGGTAGCGAATCAGTGGGAGGTGGACTCCGGGTTCGGGCGGGGGCCGCGGAACACGCCCGTCGAGTGGTTCACCACCTGGGGGCGCTACGGGGTCGGCTTCGCCGACTACAAGAAGTGGATCCTGGGCTATCGCTACGCCGAGGCGGCGGTGGCCGAGCAGCTCACGGGCGTGCCGGCGGCGCAGATCCGCAAGGCCGCCGAGATGCTCGCCAAGCCGCGTCCGGACGGCTCGCGCCCCAAGGCGTCGTTCATGCTCGAGAAGGGCTCCTACTGGTGCAACAACGTCAGCAACACCACCTCCTTCGCCGCGCTGGGTCTCATCTGCGGCGCGGGGAACCGCCCCGGGCAGATGATCTCCCGAGGCGGCGGCCACCAGCGGGGCTGGATGGGAGGGGCAGGCTACCCGCGCATCCTCTCCGGCGAGAAGATGCCCGGCCGCCGGAAGAAGGAACTGGACCTCGACCGCTGGGTGCTGGATGGCAATGTCCGCTTCGCCTGGGTGGTGGGCACCACGTGGTGCCAGGCGATGGCGGGCTCCCAGGAGCTGATGGACGCCTTCGGGCGCATGACGCGGCAGAGCCCGCATCAGATCGCGAGCTTCGATCCCAAGGCGGCCATCGAGACGCTCAAGCGGCGCGTGGACTCGGGCGGGATGGTGGTGGTGGACCAGGACATCTACCCGGTGGATCCCATCGGCACCAGCTTCGCCGACCTGATCCTGCCGGCGGCCACGTGGGGGGAGGACGACTTCACGCGCTGCAACGGCGAGCGCCGGCTCCGCCTCTACTCGCGCTTCTACGACCCGCCGGGGGAGGCCAGGCCCGACTGGTGGATCATCGCCGGCTTCGCCCGAAAGATGGGCTTCGAGGGCTTCGACTGGAAGGACTCGAACGATGTCTTCGAGGAGGCGGCGCGCCACGGGCGCGGCGGCGTGCTCAACTACCACCCGCTCACCGTCAAGGCGAAGCGCGACGGCAAGCGCGCCCACGATCTCCTGCGCGAGTACGGTACCGAGGGCATCCAGACCCCGATCCGGATGGTGGACGGCAAGCTGGTGGGCACGCAGCGCCTCCACGATCCGACGATCAAGCTGGGGCCGCCCGAGGGGCCCACGACGCATCCCAAGTGGCTCTCGGCCTTCAACACCCACACCGGCAAGGCCGTCCTCCTGCGCTCCTACTGGGAGGACTTCCAGGACTTCTGGGAGGCCGTCAAGCCCACGGGTGACGAGCTGTGGGTGACCAACGGGCGGATCAACGAGATGTGGCAGTCCGGCTATGATGACTTCCGCCGCCCGTATATCATGCAGCGGTGGCCCTACGGGTTCATCGAGATCCACCCCGAGGACGCCAGGGCCCGCGGCATCGAGAGCGGGGACTTCGTCGCCATCGAGAACGACAATGTCCTGGTGCAGACCGGCGGCTACCAGGGGGTGGACGACAACGAGCTGTCCTTCACGGCCCTCAAGAGGGCGGGCAAGATCGGCTCCACCACGGGGAGCTTCACCGCCGTCGCCATCGTCACCGACGCCGTGCGCCGGGGCGTCGTGTTCGCCAACTTCCTCTGGCCCAGCGCGCCGGCCAACTCGGTGGTCCCGCGGGTGCCGGATCCGTTCACCAACCGCTACCGCTTCAAGCTCGGCAAGGGGCGCATCACGAAGACGGGCGAGAGCCCGTACAAGCGCAACTTCACCGCCATGAGCTTCGCCCCGCGGCACATCGTCTAGCGGGCGGCGGCGCCGGGGCATGAGCGGTACCCAGCTTCGGGGGGGAGGCCTGCCGAGAGGCAGGGTGTGGGCCGTGCTCTGCGCGCTGGCGCTCCTCTTCCTCGCCCCGGCGGTCATGGCCGCGACGGGGGCGGGGGCGCCCCCCGCGGCCGAGCCGGGGCCCGCCGAGTACCGCAGCGCCTTCGGCGCCTCCTCGCGCGTCGTCGTCTGGGTGGTGGCGGAGCTGCATCTCATGTTCGGGGCCTTCGTGCTCGGCGTGCCCATCTTCGCCTCCATCGTGGAGGTGATCGGCTGGCGCACCGGCGAGGGGCGCTACGACGATCTCGCCCACGAGTTCACCCGCCTCCTCTCCGCCGCGTTCTCCACCACGGCGGCCTTCGGCGGGACGCTGGCCTTCGTCCTCTTCGGCCTCTACCCGCGCTTCATGGCCGTGCTGACCGGGATCTTCCACGAGACCTTCTACATCTACGCGCTCCTCTTCTTCGCGGAGGGCTTCACGCTCTACCTGTACTACTACGGCTGGGAGCGTATGCACGGGCGGTGGAAGGGGCTCCACGTCGGCCTCGGCATCATGCTCAACGTCTGGGGCACGCTCCTCATGCTCCTGGCCAACGCATGGGCCTCGTACATGATGTCGCCGTCGGGGATCGACAGGGAGACGCTCCGCTTTGTCGGCACCACGTGGCAGGCGGTGGCCAACCCGCTCTGGATCCCGCTGGGCATCCACCGGATCCTCGGCAACATCGCCTTCGGCGGGTTCATCGTCGGCGCCTACGCCGCCGTGAAGTTCCTGGCCGCCCGCAGCGACGAGGACCGCGCCCACTACGACTGGATGGGCTACGTGGGGAACTTCGTCGGGCTGTCGGCGCTCATCCCGCTGCCCTTTGCCGGCTACTACCTGGGCCGCGAGGTGTACTCGACCAGCGCCGTCATGGGCAACAACATGATGGGCGGCGCCTTCTCCTGGACCTTCATCATCCAGGCGGTGCTTATCGGCATCCTCTTCATCGGCGGCAACTACTACCTCTGGGCCGGGATGGGACGCATCGACGGCGCGGAGCGCTACCAGCCGTATATCAAGTACATCAACCTGGTCCTGCTGCTCTCCTTCGCGGTGTGGCTGACGCCGCGCAACATCCCGCTCTCGGGCGAGGAGCAGATGGCGCTGGGCGGGCAGTTCCACCCCCTGCTCAAGTACCTCGGGCTCATGTCGGCGAAGAACGCGGCGGTGAACTTCATCATCCTCTCCACGTTCTTCTCCTTCCTCCTCTACCGGCGCGGCAACAAGGGCGAGCCGCGCCCCTTTGCCGCCCACGGCCGGGGCGGCCTCGTGACTCTCGGCGCGGCGGCCGCGGCCTCGGTGGGGCTGCTCCTGTGGTACGGCTCGAGCCTCCTCACCCTCGATCCCAGGTCGCTCGACCTCTCGCCGGCGCAGGCCGCCTACTTCAGGCCGCCGGCTTTACTGCTCTTCGGGCAGGTGGGGATGGTGCTGCTCACGGGCTGGCTCACGCTCCGGAACCGCGGCAAGCTCGCCCAGGCGCTCTTCTTCGCCTCCACGGCGGCGGCCTCGGTCTTCTTCCTGGGCGTCTACGGCTTCGTCATCATGGAGAAGGCCAACCCCTTCCTCCGCAACGTCGCCGTGGCCCAGTGGCTCATGGTGATGGTGTGCCTGCTCTGGAACACCACCATCGACGTCCTGCTCTTCCGGGGGGCCGACACCGTGGGGGCGATCCGCTGGGGGACGATGCCCGCGCGCTCCCAGTTCGCCCTCGTTCTTCTCTGCGTGACCATCGTGATGCTCATGGGGCTCATGGGCTTCATCCGCTCCGGGCTCCGCGAGGACTGGCACATCTACGGCGTGCTGCAAGACACCTCCCCCTGGGCCTGGACGCCGACCAACGCGTACATGATGCGGGTGGTGGGGAGCATCGTCGTCGTCTTCCTCGGGCTGATCTCCTTCATCTTCTGGCTGGCGGGGCTCGGCGAGCGGAAGCGGGGGGAGGGGAGCCCCGCATGAAGCGGCCGTTCCTGGGCGTGGTCGTCTTCACCCTCGCCGTGGTGCTCGCCATCGTCGGCATCGGCGAGCTCGTGACGCGGGTGTCCGGCGAGGGCGGGCGGGCGCCCGCCGCCGCGCTCACCTCCGCCGACGTCACCCCCGAGGCCGGCGAGGTGGTCTTCTGGGGCAAGGGCAAGTGCTCCACCTGCCACGCGGTGGGCAGCCGCGGCGCGAGCATCCGGGGGCCGAACCAGGGCGAGGCTGGACCCTTGGGGCTCGCCATCGGGGCCCGGGCCGTGGAGCGCGCCAAGGAGCGGTCCAGGGCCACGGGCCGGCCC
>Ga0209640_10004043_pt1 | contig 12883 bp, 11 predicted proteins | sample RifCSP10_1_FD_184018 | JGI IMG/M metagenome (GOLD analysis project Ga0209640, IMG submission 184018) | Soil microbial communities from Rifle, Colorado - Rifle CSP2_sed 10_1 (SPAdes) (version 2) | ecosystem: Environmental > Terrestrial > Deep subsurface > Rock core/Sediment | place: Rifle...
AGGAGTGGGGGTTTGCAGGCGTGCTTCGCACGCCTGCAAACCCCCACTCCCCCAACTTTAGAAGATCGACGGTGTGATCATCGAAATCACGACCGTGGGGCGGTCAATGCGGTTTTCCAGACTGTGCTTGGCGCTGGACTTGAAATACACGCTGTCTCCAGCCAACAGGTCGTAGGAAACATCGCCAATCCGGATGTGCAATTCTCCATCCAAGATGTAGATAAACTCTTCACCCAGGTGAGCGCGATATTCATCTGTGGGCAAAGCCTGGTTAGAAGGTAAGTAGGTCAAAATGAATGCCTGCAGGGCGCCATGCGGGAACTTGCTGGTCAAGAGTGAATAACCGATTGCTGATCCCTCGATCTTGAAAGTTCCCCGTTCGTCCCGCCGGACGACTTTGGTTGGATTAGTAACATCCGGGAAAAAGTCGGTTACCTTGACGCCCAGCACCTCGGCAATGGCATACAGGGTAACGATCGATGGAGCCGCCTGGTTGCGCTCCAGTTGAGAGATAAAGCCCGGTGTACAACCGCTTTTCTCGGCCAGCTCTTCCAGTGTCAGCCCGCGACGCGAGCGCAGCTCCTTGATCGTCCGGCCAATTACGCGGATTGTAGTATCCATAAAAATATTATAGTATTTATAAACAATCTGTCAATAGGCAAAAACGCTCCGAGGGCCGTACTGGGCGGAAACATCTTGATAAAATAATGTCATGAAAGACCCAAACTCTTCTCCTAGAGTGATCGTCCTGATGGGCGTGGCCGGATCGGGGAAAACCACCGTCGGGACAAAACTCGCCCAGGAATTGGGCTGGGAGTTTTACGACGCCGACCAGTTCCACTCCGAAGAGAACATCGAAAAAATGGCGCGCGGCGTCCCGCTGACCGACGCAGACCGCTGGCCATGGTTGGACCGGCTGAACGACTTGATCCGGGACAGCCTGGAAAATGATCGCCCGGCCGTGCTGGCGTGCTCGGCCTTGAAGAGAGTCTACCGGCAGCGACTGCTCAGGGACACCCGGCGCGCCGCGTTGGTTTTCTTACGCGGCGGGTTCGACTTGATTTACGAACGCTTGCAAGATCGGCAGGATCATTACATGGAAGCCGGCATGCTGCAGAGCCAGTTCGCAGCCTTGGAGGAGCCCGAAGAGGCGCTGACCGTGGAGATTGAATCTGAGCCGGATGAAATTGTTGACGAGATTTTGCGGAGGTTAGGGCTAGAACGTGAAGCGTGAAACGTAATGCGTAAAACGTGAATCTCTCTACCTTTAGCACGTATCGCTTAATAGTACAATCCAGACATGGATCAGGAAAGATTGGCCGAACAACTTGCGAATCTTCCGCTGGGACCGATACGCTATTTCGATAAGATCGATTCGACCAATACGGAGGCAGGGCGGTGGGTTCAGGCTGGTGCGCCGAACCTAGCGCTGGTGGTCGGCGACGCGCAGACCGCCGGTCGCGGCCGGCACGGGCGCCGCTGGCATACCCCGCCGGGCGCCGCCCTGGCTTTCAGCCTGGTGCTGCGGCCCGAGGGCCTGCCAGTCCTCGTCCCGCAAACCGTTGAAGGCGAACAAACGCTGGTCTACCTGGCCCGACTGGCAGCGCTGGCGGCGTTGGCTGTGGCGGACGGACTGGAGGCGTATTCCGAAGGGCAGGCTCACGGGCTCAAGGCGGAGATCAAATGGCCCAACGATGTATTGGTCGGCGGGCGCAAGCTGGCGGGAGTCCTGGCCGAATGCCACTGGGAGGGTGAGAGCCTGGTCGCCGTGATCCTGGGAACCGGCATCAATGTTGCACCTCCATCGGTGCCGGCAGAGGAGGCGCTGACCTTCCCCGCCACCTGCGTCGAAGCCGTGCTGGGTAAAACCGCCGATCGTTGGGAGCTGCTGCATACCGTGGTGGAGGCGCTGCTGAGCTGGCGCGAGAGACTATCAGCTAAAGACTTCATGCGGGCCTGGGAAAGCCGCCTGGCCTATAAAGGCGAGTTCGTGCGCGTCAACGACCCGCTGGACCAAACAATCGCGGAGGGCGTTATCACCGGATTGGCGCCCGAGGGAGCGCTGCGCCTGCGGACCCGCTCAGGAGATGAGCTGACCATACACTCTGGTGAGGTAGGCCTGCGCCCGGTTGACAGATTGCCAAAATAGGCTAAACTACCGGAAAGAGCATCTTTCGTGGAAGATTTCCATTCTCCCCATGGAGGCCGATATGGTCGATGATTTTCGCAATGAAGACTTCTTCGCCGACGAAGATTTCGAGTACGATGAGGAGGAGCTGGAGGACGGCGACGGAGAGCGTCGCCTGGGAGCAGGGACTGAAGAGCGGGCTGAAGAAGAAATCGGAGAACCGAGAAGCGAGTTCTCTTTCTTCGAGGATATCCGCGAAGAGGCCAGCGAATCGCCGTATTTCGCCGATATCGAAGCAGAGACTCGGGATAGCCTGGATTACGCGGATCTCGAGGGCGCAGCGCCCGCCCGCTCGTCCGACCGCATGTTCGGCATGACGCCCGCCCAGCGCCTGGTGATCGCCGCCATGCTCTTGGGCACGGTGTGCATCCTGAGCGCGTTCTGCCTGCTGGTCACTGAGCGCATTGCCCCTCCATTTTAAAGATCAGTGGATCAGGGGGTAAGGGATAGGGGATAGGGAAAAAGGGTCAGGGCATTAACCCCTATCCCTTTTTCCCTATCCCTTCTCTTTACTCCGAGGCGCCGACCCGGCGCAGATCGGCTTCGGCAATGCGAGCCACGGAGGCGACCGAATCCCCAGCCTGCATGTGCATCAAAATCACGCCGCGCGTCGCCCGACTGGCCTGGGTAATATGCTGTACCTTGGTGCGGATGACCACGCCGCTGGTGGAAATGATCGTCAGGTCATCGGCGGCCTGGACCACGCGGGCCGTCGCAATCTTTCCGACCTTCTTCAACGCCTTCTTATCAATAGTCTGCACTCCGCCGGTGGCGCGGCCCTTGGCCGGATACTCGCTCAAGGGCGTGCGCTTGCCGAACCCTCGAGAGGTCACCACCAACAGGTCAGCTCCGGGTTCGACCACCTCCATGCCGGTGACATTGTCCCCTTTGCGCAGGCGGATTCCCGTAACGCCCATGGCCTGGCGTCCCATCGGCCGCACGGCGTTTTCGTGGAAGCGCAGCGCCTGACCATCCTCGGTCACCAGGATGATCTCGTCGTGCCCGCTGGTGAGCCGCACCCAGCCGAGCTCGTCGCCTTCTTCGAGCGAGATGGCAATCAGGCCCGAGGGTCGCACGGAGGCGAACTCGGAGAGCTCGACGCGTTTGACCTTGCCGCCGCGGGTCGCCATGGTGCAATAATCGGCGGCTGCGAAATTCGGGACAGCCACGGCAGCCGTGACCGTCTCGCGGGGATCCAGCGCCAGCACGTTGACGATAGGCACCCCGCGGCCGATGCGGTCGGCGTCCGGGATCTGGTAGCCGCGCTCGGAATACACCTTGCCCCGGTCTGTGAAGAAGAGGATGGTGTCCAGAGTGCGAGCCGGGAACATCATGATGACCTCGTCCTCATCCTTCATGGCATGGCCGGTGACGCCCCGCCCGCCGCGGCCCTGGGCGCGATAGGCTTTGGCCGCCACACGCTTGACGTAACCCCTCAGGGTAATACTGACCAGGACAGCTTCATCGGCCACCAGGTCTTCTTCGCTGAAATCTTCGCTGATATCCGGCGCGATGAGGGTGCGCCGGGGATCGCCATACTTCTCCGACAGCTCTTCCAGGTCGGTCTTGATCACCGCCAGGATCTTCTTCGGGCTGGCGAGCAGGTCCTCCAAATAGGCGATGCGCTCCAGGGTCTCCTTCTGCTCGTCTTCGATCTTCTGGCGCTCGAGGGCGGCCAGGCGGCGCAGCTGCAGGTCCAGGATTGCCTGGGCCTGCTTCTCCGAGAGATTGAAGCGCTCCACCAGGCGCTCCTTGGCAACCTCGGCGTCCGGGGACTGGCGGATGGTCTGGATGATGTCGTCCAGGTGCGCCAGGGCGATGAGCAATCCTTCGAGGATATGGGCGCGGGCGCGGGCTTTCTCGAGCTGGAACTCGGAACGGCGGGTGATCACCTCAATGCGGTGGTCGACATATATGTGCAGTGCCCGCTTGAGCGGCAGCAGGCGCGGTTCGCCATCCACCAGCGCCAGCATCTGAGCACCAAAGGTGGACTGCAGGGGAGTGTATTTATACAGCTGATTCAGGACCTTACGGGGTTGAGCGGTACGCTTGAGCTCAATGATAATGCTCATGCCGCGGCGATCGGATTCGTCACGCAGGTCGGAGATTTCGCCCAGCTTGCCGTTGCGCGCCAGGTCAGCGATGCGCTCGAGCAGGGTGGTCTTGTTGAGCTGGAAGGGAATCTCCGTAATAACGATGCGATATCGGCCGCCGCTCATCTCCTCGATGTGCGCCAGGCCACGCAGCACGATGCGCCCCCGGCCGGTGCTGTAAGCCAGACGGATGCCCTCATCCCCGACGATCACTCCGCCGGTGGGAAAATCCGGCCCGGGCAGGATCTTGATCAAGTCCTCGACGGTGATCTCGTCGAGGTGGTCGTAATTGTCGATCAAGTTGATGACGGCGGCGGCCAGTTCTCTGAGGTTGTGGGGCGGGATGTTGGTGGCCATGCCGACGGCGATGCCGGCCGAGCCGTTCAAGAGCAGGTTGGGCAGGCGAGCGGGCAGCACGGCGGGCTCCTGAAGGGAGCCGTCGAAGTTGTCTGTGAAGTCGACGGTGTTCTGGTCGATATCGGTGAGCATCTCCTCGGCCATCGCGCCCAGGCGGGCCTCGGTATAGCGCATGGCCGCCGGAGCATCCCCGTCGATGGAGCCGAAATTGCCCTGGCCGTCGATCATCGGATAGCGCATGGAGAAGTCCTGCGCCATGCGGGCCATGGCGTCGTAGACGGCGGCGTCGCCGTGGGGATGGTATTTACCCAGAACCTCGCCGACGATGCGGGCCGATTTGCGGTAAGGCGTATTGGAGCGGATACCCATGTCGTGCATGGCGTATAGAATGCGGCGGTGGACAGGCTTGAGCCCATCGCGGGCATCCGGCAAGGCGCGCGAGACAATCACGCTCATGGCGTAATCGAGGTAGGCGCTGCGCATTTGATCATCAATGTTGACGTTTTGAACGGAACCGATATCCATGATTTGAGGCCTTTAGTTACTTGAAATTTAAAGCGTAATTCGCCGCGAAGCGAATACTTAATTATACCGCGCCGCGGCAGAACGAGTGGATTGATGTTTAATGAAAGTTTAAGGTTGAAAGTTGAATGTTGAAAATTGAAGATTGAAGATTCGGTAGGTCTTTTTGACGAGCTGCTTAGAAGGGAGGAAAATCAAATTATGTAAAAGTCAAGTCGTTGACTGTAGGATTCGTTTTTCGAATTCACTTTTTTCGAGGAACGAATGGTGGACTGTAGCCAGGGATTCGTTTTTGGAATTCGTTTTTTTCGAGGAACGAATGGGTGGGCAGTGATTCGTTTTTCGAATTCACTTTTTTCGAGGAACGAATGATTTGCCAATGTGCAGTGGGGTAATGGACAGTGGATGATTGAGAAAGGATATTCAGACCGAAGCACATGATACTTGGTCCCTCTACTTTAATTTTACCATATTTGTGACAAATTTCCCTGCGATCGAGTTTACATCTTTGTAAGGAAACCCGTTGGAATCGCGGCCGGCGTAGTAGGGGCACAGCGGAATTACCGCTGTGCCCCTACCGTCTGTGCCCCTACGCCATTTGGAGTCCGATATTGAACGTGGCAGCATAACCCTCGCCGGCCGGGGTCACGGCGAGCAGCAACTGCTCGGCGTAAATCCTGTCCGTGCTGTTTAGCGTGTCGCGCTGTCCCTTGCTGGCATAGGGTTCCTGGGTGAACACCTGGTCGGAGAGCGAGTCGTCAAAAAAGAGCTGCGAGGTAAACACGGCGCTCCGGTCCGAGGTGTCGTTATGTATCTTGAAGTGAATGTGGACGGCGCGGCTCGAGTACCAGCCAGGGTAGATCGTAATAAACGTGGCCTGTCCATTCGCATCCGTGACCTGATAGCCGCGCAGGAATTTCTGCCCGGTAGTGTCAAAGCCGGGATCGGATACGTCCGAGTAGACGCCGGCTGCATCACAATGCCAGATCTCAACTTTCGCACCTTCCAACGGCGAGCAGCTGCCGTTGGAAATCTGCGAGACGTTGAAAGTCAGCGTCAGAAGCGCGCCTTCTTTCACCTCGCCGGTGCTCGGGTCGGAACGGATATCCATGCGTTCAAGGTCTTCGTCAACGTAATATGGACCCTCGGTCACTTCGGGACGCACAACGCAGGCAGGCAGTGCGCCCGTAGTCGGCGCCGACGTGGCTTGAGTGGACACACCTGCCGTCTCTATTACATCGGAGGCCCCAGGGACACAGGCGGCCAGGAAAGCTGCGCTGGATACTCCCAGGAGTTTGAGGGCCTCTCTTCGACTGAGAATTTGACCTACGGGAAGATCGTCGTTTTCCATAATTTCCTCCTATTCTATGCTCGGGTAAATTCGCCTAAAAATACCTTATTTTGTAATTTCCAAATATAACTGATTTCTGGCTCATTGCGTATCGCCGTGAAAAAAGGGAGAAATCGAGCTTGGTGGCGGGTGAAACCCGCCACCAAGCCTCATCTAATTCTATGACCGGGCGACAAAATCAATCGTGACCTTGACCTCGTCTTCCGTCTTGAGAATGCCGAGAATATCGATGGGTCCAAAGCCATAATCGCTCATCAGGAACGTGGTGACGGCCTGACCGGTAAAGGTATCGCCTTCCTGGCGGACCTGCGCATCGAAGACGATTGGCCTGGTGGTGTCCCGGATCGTCAGATCGCCTCGCAGCGTGATGGTATATTCAACGCCTGGCTCGATCACTTCAGGCAGCCCTTCAATCTCTGTAGGGGTGAACGTCACAGTCGGATATTGTGCAGATTGCAGGAAGCGGTCGCGGATAGCGCTATCACGGCGCTGGTTATCCGAGGTGAACCCGCTGATATCGACGGCTAGCGTGCCCATGATGGTATCCTGCGGCTGGTCAAAATTCACGCGGATTTCCCCCGTCACCCCCTGGGTCTGGCCGACCGCTACCGCGAACACGTTGCCCTGATCGATGAAGGTTTCGCCCACCTCATAAGTCACGGTGGACTCTTCAGGCACGATGGCGTAAGCTACAACACCGGTCGGGGCATCTCCCTCCTGAGGGGCGACATCTTCAGCAACGGGTGTCCCCGTCTCATCGGCTGCTGAGACCGAAGTTGTCGATGAAGCCGATGCGGCCGCCAGGCCGCCTTGAGCTGAGCAGGCGACCAGACCCCAGGTGAGTACGATCAACAGTATAGAAAACTTATACATACGATTTATTCTCCCTTTGGCGTAAATCTTTCAATTGCTGTCCAATTTGGACATGTTTGCGATGATAACAAGCAGTTGTCCAGAAATTGTTAAGATGTTATTTTGAAAAGATTTAGGTTCGGATAGTCTGGTAGTCTTGTAGGCTTGTAGTCTAGTAGGCTGGGGTGATCGGGCTGTCGGCGCCGATTGCAGGTTACAAGGGGCAGGTTTCAGGGAAGCGGCGACAAAGGGCGTCGCAGGGGATAAGAGATAAGGACGTAGGGGGGAAGTCCGCGAATTTGCGCGAATTGGACGCGAACACGGGCTCCTGATACAATAAACATCATAGATGGGGTCGGAGGAGGGTTTTCAACATGCTTTCAGCATGATTTGCGTGACTGCCCGCAATTCATCGGGGTGTGGGTGAAAGCGTACTCCCTGTTTCACGTTCCACGAGAGGAGGAACTTCGATGAGTGATTTGATCGATCCGAAGGAACTGTTTCAGAAGCTGGGTGAGGACCCACCGCCCGTGGTCATCGATGTTCGCGGGAAAGGAGCCTATGATGCCGGGCATATTCGCGGAGCAAAGCATATTCCGGGAGATGAGATTGGAGAAAGATTAGCAGAGATCCCTAAGGATCGACTGGTAGTTCCCTACTGAAATATGGAACACCGCGGCAGTTCGCGCAGCGAACGCGCCGCGGCGCTGCTCCGTGGGAGCGGCTATCAGGCGCAGGCTCTGGACGGTGGATTTCCTGCGTGGAAAGCGGCCGGCTATCCAGTAGAGAGGGGATAGCGGCGACGGAGAGCGTCGCCAGGGAGAGGGGATAAGGAATAAGGGATAGGGAGAAAATGTGCCGCATATTCGGGTTAATCGCCAGTGGGCCGGTCAGCATCTGGTTTTCGATGCTCAGGGCTCCCAACGCGCTCATCAAGCAAAGCCAATGGCACCGGGATGGCTGGGGTATTGGCTATTATGAAGATGGAACGGCAAAATTAACCAAAGAACCCCTTCCGGCTGTCACTTCCAGGGAATTCGCACAGATCTCAGAGCGGGCGCTATCGACGCAATTTGTAGCCCACGTCCGCCGTCTCACCACGGGCGGACTTGACCTGGACCATACGCACCCGTTCCGACTGGGGAACTGGATGCTGGCGCACAATGGCGGCATCGGCTATGCATGGCACAAGACGATTCGAAAAGAAGTTGGCACGGCAACGATCAACGGCTGCACCAGCGGTGAACATCTCCTGGCGTGGCTCTATCATCGCGCCGCAGGGTTGCAGAGAGAAGAGCAAGAGAGGGCGATCCGGGACTCGCTGCAGGAACTGCGCGGCTCCACCGAGCCTTTCCGCAGCGCCAATTTCATTTTGACAACGGGGGAACGACTTTACGCTTTTCGCTTTGCGCCGGAGGGTCAGACTGGCCGGACGCTCTATTACGTCGAACGCAGGAAATCGAGATTCCCGCGCTCATCCAATCGAGTGGTCATGAACGGCGAAAGCCAGGAGGGGACCTTTTCTCGGCGCAAAGAGGTCGTCATTGTTGCCTCGGAAAGATTGACTTCGCATGAGGACTGGCGGCCTGTAGAGAACGGCGTTTTGTTGATTGTCGATCAGGAGGTCAATCTCAGGTTTTCTCGGATCGTCGGGCCGCGGGAGCACGGGAGCTGGGGTCCAGGGGAGGAAGAGTCAAAAGCGGATGGCCGGTTGCAGTCGGCAGGGTTCTGAGTGCAGGCGAGCGGCGAGAGAGAACACCGCTAGGAATCCGCGAATTTGCGCGAATTGAACGCGAATGGCAAATCAGGAATGGTGACGGGCAAATTAAGGGCGGGATTGCAGGCCGCCTTGACGGTGGTCACATTTTAGAATAAACTCAATTTGCTCCAAACAATTGCATTATTCGGCTTCAAAATTCTGCTGGTATTCCGATGGTGGAATAATGACGATTGTATTCCGGGTGGGTATCCATACAATCCGGTAAATCCTTACAAAATTTATTTTGTCCTCAGGAGGGTGTTTCTGTGAAACGCCTGGCGTTCTCTTCCCCGTTAATCATACGAGCGCTGCTCGTCGCCTTGTTTTTCTGGCCATACCTGCCGGCCTCTGCCGGAAATTCGAATCAAGTCTCCGCCGGCGAGATTACGATTCTGGATGGCAGCCTTTCGCCAGTTTCCAGGATCACCGATGGCGATCAAATCCGCCTGAGGATCACGTTAGAAGAGAATGTCCGAGATCCTTTGCCGGTCAAGTTCACCCTGGACGGTTCAGGCCCCACCATGACGAATTGCACGATCCCAGCCGGGTCCGACGAGTGCGAGACAGAACCGTTCATCAGCCTGGGCTGGCATTGGCAGCCCGGCGGAATGGCGGCCAGCAACCGGACCATCCGGGCCAGCAGCGCGGGGACGCAGATCGATCTTTCAACGGATATCCAGGTGCGGCCCCGGCCGGCAGTCCTGGTGCATGGCTTCTCTTCCTCCTGGGAAGCATGGGTCAGTTATCTCGGTCCGGATGGTTTTCTGGCAAGGAGCGGCCTGCAGGGTTTTGCGGTGGGCGATGGGCAGGTACCCGGAACAATGAACACCGGAAGCCTGGTCGAACCCACCGGGCGGACCAATACGATCGCTGAAAATGCGGCTATCCTGGGGGAAACTATCGCCAACGTAAAGAAGGCCACCGGCGCTCAACAGGTCGATCTGATTGCTCACAGCATGGGCGGTTTGATTTCCAGGTACTATATTGACAGGGTAATGCAGGAGAGAGATGTCGCCCAGCTGATCATGCTGGGCTCCCCAATGGCCGGAACGGACTGCGCCGAACTGCCGGTCGCCCTGGGTTTGTACCTGCCGGCGGCCCTGGAGATCCGGCCGAGCTACGTGCAGGATATTTTCAACCGCCAGATCACGCACCGGCATGGCGTTCCCTTCCGGGCGCTGGCTGGGGTACCCATCCTGGAGGCCTTCAAGTCGCCCTGCACGGAGGTGCCCACGGACCTGGCCGTGTCATTGAAGAGCGTGACGGCGATACTGTTGGAAACGGAGCAGATGCCGGTGCTACACACGGAACTGAACCTGTCGCAACAGGTCTTCGACGGGTTTGTCAAGCCGCTGCTGCAAACCCCTCCAGGAGGATATCCGCAGGAGCCCGATCCGTCCCCGGTCCTGCCTGAGCGGGAAAGGCTGCAGTTTACGCGCGTTTTCAGCGGGCATATCCAGGCGGGATCCAGCCAGGAGATCACCATCCAAATCGACGCAGGCGTCGCGGTGGCCAGCTTTGCCCTGTATGACACGACTCGCTCGCTGGCGGTATCGGTGAGGGGCGCCAGCGGGAATGTGATCGAGTTGAGCCCGGAAAATAACGGCCTGGTGGTCGTAGATGACCCGGCGTCTCTTATCTATCTCGGGTATGGGTTTCAGAACCCGGGGCCTGGCGCCTGGAACGTCAGCCTGCTGAGCACGAACGAAACCCCCGAAAGCGGCGCCGATTATGCCCTCACGGCATATTTCGTGGGCGGCGTGGAGCTGAACGCCCAATCGAGCACGCTCCTGCCCAGGGTAAATGAAAATGTCCGATTCAATGCGAGCCTCGATTTAGGAGGGCAGCCTGTTGACCTGGAAGAGGCCCAGGCTGAGATCCGCGGACCGGACGGCAGCCTGGAGGCTCTGCCGCTTAGGATCAGCGCCGGGCAGGCTGTGGCGGATTGGAAGCCCAGAGCTCCTGGATTGTACGGCGTGACGCTGCGCGTCGCCGGGCTTACCGCAGATGGTGCTCCCGTTGAAAGGACAGCGTTCCTGAGCGTGGAGGCGCAGCCGCTCGAGAGCCTGACCGGGTTAGCGCGGGGGTTGAGCGCAGCTGCCATTCTTGCAGTAGGGCTTTTATCAGCGGTTGGCCTGCGAAAATGGCGCCGCGCCCGCGCGCCTTAGAAGCCGGAGCCTACTGCGATCCGCTCTTCAGGCCGGCCATCGACGAAATTCCCAGGCCGATCCTTGCGGTAATCAGGCCGAAGGCTGCTGCCAGGGCTGCGCCAAGGATTGCATTCCACCAGGGGATATGGTAAGCGCGCAAGACAGGGATGAACTGGAACCAGATAAATGAGACCAAGACCAGGCTGGCGCTGTAGAGCGGCGCGGCGATCAGCGGCATTCGCCGCGCCCACGCTGACCGGTCGAGCAAGGAGACAAGCGCGAGCGGTCCTCCAGATAAAACCATTAACCAGGCCTGTTCGTAGCCGATCAGCCCGTTGAATCCGATCTGGCTGGCCAGCTGGCGTGCGACGGCGGTGGTGGAGCCGGGGTTGAGGCGGACATACAGTTCCACCTGCGAGACCGGCTGGAGGATGGCAAACCCGGCGGCAGCAATCAATACCCCCGCAAGCTGCAGGGAAAGCGCCAGTAAAAAAATCAACCCGGCGATCCGGAACTGGCGGGAAAGCCGGATGGTGAGCAGCAACGACATGGGGAACAGCGCGCCCACCAGAATGGGGAACAGCAGGCCCAGCATCCCCGCGCCATTGGCGCGATAGCCAACCAGGAATGCCTCGGCCATCTGGAAGTTGACCGCCTCGAAGGTGTAGGCGCCGGCCAAAGCCAACATCCAGAAATAGGGATTTTTCCAATGGAATTTCCACCTCAGGGCATCGGCGCTGGCAGCCAGACCAAGCAGCAGGCTGTAGTCGACGACCAGAGTGAAGAACATGATTGACAGGTGAGGAGGGCTCCACAGGTTGGCGTCGATACCGAAGAGCCGGTGCCAGAGTTCGTCAAAGCCCGCGGATAGCAGGGCGCCACCGTAGCCCAGTAGGATCCCGTAAAAAGCCAGCGGTGCGGATAAAGGCCCCAGGCGTACGGTTCCTGGCATGTGGAGGCCGGAACGAGCCAGGCGGGTCTCATGAACCAGCATTCCCACGGCTAGAGAGGCCCCGGAGACGAAGGCCGTCATGACCATCAAATGTGGCGGGATGAACAAACTGTCCCGGCCGATGGCAACATGCCACTGGATATCCCATATTCCGCCGAACAGGTTGAATAATTTGAGAACAGCAATGGCGGCAAGCACCGAGAAGCGCAGCCGTTCGTGAGCCTGGGCGCCGCGAACCTCGAAAGAATGAATCGCCTGAACGAAGGGTATGCGCATTTTTGACAGCATGGTCTACCTCATTGTTCGTCTGTCACGCGCTAAATTGAGAATGCTTTCCGGTAAAAAATTGAGAAGCACAATTGTACCAGAATCGGCCATCCGCATAGATGGTCGAATGCAAAAAGACGTGGGCGACCCTGAAAAACGGGCCACCCACGCTTGCCAAAGGAGGAAAGAATGAAAGCTGGAATGTGTAAAAAGGTAGACAGGTAGACAGGTAGACAGGTAGACAGAGTAGGCAAGGAAGCAAGGCGAGGAATTATGATCCGATCGAGATGCGGATCTTCGCACTTGCGGCTGAAAAGCAGCTCCTTATCAAAGCTCCGCCAAATATATATTCATGGCTGCCGCAGCCCGGCGGCCGGCGACCATGGCGGTGA